>Ga0067045_1032321_pt1 | contig 10440 bp, 9 predicted proteins | sample TerdegcTABiofilm_FD_59184 | JGI IMG/M metagenome (GOLD analysis project Ga0067045, IMG submission 59184) | Combined Assembly of (Gp0054472, Gp0054536) Wastewater bioreactor microbial communities from Singapore -Terephthalate degrading... | reverse complement strand
AGGAGGAAGCTCCGTTCAAACAATTTCTACTTGAAATCTATGAATTGGCAAATGCTCGATATCACGAGCCATGAAATAGGAATGGTAGCCTCTTTCATGGAGCAGATACATGGGAGTGTAGGTCGACAAATATCAGACAATTGTCGATAGTAATCAAACACCAAAACCTCTTCATGAAACATATTTTAAGCCTATACTTTCTCGACTTACTCGTTCATTCGGAGATACTGTTTTCCGCATTTCACATAGATCTCTGTAGGGACTATTCTGTATCAATATGGTTTTAGTATCTTTCACAGTATGTAAGGGGTGTATGCATGCTATGCACAGCTATGCACCGGTTATGCACGCTGGTGTGCATAGCAAAAAACCTTAATAATCTCTATAAATTCTAAAATAGCTAAAATTACATAACTTAGTAGGGGTCTATGCACATTTTTCATGATCGTACAAGAGGGCTTCGTTATGGTTCCGGTGAGGTGTACTTGCACCTTCCGAAAAGTGCATAGCAGCATTGAAATTTTACATACATCAATATTTTTAGAAAACATCTGAACCATGACCTTCTTTGTTATGCACGTTTGTGTGCATAGCTCGTGCATAGATGTGCATAGATGCATAGCAGAATCCGACAGTGACATATACATGCAGGTTTCTGCTCCTCTTATCAGATTTCCTGGTCCTTGGAATGAGATCCGCTGGTCTTTTATTATCCAGGGTTTTTCATTGGGTATCTGAATAGTGGTCATGAGATCTCCATTATGTGACATGGTCTTTGGACAGGATGGGTGTGTGGTTGGTGGGTGATGCAGATAAGAGATGTTCATTGTTAGATTCATGGGTTTTATGCATGCTGATGTAGTTAATATCGGTCAAATTTTCCCCAGTTCTGTCCCAGGTTCCGATATTTGTTTTTGGTCTGTGAGGATGAGTAGGCCGGATAGTGCCTGTCAAAGTGGTAAATAGGACATACCGGATTTTTAATGATATTTTGTTATTTGTTGTACTCAATGAGTTGCAATTAATCAGATAAACTGTTTTCGCCAGTTTCTCTTCGATTTTTATTATCATGTTTGATGCTGGCCTTATGTCTCTCTTCAGAATGGAATAAAAACAGGAATCCCACGTTGATCAGTTACTAAACATAGGACTCACTGTTTCAAATCATTGCGGTGATCTTTTGAATGCCCTCGAACCAGCTTAATCAGACGAGTATTTAATTCTTGATCATACTCTCCGGTTACACTGATTGTTGGTGTATCATAATGAAGTCGAAGAACACCATGGAGAAGATTATCAAGGATTTCAAGGATAATACCGGTGAATAACTTTGTGGGTCCTACAGCGGCTATTGCATCAAGAGTTTCATCAAATAAGTACTGATTCAAGTGCTTTGCTTCAATTCCCTCGCCAATTAAACGTTCGTTGCAAAATCATCAAAATACTCTGGCATCAGGTAAAGGCGCCGTTCAATAAAACCCAGGCAATTGAGAAGTAATGCTTTCACTGCCTCGCCATGAGTGACAATATGGCTACGCTTTTTGGGAATGAGCCGATCAATGTATTCACAAATTCCAAGTTTGTCTATTATCCCTGATACTATGCCCAAGTGAGCGATGGTTGCATTTGAATCAGCAACGATGGACAGTATTCAAGAAGAGTATACAACGTTCTCAGATTAAAATGTTTGTACAAAAAATTAATTTCGTAACACTCGTTGCTGCCGAGTGTCGGATGAATAAACGAATATCAAGATAGTCAGTCCACCTGTTCAACTCACGTTTCAACGTGGAGACTAGATTCTCATATTCCGCCTTCACCCTCTTTCCATCGTGTTGGGAATACACAGTGAGCGGATGGCACATTTTACTGAACGCTTTCCCGGTTTTATAGTTATTTCGCGGGAATATGGGCAGCACGATCCTGTATTTAGGGAACCCTTATCTGGTAATTCTTCGAGGAGAAATAGCCCTTGTCAAAAATCAGGAAATCTCCATTCCTGATGAGTCTCCTCCTCAACTCATCCATGATCTCTTTAAAATTGGTAGAATCAGGGGGCGAACCCGGGTGGATGAGCATGCAGAGGGGTAAAAGGGTTGGGTATTCAATAACAAGGGTCATTTTTCCGGACGGCAGTCTCCATCAGCAGAGGAGGAGGTCGGTGACGAAGCGATTGCTCTCCTCGTCCATCTCCGAATCGACACTTGTCGTGGATGGACGGCTACCAGTCTCAAAAACCGTCACGTACCAGAACGTAATTGCCAGATCCGTTGCACGTTTACTTCGTCCGGCAGGATCCCTGGGGAATTGACAGGAATGGGGAAAAAATTCTCCCCGTCATTACATTTCCATCAGGTCCATCGGGGCGCCGAGATAGGGGACTCCCCGTCTCCACCCGTCATTGCGGCGCCGGGCATATTCGAGTAAGAACTTCTCCTTAAACGCCTGGTCAGTCAGGGCGCGCTCGTACATTTTCTTTACATACGCCGGGAAGATGACGATCCCTTCCTTCTTCTCTACCCCTTCAAGGATGATCCGCGCCGCCTCTTCAGCCGGGATCGCATCCTGGGGTATGTCAGCTTTGCCGAAGATCGCTGTTGCGACATTGGACGGGCAGATGGTCGTAAATGCAATGCCCTCCTCGAAGAACTCGTACCGCAACGACTCGGTCAGGGCTGTGACAGCATGCTTGGTCGCACAGTACGCAGCCTGGGAAGGCAGCGGGACAATTCCGGCAATGGATGACGTGTTCACGATATGTCCCCTCTTTTGTGCAAGCATGACCGGCAGGGCAAAATGGACGCCATAGACGACACCCCAGAGGTTGAGATCGATGGCCTGCTGCCACATCTCAAGCGTCAGGTACTGGCTCGGGTGCGTCATGCCGATACCGGCATTGTTGAAGAGATAATCGAGCCGGCCATCTTTTTCAACACACGCATCAATCATTCCTTTCACCTGGTCGGCAACAGTCACGTCCACTGCCAGGAACCGCGTATTTTTATAGGCGGCAAAGGATTTTCGTGCTTTATCCACGCTCTCCTGCCGGCTGCCGATCACCCAGACCGTTGCACCGCGTTTCAGCAACTCTTCTGATACTGCATAACCGATGCCGGATGTGCCCCCGGTCACGATTGCTACCTTTCCCTCAAATACATCACTCATTGTCATACCTCCTCATTCCACGGGGATGCACATGGCAATCCCGCTCCTCCTCAAGAAGGCTGTTACCCCCGTTTCTTCTGTCGCGCCAGAAACTCCTGGTATTCCAGCGACGCAAAGAAAGCACGGCTGTCCTCCTCGGTCTTTTTATGTGCCAAGTCACGGAAGACCGGGTCCTTGCATTTCTCCACCAGATCCCTCATAGATTCAGGGAAGACGATCATCCGTTCCTTCTTCTCCACGCCGTCAAGGATAATCCGGGCAGCTTCTTCAGCCGTTATTGCGCCCTCAGGTACCCGGCCTTTGAAGATGGGCGTTGCAACATCGCCTGGGCAGACGACTGAAAAGAGGATGTTCTCCGGCAGGTACTCGTAATACAGGCAGTCGGTAAGGCCGAGCACCGCACTCTTGGTTGCCACGTACAGCGCCTGGTATGGCGTGCCATAGAGAGCTGCAACCGACGAGGTGTTGACGATATGGCCGGACTTTTGTGCTTTCATCACGGGAAGGGCGGCATTGATCCCATAGATGACTCCCCAGAGGTTGATGTCAATCATCTCCTTCCAGTCCTCAAGGGTGCTCGCCTCGTACGGGTTCTTCTGGCTGATACCAGCGTTATTGAAGAGATAGTCGAGCCGGCCGTCCTCCCGGACGCAGTCGGTAACCATCTTCTGTACAGCGGTATTGTCCCGGACGTCCACTGCCGCAAACCGTGCTTGATGAAACGCAGAAAGCGACGCTTGTGCCTTGTCCACGCTCTCCTGCCTGCTCCCGATCACCCAGACCGTTGCACCGCGTTTCAGCAACTCTTCTGATACCGCATAACCGATGCCGGATGTGCCCCCGGTCACAATGGCAACCTTACCCTCGAATGAGTCGATCAATCAATCATCACCTCACGGCAGCGATCGTGCAAGATCCATACGCATGGTGCTTGTCCCTTTCCGCAGCGAGCCAGGCAGGTACTCTCGCACGGGGAGGGCCGCAAGAGCGGCGATGATGTCGTGCTGGGTCGGGTGCTGCGGTAACGAAGGTACGGTCCATGTTACAGAGCCGGTGCAGACCGAGGCGGATGTATAAGTGTTGTCCACCGGGTAATACGTTGCCTCTGAGAGAGCAGGGCCGGCATACGGACCTATCTTCGGGATATAGCGCCATCCGAACTGGACTGCCCTGCCGTTATTGGTGTTAAGCGTTGCCAGTTCGTCCGCGGAGTATGCTCGCCCTATGGAAAGCTCCATCTCAAAGAACGTCCGCCCTTCGTGGCTCGCGTTTACCGAGAGATTATCCCCTATCCTGCGATATTCTGGGATATCGGCAAAGACCTTGGGCATACCCGCCTCCTCGCGCCCGCCGAGGATGGGCTCGGCCTTGTTTTCCCAGAGCACGAGATGATAGACCCCGTCAATCGGCTCCGATCCTGCGGTATACTGCACCTGTACCGAGACCGCAATGAGCGAATATTGCGAGCCACCCATCCACTGGACGCCGTTGCATTTTTCATACATAATGAGAAGGACTGGCCTGGTGATTGTAAACTCCTCTGGTATATACTGACGAAGCCTGGTTTCATCAGTCACGTAACTTAATTCAATGGTTGTACAGTCATCATAGGGGCACATCCCCAAGCCTGATGGCGTCCAATGCCGGAAATGGGCCGGCATCCGGTGAGTCAGCCCATCATCTCTGTTGCTGATACGCATGTATGCGTCCTATGCTAGTTTTTTATATTTATCTTTTTTGAAAATTTCCTATTTGCCGATTAATATCTGATTAAAATATATCAAATTTGCATTGCAACCATGAAAAATTTTTAAAAATTTATCTTTCCGCAACTCCAGCGTATCCAAGGGATATTTCTGTACCGTAGTCTGGAGAGGCTGCGGGCCGGTGGGGTCACCCTGGTCCACCACCTCTCCCCTAGTCTGTGGTAAAAGCCCTGCTTGGCAATATTCATCCATTTCAATAACTCACAAATAGGATAACTGGAAGAGATCTCTTCCATAGACCGGGTATTGCGCCCGGGTCGGCCTCCGTAACGGAAGGACCTAAAATGGAGACTGAATTACCATGACACCCGATACAGCTCAACCCCTTGCCAAAGATTTCGATTTCACGTTCGAATCCGTGATCCTGCTCGTGCTTGGCATCTTCATGGGCCTATTCGGGCTGCTCCTTTTCCCAATCTCTACCGGTACACTTCCCTATGACCCGGACAGCACCTATGGTCTCTTCCTCGTAATCATTGCGCTGCAGGTGATCACAATGGGGAAGACACCGATTGGTGATGTCCAGCGAACGTGGCTGGTCATCCTGATCGGAATCGCCGCCGGAATAATCGGGATGCTTGCCTGCTTCATCCCCGGGTTCCTCTCAGATATCGTCCGGATACTGGTCGGCGCCCTCCTCCTGCTTGGCGGGGCATCCCTCCTCATCCAGCTCTTCCTGCACAAGGACAAAGCGGCACTCTGGCTTCGCGTGCCGGGTATCCTCCGGCAGCTTACCGCAGCCTGTGCTATCGTTTACCTGATGGCGTTCCTGCTCGGCCTTGTAACGCTCATCCCTGCCCTCACAACCAATACAATCACAGCCGTCCTCCTTCTTATCAATGGTGCAGCCCTCTTCTGGCTTGCGTGGTGCATCGAAGGAGTAACCAGACAGTACCCGAAGAAACCGCAGGCTGGCCAGGTCGGAGGTAGAAATGTTCTTTTCCAGAGTGCACCACTCTCCCTCACCCTCGCCCTCCTTATCTTCCTCGGCGTGCTCCTTGCGCTGCTTGCGGTGCTGCTCGTGCCGGTAAGCCTCGGAATGCTCCCATTCTCACCAGACGGGCAACTCGGGCTGCTGATCGTCATCATGGCCATCCAGATCCTTGCCATGGGCGAGACTCCCCTCGGACAGTTCCGGCGCTCGATGTTCCTGGTAGCCATTGGCCTGCTCTTCGTGGCGATGGGCGTATATTCCTGTATCGTACCGGGAATCCTTACCGATCTCCTTCGTGTCCTGCTCGGGCTCCTCAACCTGATCGGCAGCCTCGTCCTCCTTACAAGCCGAATCGTGCCCATGGTAATGGCCATGAGAGAAGAGCACCCGCAGCCGGTCGTATTGCCGGCACCGGTCCGGAACCTGCTGGTCACCCAGACCGCACTCAACATTATCGGTATCCTCTTTGGAACCTCCATGCTGTTCCCAGGCCTTATCCCGGGCATGTTGACGGCAGTGGTCCTCTTTTTCAACGGCCTGCTCCTCTTCCTCCTTGCATATACCCTCGAAATGCTGCCATCGCACGCATGAGGGGGATATTTTTCCTTTCCTGCAAGGGAAATTGGGGAGTTTTTTTATTCCGTTTTTATTTCCTGTATGGCAGGATAACCGCACTCTTGCATGCGGTATTTGAGCTCCGGATCGAAGCCTTTAGGAATGTCTGGAACATATATCAAGAATATTCTCTGGTCTTTTCTGACAGGATGAGTAACCCCTATGACCGACAGCTCACACCCTTCACCATCAATGGAAAACGACAGCGAGTTCCAGAAACGCTATGGAGAACAGATCGGCAGCGGGCTGTCCGCGATCATATATGCCCGCGACGGCAGGGTGGCCAAGGTGTACCGGGAGGGGCAGCCTCGCCGGCAGGTCTTCCAGGAAGCTTTCACCCTGGTCACGGTTGAGGAACAGGGCATTCCAGTTCCAAAGGTGTATGGTGTCGAGACGTTTCTGGGCCGGACAACACTCATCATGGAGCAGGTACAAGGTGAGTCCCTCGCAGACATGATGCTGCGATTACCGGAGAAGACCAGCGAGTGCCTTGACAAAGTCGTTGAGCTCCAGGTGGCGATGCACAAAGTGTCTTCCGCCAATTTCCGCCCGATCAAACTCGTGCTTGCAGGTAACATCTATGGAGCCCCACAGCTTGATGATGCCGAGCGGAAGAAACTCCTCGCTATGCTCGAACAGTTTCCGGATGGCTTTGCGATTCTCCACGGGGACTTCCACGGGGGCAACATTCTCTTTGACGGCAAGGGCTACAAGATCATCGACTGGGCGGAAGTCGCCGTTGGAGACCCGGCAGCGGATGTTGCTCGTAGTTACATGGACTACCTCCTGATCGACAAGAAAGATTTGAGCGAGATGTACCTGCAGAAGTATTGCGCTGCAACAGGGATCCCACGGGATAAGATCCTTGCATGGCTGCCTGTGATAGCCGGGTCGCTGTACGGGTTCATGTCACCTTCAATGCAGAAGATCCTTCGCCCGCTCTTCTGACAGCCATCTCTCTTTAGGCAGCATCTGCCGGACGACTGATGGCGCCCTGGTGATCAGGAAGTATTGAGGGTAAGTCCGCACATCATGGCATCTCTCTTTGCCAATCCCATTTTCACCCATTGTCCCATTCTTCTTCTGTCAGGTCAAGTAGACTTCGCAAGATGCCGGCGTCGGTTTGCTCCGGCATGTCAGTGCTCTTACAACGATAATGGTCAGGAACCTATTTTAGGGAAAATGCACGTGGTATGGTGAGGAAAAACGCGCAATTTGTTGTGTGAGGTTCCCGCAACAATAGGTGCTTTTGCCCGGAAATATCGAGATATGCCAGCGTGTGAGCCGGTTTTACTGGAATAATGCCTTACCTAATGGAGCTGGATGACCTGATTAAAAGAGTGTGAATGGGTTATGAGGTCTGTATCCACGATGCGATCCAATCACCAACACCACTCGTGCTGGCTGAGCCACCCATATCCTTCGTTACCATTTTTTCCCGGATAGAGGCTTCAATGCCCTGGAGGACCTTATCTGCTGCTTCCTTCTCACCCAGGTGTTCAAGGAGCATGGAGCCTGCCCAGATGGTTGCGAGAGGATTTGCCACATTCTGACCCTTGTATTTGGGTGCAGAGCCATGGATAGGTTCAAACATGCTGGTTCCGTCCGGGTTGATGTTCCCGCCCGGTGCAAGCCCAAGGCCCCCCTGGATCATGGCACCAAGATCGGTGATGATGTCTCCGAACATGTTCGGCGTCACGACCACATCGAACCACTCCGGGTTTTTGACAAACCACATGGTGATGGCATCAACAAAGGTAAACTCGTGGGCTGTCCCCGGGTACTTCTCTGCGGTCTCGAGGAATACATCCCGCCAGAGCCCATACACATCAGACAGAACATTTGCTTTGTCCACCGAAGTGACCTTCTTTTTTCTGCCCTGTGCCATATCAAAGGCATAGGAGATGACCCGGCTTGCACCTTCACGGGTGATTACTCCTATCTGGTATGCCAGTTCATCAGCATCGGTCTCAACATCAAGTCCGAATTTCACCGAATAGATATCCCTTTTCACTTCCAGGGTCTTCTTTTCACGGCCCTTCAGCCGGGATCCGATCCCGACATAAAAGTCCTCGGTGTTCTCCCTGACGACAACAAAGTTGATGTCTTCCGGCCTCTTATGTGCGAGTGGTGTCTCAACCCCGGCAAGCATCCGGATAGGTCTGAGGTTGATGTACTGGTCAAAGTAAAACCGGAGATTAAGAAGGATTCCTTTCTCCAGGATACCCGGCTTTACCCGGTCATCGCCAATGGCCCCAAAGTAGATGGCCTTATACTTCTCCAGTTCCTTCAGGTCTTCTTCGGTCAGGAGTTCGCCGGTTGCAAGGTACCGTTCTGCTCCGATATCAAATTCTGTCCATTCGATATCAAACCCGAACTTTTCTCCTGCAGCTTCAAGGACAGTCTTTCCAGACTCGATGATCTCAGGACCGATCCCATCTCCGCCGATTACCGCTACTTTATGCACAGGTCTTCACTCCGTATTGTTTTTGCATAAGCAACCAACCCTCCTGCGTCGATTATCCGTCTGAGGAACTCGGGAACCGGCTCAGTGGGCAGTTTCTTCCCTGATACATCGAGATATCCCTCATCAAGATGAGGCACAACCTGATCGGTCTCACTGATCTCAGATGCACGGGGGCAGATGACCGGTAAAAGCCCTACGTTGATGCTGTTCCGGTAAAAAATCCGTGCAAAGGATTGGGCTACAACCATCTGAATCCCGGCACCGGTCAGGGCCAGGGGTGCATGCTCCCGTGAGGAACCACACCCGAAGTTCCTGCCGGCGACGATGATATCTCCTTTTTTTACCTCCTTTGAAAACTCATCCCTGATGCCCTCGAAGGCATGGGTTGCGAGTTCTGCAGGATCATTGATGGTCAGGAACCGTCCGGGGATGATGGCGTCGGTATCGATATTATCGCCAAATTTCCAGATCTTCATCATCGCACCTCTCGTGGATCGGTAATTTCTCCCCGGATGGCAGTTGCCGCAGCGGTTGCTGCAGATCCCAGGTAGACCTTTCCTTCTGTCGATCCCTGTCGCCCGCGGAAGTTCCGGTTGGATGTTGAGAAGGAGACTTCACCTGACGCAATAAGACCAAAGGAGCCTCCCATACAGGGGCCACAGCAGGGTGCCTCGACCAATGCTCCGGCCTGGACAAACTGCTCGATAAGTCCTGCCCGCAGAGCCTTCAGGTACTCAGTCTTTGATGCGGGGATTACAAGGACCCTGACATCATCCGAGAACTTCCTATCCCCAAGGACGAGAGCAGCCTCCTTCAGATCCTCAAATCTCCCGTTCGTACAAGAACCGATGAAGACCTGGTCAACATGGGTTCCGGCAATCTCGGTCACGTCAACGACCTGGTCAACATTATGTGGGACTGCCACCTGTGGTACAAGGTCAGAGACATCATAGTCACGCCATGAGGCGTACACGGCATCTGGATCACTTGCGAGGTTCTCTTCTCTCCAGGTGCCCCGGCCTGAGAGGTATTCTTTTGTTACCTGGTCAGGAGGAACAATACCTGCCTTTCCACCCATCTCAATTGCCATATTACAGCAGGTCATCCGGCCGGCCATGTTCAGTGATTCGATGGTATCGCCAGTGAACTCAACCGTCTTATAGGTCGCCCCATCCACGGTGATATCCTTGATGATATTGAGGATGAGATCCTTTGCCCCGACCCTTTCCTGGAATCTGCCGGTTACATGAGCCCTGATGCTCTCCGGGACACGGAAGTAAAGGCACCCGTACCGGAGGGCAAATCCCATATCGGTAGATCCGACACCGGTTGCAAATGCCCCGACTGCTCCATACATACAGGTGTGCGAATCACTGCCGATGATGATATCGCCCGGAGAGACCCGGCCTTTCTCCAGGGTTACCTGGTGACAGACCCCTTCTTTGATGTCATAATTATAAATGCCCTGCTCTTTTGCAAAGATACGCATGTTC
>Ga0067045_1032325_pt1 | contig 10441 bp, 6 predicted proteins | sample TerdegcTABiofilm_FD_59184 | JGI IMG/M metagenome (GOLD analysis project Ga0067045, IMG submission 59184) | Combined Assembly of (Gp0054472, Gp0054536) Wastewater bioreactor microbial communities from Singapore -Terephthalate degrading... | reverse complement strand
GGGGTGCGGGATTGTTGCAGAGTTTAACGGCAGCGCTCGTACGGTAGGAATCGATACACAACTCTTAGAAGAATTGGGTGTATCTGTCCTGCGGATAAACGATACTCCCCGAGCATTCAGCCACCGGATTGTACCTGAAGGAATTTCCCTGGACCTCTGCAGGCTTAGCCTGGAAGAAGCTCGAAATAAGGATCCCTACTGGATGTTCGGGTATGTTCCTGATTGCGATGGGGATCGGGGCAACCTGGTATACTTCGATCCGGTTGAAGGAAAGGGGAAAAACCTGGAAGCGCAGGAAGTGTTTGCTCTGGTATGCGTTTCTGAGCTGGCAGGGCATGCAGGGAAACGGACAGCCCCCCAGGCTATTGTGGTGAACGATCCTACTTCTCTTCGGATAGATCAAATTGCATCGTTATTCAAAGCAAAGGTGTTCCGAGCAGAAGTTGGAGAAGCAAACGTGGTAACGCTCGCAAAAAAATTAGTAAACGAGGGTTTCGAAGTCCCTCTATACGGGGAGGGTTCTAACGGGGGATGTATCCTGTATCCTGCGGAGGTACGGGATCCCCTCGCCACTGTTTTTTCGATATTAAAGCTTCTTTTTGGCGCGGGTTCTCGCGCTGAATCTTTCAACCCGGAGAGCAAGAGTACTCCCTTTTATCTATGGTGTAACGCCATGGGGAGACCTGAGGCACATCGTCCCGATCCGGATATTTCTACCCTCCTTCCTACCCTCCCTTCTTTTACTACTCTCAGCGCTTTTGAATCCGATGCAGTCTTCCCAATTCAGTGTCTGGATCAGCCCTCCTTTAAAGCTGCGTACGAGAAGGTATTCTGGAAGGAATGGACGCAGAGGAAGAAAGAACTGGAAGAAAGATTCGAAATATTAGACTGGGAAGAACGAAACTATGAAGGTACGGAAGAACGATCCGGGGCAGGGCCTGCCTTTCGAACCGGGAAAGAACAAGGGGGAATGAAAATCCTCCTGAAAGATAGGGAGGGGAAAAGTGTTGCATTTCTCTGGATGCGGAAATCCGGCACAGAACCTGTCTTCCGTATTCTGGTGGATATGGAAGGAACAGATTCCCGTCGGTTCTCCTACCTCCTTGAATGGCATCGGGAAATGATCCGGCAAGCGGATCGCACCTGTTCGGAAGGATTAAAGATAGATACGCTGGATCTCTTTTTTCGGTTTAGCGCTCTTATCGGAATGAATCTAGAGGACCCTCGCATACCCTCTCTCCTGCAACCTCTGAACATTAAAATCGAAGAAATCCCCTCGTATCTTCCCCAGTATCGATCCAGACCTACGTACATCTCAATCCCGGATCATGGACTTCAGTTTTTCTGCAATTCTGCTGGAACGGTTTCTTCCCTATTCCTTTATGGATTACCCCAGGAAGGATTCAAGCCCTTTCATCCTTCCCTTCCTTATGAAATTTCCTGGCCGGCTGCCGCAAAGGAAATTCCCCCAATTCTGGGAGATCCGCTGGAAACCGGTATAGACTCAGAGGGTTTCCTGACAGAAACCCAGGTAGCATGGGAGATTTTTCGGCTTCTCGATACAAAAATACATGTGAGTTATACGCTGGATAAGAAGCAGATTAGCCGCTTAACATTTTCCAGATGGGAAAGGAATCCTGCAAAGTGACTTAGTGTGCTTGAGTAAGGCAAACGATCCATACTACAGTAGATTTGTGAATATCGCCATCTTTACAGATACGTATATTCCTCAGATCAACGGCGTAACAACATCGGTACTCTCCTTTCAGCGTGAACTCGAGAAAGCAGGGCATACCGTGTACATTTTTTGTCCTTCCTATGGAGGCAGAGAAGGGCTGGACCCTCCACGGATTTTCAGATTTTTCTCTATCCCCTATCGTTCCGAGATGATGAAAGAACAACGAATCGCCCTGCCTCTTTCCAGAGGGCTTCTTCAATTTTCCAATCTGAAGATTGACATCATTCATTATCAGGTAACCCACTATATGGGAGGATACGGACTTCTGCTGGGGAAAATATTTAAAAAGCCCACTATCCATACCTACCATACACTCTTTGTAAAATACACCCACTATGTGAAGTTTAACAAAGAAACTGCCGTGCGTTTTGTAAAATGGATTTCCCGTACCTTCTGTAATTTGACAGACCGGGTTATTGCCCCTTCATTGGAGATGAAACGGGAACTACTTACCTATGGAGTAACGACTCCCATCGAAGTACTCCCTACGGGCATCGATATCCCGGAAGGCTATCAACCGGGTGATCCTTCTAGTACCCGAAGACTGTTCCAGATACCGGAAGGACATAGGATTCTTATATTTGTAGGTCGATTTGCCCGTGAAAAGAATATTCCACTTTTGCTGGATGTTCTCATTGCTCTGGAAAACCGGGGTATACCTTGCCATTTGATACTGGTGGGAGACGGTCCGGATCGGAAACGGTTGGAAAGTGAGATCCAGGAACGAAACCTGACTTCACGAATCTCTATTACCGGGTATATTCCCCGAACCCAGGTTTTCCAGCTTCTCTCCACCTCGGATCTGTTCTTATTCCCCTCAGAAACTGAAACGCAAGGCCTTGTACTGTTAGAAGCGATGTCAGTAGGATTGCCTGCCGTAGGAGCCGCTGCCATGGGAGCCTATGAGGTATTGAAGGATGGAAGGGGAGGAATTACCGTACCTGCTGCTGTCGAGTCCTTTACCGATGCAGCGTATAGCTTGCTAACAGATCCCTTGCTTTACAAAGAAAAGCAGAGAACCGCGCTGGAAAAAGCGAAAGAGTGGTCTGCTCAAAAAATGACGAAACGACTTATATCGATCTACCAGGAAACAATTCAAGAATACAGAGACCGACGGAAGCATCTTCGCTAACGTAAGCACTGTTCCTATTTGCAATCGATTCCTTTCTTCTCCAGGGCAGATCGATAGAGCGCTTCAAACTGCTCTGCTACCCGGGCACCCTCAAATCGATCGGCCAATCTCCGCGAAGCATCAGAAAGTTTTTTATGCAGTTCTTCATTTTCTGCAATCTCCAGGAGCTGTTCCCCTAGGGATCTTTCATCACCAGCGGGAAAGAACAAGGCATTTCCCTCTGACAACTCTTCCATAGAAGGAACTTTTGCTACTACGAGGGGGAGGCCGCAGCAGATCGCTTCTATTACAGTCATGGGTTGATTCTCTGTAACAGAAGCGGTGACAAACGCACGAGCATAGTGGAGAAGACCACTTGTAAGTAGATCCTCATGGGGTACTTTTCCTAAAAACTGAACCCGATCTTTCATACCCAGTTTCTCTGCCAGCTCCTCCATCTCTTCCCGGTTCGGCCCGTCTCCTACCAGGACAAGGTTCAGTGCAGGGTCCCGTTGCCCCGCATAAGCAAACCCTTTTATCATCACATCGATAGACTTTTCTAATCCGATTCGTCCGACAAAAATAAAGGTTTTCGTATTATAGAAAGGATACTGCTTCTGAAGTTCCTCGAGGGAATGATGCCGTATGAAAATAGAGGTATCTATACCGTTTGAGATATGATGCACTTCCTTATCCGGAAACCGTTCCTTGAGGATATCCCCTGCGAAACGGCTGGGGGTAGTGATGATATCGGAATGCCGAATGTACTTTCCGAAGTACCACCAGGAGCCAGCCCTCACAATAGGCACCAGGGCACGCACTTTTACCAGGTATTGGAGATAGGTATCCTCGTTCAACATCGTATGAAAAGTCTGAATGATAGGCAAGGAATATTTTTTTCCAAAGTTCAGGGCCGACCAACCAAGTGTCCAGGGACCAGTGAAATGAAGAATTTGTACCTTTTCTTCCTTGAGTTTTCGAAAGAGTTTTCTATCCCATGGCCAGGTCCATCGAACTCCTGGATAGATAAAGGTAGAAAAAGAGGATACTTTCACCACTTCCATCCCATCGATCTGTTCCAGGTTGGCTATCTGTTTATTTTTTGGTACTACCAGAAAAATTGTGTGTCCCCGCCGGGAAAGGTTCCGGGCAAGATCGAGCGTTGCTGTAATCACACCGTTTATCTCTGGGTAAAACACTTCGATGAAAAACGCAATCCTCATGTTCGATCAAACTCTTTAAACTTTAAATTTATAACTATCAGAAACGATACCCCAGCCCAACATTTATATAGTGTGTCGTGTCTGTTCTGCCCTTTACCAAGTCTTTGTCCTCGCAGTACTCAAAGGTATACCCCCCTTCCAACAGTACAGATCCAGGACCCAGGGGAATCCGATAGGAGGCATTGAACCCTGCCTGCCAGACCTTTTCTATCACCGTTTGGTTTAAAAAACGAGTATTATAGTGGAAGATTGCCTTACCATACTTATTGTACCCGTCATCCAGGATGGAGCCATCGTTTCTCTCGTCTCGTTCATCCTCAGACATAGCTTCCGAAGCGTTTCCATGACGCATCAACCGTCCCCGGATATCTACGATAAGGTTCTTCATCGGTTCCAGCTGAACGCTTAAGGTAAAACGGTCCGAGTTTGGATCTAATCCTACTCCCAGGTTGGTTCCCATGTGGGTGTAGTTCGTATAGTTCGGTGCACTCAGCTGCTCAAGTCGTTTTGCTTCTTCTGTTTCAATTTCCTCCAGTCCTGACCGGTGGGTGTACATGTAGGGAGTTACCATCAGGTAGTCTGCCCCGATCCGGCGCAGGATCCCTCCCTCTTTCGGTGTGTACTTTCCTCCCACCTGTAAAGCCACCTTGAACTTTGTAGAAAAGTCAAACTGAAGGAGATCGTTAAGGTTCGTATCGTCCACATACACTACCATGGGAATCTGGAACGAGTCTTTAATTCGAACATTGGCAAGAATCCCCATAAATGAGTTATCATTGAACCCGGCCATGGACTGGGCATAGAAGAGTTCCTTAAAGGGAAGAAGGTAAATCGGGTCCAATCTTCCCCCCCATACAATGGTTTCAAAAAATCCCACTTCCAACCATGAGGTTGGATAGAAGTTGAAAGACTGAAGCACAAGGTGTTTATCGGGGAATTTCTCATTCTCCATATACGTATCGTTATCTGTATCATTGATGTAATCGGTAGCGGCAAGCTCCAGTAAAACCGTTGTGTAGGAGAACCAGGAGTTCCGCCACACAAAAGAGTAGTGCCCGGCGTGGGGCGCCTCCGGGCTTAACACGACACTATCATCCCAGAACGGACCGAAGGAGTTCCTCTCGATCCCTGCCTTAAAGTAGATATCTGCCTTTCCAACGGAGAAATCTACCACCTGACTTTGCCGCAGGTTCAACTTCCGATCCTTCACTGTAACATCGGCCCAAGTATCAAAGATGTCTACTGAGGTTCGCTGACCCTCAGGGAGCACAAATCCGCTGGTATTATCCATCACGAGACCTTCAAGCCGACCTTCCAGATGCATCGATTCAGCTATCCATCCACCGGCTTCGATCTTTCCATAGAGATCCCCGTAGAAGTCATCCCCTGTGTATCGGCTGGTACCGCCCGCCTCGAGATGAATCCTGTACGATTTCTGGTATTCTTCCAGGTATGCTTTTGCCTTTTCGGCATCCGAACGGCTTCCCCGCTGAACAACCTTTTCCAGCGCATCCAGAATCACCTGAGGGGGATAGGGGCGTAACGTAGGAAGGTGCCGAAGGATCCCCTTCCCTTCCCACAGCGATAAGTCCTGATAAATCCTATCGTTAGGATCCGCCGCAAACTGAGCATGAAGAAATTGAATTGAAAAGAAAAAGGAAATAACAAGGAAAAAACTACAACATTTCTTCATGAACCAGCTCCTCACTAAAATGATGTATCGCTTAGATCTTTCATCATACATTCAAGGCACGAGATTGTCTATAAATTTAACGGAGAAGCAGTTCCATCACGGATTGGTTGTAGGAACTGGTTCCTCGATCCATACAGAAATCGATCGGCGTTCTCCCCGTGAAATTTCTGATCCGCTTGTCTGCCCCTGACTCAAGGAGAATCTCTACAGATTCCTTATAGGGAACTGCCAAGTGGAGTGGAGTTTCCCCGAAAAGATTCTTTGCATTCACCTCTGCACCCTGTTCAATCAAGAGCTTCACCATTCCAGGATACCGTACAGCTTTATGAAGGGGAGTGTTTCCTAAAAGATCCCGCTGGTTCACAGCGGCTCCTTGTTCAATGAGTTTTTTTGCTATTTCGATTAGATTATGCTCAGCTGCCCAGATCAGCACAGGATCCCGGGCAGGAACTTCACTTACCAGGGCTTGCACAAGCAAAAGCCCCGCTACCCATCCCCAAAATGCCCGCTTTCGCTTCACACCTTATCCCCCTCTCTAACTTCGGCAAGACATTTCCCGGGCTTTACCTCAATCAATATGCCAGAAAAGATCTGCATCTCCATACCGTCGGTACTGGAACGCTTCAAAAAGGTGCTCTTTTTCAATCTTTTTCTTTCTTTCCAGATCAGCCACTGTCCGGGCGATCCTTAGAACAGATACAAGGCCTCTGCTCGAAAGCCCTAGCATTTTCCCTGTCTCTAAAAATACCGTTTCAATCTCGGAATCGATCCTACATACCTTCAAGGCGTTAAGATAGGAAAGCCGGGAATTGAATCGAACACCTGTTTCCTCATACCGGTGATGCTGAATTTCTGTAGCCTCTCTAACCGCTAGGGACATATCTCTGCTCGTTCTCCTTTCTCCCGTAAAGGAAAATTCAGCATCTCCTGCTGGATGTACCGGGATACGCATATCTATCCGATCCATCAGAGCGCCTCCCAGCCTTCGCCAGTACCGATAAATCTCTTCATCACTGCATAGGCAGACGCCTTTCTCTTTTCCCAGATTTCCGCAGGGGCATGGATTCGTTGCTAAAACCAGATGAAAATCTGCAGGGAATCGCTCCCGCCTTCCGGCCCGGACAAGGGTAACCGATCCTTCCTCTAAAGGCTCTCGAAGACCTTGAAGGATCCGTCTACTAAACTCAGAGGCTTCATCAAGGAATAGAGTTCCGTTATGGGCAAGCGAGATTTCGCCGGGTGCAGGGAACCTCCCTCCCCCCAGGACTCCCTCCAACGATGCTCCATGATGGGGAGCGCGAAAGGGTCGTTCCTCCACCAATCCCCCACCTGCAGGTAGAATCCCGGCCAAAGAATGGATCCGGGTAGTTTCGAGGGCTTCCTCCCGGCAAAGGGGAGGCAAGATAGAAGGAATTCGCATCGCAGCCATTGTTTTTCCGCTTCCCGGGGGGCCAAAAAGGAGGAGTGAATGTCTACCGGCCACAGAAACCTCCATTGCCCGTTTTAAGAGCTCTTTTCCTACGATATCCCCATAATCGGGATATGTACTTTTGCTTTTCTGTACAATCGGCACAGGCCTGGGTATAGTTTTGCCTCCTGCAAGGAGGGATAGAATGTGGACAGCTTCCGTAAGGGAGGAGATGCCATACACATCCCCTTTACCCACTGCACAACCTTCCGAATAGTTTTCTTCTGGAACGAGGAAAATAGATAGACTCTTCTTGAGACCCGCCAGTACCGCAGGCAGCACTCCCGATACAGGACGCACGGCACCGGAAAGAAGCAGTTCACCCAGAACCAAGACCTTCTTAGAGGAATCCTCCGGAATAATCTGCCGATCTGCATCCAGCACAGCAAGAGCAATGGAAAGATCATAGGCAGTCCCTATCTTTGGAACATCCGCAGGTGCAAGATTTACCAGAATACGATCTCGGGGGAACTCAAGTCCTGAGTTCCGTACAGCAACCCGCATTCTATCCCGTGCTTCCCGCACGGCTGAACCGGGCAGACCCACAATATCCATCCCGGGTATTCCCCTTCGGATGTCAACCTCAATAGAAACGACAGTTCCCTCATAGCCGGAAACGGCAAAACCATACCATTCCATACATTCCTAATACAGTATGTACGCTAGGATTTGCTTGTATTTCTCCGAAATTTTTGGATCTCTTGCTGTACCATCCTGTCACACGCTTCATTGTATAGGTCTCCCGCATGACCTTTAATCCATTCCCATTGAATCTCAAAATTTTGGGAAAGCTCCCAGAGTCTTTCCCAGAGTTCCTGGTTCTTTACCGCCTGCCGATTTGATGTTTTCCATCCGTTTTTTAACCAGGTATGTATCCAGTGAGTCACCCCCTGTTTCACGTACTGTGAATCTGTATGAACCCGTATGTGCTCCTTTTTCTGGCTTGTTCTCTTCTGTAAAAATTCCAGGGCCTGGATAACCGCCTCCAATTCCATCCGATTGTTTGTAGTGAGAGACTCTCCTCCCGATCCCTTATCCAGTGTTTCTTCGGCATGGAGTATCACATACGCCCAGCCACCCGGTCCCGGATTCCCGCTGGAACCTCCATCCGTGTATATATCAATCATAGAAGGATACGGTACTAGAATCTTTTTCTATTAAGCAATAGGCAATCGGTATATACTTAATACCATGAAACCCTTCGCACCAATTTTTAGAATCTCATTCCTCATTCTCAATCTACTGATGGTATTAGCCGTAGAAGGAAGTCCTTCCCGAGAATCTCAGAAACCGGAACAGAGTCATGCAGAACAAACTCCGGGAGAAATAATAGAAGTGACAGGCACCCTGCGCCTCATAGGAAATGAACCGTTTACTCGCCTGGCTCTGATAGACTCTCAGCAAACGATCTACTACCTCGACTCTTCCCCCAAAAGTGAGATTCGTACTTATATAGGCAACAGAATTTGGATACAGGGGACGTTGCGGCGAAAAAAGATTACGTTAGCAGATGGAAAACCGCTGGAAGATGAATTAATACTCTCCCCAAAGCAATGGAAAATCAGTACAGCGTCGCCCTCTATTCCTATAAGCCCCTGAGGATTCTCTACTCGATCATAGAAAATATCATCGATCAGCAAGAATTGGCAGGTTATTTACCCTTAAGTTGCTAAAAAGGAAAGTATGTATTGCAACCCAAGCAAAAATGGGCTATAGTAACAACAGATTGCTACTTATAAATATCTAAAAAATCCATTTATTGAGAGGATTCAAGATGTCTACCAAAAAAATGGTTACGATTGACGGGAATACAGCTGCGGCTTATGTTGCCCATGCGACGAATGAGGTAATCGCCATTTATCCGATTACTCCTTCCTCCCCCATGGGTGAACTCGCAGACATGTATTCTGCCCAGGGGCAGAAGAATATCTGGGGTACGGTTCCCCAGGTAGTAGAACTTCAAAGCGAAGCGGGTGCTGCGGGTTCTGTACACGGTGCTCTTACCACCGGTGCTCTTACCACAACATTTACTGCATCTCAGGGACTTCTTCTTATGATCCCGAACATGTTTAAGATTGCTGGCGAGTTAACTCCTACCGTGTTTCATATCGCTGCACGGACAGTAGCAACCCATGCACTGAGCATTTTCGGCGACCACTCTGATGTGATGGCAGCCCGGTCAACAGGGTTCGCCATGCTCTGTTCCAACAATATCCAGGAAGTAATGGATTTTGCCCTTATGGCGCAGGAAGCGACCCTCCGGAGCCGGGTGCCTTTCCTTCACTTTTTTGACGGGTTCCGCACTTCCCACGAGGTACAGAAAGTGGAAGAAATCCCCTACGATGTCATGAGGGAAATGATCTCAAGTGACCTGGTCCAGGCGCATAGAGAGCGGGGATTAAATCCTGAAAATCCCATGATCCGGGGAACAAGTCAGAACCCGGATGTATTCTTTCCATCCAGAGAAACCTGCAATAAATACTACAGTGCCGTCCCTGGCATTGTGCAGGAGGTAATGGACAAGTTCGCCAAGCTTACCGGAAGAGCCTATAAGCTGTTTGACTATGTAGGAGCTCCCGATGCAGAACGGGTTGCCATTATTATGGGTTCCGGCGCCGAATGTATGGAAGAAACGGTAAATTACTTAGTATCGAAAGGAGAAAAAGTTGGAGTCCTAAAGGTTCATCTTTTCCGTCCCTTCGATTCAAAAAAGTTTGTAGAGGCATTACCTGCAACAGTAAAATCAATTGCTGTACTGGACCGTACTAAAGAACCTGGAGCCATCGGAGAACCGCTATACGAAGATGTGCGAACCGCATTCGGTGAGATAATGAGTGGCGGGAGCTCAAAGTTCAAGTCCTATCCGAGAATCGTGGGTGGCCGCTATGGTCTGGGAAGTTTCGAATTTACCCCGGCCATGGCAAAGGCAGTATTGGATAACCTCAAAGCAGATCAACCAAAGAACCATTTTACCGTGGGTATTTATGACAATCTTACCTACACGAGTCTGGAGTGGGATGAGAAATTTCAACTTCCCAATGAAGGAATTCACACGGCCCTTTTCTATGGGTTGGGCTCGGATGGTACGGTAGGGGCTAATAAGAACTCTATCCAGATCATAGGTGAAGCTACAGACAACTATGCTCAAGGATACTTTGTCTATGACTCCCGGAAAGCAGGTACAACTACTATTTCACATCTACGGTTT
>Ga0067045_1032324_pt1 | contig 10443 bp, 8 predicted proteins | sample TerdegcTABiofilm_FD_59184 | JGI IMG/M metagenome (GOLD analysis project Ga0067045, IMG submission 59184) | Combined Assembly of (Gp0054472, Gp0054536) Wastewater bioreactor microbial communities from Singapore -Terephthalate degrading... | reverse complement strand
CGGCGATCGCCCTCCTGAGCAGGTGGAGATTATAGAGAACGGATTGCGCTTTTGGGTAGATCTTTGTAACGGGCAGAAAACCGGTTTTTATCTCGATCAGCGTAACAATCGCAAGCGTGTTCGCGAACTGATGAGCGGGAAACGGCTGTTGAATTGTTTTTGCTACACAGGCGCTTTTTCTGTTTCTGCGCTGGCCGGAAGCGCTCTCAAAACAACCTCAATCGATTCCTCGAGAAATGCATTGGCGCTGGCAGAGAAAAATGTCGCCTTGAATGGGCTGCCCGCTGAACGTGCGCACTGGGAAGAGGCAGATGTCTTCCGAGCCATGCGCGCCCTGCGCGATCGCGCAGAAACTTTCGACGCCGTCATCCTGGACCCGCCAAAGTTCGCACCTACAATTGCTCAGGCCGAAAAAGCGGCCCGCGCCTATAAAGACATCAACCTTTTGGCGTTCAAATTGCTGCGCCCTGGTGGTTTGCTCTTCACCTTTTCGTGTTCTGGCGGGATTTCGATGGAACTGTTTCAAAAGATCGTTGCAGACGCGGCGCTGGACGCAGGCGTCAACGCCTGTGTTCTTGAACGGCTCTTTCAGGGGGCTGACCATCCGGTGGCGCTCAATTTTCCAGAAGGCGCTTATTTGAAGGGGTTGATCTGCCAGAAGCATTAATCGTGTGCTGCTACAGTCCGCAGCGCAGGGCAGGAGAAACTTCCGGTTTCTTACCAGTTACAGGTAAAATGTGTCCATTTGGCCGGTACGGTGGTAAAAATAAGGAAGTTTAAGATTCGCGAATAGCAAAGAGACCTGCCTCCTTATGAAAAATTACTTTTTACGCACCGTTCGATTGGTTTTTGGACTCTTCTTGTTTTCACTAGGTCTAGTGTTGAGCATTCAGGCGAATATCGGTCTGGCTCCCTGGGAAGCCTTCAGTATGGGCATTTCCAATATTAGTGGGATATCCTACGGTAAGATCGTGATCATTGTTGGTGTTGTGATCATTGGCGTGGATTTGCTCCTGAAAGAAAAGATCGGTTTTGGCACCATACTGAACTCGATTTTGATCGGGACTTTTGTGGATTTGCTTCAATCGGCTCGCATCATCCCCATGATGTCTAGCTTCTGGCCTGGTCTGCTGATGCTGCTGTGCGGTCTGGGGCTCATCAGCCTGGCCAGCTATTTCTACATTGGTTCGGGGCTTGGTTGCGGACCCCGAGACGCCCTCATGGTGGCGCTTGGAAAACGCTTCTCCAGGGCGCCCATTGGGTGGATCCGGGGTTTACTGGAAGGAAGCGTCCTTGTCGTTGGGTGGCTATTAGGGGCAAAGGTTGGCCTTGGGACGGTCTTATCGGTTTTTGGCATCGGCGTCATTTTACAGTTCACGTTCAATGTTCTAAATTTTGATGTCACTCTGGTCAAACATGAAAGCGTAATTGATACGATCAAAGCAATTTAAGGTTTGGGAAAATGCCAGAAAACAATTTGGAAGATTATGGTCTGGAGGAGCGCTTTAAACAGGAGGCTTCGATGTATGAGGGTTTACTCCTGGCGAGAGTGTGCGAACAACACCATCAAATCTATAAGGTGATCACTCAGCAGGGTGAACTTCAGGCTAGCGCCTCCGGAAAACTGGCCTACAACGCAGAGGACGGCATGGATTTTCCTGCGGTCGGCGATTGGGTAATGGTGGGTGTTCAGGATGGAAACACTGAGAATGCCGTCATTCATCATATTCTGCGGCGAAAAAGCGCTTTTGCACGTAAAGCTGCAGGAACTGCGATCTCAACCCAGATTGTGGCAGCCAATATTGACCTGGTCTTTATCTGTATGTCATTGAATGCCGATTTCAATTTACGGAGGTTGGAGCGCTACCTGGCGATCGCGTGGGAGAGCAGGGCTGCCCCCGTGATCGTGCTGACCAAAGCAGATTTGTGCGAAGATTTGCAACAAAAGTTAGACCAAATAGAGACAGTGAGCGTTGGGGCGGATGTTGTTGTCTGCTCGAGCATGCAGGAAGATGGTTACAAAAGCGTAAAATCTTATCTCGCCCCGGGGAAGACAATTGCTTTCATCGGTTCTTCAGGGGTGGGAAAGTCCACCTTGATCAATCGCCTGATGGGGCGGGACTTTCTTGCTACCAGGGAGGTGTGCCTTGGAGACGACAGAGGCAGACATGCTACCACCCACCGACAGCTCCTGCTCCTGCCGGAGGGGGGCGTCGTCATTGATACGCCGGGTTTGCGCGAAATCCAGATCTATGTTGGAGACCTGGCCAGGGCATTTCAAGATATTGAGGAACTGGCTGTCACGTGCAGGTTCAGGGATTGTTCCCATACCTCGGAGCCGGGCTGCGCCGTTCAGGAAGCAGTTCAAGCGGGACAGCTTGCGGAAAAACGCCTCGAAAATTACGTTAAGCTCAAAACCGAAACTGAATACAATGGGTTGAATTCCCGCCAGTTGGAACAGGAAAAGATTAAGAAAATGTTCGGAAGCAAAGGAGAGATGAAGCAAGCCTTGAGGAATGTAAAGAAGAAAAATAGCTACTGAAGACTGGGCGTTTCCCATCTGCGCGTAAGAACAAAGCAGCGTCTCAATAGACTATCTATTCAATTTTTATGGTATGACTGTAAACTCCTGATAATTTTAGGAACGAACTGAAACGGCACCCCACCTGCTGTTATCTGACTGACATCGCCTGCCATCAACATTTCCAAAGACGGGCAATAGAAAAGCCACGAACCCGATACCCCGGTATGACCGATGACCTCTGGGAGGGGATTCAATGGGGTGAGGAAGCGTGGGTAGCGGAAGCGCATTATACCGAGTCCGTATTCGATCGGCCATCCAGGTCCTACAGGGCTTAGCGAGAAACCAAACCGATTCCATTCTCTGCACATGAATTTGATGGTAGCCGGATCATCAAAGATCATCCCGCTGATCAAAGCTCGCAAAAAGATCAATAGATCACCGACCGTACTGTTCAAATCACCAAAGGAGGCCAAGGCCTTAGGAATATTGAGAGGCTGATCTTTGTACCAGAGTGTGGCGACTTCGGAAATAGAACCGGACGGCGATGTACCTGGATGGAATGTCTGTTTCAGACCTAAAGGCTCATAGATCATCTCGTTAAATACTTTATGGAGCGACTGGCTGGTTACTTCCTTGATGATGGCAATTAGGAGTTGATAGTTCGTATCAGAATAGCGAACCTTTTTATGCCGCGCTTCTAAAGGCTGAGGAGCAAAGAGGGGCGCGTTGACCTCCCTCACAATATCCATAAAATCTTGAATAGACCATGACCTGTCCCCCTCTTCAATAACGATATCAAAAATGCTTTTTTTATCTTTGGTGTGTATTTCCAAATAATCTGGAAGGCCTGAAGAGTGCTCAAGTAAATGCCTCAGGGTGATTTTTTTCGTATAGTCCACGGTTCCTATTCGGTGCAGACCTTTTATAAGGCTGTCTGGCAGATAAGCTGCCATGGATTCATCTATTGAAATTTGTCGCTGTTCGTGGAGCTTTAAGATCGTGGCAGCGATGAAGAGCTTCGTTACACTGGCAATACAAAAGGGGGTTTCCGGTGTCATAGCGGTTCCGTCTGGTTGGGCGATGCCTTCGGCCCCCGACCATTTAAAAGGACCCGCCATACTCTCGATAGCTAAGACGGCATGCTTAATGTGCTTTGTTTTTACAAGGTCTTGTAAGGATTGCTTAAGAATCGCCTCCAATTTGGGTTTCATGCGCCTTTTCCTCATTAGATTTGTAGTTATCTCGATTTCCCCAATTATCTCATGGTCGTAATTATTATATTTTTACACTTCTTCGCATAAATCGAACATTTAAAACCAGAGCAACGATCCCCAAAGCTATGAAGCTGGCAACCGTCCCAATCATCTGGGGTAAAGGGATTTTTATGCCGTAAATGTGCTGCACGGTGGTCTGCATGATCACCACAACCCCCACTAGCGAATAAAAGGTGAGCAAAACTGGCGTGAATCGGTAACCAAATTCTTTTTGCTTTAATAGAGCAATCCCGCAAGCGGTGAAGAGAGGAAAGATGACGCCAATATCTAAGGCAAAGGTTGGCTCCGTTGTGTTCACATCGATAAATTCTGAATAATCTCCTTGTATCAGCGCGGGAATAATCATACCCAGCCAAATTAGGGCGGTGGACCCTGCGAATAATAAAAATATGGCGGTGCCCCGATCTTTGCTCTGTGTTTGGTTTTCTCCCTTCCAAGATCTCTTGCCCAACAGGTATACAGAATAGCCAAAGGAAAAACCGGTGACTGAAAACAATGCCGTATACAATAGAAAATAGCGGTTAAATGCGGCTCCGAAAACCAGGCTGATCGAATAGTAAAAAGCTGTCATTAACGCGCCGCTGCATACCAGAAGGCTCTTAGGGAACTTCTTTATACTGGCGGCTGTAGTAAAAAGAAGGGGCACTACGACCAACAGCATTGCTAAATCTGCTCCTATATACGATGTAGCCCGTAAGATCGAGTGATTGGAATAAGCACCGCGACCGTATAGTTCTACCTGCCGACCATCCAGGGCCGAGACGAGTTTTGAGGAACCTTCTCCCTGCCAAAACGAACCGACCAGCGCCGTGGTCATCAACAGTATACAAACCGCCAAAACCGATAAACGCATCATTTTCGTGGAATTCACTTCACACCTTCCCATTAAGACCTGTTTCAGCATTTTGGAGCGTATGACCAAGAAGCGTCACCATCACGTCTGTTTCTGTTGGCGTGTGCCTTATAAAAAGTGTGTCCAGCAGTGTGCTCCCGGCATTTTCCTTTGAGGCAAAATAATCAAAGCGCTTCTGCGTCAAGGGTATCCTAACGGCACGTTGATCAGTTTTTGAAGTCTGCAGTTTTACCATTCCGTTTTTTTCAAGATGGATATCATTTTACTGACATTTTGTGTTGATGTAACATTTTTCTGCAAATTCCAGGACCTGAACAAAAGAGGCGAATCGGAAGTATCCTAAAGATTACCAGAACGGTGATGTGGTTTTGTGATTTCCGCTGAACAAGTCAGCCGTGCCATCGCCCAATTGGATACGATCTTGCAGGAATGGCGGGAGCGACCGCTGGGAGAAATCACCGATCTGTTTATTCGCCTGCAGGTAGTGCGTACAACTCCTCAATAGTCATCCCAAAGGTGTCACGAATATATTGCACCATCAGGTCCACGGAATGCTGGTAAATATCTTCGATCGCGGGGTCATTGTAAGCTTTGATGAAGTATTCTTCCACGGTCTTGTCTTTGTAGCTGCACCAGATATCGAGATGCTCGCCGGTATCGCTGAAATATTCAAAACTTGCCCCGCCCTGGCTGTTATCGTCCACGCCGGCGATGAACTTCCTGTCGGCCGCGTGCCAGGTGATCACGATGCGGTATTCATCACTTAAAGGGGTAAAAAAGCGAACGTCAAATTCCTTCTCCCCCCATTCAGGGCGATGGACTTCCATGTTAACATCGTTGACAACTGATTCGCCACGATATTCATATAGATAGACCGCGTTGGGCTTATCCGCGAAGAACCCCAGGTTCTTGAGAGTCGGCGGCTCATAGGGCAGCGCGAACAACTTTTCGGGGGTCATGCTGAAGGTATTCTTAAGACTCTCGATAAAAAACCGCACAGGTGCGAACAACGCATCTTCGCCTTCCTTAACATCCATCGCCGCGCGTATCACCTGCTCCACACTCGAGCGATTTGCTGGATCGAGGTTACTACTGCCGTCGTTGGGGTTGTAAATATAATTCATCAGTTGTTCACCGTCCTTGTTCATTTGGCAGACATAGACCTTGTGAACGCCATAATAACCGACCGACAACTTGTAATCACCTTCGACATACATTGAAGTTCGGATGATATTCTCATCCCATTCAAAGGGAGGAGGTCCCCACGCAGCATGGTGGATGGTGAAGGAAGCCTCCTCGCTATCGTAGTAAGCCTGGTGGGTATTCTCATCCAGTCGAAATCCAAGCTCTGCCAGGGTTGTGGCAATGGTGAAATCCTTTTGAACAAGGTTTGGATAAATGGTTTCGAGGGGGGACAGGTCTTCAATGGGGGAGTTTGCCAGGTAGAGCTGGCGCAGGTTGGTCAACCCGGCCAGGGGGGTGAGATCAGTGATGGTCGAATCGTCAAGCAGAAGGACTTGCAGATTGACCAGGTTCGAGAGCGCGCTATAGTCTGGCGCCTGGCTGCCGGTAAGGATCAATAGCTTGAGGTCCGCCAGCCCGGCGAGCGGCGAAAGATCCACGACGGGGTTGCCGGCCAGGGATAAGGCGGTCAGTTTGCTCAGACCCCGCAGCGGCGATAAGTCGGTGACGGCATGATTGGACAGGTCGAGGGTTTCGAGATTGGTGAAGTTTTCCAGTCCGTTGAGATCCTTGATCGGTGTCCCTTCTGAAATGTAGTTCTGCAATTCATTGCTGAGATTCATTCTCGTCACCGCCTGCGCCTCAGCCAGGGTAAGGTCACCTTCTGTTTTGCCCATTGAGCCACGTATCATTGCTTCCAGCGCCGGATCAGCAAATGTTACGATGAGGGGCATCGTTGTCTCAACCAGAGACGAGGTCGTCGTGACCTCCGCAACCGGGTTGGATGGGGGCGTCGTCACAGCGGGCGCGCTGCAGGCTGTAAGGATTATGGTCAGCAAAGCGGTGATCAGTATGTCGTGAGGCTTCATTATTGAATGTTATCCTTTTATTCTTTGAAGTGAAAATTGCAAAGGTGGGCTAAGCGGTGGGGATCCTTTTTGTTTTTATAAATTATGAGTATTTTTTCCCCCTTTGTATTTTACTCTATCCACCCGATCACACTAGCCGTGCAATTCGAAGGTCATTCCTTGTTGAGGTTTAGGCTTGATGAAAATAAAGAACCCACCTCGGCGTGCGTGCAGAGCGGAGGCGTGGTGGGTACTGTTGGATTGATTATAACCAGGTTTACCCATCATAAGTCTTCCCTGGGCAAACTACCTGGCAATATTGAATTTTTGAAGAATTTCTCGGGATTATTTTGATATTGGCGTGCTATAATCAATAAAGAAATCATGATTATCATAATCTGGATTTTTTTGTATGTGTCACGCCAGTGTTTTAGGAGGTACTGATGTTCGTCAATCGTGTTTCTGAACTTGAACTGCTGGAAAAACGCTATGCTTCGGGTAAAGCAGAGTTTTTTGTTCTTTACGGCCGTCGGCGGGTTGGTAAGACCGAACTCCTGGCTCGTTTTTGCGAAGGTAAGCGCTCGATTTTTTTCGTCTCGGACCTGGGTTCGGAAATATCGCTCAGAACGGCTCTATCGGCTGCGGTCAATACGACCTTATTTGGCCCCAACCAGATGAACGCCGTTTACTCCACCTGGGAAGACCTGCTTCATGCGCTTGTCCAGGCTGCACAAGGCGAGCGATTGGTGGTCGTATTGGACGATTTCCCTTACCTGGTTGCGGCACATCCGCCCCTGGCCACCATCCTCCAGCGTGTTTGGGATCAGTCCTTGAAGAACAGCCAGATCATGCTGATTCTTTGCGGATCTTATATCGGCATGATGGAAGAGACGGTCTTGGGATATCAGACACCGTTATATGGCAGGAGGACGGGACACTATCTGCTTGAACCGTTGCAGTTTAAAGATGCCCGGCTATTTTATCCATCCTTTCCTTTGGAAGATCAGGTCCGTGCCTACGCGGTCTACGGCGGCACGCCGGCTTACCTGCACACCATCCAATCCCAGCAATCCCTTCAGGATAATATTTTGGAGGGAATTCTCACCCGCGGCTCGTTCCTGTATGACGAAGTGCGCTTTGTGCTCCAGCAAGAATTGCGCGAACTGCGCTATTACTTCGCGATTATGCAAGCCATCGCGGCTGGCAAAACCCGCTTGAATGAAATTAAGCTGGCAACCGGGATTGATGGCGCAACCGCTTATCTGGATACTTTGCAACAGCTTCACCTGGTGGAACGCAACGTCCCTGTGACCGAAACCCAACCCCAGAAAAGCCGCCGCGGCATCTATCGTTTGAAAGACCATTATTTGCGCTTCTGGTTTCGGTATGTCCACCCGAACCGCTCACAGCTTGAACGCGGCGGGGCGCAAATCATTTTGGAAAACCAGGTGATACCAGAAATTGATCACTTCTCCAGCCTGACCTTTGAGGAAGTTTGCCAGCAATTTTTCTGGCAAGCCGGATTATCCGGGAAATTACCCTTTGTTCCTACGAATATTGGCAACTGGTGGAATGCCAACGAAGAGGTCGATCTGGTTGTATTAGGGGAAAACGATGCCATCCTGGTGGGATGCAAATGGACCAGCAAACCAGTGGGGGTTGATATTCTGGCGGACCTGGAGAGAAAAGCAGAGCTGGTCAAGCCTGAGTTAGGTGACCGTCAAATTCGTTTTGCTTTATGTTCTCGATCAGGTTTTACATCTCAACTCATTGAGGATGCAAACCGGCGACAGGATGTGACTTTACTCGATTTGCCGGAGATTGTGGGAAAAATGATCTTCGAAAAGTAAACCTGTCACGATTGAGCTTGCTTTTCTTTCCCAAATGCTATAATCATTGGAGCAACTGTGATAATCTCATTTTTAACAGCGAGGTGAGGAATGGCCGAAACGGATGAGTTCTGGACGGCAGAAGAAGTCTCCAATTACCTGCGCATTCCGCAGTCGACCATCTACAAGCTCGCCCAGGATAAAGTGTTGCCCGGTTTCAAGGTGGGAAAACATTGGCGCTTCAGACGGGAAACCATCCTGAAATGGGTTAAGGAAAAAGAAAATCCTGTACACCAAAATAACAACATCATGGACAAGTAAATGGCATCATTGACGCTCTCTCAACTTGAAACCCATCTCTTCAAAGCCGCTGATATCCTCCGCGGAAAGATGGATGCCTCCGAATATAAAGAATACATCTTCGGCATGCTCTTTCTCAAGCGCCTCTCCGACCAGTTCCAGGTGCAGCAGGCGGTTGAATATCAAAAATGGCTGGATGCCGGGTATTCTCCAGAGGATGCGGTCGCTCTGGTCGAGGATCCCAATCTGTACGGCGAAACTTTTTTTGTGCCCAGGCGCGCCCGCTGGCGGCCCGGCGAGCATGAAAAACCCGATGAGAAAATCACGTACATTGTCAACCTGAAAGAGGATGTGGGTAACCAGATGAATAAAGCCCTGGCTGCCCTGGAAGACGCCAACCCTGAGCTGACCGGCGTGCTGAAGCATATTGACTTTAACGCGCCCAAAGGAAAAACGCGCCTTTCGGACCGCCAATTGGTGGATTTGATCCATCACTTCGATAAATACCGCCTGACCAATGAGGACTTTGAGTTCCCCGACCTGTTGGGCGCGGCTTACGAGTACCTGATCAAAGACTTCGCCGACAGCGCCGGTAAAAAGGGCGGTGAATTTTACACGCCTAACCGCGTGGTGCGCCTGCTGGTCAACATCATCGAGCCGCAGGAAGGCATGACGGTGTACGACCCCACCTGCGGTTCGGGGGGCATGCTCATCCAATCCAAGCAGTATGTGGAAGAGCAGGGGCAGAATGCGCGCAACCTGGCGCTTTACGGGCAGGATAACAACGGCACGGTCTGGTCCATCTGCAAGATGAACATGATCCTGCACAATATCCCCGACGCGCACATCGAGAACGACGACACGCTGGAAAACCCGATGTTCGTCGAAGGGGGCTATATCAAGCAGTTCGACCGGGTGATCGCCAACCCGCCCTTCTCGCAGAACTATTCACGCGCCGGGATGAAGTTCCCGCAGCGCTTTCATTACGGCTTCACCCCCGAAACCGGCAAGAAAGCCGACCTGATGTTCGTGCAGCACATGATCGCCTCGGTCAAACCCGGCGGCAAGATGGCGACGATTATGCCGCACGGCGTGCTCTTCCGCGGCGGGGCGGAGAAAGCCATCCGCGAGAGCATTCTCAAAGAGGGCATCGTCGAGGCTATCATCGGCCTGCCACCCAACCTTTTTTACGGCACGGGCATCCCCGCCTGCGTGCTGGTGATCAACAAAAACCGCCCGCCGGAGCAGAGGAACAGCGTGTTGTTCATCAACGCCGATGCGGAGTTCGGCGAGGGGCGCGCCCAGAACCACCTGCGCCCCGAAGACCTGGAAAAGATCACCCAGGTGTACCGCATGCGCCGTGAGATTCCGCGTTACTCGCGCCTGGTGACGCTGGACGAACTGGCCGCTAACGACTACAACCTCAACATCCGCCGTTATGTGGATAACTCGCCCGAGCCGGAGATCGAAGACGTGCGCGCCCACCTGGTGGGCGGCGTGCCGAAGCGCGAGGTGGCGCGCTACACGGACCAGCTTGCCCGCTTTGGGTTGGCGCCCGAGGTGGTCTTTGTGGAGCGCGACGCCGATTACTACGACTTCAAGCCGGAGATCAAGACCAAAGCCGATCTCCGCC
>Ga0067045_1032323_pt1 | contig 10443 bp, 7 predicted proteins | sample TerdegcTABiofilm_FD_59184 | JGI IMG/M metagenome (GOLD analysis project Ga0067045, IMG submission 59184) | Combined Assembly of (Gp0054472, Gp0054536) Wastewater bioreactor microbial communities from Singapore -Terephthalate degrading... | reverse complement strand
GGTTGCACGCGCTTGCCGGCGATCAGGCGCATGGAGGCGTCGCCCGAGGCGGTGACCAGATCGAAGCCGCCTTCGTTCATGAGCGCCACCATTTCGTCGGAGGTGCCGGCGGTCTTCACGTTGACCTTGCAACTGGTCTTCTTCTCGAAGTCGGTCACCCAGTCGAAGTTCTTGTCGGTCTGGCCGCGTTCGATGTAGCCCGCCCAGGCCACGATGTCGACCTGACCTTCGCCTTTGCCCAGCTTCTTCAGGGCCGATTGCGCCTGCGCGGCGGGGGCCAGGGTGGCCAGGGTGAGGGCCGTCGTCACGAGACCCGCGACGGTGCGGGCGAGGGGGCGTTGTGCGAGTTTCATGGGTCGATCACCTTCGGGTTGAGAACGGTTTCAGAAACGCAGCCCACCGCCCGGCGGGCCGACTGCAGCGCATCGTAGGAAGGCCGGCCTGGCTTTCAAAATTCAATATTGCTGCGGTAAGCTATCTCGAAAATAGAGATCAAGGGTTTACCCATATCTTTTTTGCACCGCAACAGGGCGACTCCCTGGCGTGGTGCGCACCAGCATGAACCGGCACATCACCCTCAAGCAGTTCCGCTACTTCCTGGCGGTGGCGGAATCGGATTCCGTGGCCGCCGCCTCGCGCATGCTGAACATCGCGCAGTCGGCCATCACCAAGAGCGTGCTGGAGCTGGAGGATGGCCTGGGTCTGGTGCTGTTCGAGCGCAGCCCCAAGGGCATGCGGCTCACGCCGGAGGGGCACCGTTTTCTGGTGAAGGCGCGGCGCGTGATCGGCGCGGTGGCGGATGCCACGCGGGGCGTGCACCCCGGCGCGACCCCGTTGGCCGGCTCGCTCACCATCGGTGTGACGAGTCTGGTGGCGGGGTACTACCTGTCGGAGGTGTTCGCCCGGTTTCGTCGCACGTGTCCGGGCGTGGATCTGCAGGTGGTGGAGGACGCCCCGCCCTTTCTGGAGCACCTGTTGATCAATGGCGAGCTGGACATCGCGATCATGGTGAGCAACGCGCTGGGCGAGCCGCAGGCACTGGTGGCGGAAACGCTGACCCGTTCACCGAACCGGGTGTGGATGGCGGCGGACCATCCGCTGGCGTCGCAGGCGGAAGTGGGGTTGGCCGAGTGCGTGCAGCACGACCTGGTGGTGTTGCAGGCGGACCGCATCGAGGTGCTGATGCGCAGTGTGTGGGCGCGCCATCAGTTGAAGCCGCGCACGGTGTTGCGCACGTCTTCGCTGGAGGCGGTGCGTTCGCTGGTGGGGGTGGGGGCGGGGTTGGCGGTGTTGCCGGATTTTCTCTACCGGCCCTGGACGCTGGATGCAGAGCACGTGGAGGTCCGTACCTTGCGCGATGCTGTTCCCACCGTCGATGTGGGGTTGGTGTGGCGGCGGGGGTCTCAGCCCCGAGCCGAGGTGCTGGAGTTCATCGAGGTGGCCCGGGATCAGTCTCGGTCTCGGCGGCCTGCTGCCTGAGTTCCGGTTTCGCTCGTTCTACCTAGCGCTGACGGCTGGCGTGGTCCGCGTTCTCCGGCGCTTGCTCGCGGGCGTCTGCCCGGGCACGCCCACACCCCTTCGTCAACACCGCCCCGTCACGCTGGCTCTGTGGCAACCGCGAATGAGGCGCCTGCGCCCGCGAACCCCACCATCCGTCGAGAGGGAGGTCAGTTCAATCGAAAGTTGAATTCGGGTTTCCATTCGCACGCCCACATGCGCCTGGGTCGATGGTGCGGGTGGCCGGGCGCAGGCGCCTCATTCGCGGTTGCCACAGAGGTGGTGTGCCGACCCGGTGTTGACGAAGGGGTGTGGGCGTGCCCGGGCAGACGCCCGCGAGCCAGCGCCGGAGCCCGGCCACCCGCACCAGCGGCCCCGCACCAGCGCAACGCTAGGAACGCAAGCGCGCCCGTTCCTCTTCCTGCAACCGCAAAACCCGGCGCTGCACCTTTCCCGTGGTCGTCATGGGCAGCGCATCGATGAACTCGATCTCCTTGGGGTACTCGTAGGGTGCCAACATGCCCTTCACATGGAGCTGAAGCGCCTTCACCAAAGCACCGTCGCCTGCAAAACCAGGGGCCAGCACCACATAGGCCTTCACCACCGCCCCACGCTCCGTGTCGGGCTTGGGCACCACCGCCGCATTCGCCACGGCCGGATGCTTCACCAGACAGTTCTCGATCTCGCTCGGCCCGATGCGGTACCCCGCTGCCTTGAACACATCGTCTGCACGGCCCTGGTACCAGAGGTAGCCGTCGGCATCGCGCGTCGCCAGATCGCCCGTTCGGCACCAGCTGTCCGCCGGGTCGCCGGTGTATTTCGCGCGCGTGGCGCCCTCGTTCTTCCAGTAACCCAGAAAAAACACCGGGTCGGGCTCGCCATGCTCGTCCAGCCGGTGCACCGCCACATCGCCCGGCACCCCCACCGGGCATTCGTTGCCCTCGTCGTCCAGCACCGCCACCCGATGCCCCGGGTAGCCCTTGCCCATGCTGCCCGGCTTGGCGGGCCACAAAGGCGCGCAATTGCCCACCACGTAGTTGATCTCGGTCTGGCCGAACATCTCGTTCACCGTCACCCCCAGCTGATCGCGGCACCAGGCGAACACCGCGTCCCCCACCGCCTCGCCCGCGCTCATGAGCGCCTGCAGCTTCAACCGGTAACGCGGCCGCACGCGCGGCACGGCCTTCATCATCGCCTTCAGGGCCGTGGGAAACAGGAAGCTGTGCGTCACGCCATGCTGCTGCATCAGCTCGAATGCCAGCTCGGGCGCAAAGCGGCCGTTGTAGCCCACGACGGGACGCCCAAAGTAAAGCGTGGGCAACAGCGCATCCATCAAGCCACCGGTCCAGGCCCAGTCCGCCGGGGACCAGAACACCGCCTTCGACGCCACGGACGCATCGAACGGGTCGAAACCGAACCAGTTCTGGCTGCACACGAAACCACTCAGGTTGCCGATGAGTGCGCGGTGCGGAATCAGCGCACCCTTGGGATTGCCCGTGGTGCCGCTGGTGTAGATCAACACGGCGGCCTCGTCGGCATAGGTGTTCACAGGCACAAAGCCGGCGGGCTCTTGCGCCAGCAGCTCGGTCCAGTCCAGGTCGGCGCGCATGCCCTCGGGCGTGCCATCGCCATCCAGCCCGATCACCGCGCGCAGCAACGGGCAGCGCTCGCGCACCCCCAGCAAGGCCGGCAGCGAAGGCTGGTCACAGATGGCGACCACGGCCTCGCTGTCGTGCAGGCGGTACTCCAGCGCATCGGGGCCGAACAGTTGCGACAACGGCATGCCCACCGCGCCCAGCTGCAACACCGCCATGTAGGCCACGGCGGTCTCGAAGCGCTGCGGCAGCACGATGGCCACGCGGTCGCCCCGCTGCACGCCAAGCGCGGCCAGGGCATTGGACAGGCGGTTGGCTTGCTCCAGGAGCTCTTCATAGCGGTGGTGGCGCGGCGGGCGGCCCGGCGCACAGGCAATCACCGCCGTGCGCATTGCGGTGGCGGGCCGCTCGGCCCAGCGCCGCATGCAGACGTCGGCGATGTTGAAGTGCGTTGGCACCTGCCAGCCAAAGCGCCGGTGCAGGTCGTCGTAGAGGTCCGTGCGGGACGCAGGGGACTTGTCTCTGGCTTGACTCGCTCGCATGGCCTGTCTCCGTCTCGTTCTCTATGATCGATCGAATGTACCAAGCCCGGAAACCTTCCCGCACCGAGTTCGTCCCGGTCCGACACCTGAACTACCACGTGCGCCAATGGGGCCAGTCCGACGCCACGCAAGCGCCTCTGGTGCTGGTGCATGGCTGGATGGACGTGTCCGCCTCCTGGCAATTCGTGGTGGACGCGATGCGCACCGAGCGCTGGATCATCGCGCCCGACTGGCGTGGCTTCGGACTCAGCAAAGCGGAAGGCCCCGCGCCCGACAACTACTGGTTCCCCGATTACCTCGCCGACCTCGACATGCTGCTCGATCACTATGTCGGCGAACGTGCGGTGGACCTGGTGGGCCACAGCATGGGCGGCAACGTGGCCATGATCTACAGCGGCGTGCGGCCCCAGCGCATCCGCAGCCTGGTCAACCTCGAAGGCTTCGGCATGCCCGAGACCCGGCCCGCGCAGGCCCCGGGCCGCTATGCGCAATGGATCGACGAGGTCAAGGCCCTGCACCGGGGCGAGAACGGCCTCAAGGTGTACGACTCGGTCGACGGCGTGGCACAACGGTTGATGAAGACCAACCCGCGCCTGCCGCGCGACAAGGCCGACTGGCTGGCGCGCCAGTGGGCTGCGCCGAACGCCGAAGGCGGGTGGGAGATCCTGGGCGATGCGGCCCACAAGGTGATCAGCGCGAACCTGTACCGGCTCGATGAAGCGCTGGAGCTGTACCGCCGCATCAGCGCCCCCGTGCTTTCGGTGACCGCCAGCGACGACAGCCTGGGCCAGTGGTGGAAAGGCGCATTCACCCTGGCCCAGTACCACGAGCGCATCCAGGCCGTGCCCCGGCTGCGCCGGGCCGAGGTGCACGATGCCGGGCACATGATGCACCACGACCAACCGGTGGAACTGGCAGGCCTGATCGAGGACTTCCTCCAGAACCCATCCTGAGCGCCTTCAACCCCGCGCCGATGTACGGCTTGTTGCAAACAAGTTGTGGGTGGCGTGCATACTTGACCTCTATGGTTTTTGCCTTGCCCACGACCCGAGCCCGCTCTTTCCCCCCACTCCCTCTGGCCACCTTCGTGCTGCTGGCGGCGCTGTCTTCGCCGGCCCTGGCCATCGACTGGACGCTGTGCCCCGGCATCAGCGATCCCGTGGCCGAAGGGTCGACGGCGCCCCGCTACGAAGCCTTTTTCTCGCCCTACACGCACCATTGGTCGCACGATCCGGAGCACAGGCCGGTCTTCGCCGCCAGCCTGAGCCGCCTGCTGCCAAATGACCGCACCTGCGGCATCAGCCTGTTCCGGAACTCCTTCGGCCAGCCCTCGGCCTACGCCTTCGTGGGCAAGTCCTGGCCCGGCCTGCTGCCCAGCCATCCCAATGTGTATGCGTCGGTCACGGCTGGCATCCTCTACGGCTATGTGGGCCAGTACAAGGACAAGGTGCCCCTGAACGTGGGTGGTTTTTCGCCCGCGATCATCCCGGCCGTGGGCTACCGTCTCTCGCCCCGTGCCGCCGTCGAAGTCCAGGTCCTGGGCACCGCCGCTTTCATGGTCGGCGCGAACTGGCGGTTCTGAGATCGGGCGCCACCTGCAGCCCAGGGCCCACCCGTGAGAAAATCGCTGTCTTTGTACACAGACAGCAGGAAACAGTCCCATGGAAGCCGAACGCAGCAACGCCATCCGAAGCCAGCTCGAAGACCTGACCACCCGCGTGGTCGAGCTCCGGAGGTATCTTTGACTACGATGCCAAGGCATCGAAGCTGAAGGAAGTCGAGTCCGCGCTCGAAGACCCGACGGTCTGGAACGACCCCAAACGCGCCCAGGACCTGGGCCGCGAGAAAAAATCCCTCGAAGACGTGGTGCTGGTGCTCGACCGCCTCACCGGTGAGCTCGCCGACAACACCGAGCTGTTCGAGATGTCGAGCGAGGACGGCGACACCGCCGGCCTGATCACCATCGAAGGCGAAGCCGCCAAGGTGGCGGCCGAGGTGGAAAAGCTCGAATTCCGCCGCATGTTCAACAACCCGGCCGACCCGCTGAACTGCTTCGTGGACATTCAGGCCGGCGCCGGCGGCACCGAAGCCTGCGACTGGGCCAGCATGTTGCTGCGCCAGTACCTGCGTTACGCCGAACGCAAGGGCTTCAAGACCACCATCGAGGACGAGTCCGAGGGCGACACAGCCGGCATCAAGAGCGCGACCATCAAGGTCGAAGGCGAGTATGCGTTCGGCCTGCTGCGCACCGAAACCGGCGTGCACCGCCTGGTGCGCAAGAGCCCGTTCGATTCCTCCGGCGGCCGCCACACCTCGTTCGCGTCCATCTTCGTGTACCCCGAGATCGACGATTCGATCGAGATCAACATCAACCCTGCGGACGTGCGCACCGACACCTTCCGCGCTTCGGGCGCGGGCGGGCAGCACATCAACAAAACCGACTCGGCCGTGCGCCTCACGCACATCCCCACCGGCATCGTGGTGCAGTGCCAGGACGGCCGCAGCCAGCACAGCAACCGCGACGTGGCGTGGAAGCGCCTGCGCTCGCGCCTGTACGACCACGAACTGCGCAAGCAGCAGGAAGAGCAACAAAAGCTCGAGGACACCAAGACCGACGTGGGCTGGGGCCACCAGATCCGTTCCTACGTGCTGGACAACAGCCGCATCAAGGACCTGCGCACCAACGTCGAGATCTCCGCCACGCAGAAGGTGCTGGACGGTGACCTCGACCCCTTCATTGAAGCGTCACTCAAACAGGGAGTTTGATCCATGAGCTCATTGCGTGAAGGCCCCACCACCGTGGTTCGCCGCGAGGACTACGCCGCCCCGGCCTACTGGATCGACACCGTCGATCTCAGCTTCGACCTGGACCCGGCCAAGACCCGCGTGCTCAACAAGATGCGCCTGCGCCGCAACCCGGACGTGCCGACGCAGGCCCTGCGCCTGGATGGGGAAGACCTCAGCGTCGCGCGCGTGCTCGTCAACGGCGCGGGCTGCTCCTTCAAGATCGAGGGCACCCAGCTCGTGCTGGAGAGCCTGCCCGCCGGCCATGAGCCGTTCGACCTGGAAATCTTCACGATCTGCGTGCCGGAGAAGAACACGCAGCTCATGGGCCTGTATGTGAGCCAGGGCACCTTCTTCACGCAATGCGAAGCCGAGGGCTTCCGCCGCATCACCTACTTCCTGGACCGCCCGGACGTGATGGCCAGCTACACCGTGACACTGCGCGCCGACAAGGCGAAGTACCCGGTGCTGCTGTCCAATGGCAACCTGGTGGAGGAAGGCGCCCTGCCCGATGGCCGCCACTTCGCAAAGTGGGTCGATCCGCACAAGAAGCCGTGTTACCTGTTCGCACTGGTCGCCGGCCAGCTGGTGGCACGCGAGCAGCGCATCACCTCGCGCAGCGGCGGCAAGCACCTGCTGCAGGTCTATGTGCGCCCGGGCGACATGGACAAAACCGAACATGCGATGAACTCGCTGATCGCCAGCGTGGCCTGGGACGAGGCCCGCTTCGGCCTGCCGCTCGACCTGGAGCGCTTCATGATCGTCGCCACCAGCGACTTCAACATGGGCGCAATGGAGAACAAGGGCCTCAACATCTTCAACACCAAGTACGTGCTGGCCAATGCCGCCACGGCCACCGACACCGACTTCGCCAACATCGAGTCGGTGGTGGGCCACGAGTACTTCCACAACTGGACCGGCAACCGCGTCACCTGCCGCGACTGGTTCCAGCTCAGCCTGAAGGAAGGCCTCACGGTCTTCCGTGACCAGGAATTCAGCATGGACCTGTGCGCCGAACCCTCGGCGCGCGCGGTCAAGCGCATTGAAGACGTGCGAGTGCTGCGCACCGCGCAGTTCCCCGAGGACGCCGGCCCCATGGCCCACCCGGTGCGGCCCGACAGCTACGCCGAGATCAACAACTTCTACACCGTCACCGTCTACGAAAAAGGCGCCGAGGTCGTGCGCATGATGCAGACCCTGGTCGGCCGCGAAGGCTTCGCGCGTGGCATGAAGCTGTACTTCGAGCGGCACGACGGCCAGGCCGTTACCTGCGACGACTTCGCGCAAGCCATCGCAGACGCGAATCCCGACAGCGACCTGCACCGCCTGTTGCCACAGTTCAAGCGCTGGTACAGCCAGGCCGGCACGCCGCACGTGCGCGCCGAAGGCGTGTACGACGCCGACGCGCGCAGCTACACGCTCACGCTCTCGCAAAGCTGCATGCCCACGCCGGGCCAGGCGGCCAAGGAACCGTTCGTGATCCCGGTCTCGCTCGGCCTGCTCAGCGCCGAGGGTCAACAACTGCCCCTGCAACTGGCGCACTGGACACAACCCGAAGCTGGCAGCCGCACCTTTGTGCTCACGCAGGCCAGCGAGACCTTCACCTTCATCAATCTGGACAGCGCGCCCGTGCCCTCGCTGCTGCGCGGTTTTTCGGCACCGGTGGTGCTGGAATGCCACTACACCGACGCGCAGCTGCTCACCCTGCTCGCCTCTGACCCCGACCCGTTCAACCGCTGGGAAGCCGGCCAGCGCCTGGCCCTGCGCCGCGCGCTCATGGCCATCCTGGCCGAAGGCCCGACCCCCGATGCCCCGCTGGACGGCGCCTTCCTCGGCGCCATGCGCGACGTGTTGCGCCACCAGCACCTGGACGCCGCTTTCAAGGAACTGGTGCTCACGCTGCCCAGCGAAACCTACATCGCCGAACAGCTCGCCGAGGTGGACCCGCAGCGCGTGCACGCGGTGCGCGAAGCCATGCGCGAACAGCTCGCCACCGCCCTGCAGGGCGACTGGGCCTGGGCTTTCGAGAACCACAAGGACAACGGCGCCTACCAGCCCGACCCGGTGAGCACCGGCCGCCGCGCGCTCGCGGGCCTGTCACTCACCATGCTGTGTCTGGCCGCCCGCCACAACGGCGACGCCGTCTGGCCGGGCAAGGCCTACCAGCATTTCAAGGACGCTGGCAACATGACCGACCGCTTCAACGCGCTGTCGGCCCTGGTCGTGAGTGAACACGCGCTCGCCCGCGACGCGCTCGCCCGCTTCCACGCCCTGTTCCGCGACGAGGCTCTGGTGCTCGACAAGTGGTTCGCCCTGCAGGCCGGTGCGCCCGACCGCGATGGCAACGTGCTGCCCGCAGTGCGCAAGCTGATGGCGCACCCCGACTTCAACCTCAAGAACCCCAACCGCGCGCGCAGCGTGATCTTCAGCTACTGCAGCGCCAACCCGGGCGCGTTCCACCGCGCCGACGCGGCGGGCTACCTGTTCTGGAGCGAACGCGTGGTCGAACTCGACGCCTTCAACCCGCAGGTCGCCGCACGCCTGGCGCGCTCACTCGACCGCTGGAAGAAACTCGCCGAGCCCTACCGCAGCGCTGCGCGCGAAGCCATTGCCCGCGTGGCCGCCAAGCCCGACCTGAGCAACGACGTGCGCGAGGTTGTCACCCGCGCCTTGGCCGACTGAACTGAAACGGAACCCATGTCAACCAAACGCATTTCCCTCACCCGCTACCTCGTCGAACAACAGCGCGTCGACGGTCACATCCCCTCCCAGCTGCGCCTGCTGCTTGAAGTGGTGGCCCGTTCCTGCAAGAGCATCAGCCAGGCCGTGAACAAGGGCGACCTGGGCGGTGTGCTCGGCGTGGCCAGCACCGAGAACGTGCAAGGCGAAGTGCAGAAGCAACTCGACATCATTGCCAACGAGGTGTTGATCGAGGCCAACGAATGGGGCGGCCACCTCGCAGCCATGGCCAGCGAAGAAATGGACAGCATCTACGTGGTGCCCAACCGCTATCCCCAAGGCGAGTACCTGCTGCTGTTCGATCCCCTCGATGGCTCCAGCAATATCGACGTGAACGTCAGCATCGGCACCATCTTCAGCGTGCTCAAGAAGCCCGAGGGCAGCGCTGGCGTGAGCGAACAGGACTTCCTGCAAAGCGGTGCCCACCAGGTGGCCGCCGGCTACTGCGTGTACGGTCCGCAGACCACGCTGGTGCTCACCGTGGGTGACGGCGTGGCCATGTTCACGCTCGATCGCGAACAGGGCTCCTTCGTGCTGACCAAGGAGAACGTCAAGATTCCGGCAGACACCAAGGAATTTGCCATCAACATGAGCAATATGCGCCACTGGGATGCCCCGGTGAAGCGCTATGTGGACGAATGCCTGGCCGGCCAGGAAGGCCCGCGCGGCAAGGACTTCAACATGCGCTGGATCGCCAGCATGGTGGCCGACGTGCACCGCATCCTCACACGCGGCGGCATCTTCATGTACCCGTGGGACAAGCGCGAGCCGAACAAGCCCGGCAAACTGCGCCTGATGTACGAAGCCAACCCCATGAGCTGGCTGGTCGAGCAGGCCGGCGGCGCGGCCACCAACGGCAAGGAACGCATCCTCGACATCCCGCCCGGAAAACTGCACGAGCGCGTCAGCGTGATCCTGGGCTCGAAGAACGAGGTCGACCGGGTGACGGCCTACCACCGGGAGGCCTGATTCACATCGGGCTATAATCGCAGGCGTTGCCGGTGTAGCTCAGTCGGTAGAGCAGCTCATTCGTAATGAGAAGGTCGGGTGTTCGATTCATCTCTCCGGCACCAAGTGGTACAAAGAAAGCCCGCTATGAATTTCATAGCGGGCTTTTCCTTTTTTGCTGACTTGTAGGCAAACTGTAGGCAACTCGTTGGTTTCTTGAGAGCCCTTGTAGCTGGCTCAGCTTCCCAAAGCATGCAGGTGCGAGCACGCAGCGCACCTCCTAGTGAACGCACAGACTTCAGGAAAGCAGTTACAGGCCTTCGAAAAACCTCTCGAAG
>Ga0067045_1032322_pt1 | contig 10444 bp, 9 predicted proteins | sample TerdegcTABiofilm_FD_59184 | JGI IMG/M metagenome (GOLD analysis project Ga0067045, IMG submission 59184) | Combined Assembly of (Gp0054472, Gp0054536) Wastewater bioreactor microbial communities from Singapore -Terephthalate degrading... | reverse complement strand
CGTGAAGACCGAAACCGAACCCACTGCCCGTCTGTTTCGTAGCAAAGGATAGTACCGCGTCATTGGCAGGCTTGCGGATCGCTTTTCCTACCCGTTCCAGAAAAAGGAGCACAACAGCCAGTTCCCAGCTCGTTACAAACGCCATCAGCGGAAATGAACACAACTGTACTACGTAACCGATGATAATAAGCGTCCAGTATTTCTTTGTTTTATCGGCAATAGTACCGGATACGAACCGGAGTGCATAGCCGACGAATTCTCCGATTCCAGCTGCAAATCCGAGTGCGAAAGCGCTTGTTCCCAGGAGTTTTAAGTACTGCCCTACAACACTACGCCCTCCCTCGTAGTTCATGTCAGCGAAAAGGCTCACCACGCCGAATAGCACAATGAAAAAAATTGCGGTTTTCGGTGTGAACGCAAGTTCTTTTTTTCTGCTCATAGAGAACTCCTTCACTCTTATCATAGTACGATATCAATATATGATATCAACAAAAAGGAGTCAACGATTGGGATACGTTTCCTTAAACGATTACCTTTTTCCAGGCTCCTCGTTTAAACCGTGTATAGATAATGATGGATCGAGTGCATTGATCTAAGGCCATGCCTAGCCAGGCACCAAGAAGGCCCATATGTAAGACAATAGCAAAAAAGTAACCGGTGAGAACACGGACACCCCAGATACCCATAAACGTGGAATAGAGAGGCCATTTCGTATCGCCGGCTCCCCGAAGACCCCCTGCTAGAATGAATTGGGTTGACTGGGCAGGCTGTACCACTCCAATCACTTTGAGAACCATGGATGTCAGGCCGATAACTGTTTCGTCATTTGTATAGAGCATAGCCACCCATCGGCCAAAGAAAAAAAAGATGAGGGCCATAATCCCGGATACGAGCATACCGAGGCGTCTTGTCTCAAGGGCGCTTGCTGCTGCAAGATCCGGTCTTTTTGCGCCTAATTCCTGACCGACAAGGGTGGTAGCGGCAATGGCAAACGCCTGTCCAGGCATGAAAGAAAGAGATAGAATATTCATGCCGATCTGATGAGCTGCGAAAACAGTGGTACCGAAACTAGCTACAATTCTTACATAGGCAAGTTGTCCCCCGCGAAGGATAAATTGTTCAATGGCCGTTGGGAGCCCTACACGGAGTACTCGCCCCAGAAGCTCAAAGTCAGGCCGATAGGAATCTTTAAGTGAAAGCCGGAGTACAAACCGGCCGGAGAAAAATACATGGAGTACAAGCACACACGCTACGATCCTCGATATGTTTGTAGCAAGAGCTGCTCCGAGTACACCAAGTCTAGGAAATCCTAGGTTTCCATAGATGAGGATGTAGTTTCCCACTACGTTTACGATATTCGCAATAAGATTAGCTTTCATGGGTGTTTTAGTATCTCCTGCCCCCCGCAGAGAGGAGGAAAGACTCATAGCCACAGCATTAAATATCAGTCCCAGTGAGATCATTCGCATATACCCAACACCGAGGGGAATGACTTCTTCTTCTGCACCCATTGCCGGAATAACCCAGGAAGAAGATACATAGCCAACCGCACCCAGGATTCCCCCGGCTAGTAGGGTTAGTACAAAACTCTGCCGGGCAACATCCGATGCCCGATCGTTCCTCTTTGCTCCGACAAAGCGCGCTACCAGGGCGGTTGTCCCTACATTTAATGCTTGGAAAACGGCCACGATGAAAAATATCGGTTGATTTGTGAGCCCCACTGCAGTGATCGAGGCAGGACCCAGACGGCCTACCATAATCATATCTATCATTCCAACAAGACTCACAAGGAACATTTCTACAAGTGCTGGACCTGAAAGATTGATGATTCTTTTGCGGAACTCTTTTTTATCCTTGTGCGGAGCGGGAGTGTCAGCTGCGAAGGAAACCGGATCCTGCATTCCTCCTGTTTCCCCTTCAAATGAGCCCATATCCGATTCCTCCTAAACATGCATGATGGGGTCGTCAGCTTGATATTGCATCGTTAAGTTTTCTCAGTAGTTCAAGGAGAAGGCATGTGTCTTGCTCAGGCATTTCTCTTAAGGCCCCTGCCAAGAATTCTTCTCTCCTCTTATAAACTTTTTTAAATATTTCCTTTCCGTGATTTAGTAATAGGATTCTCACAATTCTCCTGTCTTCTGGATCACGAACTCTCGCTACAAGCCCGTTTTCTTCCATCCTATCAACAAGTTCTGTCACGGTGCTCGATGCAACTCCCAATGCATCACAAAGCTCACCCATCGTGAGTGGTTCTTCCTGAATTGCAAGCAACGCATGGAATTGCACCAGGGTAATCTGATATTCCTGCAGAGCTATGCGGCCATTTTTTCGAATCGCTGAATTGATGTTTCGAATTAGCTGATCCATCTCAGCCGCGTAATTAGACACGGTATTTCCTCCTGAAGAATATAGGAAATATTTCGTAAAACGAATTTTTCTTATTACGAAATAATAATACTATAGATCCGAAAAGGGGATCAAGATAAAAAAAGATGTTTTTCAGGATTCACAAAATGCCGTAGAGTTCCCTTCAATTAGTTCTGCATCAAAAATTACTTCACGATTTGGCAGGGAAGGGTTTTTTATCCGTTCCATGATCAGTTCCCCTGCTTTTTTCCCTAAACTCCAGGGATTTTGGGGTATTCGTGTCGGCTGCACAGACATCAGTTCCGCATTGTTAATTTCACCATAGTTTACTAATGAGATTTCTTCCGGTATACGGATCTTCGATTCGGTGAAATACTTTAACGCTCCGAGCGTGGTGGCATTATTCATTCCAATAAGGGCAGTGGGGGGGGGATCAAGCGATAATAGATATTTCGCTCCTTTGTAGCCTTCTTCTTCTGTAAAGTCACCATAATAAATATATTTCTCCTCAAACGGCACTCCCGCTTCCTGAAGCGCCTCTGAGTAGCCTTTAAGACGATCCCGGCTTGTGCTAAACTGAAGGTACCCATTAATTATTCCAATTTTTGTATGTCCTTTTTTGATCAAGTATTTTGTGAGATCGTAGGCCCCTTTTCTTCCATTTGTATCTATCGTATCTCCAATAAAAGATTTGTCTTCATTATGCCGGTAGACAAGTACCATCGGAATCGTATGACTTACATGCGCCACATAATTATCGAGTGTTCCGGTAGAGTGAAGGATGATTCCGGATATCCTCCTAGAAATAAAAGTCTCTATATATTTCTTTTCAAGCTTAGGATCATTTTCAGTGCTGCACACAAGAAGATTATAATTATGCTCTCGAATAATGTCTTCTATTGCACGGGCGATGGACATCAGATGAGGGTTTGAAATGTCAGAGACAATGAAACCCACGAGATAGGTTGTATTCTTTTTCATCGTGCGGGCAATAGAATCCGGAACATAGCCGGTGGTTAAAATTGCATCCTGCACTTTTTGTTCGATATCTGGACTAACGTAGTAATTTTTATTGAGAACCCTTGAAACCGTTGCTATCGATACTCCAGCCGTGCGGGCGACTTCTTTTATTGTTGCCCTTTTGTTGATATTCGAGTTATTAGAATCCATTCTTTTTAACCTTGATCGAATCGATCGTCTACATTTGTAAACGTTATCTTTACAATAAGATACTATAGACTACTATAGAATACTAAAAAATGGAATTATTGGCTATTTTATTTCAAAAGGATTCCTCGTTTTTTACATTTTTCTGTTGACAGATTTATTATTACAGTCTTATACTTCTTTCAAGAAAACGTTTACTTGTAGTTTTATTATTTTATTAGAGGAGGATTGTATGAAAGGTAAACAAATCACAATCATGTTCATCGCTCTACTTGTCCCTGCAATCGTTTTTGCAGGTGGAAGTAAGGAGGCTCCTAAAGAAGCAAAGCCTATTTCCTTAAAGTATGCCCATGTTGGAGTAGCTACAGAAATTCAAACCCGATATGCAGATGAAGTTGCAGAAGCGGTTAAGCAGAGAACAAACGGGCGACTTGTTATCCAAGTTTTCCCCAATTCTCAGCTCGGAGGAGTAAGTGAAATGGTGGATGGGGTAAAAGCAGGTTCGATAGACATGGCTCATCATGACTTCGCATCTCTAGGTAAATTTCTTACCGATATTTCGGTTTTTAATGCACCCTACATCTATAGAGATGCGGAACATGCTATCAAAGCAACAAATCCGAAAACTTCTCCCATACTTCAAGAAATAAATGAAAAATTGATAGCAGCAGCAGGAATAAGGGTAATTGGCAGCCTCTACCGGGGTGCAAGGCAACTCTCGGCGAATTTTCCGGTTTATTCTCCAGCAGATCTAAAGGGGAAGAAAATTCGAGGTGTTCCCTTACAACTCTGGATGACGATGATTCAAGGGATGGGTGCTATCCCTACTCCAGTAGAAATTGCTGAACTCCATACCGCTTTAATGACAGGCGTAGTAGCAGGCCAGGAAAATCCGTTGCAAAATATTTATGCACAGAAATTTTATGAGGTACAGACTCATATCATGATGACGAACCATATGCATTCTGTACTCTGCACATTTATAAATGAAAAATCCTGGCAACGAATACCGGAAGCGGAGAGAGCTATTTTTGAGCAAGTTTTGCAGGATAAAGCTATGGAATCTCTAAAATGGACGGCCGAGGCTGATAAAGATATCCGGGCAAAACTTGAAGAGAAAGGGATGAAGTTTATTGACGAGTCGAATGGATTAAAAGTAGAGGAATTTCGATCTGCTGTGCTTGCAAAAGTATATCAGGATTTCCCACAATGGAAAGCGTACATTGAGAAGATTCAATTAATAAAATAAAAATATCTATAAAAAAGGCTGTCAGAACGTAACTTTCTAGACAGCCTTTTTTATAGAAGGAGGATGATTGCATGCTGGTTAAATCAGTCCGCAATTTTGATTGTATCGGTGCTGTCATATGTTTGTCCTTACTAGTGATACTTGTAACAGTACAGGTGCTCATGCGTGTTATTTTTTTAGCTCCATTAATCGGAGCTGAAGAATTGGCTAGATATTTGTTGATATGTGTTGTTTTCCTCGGTGCATCTTTCTCAGAAAGAGCTGGCGGGCAAATACGGATGGAAGAACTTTTAAACTTATTACCGAAATCACTAAAGTTATTTTTACAAATTTTAATTCAAAGCAGTGCGATTATAGTATTTTTTATCGTTTCTGTAGGTTCTATCATTACTCTGATAGAGAATCTAAAAAACCGTACAGCTACTTTATCGATTCCTTTTCCTATCTTTATTTTACCTACCGTAATAGGCTTTTGTCTTTTAACTCTTGAATATGGGAAATCTCTTGTCAGGCTCGTAAAATCACTTTCTACGCCGAAAGATTCCCAGAAAGGATAGGGTAAAAAGGAGGTTTTATATTTATGGGATTTTTATTAGTAATCTTGTTTTTTATATTGTTTCTGACTGGCTTTCCGGTAGTTCTTGCTATCATGATTCCCGCACTACTATATGTGGGAGTAAGTGGAGTTCCTCTATCCTTTGTTACCCAGCGAATGCACTATGCATTGGATTCGTATCCTTTAATTGCAGTTCCGGTGTTTATTTTTGTTGGGAGTCTTATGAATTCTGCAGGAATTACAAATAAAATTTTTAAATTTGCCGATACCATGGTAGGACGTTTGCCCGGAGGATTAGCGCAAGTGAATATTTTTGCAAGCCTTATATTTTCCGGGATGTCAGGAGCAGCCTTGGCAGATGTGGGGGGGCTGGGTCAGATAGAAATTCAGGCAATGAAAGAAAAAGGATTTTCTACTTCTTTTGCTGCTTCTGTTACCGCGGCATCCGCAACAGTAGGTCCTATATTCCCGCCGAGTATTCCCCTGGTGATTTATGGATCTATTGCGGGCGAATCGGTTGTAAAACTTCTCCTGGGAGGAATTCTGCCAGCTATACTGGCTGTAATTGCTATGATGATTATGACGGCTGTACTATCAAAGAAATATCAGTTCCCTCGGGCAGAAAGATGGCCCAATTTTAAAGAGATTGTGCGAGATTTTTTCCCGGCCCTTCCCGCTCTCTTATGCCCCTTACTGCTGATTGCTGGAATGTTATCCGGATTATTTACTCCTACAGAAGCTGCAAGCATTACAGTTGTATATGTTCTATGTATTAGCTATTTCTTCTATAAAGAACTAAACTGGACTAGAATAAAAAGAGCATTAATTGATACTGTCAAATCAACATCCTTGATCTTAATAATTGTTTCTGCAGCATCGCTGTTTGGATGGATTATGGCTGTAGAACAAATTCCTCAGCTCTTTTCTAGTTTTCTGCTATCGATTAGCACGAATCCTATAATTTTGTTACTGATATTGAATATTATTTTACTAATAGTAGGAATGTTTTTAGATAGCACAACAGCGACTCTTTTGTTAGTACCCATAGTAGTTCCTCCTATAGTGAGTGCAGGGGTAGATCCAGTCCATCTCGGTCTTGTATTTATCTTTAATATTATGGTAGGACTTATTACCCCTCCAATGGGGCTTTCTTTATTCCTTGTTAGTGATATAGCAAAAGTGCCTATAAAAAGTGTTGTAAAAGATTGCTTTCCCTATTTTATTCCACTATTAGGAACATTGCTTATTATTACCTATGTTCCGCAAGTTGTTTTGTGGATACCTAATATGCTCAAATAAAACTAACTAAAGAAGGACAAATTATGCTTACAATTCCAGCTATTCAAGGCACAAAAGATTACATGATATCGTTTAGACGAGGCGACTTTATTATAGAGGAACTTGAGAAGTTCTTAAAGAAAGAAAATATTGATGCAGCATTAATTACTTCAGGTATTGGTTCCTTTGATATATGTAATATTCATACTATTACTTCAACCGACTTACCTCCCGTTGACCGTCAAATCCAATTAAAAGGCCCTGTGGAAATAGGATCGCTTATGGGTTCTGTAGCAGGTGGATCTCCTCATATCCATGTCGTAGTACACGATGTACAGCATGATAAGGTATATGTAGGCCATTTAGAACCAGGTTCCCGGTGTTGTTATCGCGTTGAAATAGGATTGACCGTATTAATAGACGTGAGAACAAAACGTATTACGGATCAAAAAACAGGTTTAATTGATATTGTGGAGGCGTAGATCATGCAGGAAATTAATACTTTATTAGAATTAGCGCGTAATTCAATAAATCGATTTAGATTAGATAAGAAAGCAGCTCTCGTAGTTGGTGGAAACAAGGGGCTGGGCCAGGCTATGGCTTTGGCGTTGGGGGCTGCAGGGGCGGATGTATGTGTTGTGGGGCGCGGCCCTGATGGTTTGGAAGAGACCGCGAATGCTCTATGCCAGCTAGGGAGGAAAGGCCTCTATTATGCAGCAGATGTCTCAGTGGAAAAAAACGTAGTATCCCTTGTCTCGTTCATGCAAGAACAGTATGGACACATAGATATTTTGGTGAATAGTCAAGGGATTGTGCACCTTCAAGATTCCACTGAATTTGATACAGAGATGTGGCAAAGAGTTATCGATGTTAACCTTAAATCTGTGATGCTAACTTGTAAACATGTAGGGAAGATTATGGTATCTCAGGGAAAGGGTAAAATTATCAATATATCGTCTGTCCGCGGATTTCAGGGTAGAGCACAAGATTTGGCATATGCTCCCAGTAAGGGTGCTGTAAATCAGTTAACTCGGTCACTTGCCATAGAATGGGGTCCTTTGGGAATAAATGTAAATGGTATTGCTCCTGTTTTTACGTTAACAGCTATCAATAGGGAATTATTAAAAGATCCGGAAAAACTCTCCTGGGTACTGAGTCGAATCCCTATGAAACGGTTAGGAGAGTTGGAAGATATATTCGGACCGGTCATCTTCCTTGCATCTGACGCCTCGAACTTTGTAAATGGGCATATTCTACCTGTAGATGGGGGTTGGTTAGGCGCCTAACAGGAGCAAAACCTTCTACTTTTGAGCGGTAAATACTCCTTCGGCGATTTCTGAAACGATCGTTAATATGTGAGATGGATCTAAGCGTTTCAAGGGGGCCGCCGCTTCCTCCTCACGGGTAAAATGGATTGTCCCCAGGGAGAGTTCCTTTTCCGCCGTGAGTCGATAGCGGGCAATTCCATCTGCATAGATTTCAACCTCAAGGTTGGGAACAAAGTTTAGAGAGGTGTTTTTGATTATATACAATCCGCTCTGATCCAATAAGTGTTCGAAACGGGTTTTAAGGGAAGCATCGGCGTTAAGGGGGGCTGAAACCTGTAGATAGAAGTGTACAGGGAGTTTTAATCCGTTTTGGCGCAAGGATCCCGGATTGATCTGATAAAGATCTCTTATAACGTTGCAGTATTCCGCTGTGGGTACCGTCGGTTGCCAGAAATACTGCTTTGTGAGTAGTTTTGCCCAATGCACAAGGGCTTCCTCCCGATTCTCCTTTTCCCAGGGGCTTACGAAAAGAGCTGCGGATTGAGAAAGAAGGCTGGCCTCTTTAAGGAGTTTTCCTCGTTCCAGTAGATAGAATCGGGCGGATTCTGGATTTATAGCTAACTCTATCTTCTCTGCCTCTTCCAGATATTGAAGGGCGCGGTGTGGATACCGATGTAACGTCCTCTGGAATGTAAAGGATGCATTTAAATCGTTTTCTTCTTTTCGGTATGCTTCTGCGACTTTTGTGCCATGATAACTAAAGAGAAGATCGTGGTATTGGCCTAACAGATGAAAACGGAAGCGCTTGAGAAGTGCGATGGTTTTTTCGCTGAGAGAGAGATGAGGTGTTAGGGCTTCCCTATTCGAAAGTCCCTGGTATGTATCCCGGAGGAGTTCATGAATATCCATAAGATGGCGATCCCGGGTGGTGCCGAAGTAGTACATCCAGGAAAAATCGGATTGGGCCAACAGCTCTTTCCCTTGTGAAAGTGCTTTATCCAGGAATCCGAACTTGCGGTATAGGTTTGCCAGGCTCAGGAGAGAAAGGGGAGTATCGTCTAGGGATTCTGCTTTTACAAAGGCAGTCTCTGCCCGGGAAAGATCCATCCGTCCCTGATATAAATCTCCCAGCGATAGGAATCCCGGAGCACGGGGTTCGAGGGATAGGGACCGCTCTGTTGCTTGCAGTGCTTCTTCATAGTGGTTGAAACTTTTTTCCAGGATCGCAAGGTTGTAGGCTGCTACCGAAGCAAAGCGAGAATCCCGTTTCGCTAGTGCATCTTTAATGGATAGGTGATAGTACTGTCTCGCTTCCGGGTACCGGTATAATCCCGAATAGACGGTTCCCAGGGTCATAGCGAGTCGCCGGTCTATCCCGAATCGATCCAGAGCTCTCTTAAGAAGTTCTTCTCCTTTTTTCAGCTGGTGTGTTTTATAATAGATCCAGCCTAGATCGGCTATGGCATCCAGAGAATCGGGTTTTTTCTGATAGATCTTTTCATAATATTGGACAGCCTTACTTTCCTGATTCAACCTGCCGTACGTCACTGCGATATTTCTCCAGAGGTTCAGATCCTCCAGAAGTAAATTTTCAGCTGCGAGATATTCATCTAAAGCTGGGCTGTATAGTTCCCGCTCCAAATAGAGGTCCCCCAGGGCGGTTCGGAGTTCCGGAGCACGGGGAAACATCCGTTTCCCTGCAAGGAGTAGGTCTAAAGCCTGGTCAGCCCTGCCCAGTCCAAGGGCTACCTTTGCCTGGGAAAGGATAGAAGATGGATCCTGCGTAAGACGGGACGACTCAGTGTAGAAGTTTCCTGTACGGGGATCGGGCTGGCTGAGAGCGGGTAACGGAAGAAAGAGAGTTGAGGCAGCCACTATAAAAACCATGCCGTGCAACTGTTTCATCCAGGGAACCTCAGGAATGAGCGGGGATGAAAAAGGGTCGTAAAATGGCTCATACCTCTCTTTCCTTTATACAGAGTTTTTCGAAAGAGGTTTAAAAGATAGAAAAACTTTGCACATTCTAGGGAAGTAAAAGTAGGGCAAAATCGTGCTTGCTGGTACAGGTAGAATAGTTCTGCTCCTTCCCCAGAGAATTTTAACGAATGGATAAATTTTATAAAAGCAGTTCCTACTGTTTCCTCTGGATCCATCTGAAATCCGTTGGCTGTACAGTCTTGCAGAAGGGCAAGAAAAGCGTAGCGGACTTTTTCCCGGGGATCCTTCTTCCAGTGGGCTTTTAAAACATACCAGAATCGATAAAAAAGGATGAAAATTACAAAACTCATGGAGCCGAACAGGAAGAAATATCGAAATACCCCATTAAGCCCTGTGTGGCGATGGGGCTGGGATTCTGAGGGCGAAACGAGCGCAGGAGGATTCTCCGGAGAATCTGGTTCCAGAGTGTGGGAAAAAAGTTCTTCGAGAAGGGATGACAGCGTTTCACGAGGGATTCCCCCATTGGGAATATAGGTTTCTCCCGCCGCGGGAGTCCGAGAAGTAGGATCGAAATCGACCCATCCATACCCTGCAAAGTAAACTTCCACCCAGGCATGAGCC
>Ga0067045_1004428_pt1 | contig 10444 bp, 9 predicted proteins | sample TerdegcTABiofilm_FD_59184 | JGI IMG/M metagenome (GOLD analysis project Ga0067045, IMG submission 59184) | Combined Assembly of (Gp0054472, Gp0054536) Wastewater bioreactor microbial communities from Singapore -Terephthalate degrading... | reverse complement strand
CACGGAAATAATCTCTACACTTGTTTTTGAATCAAGTGCCCCGGTAGGTTCGTCCGCCAGGATTAAAGAGGGGTTGTTTACCAGTGCCCGGGCGATAGCGACCCTTTGCTGCTGTCCGCCGGACATTTGGCCAGGATAGTGATGTAAATATTTCGACAGCCCTACCCATTCCAAAGCTTCCTTTGCCCTGTCTGCCATCTCTTTTTTCCCTACCCCGGCATAGAACAGAGGGAGCTGAACATTGGCCAGAACCGACATTCTTCCCAGCAGGTTAAAACCCTGAAACACAAAACCAATCCTTTTATTGCGGATAGCGGCCAGCTGGTTTTTCCCTAATTGGGAAACATTCTCGCCATCGAGGTAATAGGCCCCCTCCGTGGGCCTGTCTAAGCAGCCTAAAATGTTGAGCAGGGTGCTTTTACCCGAACCGGAGGAACCCATGATTGCAACCATTTCACCTTCCTGGATGGCAAGGCTGATGCCTCTCAAGGCCGGGACCTGAGTTTCCCCCATCTTGTAGATTTTTTTGATGTTTTCCAGCCAGATTGCTGTTTTCCCTGACATTCACGGCACCACCCTGAATTATCATTTGATGCATGAGCCTGCTGTTGTACTCTACCTGCGCATCATCCCGCCCGGCATGAACGGTGAACTGGTGCTCTTGCTGGTGCTGCTGCCGGCGCTCGTGTTTGTGGTGCCGCTTGCACCCACGATCACTGTTTCCCCTTCGTTAAGGCCTTCCAAAACCTCGTAGTTTTTCTGGTCCGACAGCCCCAATGCCACCTGCTTGGGCACGGGATTGCCGGATTTGTCCAGGACGAGGACGTTCGCCAGCTGTTTTTTGGAGCGCTCTTTTTCTGTTGCCGGAATCCCGGCAGTGCTGCTGCCCGCGCCGGCGCTGCCGGTGTTTTTAGCGCTGCTTCTTGCGCTGCCGGTGCTGCTGTTCCCGCTGTCAGACGATGCCGTCTTTGGGGCGGTGCTTTGTCCTGTTTTATTCAGGTAACTGGCAGCATAGGTTACGGCGCTTTTGGGTATGGTGAGGGTGTTTTCGTGCCTGTTGATAATTATGTTTACGTTTGCGGGCATACCGGCCTTCAGACCCTGCTGGTTTTCGTCCAGCTGGATGATTGTATCGTAAACCTGCACGTTTGATACTGTGGTCGCCTGGGGTGAGATGCTGCTGACCCTGCCGGTAAAGGTTTTGTCCGGGAAGGAGTTTACCGTTATCTCTGCCTGCTGGCCCACTTCCAGCTTGCCGATGTCGGCTTCGTTGACCTGGGCCTTAACCTGTAAAGCATCTGAAATGATAACTATAAACCCGCTGCCGCTGCTGGTGTTGTTATTGTTGGCGGCGGCGCGCTGGCCTTCTCCACCATTTACCGCGCTTATAATGCCATCCATGGGGCTGACAAGCCTGGCAGCCTCCAAATCTTTTTCCGCCATTTTAACCTGAGCGCTGCTGCTTTCCACCTGCGCGGCCGCTGCCTCGATATCTTCCGGCCTGTTGCCGGCCTGGAGCGATTTCAAAGATTCCCTGGCCTGTTCTAAACTGGCTTCTGCGCTGATATAGCTGTTGTTTTTGTTATCCAGATCGGCCTGGGATATGGCTCCTTCTTGAAACAGCTTCTGGTAGCGCTCCAGCTCCGCTTTGGCCAGATCGCAAGCAGCCTGGGCCGCCTTGACTTTTGCCTCTGCCTGGGCGATCTCTTCTGCCGTCGCACCGTTTTTCAGGAGTTCGAGTTTGGCTTTAGCACTCTTTAAATTTGCTTCACTCTGGATCAGCTGCGCTTCCAGGTTATCGCTTTCCTGTTCGGCCAGGAGCTGCCCTGTGGTCACGTGATCTCCTACCTTGACGTATATCTTTTTTATTATCTCAGCGTTTTTAAAGCTTAAGGAAACAGTGCTAACCGGTTCTACCGTGCCGGTGGCCGGTATGGTATTGGTGACGGTGCCTTTTTTAACGGTATCGGTTATATAGCCTCCAGCTGCGCTTTTAGCTCCCTCTAAAACATAAAAACCGGCCAGCGCCGCTGCTGCTACAGCTACAGCTATACCAAAAAGCAATTTTTTCCGCTTGAAGATGTCAGAAATTCTTAATAATTGTTTTGAGGCAAGGCCCGGCATGTTTGGCAAGAGACATTTCCCTCCCCGGAATATTGATCATATATTGTAAATTCATAACTGCGGATCCTTAATATAAGTTTAGCTGCTTTTTGTGACAGAATTTTGAACAAAGGATTAACTTTTCCTGAATGTTGGCAAAAAATAAAAAAGCATGGCTTGATTTACCATGTTTCAGATTGTTGACAAAGTATCTTGAGGTTGAAACGCTCGCTCTTAGGTGCTTCGCGTCGAGTGAACCAAGGGTTCGTTTCGGGCGATATTGGACCGCTTTCAACTCGCCGTCCCGGCTCGGTTCAGGCTTTCGCGGACATCCTTGTCCGCTCATCCAATATCGCTTCCTCACTTCGCCCGGTTCACTTGCGACGCTTTCGCAATATTGCTCGCTTCCTTCAACCTCAAGATTCTAGACAGTTTGTCAGCGTTCTGAAGCGCGGCTTGATTTACCATGCTTATGAACCGGCTAAATTGTTAGTTTTTCGCTTCAATTGTAGCCACCACTGTTTTTGTCTGGCCGTCTCTAATATATTGGATTTCAACCTGGCTTCCCACCGCCGTTCCGCTTACCAGGTCGGTCAGTTCACTGGGATTTGCAACATTGCAGCCGTTGTAACTTATAATCACATCACCGCGCCGCAGCCCTGCTTTGGCGGCCGGGCTGCCTTCTACCACCTGAGCAACCAGAGCCCCGCTCTGGCTCTGCAGGCCCAGATACTGCGCCATTTCTTCCGTTACTGTCTGGAGATAAACACCCAGCCACGGGTGGGTGACTTTTCCTTTATTTACCAGTTCATTAAAAACTGCCTGGACAGTGCTGCTGGGAATGGCGAAGCCGATGCCCTGGGCCTGGGCATTAACGGCGGTGTTGATGCCGATTACCTCGCCTTTCAAATTCAGCAGGGGGCCGCCGCTGTTGCCCGGGTTGATTGAGGCGTCAGTCTGGAGCAGGTTTCTGTACTGGCGGTCCTGCACAGTCACCGGCCGACCCTTTGCGCTGATCACACCTACGGTTACCGTGTGGTCCAGGCCGTAAGGGTTGCCAATTGCTATTGCCCAGTCTCCCACCCTGATGCTGTCGGAGTTGCCGAGAGGCACAGTGGGCAGGTTATCACCGGCATCGATTTTTAACACCGCCAGGTCAAGGTCATGGTCGGCTCCAATCTTCCTGGCGGGGTAAGACTCGCTCCGGCCCGCCAGGGTCACCTCTATCTTATCGGCGCTGCTGATAACGTGTTCGTTAGTTAAAATATACCCGTCTGCTGACACGATAAAACCTGAACCAAGCCCGGTGCTTACCTTTGGCTGCTCCGGTACGCGAAACTGGTATCCAAAAAACTGTCTGAAAAAAGGATCGTTAAAGAAAGGATCGAGACTTGTGCTGACTTGTTCGGTGGTGTCGATTCTGACCACGGCCGGGCTGACCCTGGCAACGATATCCGGGATAGTATCCGGCCCCAGTCCCGGCAAAGAGCCTGACACCTCTCCAGGATTGTTTTCATTTGCCCAGGTAAGGTGAGGTAAATTGTGGAACCCGCCGGCAACAGCCACAGCAACCACTAGCAGTACACCCGCGAGAAAAGCAGCGAAGGTTTTTGCTGCAGGTGCAGGTTTGAACTTGTACATTTGAGCAACCTCCTTATTGTAAAGTTTAAAGACTATTTAAATTTATTATATTAATTATTAATCATCCAGGCGCACCGCGGCAAGGGTAAAACTGAAAGTGGAGCCCTGCCCGGTTTCGCTTTGTACGTCCACCCGGCCGCCGTGTGCCTCGATGATTTGCTTGACGATGGCCAGGCCGAGGCCGGTCCCTCCCAGGCTGCGGGAACGGGACTTTTCGACCCGGTGAAAGCGCTCCCATATCCGCGGCAGGTCCTCCGGCGGAATGCCGGGACCCTGGTCCGCCACTTCCACGGTAACCTTTTCATTTTGTTCAAAAACCCTGATGGTGATGGTGCTGCCTGCCGGAGAATAACGGGCTGCGTTTTCCAGCAGGTTGGTCAGCACCTGCTCAATGCGGTCTTCGTTGCCCAGCATGAGGGGCAGGTTGTCCGGTATGCTTGGCTTCACCTCCACCTGCTGCTGTTCCATCAGCGGCCGCAGCTTCAGGAGAACCCGGGAGACCAGGGACGGTACATCGATTGGGGTTGAGATCCCAGCGTACCTTGCCGGACTCGATCAGGGCCAGGTCCAGCAGGTCGTGAATCAGGCGGTTCAGGCGCAAAGTCTCCTGGTGAATTACCTTGAGATAGCGCTCCCGGTCCTGGCTTTTATCGATGGTGCCGTCCATCAGCGCTTCCAGGAATCCCTGGATGGAGGTGAGGGGAGTGCGCAGTTCATGAGATACGTTGGCCACAAAGTCCCGCCTCAAAAGCTCCAGTTTTCTCAGTTCAGTGATATCCTGCAGCACCCCTACCGCGCCGTAGGTGCTGCCGCCTGCCTCCCGCAGCGGTGCCAGGTGGGCCAAAACGATAGTTTTACCCCCGTTTATTTCGAATTCTGCCGACCCCGGCTCTTCCGACTCAATAACGGTGTTGAAAAAACCGGCCAGGCCGGGACAGCAGGAGATTTCGGACACCGGGTGGTCCAGAATTTCGGCTGGTTCCACCTGCAGAGTGCGGGAGGCCGCCCCGTTTGCCAGGATTACCCGGCCGGACCGGTCTACCGCCAGCACTCCTTCGCTCAGGTTGGCCAGAATATTTTCGATTTTGCTTTTCTCCTGGAAAAGTGCACTGATGGTCTGATCCAGAGAGCCCGCCAGGTGATTAAAATCTTCGGCGAGCCGGCCTACCTCGTCGCCGGATGTTACCTCCACCCGCTGCCGGAAATTGCCCCTGGCCATTTCCCGGGTAACCTCGCTCATCTGCCTTAAAGGACGGGAGATGGAGCGGGACAGCAGAAACCCGAGCAAGGCTGAAAGGACAATTGCACCCGCGGCGGCATAAAGGATCAAAAAACGTACGGCGTTGACCGTGGCGATCATGCCTGATATGGGAGCTGAGAGAATTAAAGCGCCGGCCACCTCATTTTTTACCTGAACCGGCACTATTACTGAAAGTATCGCCTGATTGCGGCGCTGGTCGAATCCCCTTTTACTGATAACCTCTCCTTGCAGCACCCGTCCTGCTTCCTCGGCGGTTAACCATAGTTCCGGCGGTCCGCGAAAACCGGGACTGCCCTGATGCAGGTTCTCTTTATTGGTGGCTGACAGCCGCGCATCCAGAAAAGTTCCCAGCGTATTGAGCATAAAATCCACAGGCTGAGCCTGTTCCTTTTCCAGGTAAACCGCCACGAGCTTTGCTATTTCCTGGCCCTTGCGCATCAGTTCTCTCTCTTTGGATGTGTAAAAGTAATTGGCGAAAAGCTGGGATATGGCGATACCGACGGCGGCGAGAGTGACAAGAGTAATTGCCAGGTAGGAAACCATGAGTTTGGAAAACAGGCTTTTGCGCATTTATTCGGCCACCTCGAATTTATAGCCCAGTCCCCAGACAGTCCTGATATACCGCTTTTGGGCCCCGGCCTCCAGCTTTTCCCTTAAGCGCTTGATATGGGTGTCCACAGTGCGGGGATCGCCCAGGTAATCATAATCCCATACACTTTTCAAGAGCTGTTCCCGGCTGTACAGCCGGCCCGGGTGGCTGGCCAGAAACCACAGCAGGTCAAATTCCTTAGGTGCCAGCGCAACTTCGCGGCCGTCTACCTCGACCCGGTGGCTGTTATAGTCTATAATCATCCCCGGGTAGCTCAAAATTTTTGCATCAGCCTGGCCGGCCATTGCGCTGCGGCGCAGTACCGCCTTGACCCGCGCCACCAGCTCAATCGGGCTGAAGGGCTTGCACACGTAGTCGTCCGCTCCCATTTCGAGACCCAGTACCCGGTCGAACTCTTCTCCCTTAGCAGTAAGCATGATGATGGGTGTTGTCATATTTTTACGGATCTCGCGGCAGACCGCCCAGCCGTCCATTTTAGGCAGCATGAGATCCAGGATGATCAGGTCGGGACTCGTGTTGCGCACCTTCTTCAGCGCATCTTCACCGTCCCAGGCTTCGACCACCTGGAACCCTTCCTTTTCCAGGTAAAGCCTGAGCAGGTCATGAACCAGTTCTTCATCATCCACAACCAGGATTGTGTTTGTGGCCACTGTTACCTACCTCCTCAAATACAGCCGTTTACTGGCAATCGGCAAGGCTGATTGTTGCGCGGGAGGGAAACGGCGTATTTTTTTTCGATGAGATGGTTTTTATTTTCGCAGAAGCCAAGCAGTTCACAGTAAAAGGTGGAAGTTTCGTCAAGCAGCAGAGCGAGCGCCAGTCCGGAAATATCATGGGTCTTATTTTCCTTGCTTTGAAAGTCAGACATTTATCATGCCTCGCTTGTTTAGATTCATTGCTGAGTCTATTATATCCGGTATTTTTTACTGTTTTGTGAACAAATCCTGAAGAAACAGCGAATTTTCAGACCGTCGACAAAAAAATCATTTTTTGTAAAAATCCATAGGTGTTGAAACCAGCTGCTCCTTTACAGATCGTCGCCAGTGAACTGGGCGATGCTGAGGACTCGAAAAAAGTTTAATTATCCTGTTCACCCCGCTGTTTTTCCCCGCGCAACTTTTGCCGCACTTCATGCCAGAGTTCCCTGGTCTGGTTGAGCACCATGGGAAACATGGATTTGGAAGGATGCCTTAAGACCCGGTCCAGCCACTTTGCCGCCTCCCTGTAGTTTTCCACATACATGTTTAATACGCCAAGCAGGTAGGCCGTATTTATTTCCGACTTGGGGCCGGAGAGGTTCTCTATCTCAAAAGCAGCCTGTAAATTCGATATAGCCTTTTCGATATACTTTTGCTCTTGGGCTTTATCCCCTTTATAGCGGTACAGCCAGGCCAATTTCAGGTAAAGCATTCCTTTTTGAGAATTTTTTATGGGTCCCCCTTTCAGCGCAAACAAGGCCAGCAGGAAAGTTTCGATAGCCTGCTCCAGAGTGCGGATGCCGCTATAGTCTTTTAATAAATTATCTCGCCGGAATGCCGAAAGACGCGATTTTATTTCTTCCAGGTTTTCTTTTTTAAAGTGAATCTTTAAGATTTCTTCATTGAAAGCAAAACCACAAGCCGGGCAGACCATCATTTCATAAAAGAGCGGGTTGGCGAACTTGTAATAGTGGCAGAAATCATGATCTATTTTCAGCGTTTGAACATATTTTGACAAGACTCTTGGTGATTCAAATTTGACCTCACAAACCGGACATACGGATTTTTTATGGTACAACATTTCTTCAAGATCAGGCCCTTTTTTATCACCTGGTTTCTGTTCCGTATTTTTTTCAAGAACCTTTTCAACTTCAGATAAGCTCCGTTCCAGTGTATCGATAAGTGATTGTTTGTCTTTATTTCCCAGGTCGTCCGGTTTTGCCCCCGGCAAATCATGTCCTGTCTTTTTCCTGGTTTCCTGTTCTTGTTTACCACAAAAACCTTGTCCCGGTTTATCTTGCTTAATAGCGGCAGCCTGGCTTTGTTCAGGGAAATGAGCCGGCAACCTGCGGCTGGTTTCGGTTAATATCTTGTTGCGGGCATTCGATTGCCTGAGTCTTTGGCTTAAAATTTCGATTATTTTTATTGCAACGCCGGGGTTATTATTTAAAAATTCTAAAAAATCTTTCCGCTCAAGACTGCAGGTAACCGATTTTTCTATTGCCTTCGCCCCGGCAGACCGGCACCCGCCGTCCAAAAGATTCATTTCCCCAAAAAAATCTAATGGCCCGAGAGTTTGGAATGTCAGTTCCCGCCCTGCGGCCGTTCTGGAATAAATCAGCACTTTGCCTGAAATAATGAGGTACAGGCTGGTGCCCTCTTCACCTTCATAAAAGATATCTTCATCTTTATTAAAGCGCTCCAGCCGCATTTTTCCGGCCAGGTCATGTAGAGAATAGTTTATATCTTTTAAAAAAGGTACCTTTTTTAAAAGATTAGCAAGAGTATTTATGTCCATGTTTATAACCAAAGATTTCACCATCCCCGAAGTCCATTTAAGTAACATTTTATAACACTGAGCTGTTGTTTTAAAGGACTCAAAAAAGAAAAAGCAGGTGTTGCACCAGCTCTTTCATTCCTTAAACAGAGGCAGTGTGCCCGGGAAAGCGGCTTTTGACGGAGCGGCGGAAAATGCTGCAACTAACTTGGATAAAAATAAAAATATCTTCTTATCGTTATTATCGATTGCAGCGTCAATACAATCCAGGATAGCTAGCGAAGTTAACTGGTTTACATTTAATTTGACTGGTTTTATAATTCCAGCGGTACCCAGGACCCGGTCGAAAAAATCCTGGATACTCCCGTCAATATTGGGATTGAGGTAATAATCATCTATATTATCCATATATTTTTCCTCCAGTATTTGTAAGAGAAGTTGCTCCCTAGTAATGGCTGGCACTTGCATTGCAAGCAGGAAGACATCTTAGACATCCATGCCGCTAATTCGGCACCAGCAGAAAGGATGAAAATAAGCTGGGGAAGGGTGGTTATCCTGAGTGAACGACTTGCGCAGCGCCGGTAACAGCACCCGGCGAAGCGAGGAAGCGGAATTGGGGACGGCGAGTTGAAGGCGGCCCAATTTCGCCCGATGCGAGCCCTGGTGCTGTCGGTGCGAAAGCCAAGGAGTGAACAGGGATAACCACCCATCCCAGGTGAATTCTGTTTTCAGCTTAGATTTCTCACAAGCTATAAATTTACTCCTATTATATGTACTGATAGCTGAATTTGCCAAAAATTTTTTATACCGCTCCAGAGAACCCGCCGTGATGAAACGGTATAATATTTTCCAGTCAATGCAGGCGAAACATCACACTTTCATTATTTACCGCATATGCTATAAAAAAATGATAAGGAGTGATTTTTTAAATGGCTTTTAGTCCAGGTGGAGTTGCCGGTGGTGCTTGTGGCCCGGGCCTTAGTAGCCCAGCGTTCATCATCTTCTTGATTTTGGTCCTTCTTGTTCTGGGCTGTGGAGTGTTCATTTAGGTTTAAAAGCAGTTAAAAAAAATAAAAGCCAGGGAGGCTCATGATTCACCCTGGCTTTTATTTTTAGCTCAATTCGATGAATAACGAGACGCCTTTGAGCGATTATGCGGCGTGACTATCTCTGGTAGCAGAGGGCCAGTCTTTGCAGTGAACGGTTATACGTTTTTTCTACTTCGGGTGGAAACAAACAGCCCGGCGCCTCGCCGCGCTCGCGGTGATAAGCAATGCACTCGCAGCACAGACCTTTTTTGGGGCACTTATTGTAGGTGCAGGTGCAGTTGGCCTTGTTGCTTTCCTGCTTGCATTCCATAAAAACTCCCCCCTCTTGAAATCGATTGTTTGGACATTTTATTATTTCTATGATTATTACCTGATTCCTGCCAGGATAATATTACCCTGCCGTCAGAATCTGCAAATATTAGACGTGCTTGGCCAGGTTAGTCGATTTTTCCCGAAGATTCCTTGTGGCTGAGCTTTTTAAGTGATATAATTAATAATTAAACAGAAATGGATGCTTTTGTTAATGAGAGCAAAGACAAAGTTTTACTGTCAGGAGTGCGGGCATCAGTCTGCCCGCTGGCTGGGGCGTTGTCCCGGCTGTGGTGCCTGGAACAGCCTGGTGGAAGAGTTGAACAGCCGCCCGGTGGCAGGGTGGGTTGCTGGTGGCGGCGAGGTTTCACCCTGCCCGGTGACGGAAGTACCTGCACTGGAAGAGGAGCGTTTCCCCACGGGCATTGGTGAAGTGGACCGTGTCCTGGGGGGCGGGATAGTGCCGGGTTCCCTGATCCTGATTGGTGGTGATCCCGGCATCGGTAAGTCCACCTTGTTGCTGCAGGTTGCTTACCGGATCAGCCGCAGTCTCCAGGTGCTTTACGTTTCAGGTGAGGAGTCGGAGCGGCAGATCAGAATCCGGGCTGACCGCCTGGGAGCTTTATCTTCCAACCTGCTGCTGGTTTCTGAAACTGATATAGATGTTATAGAACGCCATCTAAGGGCGGTTGCCCCTCCTGTAGCTGTTATTGATTCAATTCAAGCAGTGTTTAAGGGCGAGATGAGTTCAGTTCCCGGCAGCGTCGGGCAGGTGCGCGAATGCGCCGCCCAGCTCATGCGCCTGGCCAAGACTTCCGGAATATCTGTTTTTTTAGTAGGCCATGTAACCAAAGAGGGGGTGCTGGCGGGCCCCCGTGTTCTTGAGCATATGGTGGACGTGGTGCTTTATCTTGAAGGGGACCGGCACCAGTCCTGCCGCATCCTCAGGGGGGTTAAAAACAGGTTTGGATCGACTAATGAAATAGGTATTTTTGA
>Ga0067045_1004429_pt1 | contig 10446 bp, 7 predicted proteins | sample TerdegcTABiofilm_FD_59184 | JGI IMG/M metagenome (GOLD analysis project Ga0067045, IMG submission 59184) | Combined Assembly of (Gp0054472, Gp0054536) Wastewater bioreactor microbial communities from Singapore -Terephthalate degrading... | reverse complement strand
GGTAACTGTTATGATAATGCCCCTATGGAGAGCTTCTGGGGAACCATGAAGAACGAGCTTGTCTATCATAAACATTACAAAACAAGGGAACAGGCAATCAGGGAAATTACAGAATATATTGAGGTATTTTACAATCGGCAACTTAAGACAGAAGAGGCTTGGATACCTATCCCCTGTTGCCTATAGGAGACAGTTTGTTGTATGGAAAGATGCAACATGAAAAATATTTGGTCTCCACGATTGCAATCAGGGGTCAGTATTGTGTTTTAACTGAAACTTTGCTTTTTAAAAAGGCTTCATAATCCTTATAACATAACAAACTACAAATTTATTAAATTTCTCCATAGTAATGAAAAACAACTAATATATAGAATGTCTTTAGAAATCAACAACTTCTCCTCAAAATTCTGCCCAATTTTATCTTGACATCGCATATTTTTTAAACTAATTTTCTATCCATAGAATAAGTATAAAAAAATAATGTTGTGTGGAAAGATGCAACATGAAAAATATTTGGTCTCCACGATTGAAATCAGGGGTTAAACCGCCGATAGTGAAAATGGAGAGAGACATAGTAAAAAAGCGAGCGAGTACTTTGCAAAGGAGTCGCTGCCGGGAAAAGCGGGGGTGACAATGTGACTCAAGCCACAGTATCAAGGAGAAAGGATAGACCTTTCTCCTGATGAAGGGAAAAGCGGGGGTGACAATGTGACTCAAGCCACAGCCAAAGGAGGAACATATGACAGAAAAAGCAACATGTGATCGGCTTATGCTCCTTGTCGGATCCAACCCCCTGCCCAATTACATCAGCGCCCTCATTTTAAGACCAAAGTCTATCTGCCTTTTCTACAGCCCGGAAACCGAAAGCGTGAAGGAACATCTTTGGGAAGCGCTGAATGCGCGCCTTTCGAATGCACGCCTGGAGGAAGCATGCATTGAGGATGTAACCAGCGCTGTCAAAGTCAGGCAGGCTTTCGGTTCTATTTCCTCCGGTGCTCACCTTAATTACACTGGGGGCACCAAGATCATGGCGGCCCATGCCCGGATGGCCTTCCGGGACGCCGGCGGCAAAGATGAACAGGCTTCCTACCTGGATGAGCGGAAGGGGGTGTTGCGTTTTGACGACGGCTATGAAATAGATCTCTCAAAACAAAGCCTTAGATTGACTTTGGACGATATTCTCGGCCTTCACGGAATTAAGCGTATCGGTGGGGGCAATGCATTGCCGGGCGGCCCTACCGTCGAGGATGCCGGAATCATCGCTCAAGCGGTCTTGAGTGCCCCAAATCTCGCAGTAAACCTTTATGGCGTCCATCGTGATGAAAAGAATAAGCCTCTGTCTTTTGAAAAAGCGAAGGACAATCCCGTATTACTTGATAAGCTGGTACCCGGTGGCCTGAGCGTTCAGCGGATTCCGGAAACCAATTGGAACAAGAAAATCTACGAGAATTGGTTGGGTTTTCTTTGGGGCAAATGGATGGAGATTTGGTGTAGCGCCATGGTGCGGCAGATTGTAGATGGAGACAAGATTGCCGTTGGTCTATATTGCAAGCTGGCCAGCGGGAGACATTGCGAAATCGATGTGGCACTCGTCCGGGGCCATCGACTTTATGTGATTTCCTGCACAACGTCCACCCATCTCGGCCTCTGCAAGTCCAAGCTCTTCGAGGTGGCCATGCGGGCGCGTCAGTTGGGCGGGGATTTGGCCCGTTCGTCCCTGGTGTGTCTCCTGCACGGCAGCGATGCCAACGGGGCTTTTGTGGATCAGCTCCGAAACGACGTAGCCGACATTTGGGAGGCGCCTAACACTCCACAGGTCTTCGGTCTCGATGACTTGAAAGAATGGGCTGGAATCGGCGGCCGGCCGAACATGGGCTCACTTAAAAATTGGCTCGATTCATAAGGAGGTACTTATGCCTGTTCTGACAGCGATCGATGTGCTGGGGGTGCAACGGTTCGTCTTTATGTCGAACCGGCTTCGGGACGTGGTGACCGGGTCGTACCTGGTGCACTGGAGCACTTCGGAGGAGGGTGCGCTGAAGGGTTTGATATCCACGGAAAACATCCTGCTGGCCGGCGGAGGAAACGCTATTGTCGAAACCGAATCCATGGAGGAAGCCCGCTTGCTTGCAGCCCGATATTCCCGCCGATTGCATGACGAGGCGCCGGGTTTGGAAGTCGCCTTGGTTCACAAGGAGTACGACAAAGGGGGACTGTCCCGGGCGCTCTTCGACATTCAAATCGAACTGGCTCGGACAAAGACCGAACGGTTTCCGTCGGCACCTCTTCTGGGTCTTTCCGTCACGGCATCTTGCAAGGAAACCGGCCTTCCATCTATCGGCTTCGATTCTAGTGAGCCGACAATTCCCCTTTCCAAAGAAATATTGAAACGCAGGGATAAATTGACAGAAGCCAGTCTGCATTGGGAAGCATATTTGGAAAAGTGGGACGGATTTGCATTTCCGATGGAACTGGATCTTTTGGGCCGAACCATGCACGACACCAGTCTAATCGGCGTGGTTCACGTGGATGGAAACAGCGTGGGGAGAAGAATCAAACAATGGTTGGTGGAAAAATCCGAGAGCGGGACCGATGACACCACGGTGCGCCGTGAATACCGCGAGTGGTCAAAGGCCATTGACCAACTGGCAAAAGAAGCATTTCAGGCTGTGGTGAACCATATCTGCCAACGACTCGAGAAAAGTGTTGAAGATGGCAGAGAAAAGATGAAGGTCACCGGCAAACCATCAAAACTTGCCTTTGAGCTGAGAGAGCTGGATGGCCGCTGGATGCTTCCATTGCGTCCCATTCTGCTCGCCGGGGACGATCTGACGTTTGTTTGCGACGGCCGCATCGCCCTTGACTTGGCCGAAAAAGCCCTCACGGTCTTCGACACGAGCGACATCCCTCACATCGGTCAGATCCACGCCTGCGCCGGGGTGGCCGTAGTCCGCGTCCATGCGCCTTTTTCCAGAGCCTACGAAATGGCGGAAAAATTGTGTTCCTCGGCCAAACATATGCTGAATAAAAGAAATGAGCAGGGCTGCGCCATGGACTGGCACATCGGTGTCTCCCGGCCGGAGGAAACGGTGGAAGGCATTCGGGAGAGGCAATATCGAACGAACGGCTGCCTGTTGACCTGCCGGCCTTATCGGCTTGACTCTCCAAACGACCCGGAGACCTGGAATTGGCTTTCGAAGACACTTCTGGACCACAAGACGCTTGGATTGAGGCAGGGAGCCTGGTTGGAACGACGCAACAAGGTCAAGGCCTTTTCCAGGCTGGTTCGGGAAGGGCCGAATAGTGTGCGTGAAGCCTTGGAAGCCTGGAAGGTAGTGGACCCTAACCTTGAGCTTCCGAAGCCAATCGCTGAAGATGGTTTCTTCTCCAAAACGCGCACTCCGCTCCTCGACGCCCTGGAGTTGCTCGATTTGCACCTGGTCCTGGAAGCACCATCAGATAATCTGGGAAAGGAGGAAAAGAGGCAGTGAGCCAAAGTTTATTTATACAGATTGATCTTCTTTCCGACTCCGCCTTCAGCCGGGGGGAAGGGACGGCCGGGTTGGTGGACGTAGAAGTGGAGCACGACGAATGGGGGCTTCCGTTTTTGGGCGGGAAAACCATCCGCGGACTCCTGCGCGATTCCTGGCTCTCCATGCAGCACTGTTTTCCTGATTTGGTGCCATCGGCCGGGCGGGTATTCGGTCTAGAGGCCGATTGTGAAGAGTCCTCCATTCTGCACATCGGTGACGCCGTGGTGGACGAAGAGACTCGTTGCTGGATCAAAGCGGCGGAATCCAGGCAAAACCACCCCATTTCCCCGGCGGCTGTTCTGGAGGCATTGACCGACATCCGGCGGCAGACCTCGGAGGAACGGCATACAGGTGCGCCAGCCGAAGCTACCCTGCGCGCTGTCCGGGTAATCGTCCGGGGACTGACCCTGCGAGCGCCCCTCCATTGGTTGGTAGAGCCCACTCCCTCGGATGTCCGCTGCCTCTCCTTGGCCCTTCTGGCGACCCGCCACGCGGGGTTGGGCCGCAACCGCGGCCGGGGGCACATCCGCATGACCTTCGATGGAGATCTGGAGAGAACTCTCAATTTAGCGAAAGGAGGATCGGAATGACTTGCTACCGGTATCTTCCCTATACCTTGACGCTGAAATCTCCGGCCATCATCACCGCTTTGGGGGGCGACCCCAACAGCTCCTCGACCTTAGCCTTCGTTGCCGGGGCGGCTTTACGCGGTGCCGTGGCCAAGGCCCTGGGCGATCCAGGGCCGGACACAATCAGGCAGAAAGAATTCCGAGATCTCATTTTCGGTGAAAGGGTCCGGTATTTGAATGCCTATCCTTCTCTTGACGGCCTCAGGTCCTTCCCCACTCCGGTATCCCTAAGGCGGAAAAAAGACGAATCAGCGAGCGGACAGACGATGAATGTCTTCGATCTTGCGGCCTTTGAAGGACGTCCCGAGCCAGGCAAAATGCCGGATGAATGCTGGCCGGTAGAACCATTGGCGCCGCTTGGCCAAAGATTTCTCACCATCGGCTCGGCACAGCCGGCGCTCCTTCAACCGAAAATGAGCGCCCGCATCCATCACCAGCGCGACCGCGAAAAAGGCCGAGCCTGGAAAGACAGTCACGGCGCCACCCACGGAGCGATCTTCACTTTCGAGTCCCTGGATGCGGGGCAGTCCTTTCAGGGGATGATCCAGGTGCGCGGTGAAAGTAAAGCAGAACTGGACCAGACCGAAACCCGGATCAAGAAGTTGCTTGGAGAGACAATCCTCATCGGCCGTTCCCGAAGGGCTGGATACGGCGGCATGGCGGCGATTCGGTGGGGTGAGGGCCAAGACCGCGAGGTCAAAGGGGTGGGAAGGGATGGATTGCGGCCTGTGGGTGGCGATATATCGCAGGGTAGCAGCTTCCGCCTGATTCTTGCTTCTGCTTGCATCGTACGCAATGCGAGAACCGGACAAATCGACCCGTCGGTATTGCCGGAGTTGATCGACGCGCGATTCGGCGGCCGGGCGAAGCTCGTGCGGACAAGATGGACATTTGAGGCTATCGGCGGCTTCAATCGAAAATGGCGCCTGGAACTACCGCAAACCCTTGCCGTTTCGGCCGGTTCGGTGTTCCTAATCAAGGCCAATCAAAACATTCCTCTAGGCGACCTCTACGACATCGAAAACGAGGGATTGGGAGAAAGAAGGGAAGAAGGCTATGGACGAGTCCTGTTTCTCGATGCGCCGCTGACAAAGCTCTCCTTGCGGTTAGCCCAAGAAACGGCGAATGTTTCGGTAGGACAAGGTGGTCCGCCACCGCTCGTTTTGGACATCGAAGCAAGAATTGTCTGGGCGGAACTTTTAAGAAAGATAGAAGAGAAGGCGATGGATTTTGCCCGGAGTGCAAGAAACCTTCCGAGTAACAGCCTGATCGGCCGGTTACGGACCCCCTTGCGCGGTAAACCTGAGGAGGCGATTGAGACCTTGCAACGATGGCTGAGGGAGGGGAGCGATGCGGAGCGGTTGAAGCGGCCTGCCATGGAACAGCTCGAGCGCTGCCGGATGGATGGAAATCAAAACCTGGCTGACTGGATATTGGAAGCGACGGATTGCGAAAAGGTCCTCTCTTGGCTCAGTGCCGACGTGCTAGCCCAGCGTTGCTGCATCTGTTCGGAAAAATCAGCCATACAAAGCATAAAGAAAAAATCCCAAGATGTTACCGTCAAACTCATTGACGCGGTGCTGGCCGGGTTGGCCGTCCGCAACAAGACGAAGGAGGCCGGTGATGAACGCTAATATATGGCAATTGGGAAATGGCGGCGGCATCCGTCCCATGGCTATCCGCTGGGTCGTTACCGGTGAGATGAGGCTTGAAACGGCCGCACACCTGGGAGGCGAAGGCGACGCTGCAGTGGATATGGTCGTCTTGCGCGATCCCAAGGATGGTGTTCCACTTCTTCCCGGCACTTCGCTGGCCGGTGCGTTGCGAGGCCATCTGGCTGATGTTCTCGGCGGTTACCGCTCGACGGAACATAAGAAAGTGGCGGAGCTTTTCGGGGCGGCCAGGAGCGACGACGCAGGCTCACAAAGTCCTTTGATCGTTTTCGATTCTTTGGGGACCCTGCCTGACAACATGGCATACGAAATCCGCGACGGGGTTGCCATCGATCCAGCCACCGGAACGGCCGAGACCCACAAGAAGTTCGACTTCGAGATTCTGCCGGCCGGAACATGTTTTCCTATACGAGTGGAACTTATCCTTGGCGATCTCAAAAAGGAATCGAGTCTCATCGGCCTTCTCGTCGCCGCCCTCGACGGTTTAACGGAAGGCGACATCGCCCTTGGGATGCGGCGCTCGCGAGGTCTGGGGACTGTCAGGGTGCACGACTGGAAGGCCATCCGTCATGATCTCACCACCTGCAACGGTTGGCTCGGCTGGCTGACTTCGGATCATGAGAAACCTATCGGAGACCATGTAGCGGGGCACGGCTCGGCCGCCGAGGCCATCCAAGCCGCCTGTCCGACTCTAACAATCGAGAAGTTCGAAGATCAACGCAGGCGCCTGCTCGTGGATCTCGAACTCGAGTTGACCGGCGACCTTTTGGTCCGGAGCCCTGCAACCGATGCAGGCGCTCCTGATGCGGTCCATCTGCACAGCGCGGGAAAGCCCGTGCTCCCCGGCACCGGCCTGGCAGGGGCCCTACGCGCCCAAGCCCTGCGAATCGCTCGTCTGGTTCGAGAGCGTCACAACGACGCAGATCTATGGGTGGATCGGATCTTCGGCCCACGACTCCAAGCGGAAGACGGTGATGACCAAAACAAGAAAGCCGTGGCGTCGAAGCTTCGAATTGCCGAATCGTTCATCGAAAACGGCGCTGAGCGGCGACAGACCCGTATTGCCGTTGATCGCTTCACCGGAGGGGTCGTTCAAGGGGCGCTTTTCGATGAGCAGGTGCAGGTAGGCGGTAACCTCAAGGTTAGATTCGATCTGCGCGAACCAACCGATGCCGAAACCGGATTGCTTCTGCTGATGCTTAAGGACCTGCTTTCGGGAGATATCCCGATCGGCGGGGCGGTATCGGTGGGCCGGGGAGTGCTCCTTGGAACGGCCCTGGTTCGGCTGCCGGACGGGGCGGCATACAAAATCGCACTGGACCTTTCGGTGAAAGAAGAAGCCCGAAAGGTCTTCGATAAGAAGATCTCGGCCTTTCACGAGGCCGCGCCTTTAAGAATGGAGGATGCACGATCATGAACCCGCTTCAAGGATGCAACATTGAACCTCTGGATCTGGAGGCCTGCGACCAAGTCTTGGACTGGATCGTCAAAGGCCCAAAACCATCTCGGGGCGATGACGGCCTTACGTGGCTTCTGGCCCATTGCCGGGACGGAGTGACTTGGGGGCGATACGAGAACTCTCGCTGGATGCTCTCTTCAGGGCCGTTTCCTGATTTATGCCCAATTCCTTCTCGGGAGAACCTCCTCGAAGTACGCCTTTTTGGCGAGAGAGGAGAAATTCTGATCTGGCGGACGGATAAAGGATTCCAAGGGCGGCACTTAACGGATAGACTGAAACAAAACGGGAAGTCGCCGGACTGGCCCGATGACGAGGTACGCATTCTGTTGGGCGATCGCCTCATGGGTGGCCCAAAAGACGGTTTTACCCGTGTAGGTGCGGCATCCGGCATGCAGCAGGCAGTCCCGCTGATTTGTAGGAATGAGGACTTTGCCCGTGGACGCTGGCCCCTTCGACTCAGGGTGCGGCATTACTTTGAACAGGATCCGCAGACCGGCGCGGTCCGCGTGGCCGCAACCCGCCTTGTCGATATTTTCAAGGAGGTGCGATGATGGCTCTCGAACGCGGGAAACTTGTGCTCAGCAAGAAGGGAAAGCCTCAAATCGAAATCGGCGGGAAGCTCTTTAATCCGGCCCAAGGGGAATTGAGCCGATCCATTCTGGAAAAGCTGAAGGAATTGAACGGCGTGGAGGTGGAATTCGAACGGGAAGGCGGACAGCCGAAAAGAATCCGCGAGGCAGGATCGCCGTTTGTGCAGCCGCAAGCCGCAGCGTCTCCGTCCGATTATTCAAAAACATTCAAACAAAAGGTGGCCCAACATCAACAAGAAACCGATCGACAGACCAACATGTATCGTAACTTCCACAATCCGTATAACTTCATCCCGGCGACGCCCCGAAAAACGGACGATCCAAACTTGGGCGATCATGAACCCGTGTCGCAGGATCGATTTCACTCAGATCGTATCACCGGCCGTATCCGTGTCGAAATGGAAACGGTAACGCCGCTTCTCATTCCTGACCCCGAGACTTGCCAGGAGAGCGAGAGCGGGCACAAGACCTTTGCCTTATTGCTCGATAGGGACGGCAAACCCTTCTTGCCTTCATCCAGCGTACGAGGGATGCTGCGTTCGGCCTACGAGGCCGTGACCAACTCGCGGTTCGGGCGTTTTCCCAAAAGCGATCATGGCAAGCGCCTTGCGTATCGGATGGAAGCAAAGGAGGGGCTTCGCTTGATACCTGCCCGTATCGAGAATGGGCAGATCCATCTTCTCACTGGGACAAGCACCATCGGACCTGATGAGTTACCCAAAGGCCCGCAGTATGCCGCCTGGCTGCCCAGATACAGCGGCCGCAACAAAATGACCAACAATGCCGTAAAATACCCGGACGGCTCGCTCCCTCAGCATGGCGACGAGGTTGAGTGTTTGGTGGAGCGTGTTAGTCACAGCAGTAACAGGTTCGACTATTGGAAGGTAAAAAAGATAGAGAGAAATGGTGCAAACATAAGAGATTCAACTGCGAACTTAAAAGCGATCCACGGCTGGGTGTGCGTTACCAATGCCAACATCAACCGCAAGCACGATGAAAGAGTCTTTTTCTGCGAAGGAACTCCTCCCGCCGGGCCGTTTCCAATAACCGATGACATCCGAGAACAATGGACGCAGTTGATTGATAATTACCAGGAGATACACGAAGAGGACCTGAAAAGACGTAAGCGGCAAAACCAACGGCCGGATGAATACCTCGGCCCTGAGCCGGGCCGGACTGCCTGGTCGCGTCACGTATATACGGAGCGGGAGCGTGAACTGCGGGATGGCACGCTTTGCTATGCTCGTCTGAAAAACGGAACATCCGGTGTGGATGCGCTTTTTCCCGTCATGATCGCGCGCGAACTCTACCCTGTTTCTCCTTGGGATCTGCTGCATAATTCGCTTCGACCGGCTTCGACAATCTCCGAGTTCTCTCCTGCCGACCGCGTTTTCGGATGGGTCATGGGGGATTGCGATGAGCAACGGAGGGGGCCAAGGAAGCCAACAGCGGTTAGGGGACTGTTACGAATCAGTCCGGTACGGTGTGAGTCATCTCCTCAAGAAGCCATCGAAACCTTTTCCGGAAACGGATTGTCGTTGGCGATTCTGGCTGCGCCCAAACCCCAGCAGGGGCGCTTTTACGTCGCGGCTTCGCCCCAAGGGGAAGCGCAAAGGGACGGCCTATCAAAGGTTCAAGCTGGCTATGCCAGAGGAAAGGGACTGAGAGGCCGCAAAGTGTATCCACATCATCGAACCTTACCCGAAAACCACTGGGCGAACCCTTTGGAAGATAGAACCCAAAATCAAGAGGAACCTTGGCATGAGTACCGCCGCCCCGTGTCCAATGGACAGGAACAACGCGACGACCAGAACCGGTCTATTTTAGGCTGGGTCAAACCAGGCGCTCGATTCAGCTTCGACATCCACGTGACAAATCTTTCCAAGGTCGAAGTGGGTGCCTTGTTGTTCCTTCTGAAGCTTCCAGAAGGACATTTCCATCGCTTGGGCGGTGGTAAGCCTCTTGGGTTCGGAAGTGTGCGGTTGTCGGTTGTCGAATGCAGACTGAACACAGCGGAACTCCTGCGTGAAAGGTATCGTGTATGGGCTGATCAATGCAGATCCGATAATATCCTTGAAGACGCCATCACCGCCTTCAAGAAAGCGGTTTTAGATGCATACGGCCGTGACTACGGCAAAGGTTCCTTCGAAAAGGTTTCCTTCGTCGAAGCATTTCTCAGGGCATGCAAAGGGTTTGAAGACCAACTGCCGGTTCATTATCCTCGGGTCACGAGACAACCCAGTCCCGACGGGGAATCTTTCAAGTGGTTTGTCGCCAATGAGAGGGATGGTGCCCGTTTTGCCCTGCGCGATCTCGCGAGTGATACGGGGCTGCCTCTCCTCCAGGATTTCCAAACTTCCGGCCAAAGGCCCCAGGGTAGGATGAGATAATGTCACGCCAGATTCTTTGGAGAGTCAAATGGGGTCAGGAGTCAATTGGGGTTAGGTCTTTTATTATCAGTTTTTGTCATGATTACTGATGATATTACTCACTGTTGTATAATGGATACCGAGAAAATCTGCAAGCTCCTTCAGGGTATAACCACAGTTGATAAAGTCATTG
>Ga0067045_1006208_pt1 | contig 10450 bp, 13 predicted proteins | sample TerdegcTABiofilm_FD_59184 | JGI IMG/M metagenome (GOLD analysis project Ga0067045, IMG submission 59184) | Combined Assembly of (Gp0054472, Gp0054536) Wastewater bioreactor microbial communities from Singapore -Terephthalate degrading... | reverse complement strand
GAGCCATAACGCCATCCGACTCATCGAGCACAACCCAACGTACGGCGACATCCGTGTCATCGTGCTGCGTCTCAATCAGCGGGTCGATGTGCGTACAGTCAAGTCATACCCTACCGACATGAACTCATGGTGACACACAACTGAGGCGATGGGAGGAAACCGATGGCAAGGCGGCTGTTGACGCTCTTCAGTCTGGCAACGCTGTGCGCCGGACTCGTGGTCGCAGTGATGGCGTACGAGGAGGACTGCGTTTCGTGTGGCGGCGGCAACCAGAACAGCTACTGCTGCACTTGCGAGGAGTGCGCCGGGCACGACGACGAGTGTATGGGCTGTGCGTGGGGTACCGCCGAGGTGAAGTGCAAGTGGCACGACGGAAACGGGTACGTCGGGTGCTGCACCTACACGAAGCGCCCGATGCGCTACGAGTCTACGGGCGAGGGAGAGGGCGGATGCCCTTGCGGCACGTCTACCGTTGGCGAGTGCGGGAGCACCTGGCACACAGCGATCTACAACGTCACGTGGCACTCTAACCTCGCGTGCTGGTCGAGTTCGAAGGGCAGTCCGGACATCGAGTACGGTTCTCCGCCCTACCAGTGCCTTTCGCAGGCGCCCGGCGGCGGCGGCGGCAGCTAGACCACGCGCGTAATGCCGGTGCGCCCTTCACTCGCGCTCATCGTGCTGACGCTCCTGGCCGTTCCGTCGCTGTGGGTGTCGCTTCGGCCTGCGCCACCTCAAGAGGTGGCGTACCTCGCCATCATGGCGCTCGAACGCCGTGATGCTCGTGCGCTCTACGATCTGGGAAGCGCGTCGGAGCGCAGCCGAGCCGGCATCACGCCGCTGAGTGTGTCCAGGTATCTGGAGCGGACGCTGTACAAGGAAGGCGACGTGTCGGGCCTCCGCGTCGTTCGCCAGAACACCGTGCGCCCAAACTACATCCAGTACATGATCGAAACCGAGCGGCTCGACCTGCGCCGAAACAGGCGACACATCCTGTTGAGCGTGCAGCAACTGGAAGGGGAACCGTTCACCATCGCCCTGGGCGAGTTGCTGTGGAACGTGATCGAGGCATCCTATCCTGCAACGGGTCCGGCCATGGCCGCACGCGTCTATGCCGATCTGCGCGACGAGACGGGAATCCGAGGCTGGTACACGGCCGCGGACGGTTGGCGCTTCCCGGAGTGACGGGCTGCGGTGCGCCGGGCCAGACCGGCGCCGGGGAGAGAACCTATGAAACGTCGCGGCTACACCCTTGTCGAGGTTCTGGTCGTCGTCGGCATCATCGCGATCATCGTCGCGATCATCTTCCCCGTGTTCGCGACCGTGCGCGAGAACGGCCGCATGGCCAAGTGCATCTCCAACCTCCACCAATGGGGCACGGCCATCCAGATGTACCGCGACGACTGGGGCGGCATTGACCCCGAGCCCGGGAGGAGGTTCAGTTCGCTGTACGAGATCGGCCTGCCGCCCGTCTCGGAGCAGTTTCGATTCATCGAGGCGTACGGTCTGAGTTCGCCGGGCGTTCGGTACTGCCCCAGCGCCCGACTAGTGGGCCCAGACTCGAGAGCGTCGTATGAGGCGCTCTATCTGGCCGACGTGAGCCTGAGTGCGGAACTGCTGGACGCATTCGAGAAGCGTGGCGGAGAGATGCCCATGCTTGCCTGCTGGCAGCACAACAGCGAGCCCGAGGTGTCGAGGAACCCAACGTGGGCTGTCCTGCGTGTGCTCATTCTGCGGCTGAACCAGAAGGTGGAGGTTCGCCAGATGCCCCAGCAGACGGGCTCGTCGTGGACGTGGTAGAGGGGGCCTCACAACCAGAGGAGGCAAGGACATGGAGAGAGCGGTGCGGTACGGTCTCGCGACGAGCATCGTGGTGGCATTGGCGACGATGATCTACGCCCAAACAAGTCAGGGGCCGTGCCCATCGTGTGGCGGCTCCGAGTACCAGAACCCCAACTGCTGTGTGTGCACATGGTGCTCCGGCGAGGCCGTGAGATGCAACCGGTGTGGGGATGGGGAGGAACACGACTACTGCAAGTGGGTGGGCACGACATGCTGTCAGTACACGACGAAGCCGTATAAGTACGAGCGCGCGACCGGCGCCAGGGCCGTCAGCATGACTGTGACTCGGAAGCACTTCATCGTCTCGCCTCCTATTGCGTGGCGTAGGGATCGGGAGTCTTGAGCTTCAGGTAGCGCCAGACCGGAACTGTCACCGGCTTGCCGTCGGGGCCGTAGGGATCCACCGTCACCTGTGTCCCGAATGTGCCGCCGGGCTTGCCATGGCAATCAGTGCAGCCGCTGGCTCCGAGCGCTCGTGAGGCCTTCGACACGTTGTGACTGAACGTCCATCGAAGCGGAGCTGCTTGCGGATGCGGTCCGTGCATCAGCCGACCGTCGCGCATCTCCCAGACTTCGTGGCCCTTTACATAGGCCGGGCTCAGATTCTCGAACCGCCCTCCGGCCATGGTGCGGCTTATGGCGCCGAGCATGGCGACGATCTCGGCTTCGGTGTTGGCTTCTGGCTTGCCGTCGCCGTTGTCGTCCTTGATCTGGTCTTTGACGATCTCGTAGGCCCGTCCCGTCTCGGCGAAGGTGAGCGGATGGATCACGTTCCCCACCCGGTTGCCCCACCATGAGGGCAGCAGAGCGTTGCCTTTGGAGATGCGGCCGTCGCGAAGCCGGAAGACAGCCGGCTGCCAGGCGAAACTCTCGCCGTACTTATGCGCCGTCGGATTCGTGGGTACCCCCAGCGACTTGCCGGTGGTGGTGTCGACTGTGTGGACCGCCGTCACGTTCGCATCGCGCACATGGCACACAACGCAGGCCAGCTTGGTGACATGGTCTGCGGGGATGCTCTGGTGGGCCGGCTTCCTGGCCCCGAGACGCCGGGAGTTGTGGCAGCCTGAACATGAGAGCCCGGGATCGTCGAGCTCGTCATGGAGGAAGACGGCGTTGGAGCGCCCCTTGGCAATCTGATGATCGGCGCCCGTCGTATGGCATTGCGTGCATGCGATGCGCGCATGCACATCCTCGTTCCGGCCGTCCCAGACGTGACCGCGCTTCTTCACCTCGGCCTCACCGTGACACAGCAGGCAGTTCTTGTCGGACGTGCGCGTAGGCGTGACCTGAAGCTTGCCGTCCCTCACCGCGTCGGGCTTGTAGGCCAGTCTGGGCGTCTGTCCCTCGGCCACAGAACCCTCCACGACGGCGAGTCCTGCGCCGGCAGTTGCAGCCCAGCGGTAGTTCTGCTTACCGAGCTGCTCCGTGCGGGCCTTCATGTCGTAGGTGGGCATGTGGCACATCATGCAGTCGGCTTCGAGAACTCCCGAGCGCACCCAGTCCGTCTTGTGATAGTCGCCGTCGAGGCTGGCGGCAAGCTGCGGTTCCGCCCTCTGGCGCACGTCATACCGCTTGCCGTCGCGGTCCTTTTCGAAGATCGAGCCGCCGGGATGGCAGACAGCGCAGGTTTTCGCGTAGGCAAAGGGTGTCAGTCCGACGGCATCCGCCCGCGTGTTGGCTTTCTTAGCGAGCCAGTTGTAGGACATATGTTGCTGACCGCCGTTCTGGCCGGGCGAGCTCATCCATGGCCGGTTGCGATTCTTCGCGCCCCAATCATCCGACATCACGTCGGCCCCCATCGTGAAATGGTACGCCTTCGTGATCGTGTCGTAGGGATGACAGCCGCCGCAGGTTTGCCGCGGGCTGTAGGGCCTGGCATCGGCTGCGTCGGGTTCGATGGGGTTGCCTGCTTCGTCCTTCAATACAACGGGCACGTGGGGCTTGGGAGCTTTCGTCTGAATGCCCCCGGCCGTTGCGCCGATCAGGAGACTGACGGGCGCGACCAAGCACGCCAGCGTGAGAAAGCGGCTATTGCGCATGACAACACTCCTTTCGGTTAGCCGTGCTCCGGCTCTATCTACCCGTGTACACGAGGTACAACCCTCCGGCGATCACGAGAACGCCGCACACCTTCTTCAGGATCCCAGTTCCACGCGACGCCTCGCTCCACTTCAGGTAGCGCTGTACGGCTCCGGCCGAGCCGCCCGCGACGGCAATGACGGCGCAGTGCCCGAGACCGTAGGCCGTCAGCAATCCGGCAGCGTAGGCCGGCTGCTTGCTCGCCACCTTGAACGTCGCGGCAAGCACCGGCGCCATGTAGGCGAACGTGCATGGTCCCAGCGCGATGCCGAACACGAGACCAAGGACGAACGCCGCAAGCATGCCGCGGCGTTGCATCGAGACATTGCCGGAGCCCGCGAAGTTCAGGGGAATGACATCGAGCAGGGCCAGGCCAACCACGAAGAACACGGCCGCAACCGCGTAGTTGACCCAGCCTCCGAGGTCACCTGCCATGCGCCCCATGGCGGCGGTGACAGCGCCGATGACCGCGATGGTGATCAGTATCCCGAGGGCGAAGACGGTCGCGGTCGCGAAGGCCCTTCGCCCAGACACGGCCCCCTGACCGCTGATGAACCCGACGATGAGTGGAATGCTGGCAAGGTGACATGGGCTCAGCAATATGCTGAGCACGCCCCAGACCGCAGCGGCGCCCAGGGCGATGCCGGGCGAGCCTTCGACCGCTCGTGTCAGGCTCACGAAGAGATCGTGCATTGGCTACCGAATGCCCATCTCGGCCAGCTTGGCGACGAGTCTTTCCTTGGGCCAGAAGCCTGTGTGTCGGAAGACCTCGTCGCCGTTCTTGTCGAAGAAGATCTGCACGGGAATGCTCTGGATGCCGTAGCGCGAACCGAGCATGGGCTGTTCGCGCACCTGAACGACGATCACCTCGCACTTGCCCGCGTAGGTCTTCTTGAGATCCTCCAGGATCGGAGCGAGCATGTCGCAAGGACCGCAGCCCTTGGATCCGAAATCCACCAGCGCAGGCTTGCCTGAACGGCGCGCACGGTCCACGGGGTTGTTCAGGACGGTTCGCGCCTGCGCAGCGGCCCAGGCGCTGTCAATCTCGATCGCATAGCGCTTGCCGAGGCCGTTGATGTGATCGTCCACGGCTTCCTGACGCTTCTGCTGGGTCAGATAGGCCCGAAGATCGTCGGCCACCATCTCGTAGGTCGCGCCGCCGAACATGTCCTTGTTCGCGTTGTAGAACGCCTTCATCTGAGCGTCGGTCGCCGTGGCGCTCGCCGTCCTGGCGCGCAAGTACTCGCCTATGAGCTGGTTCTCGGCGAGTTTCGCGGCCTCGGGGTTGGACCTGGCCGACCATTGTCGGGCTTCAGAGACCAGGAGGCTGCGCGTCGCCATGTTCTCCAGCATGACGATCTCGTGGCCTTTGAGCTGGACCTTCGCCTGCGGCCCGGCCTTCTTGATCTCGGCGTCAAGCTGCGCTGCGGTGATGGAGAGTTTGCCGGCCCTGAGGATCGTGCCTTTGGGAAGCTGCACGAGACGCGCATGACGCAACGCTCCCATGCTCAGTCCCTTGTGTACCTGGTCAAGAGTCTTCGTAGGCGTCTGGGCTTGGGCGGGCCAGAGCGATGCGGCGCAAGCGGCCATTCCCATTGCCGCGCGGAGTGGCGCAGTCATTGCTTCTTGAGTTCCACGCCGTTCGCCGCGAACGCTGCGACGATCTCGTCCTTGGGCCAGAAGCCCACGTGGCGGAAGACCTCCTTACCATCGGCGTCGTAGAGGATCTGCGTCGGGATGCTCTCGACGCCGTAGCGCCTGCCAGCCTCCGGGTCCTGCCACACGTCAATGAAGTCCACCTTCAGGTTAGGCCCGTACTCCTTCTCGAGCTCCTCCATCACAGGCTTCATCATCTTGCATGGGATGCACGAGACCGAGCCGAGCTCCAGCATGCGCGGAACTCCCGGCGCGCTCGTGGGCGGGGACGGGTCGGTCAAGCCGGTTCCTCCGGCTGCCTGCTTGCCGGGCTTCATCTGTGCAACCGCGACGATGGCGATGAGCAGCAGCAGAACCAAGCCGATCTTCGCGGGGGTTATTGCGCCTGGTTTCATGTTGTCGTGTCCTTGATGACGATCGAGATGTCGCGAGGCAGCGCGAGATTGCCTGCAACCTGGACTGTCTTGAAGATGCCCGACGGCACCACGCACCCGCTGCAGCAGCCGCTCAGCGTGGTGCGTGCCGCCGTCAGCACGGCCCCTTCGTAGCCCCGGTGGATCTCGTGAATCGGATCCACCGACGGGCCGATCCGCTCGGCCGTCGCTCGTATCTTCTCGCAGTCGCTCTCGATCTGCAACGCTACGGTGTCGTCGGGTTCAGGCGTCGCGCGGACCCGGGTGACGAAACCGCAAACCCCGGCGTGGATCTCGGCGGCGGCTTGCATCACGAGCCGCTGCAGCAGGGCGTGACGCCGAGCTTCTTGCTTACGGCGCCGGCGACCGTGGCGACTTCGTCCTGCGTGTGGTTGAAGTGATGGCCCTTCGCGATGCCGAGCTCGGTCACGATGACATGCACGTCGTAGGGCACGCCCGCTCCGTCGAAGGCCTTCTTCAGGCACTGAACTTCGCAGCCGTCAATCAGGACGCGCTTATCGGCCTTGGCTGCGGTCTCGACGAAGCTGGGCAGCCTGGCGGCCACGCCCACGGCGCAGTACATGCGACCCTGGCCGAGTTGATCCAGAGCCTTGGCGGCGTCGTTGGCTATCTGGCCGACATTCGAGCCGCCCGAACAGGCAAACAGCAGAGTAGTATCATTGCTGGCGCAACATTCTGACATGGCGTTCCTCCTTGCGAGCGCTCTTCAGTCGCTCGCGGCTCTAGATGTGTCGCTGGCAATCAGGCCAGCAGCTTCTTGATCTCGTCTGCCGACGCGACCTTTCCGACGATCTTCACCTTGCCGTCAACGGCCAGCGCCGGCGTCATCATGACCCCGAACTTGATGATCTCCTGGATGTCCTCGACCTTCTCGATCTCCGCGTCGAGGCCCATCTGCTTCACGGCAGCCTCCGCGTTGGCGGTGAGCGCCTTGCACTTGGCACATCCGGTGCCCAGAATCTGGATCTTCATGCGTTCCTTTCCACGGCGTGCGACCGACCGATCGGTCACATCACCATATTGAAAATGTATCCGACGACTACGATGCCCGCTGCCACCACGCCGATGAACACCCCGATGAGCCTGGGGCGCAGCACCTTGCGCAGGATGATCATCTCGGGGAGCGACAGAGCGATGACCGACATCATGAAGGCGAGCGCCGTGCCCAGCGCAGCGCCCTTGCCGAGCAGCGCCTGGACGACCGGCACGATTCCGGCGGCGTTGGAGTACATGGGCACGCCGAGTATCACGGCCAATGGCACCGACCACCATGCCGACTTGCCCATCAGACCCGCCAGAGCGTTCGTCGGGACGTATCCGTGTATGCCTGCGCCGACGGCGATGCCGAGAACGACGAACAGCCACACCTTGCCCACGATCTCGCGCACGGCCTCCCTACCTGCATCGAAGCGAGCGTTCCAGTCGAGACCCTCCGCCTCTACCTCTGCCGTGTTTCCGGCGCTCATCGCCGAGACCCAGGACTCAAGGTGCCGTTCCATCCGCAGACGCCCGATCACCCAGCCGGCGACGATCGCGACTGTCAATCCCGTACCCACGTAGATCGCCGTTACCTTGAGCCCGAACATGCCGAGCAGCAGGACGACGGCGACCTCGTTGATCATCGGCGCGGCGATCAGGAACGAGAAGGTCACCCCCAGCGGCACGCCGCTCTGGACGAACCCCAGGAAGAGGGGCACCGCCGAGCAGGAGCAGAAGGGCGTGACAATGCCCAGCAGCGCCGCCAGCACGTTGCCGGCAGACTCGCGCTTGCCGGCCAGAATGGCCCGCGTGCGCTCCGGCGTGAAGAACGTGCGCACAATCCCCACGCCGAAGACGATGAGGATGAGGAGCATCAGCACTTTGGGCACTTCGAATATGAAGAACTCCACCGAGGCGCCCAGGTGCGTGCCGCGCCCCAGACCGAGCGCCGAATAGGTCAGCCATGTCGCGATTGTCTGAAGGTGGGAGTAGACCGGCCACCACAGGGCCAGCAACACTATCTCAGGCAGCCGCGATACAAGGGAGCACTTNAGGCACGGCTGTCGAGCCCCGGCGCCGTCTGGCTCNTCCAGTTTCGCCGTAGCCGTCACTATTTGGCTATTTGCCATATCNGCCATCTCCTGCACGAAAAAAAGGACTTCGCGCTGTTCTATGCGTCTCCAAGGGGCCGTTCACGAAAAGTTGCGAATGTCGCCGCCATCACTGCCTCGACACAGCCGAAGAACTGGATGATGCAGGGCACGCGCAGTCGGTAGAACACCTGCAGCCCCGCCTTTCGATCCTCGACAATGCCGGCGTGACGCATGACAGCCAGATGCTTGGAAACCGTGGACATGTCGCCGCCGACGACACGCTGGAGGTCGCAGACGCAGCGCTCGCCCTTGGCGAGTTCTTCGATGATCATCAACCGGCTGGGATGCGCCATAGCCTTGATGATCTGCGCCTTCAGCTTGTAGGTTGCCTGCGTATCATCCATTACATGGCAATCTTACCATATAGGCAAGCAATGTCAAGCGGCGTGCAGGAAAAATCACAGGGAATTTCTGCTGGCGCAGGGGAACGCAAGCGCTCCAGGACACGCAGCCCGCTGCGGACTCCGCCACTGCCACTGCGGTCACGTTCGGGAGTCTTCCGTCTGTGCGCCGAACCGAACATCCTTGCCGTCGGGCTGCGTAAGCGTGCACGTGCCATCGGGCATCAAGGAGAACAGGAAGACCCGGCCGCGCGTGATCGTGATCTGGGCCGCAAGGGCGGCATCAGGGACGTTCAGAGGTCGGACCGAAGCGACGGGGCATATCTTCCCCTGAGCATAAGGCGCAAACACATACAGCAGGTGAACCGTGCCGGATGCCTTGACGGAGTAGTAGACGCAGGGCCTCGGGTCGGCGCCGGTTCTGCCGTGCGCTTTCGGCAGCCATCCTTGCAGAGCCGGCTCGGTCTGTCCGGCGACGATTTGCGCTCTCAGCCCGGGAACCATCAGCGGGAGGATGGCCAGGTTCGGACCGTCACGCTTTGTTGTGATGCCGAGAGAGCTCTGATCGACCACGGCCTCTGGCGCATCGAGATGGAATGTGCTCTCAACGAGGCGCTCTGCCGAGTCGCCCGGGTCAACGGTGTCGCACACGATCCACCAGTCGGGCTTGACGAACAGAACGCGGCGGGTATGCACGATCCCTCGCTTGCGATCGCGGCCCCATGCCTCTTCGGGCAGAGTGCCGTACGTGCCCGCAGCGTAGTCGTAGCCGGCAGCGGTGTGCCAGACCATCGCCACGGGCTCTTTCACCACGTAGCCGTCGCGCGGTCCGCCGCGGCGGTTCTGCTCCATCCCGTCCACATGAATGACGTTGTGGCCCCGTGCGGACAGCACATACCGGCGCATGTCGGAGGCGTCGTAGGCATACGATCCCGCATCGAAGACAAGCCGCGCGCCGTGCGCATGGAGCACGAACGACAGCTTGTCTTCGTGCTGATGCCCGTAGCCGAAGGGACCGCAGTCCATCATCAGGAACCGCGCGTCCCGGTCCCATCCCGACCGCATAACCGCCCATCCGGCATAGGGGAAGGCCAACGATGTCACGCTCGGCTTGGCGCCGGCCTGGCCGTCGGTGGCGATCCACTCCCAGTCCTTTCGCGCGGGAAAGAGCTCCAGTCCGTCGGCCAGGGTCTGAGGCACATCCACCCGCCACGAGTCATTGAACGGAGGCACGTCGCGGTCGGGCGACATGGCCCGCATGTTCAGGTCATACATGCGCTCCAGACCAGCCTGATAGCCTTCTGGCAGCGGCTGATCGTTGAGACGCGCCAGCCGGAGCGCACCCACGAAGTTGCTGAGCGAGACGTTGTGGTAGCCGGGCGTCAGCTCGATCTGGGCGCCGTCGGGATAGACCTGAGCGTCGATCTCTCGGCGCAGGCGCATCAGGGCGTTGTCACGCCAGCGCGCCGCATTGGCGAACTCCGGGAACAGAACTCCCACATGGTATTGGCCGTTGGCCTCCATGCATAGCCAGTTGCCACCGGTGGGATGGGCGTCGAGGTACTCGGCATGCCGCCGCATGCAGTCCACCATGGCGAGGAGCACGCCGTCGGGGAACACGTCGGGGCTGCGGAGCATGCGATGATACACCTCGGGCCAACTGGAGAACATCCGGATGCCGGCTTCGATGGTTCGCCAGCGTGAGAACGGCGAGTTCAGGGCGCGACCCTCGGGCGGCGGATTGGCGCGGATCCAATCGGCGATCTGCCGGGCCAGTTCGCGCCCATACCGCGCATCGCCGGTCGCGTTGTAGGCTCTGGCCAGCGCCGTCCAGGCCGAGTGGCGGTTCAACTGCCATGTCCATTCATGGTCCGCAGCATGGGGCGAGCCGGGCTGAGTTGTGGGGTTGAAAGCCCAGTCTATCGTCGGACCGAATGTATGCTCGATCCCAACCGAGGTGAAGGTATGA
>Ga0067045_1032318_pt1 | contig 10454 bp, 9 predicted proteins | sample TerdegcTABiofilm_FD_59184 | JGI IMG/M metagenome (GOLD analysis project Ga0067045, IMG submission 59184) | Combined Assembly of (Gp0054472, Gp0054536) Wastewater bioreactor microbial communities from Singapore -Terephthalate degrading... | reverse complement strand
GTTCCCATATGTTGCAAAGCTTGCTATCCATTCCTGAACATCCTTCCTTTTCTTAATGTCCAGGCTTATTTTCTCATGTCTTTTTTCTATATTGAAGGTGTCTTCTTTTTGACGCTTACTTTTATTGAAACATCATGAAGATGCATTTATGGCGTTCAATGATTTTCAATATTTATCCACTTCAGACAGATGGAGCGACCTTGAGGAATCATTAACGATTAATTATGAGGAATGTATTGAGGAAGCGGTTAACGAGTATTATCCTGACTTAAATGATGATAGTGATTCAAGGTGGAATGGGATCGATATGGATTTGGACGAGCAAACAAAATTTATATTCGATTTCACAGGGAAATACTTTTTGGAATGGTTAACGCAAATAGATTTCTCGAAACCTGTTAATATCATTTCAATAAACAAAAATGCTTTATTTGTCACTTTCAATTACACTACTACTTTGGAAAATTTATATGGAATTGCTCCTAGCAACATTCTTCATATTCATGGACATGTTGATTTGGTTGATAGTTCAATTGATAGCGGAACAGTAAGAGAGCAAATTTTTTATTCAATTTGGTTCTGTTGATAATGATATTGCGCTTATCGAAAAAGAAATGATTGAAAAGTACGGCGATGATGATTTCTATGCTGTGTCAATAGAACCGGGAGTCAATCATATTATCAATTTTTGTGAGGTTGCATCAAAAAATCTTAATCAGAATTATGTCCAATTAAAGTCTTTCATTGAAAGTACAGAGATTGACGAGGTTATTGTTATGGGACATTCTATAATGGGAGTTGATTTTCCTTATTATTTAGAAGTCATTGTTCCTGCTTTGATTGGCTGTCGGTGGAAATTCTACTGGCATAGCAATATGGATCAGGATGATATAAAAGCGTTTATTAACCAGTTCCCATTAAAGAATTATACTACGGTTAAGTGGTAAGGATCGATACAGAAAATACCGATAAATCATAAAAAGTGAGATTATTAAATGGATGAAACTTTTTATGATAATAGATACGAGGGGTATAGAGATATGTTTTTTCTGAACCAAAAGTAAGCGTCAAAAAGAAGACACCTTCAATATAGAACTAAAACATGAGAAAATAAGCCTGGACATTAAGAAAAGAAAGGATGTTCAGGAATGGATAGCAAACTTTGCAGCATATGGGAACAGCGACTGGCAGAATACGAGAGCAGCGGCAAAAGTATAGTAGCCTGGTGTAAAGAACGAGCAGTTAGAGAAAATCAGTTCTATTACTGGCGCAAGAAACTCCGCACCGGCCAGACAGAAAAAGTACAACCCGTGAAATGGCTGTCCTTAGAATTGCCGCTTTGTAAGCAGGCAATTCCTGCTGGAGACTCCATAAATATTTGTGTAAGACAGGCAATTGTTGAGATTCGCAAAGGATTTGACCACCATCTTTTACGCGAGATTGTGCAGGTTCTGCAGACAATATGATCAATGGATTAGCTGGCAGGCAAGTTTACTTAGCTTGCGGCAGCACAGATTTAAGGAAATCCATTGACGGACTAGCTGTATTGCTCAAAGAAGCCTTCGCGTTAGACCCGTTCAGCCAGAGCTTGTTTGTATTTTGCAATCGCAGAAAAGATAAGCTCAAAATTTTACAATGGGAACATAACGGATTTTGGCTTCACTACCGGCGCCTGGAACGAGGTAAGTTTAAGTGGCCGGCAGATCAGGGTGACGTAGTGAGAGTTGACTACCGGGAATTACGCTGGTTGCTGGACGGGTTATCCTTAAAACAACCGCAAGCACATAAGGCAGCTACTGAACGCACCATAATCTAATAATTTGACTTTATTTCAGTAAATTTAGCTAATTTTGAACAAATACCAGCTGTTTTATGTTATAATTAACTTATGGATACACAGGAAAATTCAGCCCGGATAATTGAACAGCTAAGTGATAAGATCCTGCAGCAGGAATATCAGATCGCTGAACTAAATGCCAAGCTGAGGTGGTATGAGGAGCAATTCCGCTTAAGCCGTCAGCAAAAGTATGGCGCTTCCAGCGAGAGAACCGACCATGAACAGCTCAACCTGTTTAACGAGGTTGAAGATACCGCCAACCCTCAAGTGGAAGAAGCGACCCTGGAAACTGTTACCTATCAACGGCAGAAAAAACAGGCCGGGCAGAGAGCTAAGCAAATTGAAGCACTGCCGGAGGAAGTGATTGAATACCGCCTGGAAGAACATGAAAAAGTATGTCCCTCTTGCCAGGGTGTTCTGCATGAAATGAGCACCCAAACCAGACAGGAATTCAAAATCATTCCGGCTCAGGTAAAGTTAGTCAAACATATCCAACACATCTACGCCTGCCGCCGGTGTGAGCGGGAAAACTTGACCACACCAATCATTAAAGCACAAATGCCCGCGCCGATCCTGCCGGGCAGCCTGGCCTCACCTTCCATGCTGGCTTACATAGCAGACCAGAAGTACACCAACAGCCTGCCGCTGTACCGTCAGGAACAGCAATTCTCCCGGTTGGGGATAGAATTGTCGCGCCAGACGATGGCCAACTGGCTGCTGGCTGCCGCCGATCCGTGGCTTAAACGAATTTACGACCGGATGCATGAACAGTTGGTGCAACGAGATATCCTGCACGCCGATGAGACTACCCTGCAGGTATTGAGGGAACCAGGGCGTTCTGCCGAGTCTAAGTCCTACATGTGGTTATACCGGACCGGAAGAGACGGCCCGCCGATTGTTCTCTACGATTACCAGACCACCAGGGCCAGCAAACATCCGATAAGTTTCCTTGCCGGCTTTAAGGGTTATCTGCAAACCGATGGTTACAATGGCTATGGACAATTAAAAGATGTAATCCTGATTGGTTGCTGGAGCCACGCAAGAAGGAAATTTGCGGAAGCACTTAAAGCCTTGCCGGCTGAGCAGAAAAACAAGCCGGTGGCAGCCAGTGTGGGGCTGGATTACTGCAATCAACTGTTTGCCATTGAGCGCCAACTGAAAGATCAAAATATATCTGATCAGGATCGGTATGAAGAAAGGCTGAAATTAAGCATGCCGGTGCTGGATAATTTCTATGTTTGGCTGAAGAAGCAGCGGCAGCAGACCCTGCCTAAAAGTACTTTTGGACAGGCGATTACCTATTGCCTGAATCAATGGGACAACCTGAAAAACTTTCTGTTGGATGGCCGACTGGAGATAGACAATAATCGTGCGGAACGCTCGATCAAGCCCTTCGTGATCGGTCGTAAAAACTTCCTATTCTCAAACACTCCCAGGGGTGCCAGAGGCAGTGCGATTATTTACAGTATTATAGAGACGGCCAAGGAGAACAATCTCAAACCTTTCAACTATCTGACTTATCTGTTTGAGCAGTTGCCTAATGTGGACACGGGTAATGCTGCCGTCATTGATAGTTTGCTGCCCTGGTCGGATGCATTGCTGGCTGATTGCCGCATGCCCCAATATGCCTAATATGGAGAATACCCCAAATCTTGATTAATGTACAGGTGTGCCATACTTGACGCTTACAAAAAGATGTACTTAATGAGGAGGGTTATTGCAGTATGGATATTAACCTAAACTATAGGTATGTGAACAATTTTGATTATAATCTTGTCTCGATGAGCTGAGAGGAAAATAGTCTGGCTGTCTGCAAAATTATTTGGTAAAATTGGACTAAAAAGCTAGCCTACTTTGATGGGAGCGACTATGCAAACTTCTGCCCTGCTATTAATTGCTTCACTCGGGGCCATTTCTGTTTTATTGATGTTGTATGTCTATATCTTTATGTTTGAACGTAGACTTTTTCTTGGCCTCTGGTTTATTGGCTGGGCCATCATTGCGTTTAATTATAGTCTGGATGCTTTTTTCCCTAACTTGTTGAGACAAAACTGCCTGATTTTATTTCTTAGTCTAAGTTCATATTTCTATGCAAACCTTTTAATATCTTGGGGTACTTTAATATTCCTGAAAATCAAAGCTGGAATATCCCTATTTTTAAGGGTAGGGATAATATGGTTATTATTTTTTATCTTTTTTTTAAATCAAAACTGGTCGGATCTGCAGATGATTAAATATACCTATTTAGCGGTATTTGCTCTATCCTCCTGGGTAGGCGCAGCTATGATCAAATCGGCCAAAAGGTACGGAAAACTCGCTCTTTTTTTAGGTTTATTAAATATAGCCTGGGTTGGCAATACCGTTATTTTTTCTTATATTCTAAAAATGCCCCAGATGGCTCCCTATATTGTTTCGCATACAATCTTACTTTTCAATGCAATTGGACTTATTCAGCTTTTTTTAAAAGAGCAAAAGGATGAGATTGGGCGAGGATTGGCTCACATAACTTACCTCACTTTCCACGACGAATTAACCGGATTGTATAATAAGACTTATTTTGATAAGAAAATACAAGAGTTGGCAAAAAATAATGACTGCCTGCCCATCTCCTTGCTCGTTGGCGATATGAACGGGCTAAAATTCGTTAATGATGTTTTTGGTCATCAGGATGGAGATAATTGGCTTAAAAGGATGGCCTTCATTATTCAACAATCTTGTCGTCAAAATGATATTATAGCAAGATGGGGCGGTGATGAGTTCGCTGTTATTCTTCCAAACACCGACAAAGAAACAGCTCTCGATATTGGACATAAGATTAACGCAGCATGTAAAAGCAACCAGGAGACAGATATTCTTTTAAGTATATCCTTGGGTGTAGCAACTAAAACCGATAGTAAAGCAGATTTGTCTAAGGTCTTAAAAGAAGCTGAAGAATTAATGTATGAAATTAAGCTTATCGAAGGCAAGAAAGCCAGGTGGGCTATCGCTGAAATCTTAGGTAAACTGTTGCAGAAAAAAGATTATGAAACCAAAGAACATATTGAAAGATTGGAATCTTTCGCTAAAGAGTTCGCACGAATTCTTAATTTCCCCAAGGAAAATTTTAATAATCTTGTGCAGGCTACAAATTTACATGACATCGGTAAAATCGGTATACCTGAAGATATTGTTCTGAAGAAGTCCCATCTTAATGAATCAGAATGGTTTATTATGAAAAAACATGTCGAAATTGGCTATCGAATTGCTCACGCGTCCGGAGAATTTGCCCATCTCGCCGATATCATTTTATATCACCATGAATGGTGGAACGGCCAAGGCTATCCCCAGGGGCTTAAAGAAGAAGAGATTCCTCTTTTGTCACGGATCATATCCATTTTAGACGCCTTTGATGTCATGACCCACCAGCAGCCTTATAAACCCGCCAAGACTATAAACGAAGCACTGCATGAACTTTGTCTCAAAGCAGGAACTCAGTTTGATCCTACTTTAGTTCCGATCTTTATTAAGATGATGACCGATAAAAGCCTTAGCTAAAACAGACGATTATTCCCCTCTGGGGATAAACTGCCGGGGGAATAGAGTTCTTGATGAGTTCGTTTGACGATAATTTTAGAGATAAGTTTATCCGAATCAACGCACTAAGGCATATAGAAAATTGTATTATTGTCGAAACGGTAACGTCGAATTTAAAGGAAGGGATACATTCCTAAATCAGAATAGGAGATTAGTAACATAGCTTCTGAAGTATTAGAAAAAATGACTCTATATTTTAATGGTGATATCAGAAGGGTTAACCATGCCCTAAAAGTGTATGGTTTTGCTAAAGCCATGGATAAGGATACCACTAAACCCACATTTGATGAAGTTACTAAATCAATTTCTTATAAAAAAATTTTGTTCAATGATTAAAGAATTCGGTACAGACAGGTACATAAAGAAATTATTTACAATCAAAATGCTTTATATTATGTTTATTTCAGATCAGCCAAACTGAATAAATAAGAGCTGGCTAACTTATTGAGATATATAAAAGGTTTGGAGGAAAGTTAATTGATTGAAACGTTGAAGTTGGTTTTTCCATTTGTGCTATTCTTTATAATCGGTTACTTATTTAAAGTTAAGTTTAAATATGCGGAAGAAATGGGTCAAATAATAACAAAAATAATTCTATATATTACTCTTCCAGTTACGATTTTCTTATCATTCGTCAGTAATACGGAAAATTTAGGAAATGCAATTTATTTACCATTCATAGGCTTACTTATTCCGCTAATTCTATTTGGCATTACATATATTGTATCAAAGAGACTCAATTTAGATGAAAAAACTGAGTGTGTGTTTATTACATGTCCTCTGATAACAAATGCTATGCTATTTTTAAGTCCATTTATCTATTTGGTTTATGGTGATGTTGGTCTTACACGGCTCAGTTTATACGATGTAGGAAATTCGATTACTATTTATATGATAGCACAAACACTATTCGTCTCGTATGAGTGCAAAAGATTCAATTTATTTAAAGGTTTAAAAACGTTGTTGATGTCATTTCCAATATGGGGGCTTGTTGCTGGCTTAGTTGTAGGTGGAGTAGGAATTGTTATACCAGAGTTTATAATGAAACCGCTTAAGATAATCAGAGAAGTAAACACATTCTTACCGTTATTCGTATTAGGTTTTTACTTTAAGCCCGTGTTAGATAATATAAAAGTTGTTTTTAATGCTGTCTTCATAAAGATGGTTTTAGGACTTTGCTTAGGAATAGGCTTATCGTTTTTGTTCACAGAATCAATAGATAAAATTACTATTATCTTAGCATCTTCGGCACCAGTAGGAGCTGTAAGTTTAGTTTTTGCATCGGTATATGGTAAAGACACTAAATTTGCTTCAAGTTTAGTATCTTATTCTGCAGCAGTTGGAATTATTGTACTTACGATTTTAGAATATTCTTTTAATGTTTTTGGATTAAAATAATTATTTGTACCAATGTGGTAAAGCTGCAATGGCTCTTTTACCTAATAATAATCCCGCTTGTTTTCTGAACCTAAACAAATCAGATTTTATCTATTAGAGAAGGAATTAGACGCCTGGCGAATATTTTTATGGCTCTTTATGGGAAGAACTAAAAGGAACATTATCGAATGTATTAAAAATATTTTTTTCTTTTAGAATGGATGGACACTCAATGCGATCGAGAGTAAATGCTAGATCATAGAGGAGGCAATAATGGAATTTATAGGTAATATCGTAAAATATACTTCTCTCGCCTTAGTGATTTTGAGTTGTATACTTATTATTATTAGATTTCTAAATGAGCTTGAGTTTACTTCGATCATTCCACCAGTTTTAAAAAATATTACACGCAAAATAATTCTTGAAAGGGAGAATTTTATCGATTCAGAGAAAAGTGAAGCTCCTAAAAATATTTTTATAAAATTTCTGTTATTTGTGTTTGCAAGTAGAATATTAATATTTGCGGTTACATATATAATTCAAATGTTGCTGAAAAAACAGTTTATCAACCTTGGCACATACTTGCAAATGTGGTTTATCCAAGATACTCCTCATTATATAAACATAGCACAGAACGGATATCAAAATGTAGGAGAGGAACGATTCTATATTGTTTTTTACCCTTTATATCCATTTTTGATCAAAATTTTTAGTTTTCTTTTTTATGATTATCTAATATCGGGAATATTAGTATCTTGCTTATTTTTAGCTATTGCATGTCTATACGTGTATAAACTTGTTCTTTTAGAATTTGGAAACGAAAAATTAGCTGAGCAAGCTGTATTGTTACTTCTGATTTTCCCTTATTCTTTTTTCTTTGGCATTATATATACCGAAAGCCTATTCCTTGCACTGTCGGCAATGGTATTTTACTATTCCAGGAAAAAGAAATGGGCTCTAGCAGGTATTTTAGGTATACTTGGAGCTTTAACAAAAAATCAGGGCCTATTTCTATTTGTGCCTATTGCTATAGAAATATGTTTAAGTAGCTCAATAATAAATGAATTAAAAAAACATAGATATAAAAGCGCTCTAAAGCATTTATTTACAATTCTACCGTACTCATTATTGCCGTTTATTGGGTTTGCAATATATCTTCTTACAAATAAACTAGTCACTGGGAATTGGTTTAAGTTTTTAGAATATCAAAAAATACGTTGGGATAATAGTATGTGGCTTTTTGCGGATAGTATAAAAAAAGGATTTATGTGTGCATTAAGCTATGATAGGATTTTTTCTATTGGAACATTTATACCTCAAGTAATATTTTTCTTTGTAGCTATTATTTTAATTATTATATCAATAAAAAAAGTTCCATTATCTTATATTGTATTTTCATTAATTGTAATAATATTTTCGTATTCACCTACATGGTTATTAAGTGGACCAAGATACATTTCAAGTTTAGTTCCTATTTATATTTTCCTTTTATTATTTACGCAAAAAAGTAGAATTATTAAACATACTACTAATATTGTATGTGTATTACTTTTATTTTTATATTCTACGACCTTTATCAATGGTGGAACTTATTAGCATATATATGATAAAGCCAAGAAATCATTTTGATTACCTGCTCTTTTTACTGTGGATAATGTGTTATAATTATTGTGTGTTTTTTGTTTGCCCGGGAAATTCGGAAAGGGGTCTGCACTGCTCGCAAATCAAGATGCAAAGTTGTTTGCCAACTTGTATCAATGGTTGGAGCGCAGTATTTCAGGATATTATGAAAATGGATAATATCTGGGACAAATTTGCTTCAGTACAACAGCTATATCGGGAATTAAATGCTATCATAGAATCTTCTTTTGACGGTTTGATGATTACTGACTCCAAAGGGAGAATTATTAGGATAAACCAGGCGCTAGCCCGTATATGCGGATTAGATGCCTCTCATATTGAAGGTAAATATGCTAACAACTTATTTAAGAATGGTATTATCCTGTGTGAATCCATTGCAGTCAAAGCATTGAAGGAAAAACGCACAGTAACCAGTATGCAGAAACTCAATAATAATGACAAAGAAGTTATGGTTACCGGCAATCCGATTTTTGATGAGCAGGGAAATGTTACTAGAGTAGTTACTAACATCCGTGATATTACGGAACTCAATAGGCTAAAAGAAGAAGTCACGGAACTCAATAGGTTAAAGGAAGAAGTCAAGGTGTCAAAATTGCTGGCCACACGCTATCAGGCGGAAGTTACCAATTTTATGGCCGAATGCTTACGAAAAGATAAGATAATCGCGGAAAGTCCAGGGATGGTTAAGACGCTTAATCTTGTGGTGAAAGCGGCCAGGACAGATGCCACCGTCTTGATATTAGGCGAATCCGGCGTGGGAAAAGAAGTTATTGCCAGGGTAATTCACAATGCCAGCCAACGGTTGTGTACAGGGGGTTTTATCAAGATAAATTGCGGTGCCATCCCGGAAAACTTATTGGAGTCAGAACTATTTGGCTATGAACCGGGAGCATTTACCGGCGCCAATCCAAAAGGAAAACCGGGTATGTTTGAAATCGCAAACCATGGCACCCTGCTATTGGACGAGATCGGCGATTTGCCCTTGAATTTGCAGGTAAAACTGTTGCGCATTTTACAGGAGCAGGAGGTTTACCGTATTGGGGCTACCAGGTCAAATAAGTTCGATGTGCGGATTATCGCTTCTACTAATCGGAATATTGAGGAACAGGTTCAGGAGGGGAGTTTTCGAGAAGATCTTTTTTACCGGTTGAATGTTTTGTCCATAGAAGTTCCGCCTTTAAGAAAACGCAAAGAAGATATTCTGCCGCTGGCGAAGCAGTTTATTTCCCTATACAACGAAAAGTACGGTGTGGAAAGACGGATTGCTCCGCAAGCAATACCCATCTTAGAAGGGTATCATTGGCCGGGTAATGTCCGGGAGTTGCAAAACGTGCTGGAGAGACTGCTGGTTATGTCCGATGAAGAAGTAATACCGGCGGCGCAAGTTCAAAATGAGTTAACGAAGAATAGAGCCAAATATAAATCTCCGGTTAGTGTCAATGAACTAATACCGCTTAAAGACGCGAAAGAGATTCTGGAAAAACAATTGATTTCTATGGCATTCGAGTGTTGCCCGTCTGCCCGTAAAGTTGCTGAGGTATTAGGAATCGACCACTCGAATATTATTCGCAAAACAGCCAAATACGGCATTAAGCGATAGTTATGTGAATAAGTTGGCAGGTGGAAATAAATAATGGTGCGTATTTACACCAAACGGTGTGATTTCGCACCATTATTTATTACAATTACCAGTATCTATGCTTAGCCATAATATTTTTTTTATATTCGTCTTTCAAGGAAAACAGTAATTGTTTACTGAAAAGTATAACAATTCTAAGTATTGGCACTAAATTTGCAGTATAATACTTATCAAGGGAGAAAATGACTGCGATTTAAGGAGGTTGTCTCAAATGTTGCCTGACAGTGATTACAAAAAATTAACCGCGCCGGAATCCATTGCTTTGGTTGGAGTTACCAGACGCACCGGGATAGGAAGCATCAACCCTCTGGAAGTATTGCTCAAATGGGGCTACCGGGGAAGGATTTACCCGGTCAACCGGCAGGGAGGAATAATATTAGGATGCCA
>Ga0067045_1032319_pt1 | contig 10458 bp, 8 predicted proteins | sample TerdegcTABiofilm_FD_59184 | JGI IMG/M metagenome (GOLD analysis project Ga0067045, IMG submission 59184) | Combined Assembly of (Gp0054472, Gp0054536) Wastewater bioreactor microbial communities from Singapore -Terephthalate degrading... | reverse complement strand
GCGGCCAGACCCCCTTGATCTGTCGGACGATATCCCCCACCGTCCGGATACCTTCCTCGGAAGGCCCGAAATTCCAAGCTTCTGCACAGGTACAATCCCCCTCCAGAAGTCTTTGCCCGAGGAGGAGGTATCCGCGCAGGGGGTCGAGGACATGCTGCCAGGGCCTTACGGCATTCGGGTTACGGATGGTTGCTTTTCCCTTACCACCGGCGGCTCGCATCACGTCGGGGATGAGCCGATCCGTTGCCCAGTCGCCTCCCCCGATGACGTTTCCGGCGCGCACGCTGGCGATCAGGGTCTGATGGGTGCGTCCGTGATCCTTGGGGTTGAAAAAGGAATTCCGCCAGCACCCGGTGATGATCTCGGCGCATCCCTTCGACGCGCTATACGGGTCGTACCCTCCTACCGGGTCGATTTCCCTGTAACCCCACGGCCATTCCCTGTTCTCGTAACATTTGTCGCTCGTGACATTGACGACCGCGCGAACGGTGCCGGACGTTCGCGCCGCCTGCAGGACGTTCACGGTCCCGAGGACGTTGGTGGCGAACGTTTCGACCGGATCGTCGTATGACCGCCTGACGATCGCCTGCGCCGCAAGATGGAAAACGATGTCCGGCCCGTGTTTCTTGAAGGAACGCTCCAGCCGTTCCAGGTCCCGAATGTCGCCGTGGACGGAATCCGCGTCCAGTTCGAGCAGGCGATAATGATTGGGCTCGGTCGGCGGCTGCAGGGAATACCCCGCAACGCGGGCCCCCAGACGAGACAGCCACAGGGCGAGCCACGAGCCCTTGAACCCCGTATGCCCGGTGATCAGGACCCGTTTGTCATTCCAGAATCCCCCGTCTATTCCCACGTTTTCCATGGCGGCTTGCCTGTCCCCCACAATGCGTCCAGCTGGTTCTTGTCGCGGAGCGTGTCCATCGGTTGCCAAAAGCCGGTGTGTCGGTACGCGGCGAGTTCCCCGTTCCGCGCCAGGGTCTCAAGGGGCTCTCTCTCCCAGATTGTTTGATCGGTTTCTATGTAGTCGAGCACCTTCGATTCCAAAACGAAAAACCCCCCGTTGATCCATGCATTGTCGCCCTTTGGCTTTTCCTTGAAGCTGATGACGTGATCCCGGGAGTCTATGTCCAAGGCCCCGAACCTCCCTGACGGCTGCACGGCCGTGATGGTCGCGAGTCGCCCGCGGGCCTTGTGGAACGACACGAGCCTCCCGATGTCGACGTCTGCAACGCCGTCGCCGTACGTGAGCATGAACGTCCCGTCGACGTACTTCCTGATTCTTTTGATGCGGCCGCCCGTCATGGTGTCGAGGCCTGTGTCCACCAGGGTGATGCGCCACCGCTCCGCATGGGAGTCGTGGACTTCCATGCTGTTTTTCCCCAGATCGATTGTCACGTCCGACTGGTGGAGGAAGTAATTGGAAAAGTACTCTTTGATCACATACCCCTTGTAGCCGAGGCAGATCACAAAGTCATTGAATCCGAAGCTCGAGTACATCTTGATGATGTGCCACAGGATCGGTTTCTCCCCAATCTCGATCATCGGTTTTGGGCGATACTCGGTTTCTTCCCGCAGGCGGGTTCCCATTCCACCACAAAGGATGACGACTTTCATTGCCTCACCACCGGTCCAATCGATTGATAGCCTATCGTACGTTCTTCGACAGTCTCAGCTCGACGGTCCTGACCCGCAGGATCGCGAACACGAGAAACGCAAGCGGCGTCAGGAGAATCGGGTTGACATTTCCGTAAACCGTGAGCGCCGCGCAGCCGATCACGAGCGCCATGTCGTGGCGGGTGAACTGCGCGTGATTTCTCAATTGCCAGAGCTGGGCGACGCGGAAGAAGTAAAGCAGGTAGAACAGTAGGGTATAGGGCAGTCCGTACCACAGGAGATACGCGAGCCACACCATCTCTGTCATTTCGATGCGTGAACCGGTGAAGGGGTTGACGAAAGAAGCTTTCGGCCCGAACCCGACGATCAGGCCCGCCGGGTTTCGGTCGACTTTCTGAACGTACCCGTCCAGGTGGCCGAGGCGCTCCTGCATGGACGGATCCTCCTGCAGGGACATCCTGGCTTTCCCCGAAAATAAATCAATGCTCGCCGCGCCGACATACAGGACAAAGAGGAAGACGAGCGATAGGGACGTTACGCCCATGACCAGCGACTTCCAGCTTGCTTTGACGACGAGCCCGTCCCGTTTGTGCCGCTCGTACAGCCGATACGCGAACCAGATGAACGCGCTGGCCAATGACGCGAGGATGAGCCCACGCTGCGCACTGATCACGGTCGCAAGAAAGATGATGACGCCCCAGAACGGCCAGTGAGAGAGCGAAAAGAGAATTCCCGTCGGGAAGAATTCCGACGACGAAAAACAGGGAATCGGCGGAGCTGCGTAATGGGTCGTGTCCGCCCTGGGATCGGAGCTGAACAATGCAATTCGATATTCGGTGACAAAGCCCGAATATTCGAACGTGTTGACCGCGCCGATCAGGTGCAGCGAGACCAGGATCAGGGTGACCACCGCGACCGCGATCACGCATGCGGCGATGAACCGTTGCGCCCGGATCGCCCCCGCTCGGAAAAGAAGCGGCGCCAGCAGCAGGTATGCGGGGGAACCGATCTTGGTCAGGGACGCGCCGATTGCCTGGCGCGTGTCCAGGTCCATGTAAAAAATGGTGTGAAGGAGGGAGATGCAAAGCGGCGCAAACAGGAAGACGGCGAGATCCCAGCGAACCTCGTGAAAGAGGCTCCAACTTTCTTTTCGGATCAGCACGTACCCGAGTCCTGCGATGTACACGAAATATTTCACATAGAACCCACCGCCGTAGTCGATGAAGGTCCCCGCGATGACGAAGTAGAGAAAATACTTGTCCATGAATTTGATTGACTCAATCGTACGAACCAGAGGAATTTGCAATCAAACACGATACAAGGAGTCAATAAAGGAATGCACAAGCGATGGACCGGATATCGGCTGAGGTAAACGTGCGATTGCATGCAGCGGTATGGGAGTCGCCAGAACTGGATCGGCCTCCGAGGCAACACGATTTGTCTGGCTACTTGGACAGCCTGCCGTCTAGCAGAGGTCCCTCCGCTGAGACCTTGGCCTTTATTCAGACGATCCTTTCTCCTCCCCACGTGCACTGCCTGCTGTTGTCTTTCTTGTCACATGCGTCCTCGTCTTCCTATCGATAATCATATCCGCCGTCGACGGTTATGACCTGCCCGTTTATATAACCGTTATCAATCAGATGCATACAGGTGCTCGATATCTCATGCGGCTCGGCTAATCGGTTAAGTGATATTTTATCAGTAATTCTACCCAACTGTGCGGCATCCTTGCTCGCGTGCCACGACGTATTCGTAAACCCTGGGGATACGACGTTAACCGTGATACATCGAGAAGAGAATTCCTTTACCAGACATTTTGCAAGCATATTTAATCCAGCCTTCGACACACTGTAAGGTATTGATACGGCGTGTGGCAGTGTTCCAAGAATCGATCCAATCAATATGATTCGACCATGGTCATTGATTGCACTGGCTAACTGTTGGATGAGAAAAAAGGGGATCGTTACATTTGCATTGATGACGGCGTCCCAGTCGTCTCGGGTAATTTTGCTGAAAAGAACTCTTTGGGTTAACCCGACATTCAATATGAGATAGTCGATGGTCTTTGAAATCTCGACAAGCCGGGAGTAGAATGACTCCAATCCCTCATGGCACGACAGGTCAGCCTTGATTATGCAGAAATGGTTTGAGATCTGGGATAGTTCTTGCTTGGCCTGATCTGCTGAGTCTTCGGATGTCGAGTAATTCAGTACAACATAGCAGCCCCGCTGCAGCAAATCGGCTGCTATGGCCTTTCCGATTCCTTTTGTCGAACCGGTTACCACTGCAAATTTCATGGCTATGACTCTTTGCCCTCTTTGTGGATCAGTTCCTTGGCATATAACAAGTCATTGACAGTATCCAACTCATGCCACTCATAATCTGAAATATCATAGTGATAAAGTTTAAAATCTGCACTCAAGATCATTTGAACGAGTGCGTTCTCGTACCATTCATTATAGGATCCGTCGTTGATCAGGGAACAGATTTCCTTTCTGAGCAGCATGGCAGAGTGCTTGTCCAGCTTTGTTATCCCCGCGTACTCGCCGTCATATCTGTCAAGCTCTTTGCTCATGATGGAAACGCGGTTACCGTTGACCTGAACATTGTAATCTCCATCCACTTTGATTGTGCGATCAAAAAAGATTGTGGGGAGGATGTCTGCGTGCATAACAGCTTTCAACAACTTTTCCGAAACGATGATGTCGCCATTAATTATAGTGACCGAATCATTTAATGCCTCCTGAACAAACCACAGCGAGGCGATGCTGTTCGTTACACTGTAAAAAGGATTGATGACGACATGGCACCCGCGAGTGAAGGGTATGATTTCATGGTGCTTGAAGCCCAAGACAACATAGATGTTTGCACTGGGATCAGCCATTTGAATCATCCGAACCATCCGTTGAATGACCCTCTCCCCATTCCCGATGTAGATGAGACATTTGGGGTAATTTCGCGTAAACGGGTGCATTCTCTTGCCCTCGCCTGCAGCCAGAATCACGTAGTTCATGTGTCCTCCCTCACCACAACAGCAATCCATAGCGTGTCAATTGTCGAGTCACGGGGAATTCGATGTTGATCCCCATCTTCACGAGTGATTTGACAAGATTGATCCCTGTAGCCTCTACCGGTATCCTTGCCATTGTCGGGTTGTTGCATTTTTCCGGGTGACACCCGGATTTGCATAGCTTGCAGCTACCGCCGATAAAAGACATGGCCAGCGGGAAATTGGATTGTCTGAGCGTTTCCTCCAACTGAAGTAAGGTTTTGTGAAGTAAATTGGTCGACTGAGTGCGGACTTCGGAATAATTCTCCCTGTTGACCGGCATGGAACAATAGGCGACGAGACAGTTTTCGTATTCGTTGATCAGTTTACGATAATCTATCGACGGAATTCTCGGTGGGCATGTGTGCACCGTATTGTAACGTGCGCATGTGAAGCATTGAAGGGTGACACGTTCTTCAAATACAAATATCTCGGGCGATGCCGGCAGCAGAATAACCTGATTTCCAAGCTGAAGCTCGTCGAGTTTTTCTTTCAGAAGAGATATCATCATATTTTCCTGGTTTAACACTTCATGTTTCCGTGAGTTATCGCACTGTCCCTGATCCGTAGGAGAGAAGAAACAGAAGCAAGCCGGGTATGCTTAGGGATGATTCCGATCCTCCGCTGAGAGCGATTTGGCGAGCGCATAGACTCTGGAGCAACTCAGGTCATCACGATATGTATGATACCTGCGCGAAGCGGCTTCTCTTTCCGCTGCATAATGGTCTTGTCCTGACAAGATGGTGTCCAGGGCATGTATGACAGAGTTCCAATTCATGCACTTTATTCCCGGCGTCGCCTCTTCGTAATTTTCGTAGAGTTGGCGATCCCTTGTCAAATATTGGTCCATGTCAAAAGGTGTGAAAACGATGGGGCGGTTCAATAGAAGGAAGTCAAAATATACACTCGAATAGTCCGTTATTAAAATATCGACATCCCGGAGGAACGTGTTCATATCAGGAACCTCCTCTTCGGTGAGCCAATGAACCAGTCTTCCGTTGCCGTTTCCATGCATCAGCATTACCGCGTCTTTGTAGACAAAATGCATTTTAACGAGAAAGGCGGCCTCATGAACGGATAGACATCTTTGAAAAGCCTGCAGATCAAACCCTTGAAACAGAGAGACATTGTCTTCAAACCGATTTCTAAAAGTAGGCGCATAGAGAATAAGCTTCTTTGCTCCATGCCGCGTTTTGATTGTTCTAGAAGCATCGGATTCGGTAGCACTGCTGCTCAGTAGAATGTCGTTGCGCGGAAAGCCCGTGACCTTTACTTGAGAGATATCGACCTCGTAGGCACTCGCCATCCGCCAGCTGACCATTGGACAGGTCGATAGAATCAAATCCCAATCTTCCCTCGTAAATGGAAATAGGGCATCTCGCACGAAGGAACACGCCCTTTCAACAAGATTGCGAAATGTCCTTGCGTCCCGATCTCGTTGTGCTTCTGTTGTAAAATCATATTTCGACACTTTTTTTAATGGAATCCCATGGTAAAGCATGACCTTTTTCGCTCTCGAGATAGCCGGCCTATTCAGGTCCATAACCCCATTACTTGAAAATACGACGGCCGCGCGGCTTGCATACCAATACCCTCGCAAGGAATTAATCGGAATGGCGAAATAACCCAGATTGCGGACGTGCTTAATGATCGATTCGTCCCTTGACAGCCAAATGGATTTGATTGATGAATCATGGCGGCAAACGAATTCAAATAAATGCTTTGAATTGTCGGCATACCGAGATCCGTACCAGGCGCCATAGACCCAAATGTTTTCACTGCGAGGAATAACAAAACTGACCCAATAGAGCGGCAGTGAAAGAAAATATTTCAGGCATGTTAGTGTCCGATCCCATAGGGACCGGTGATTCAATCCCATCCTCAACCCGCAGTCTCCCCTTGCAGGATTCGCCTTCTTCAGCGCACGACTCGCAAAGGAGTCAGAACAAAACCCCTTAAGGTTGCAGCGCTTTGATTTTCTTAAACGGAACAAGGAGGATATTTTTATTAAAAATGGTTTGAACGGATTCCCCCAACAGTTTAGGAAAAAAGAAAAATACTGACAGGATGAGCAATGCGCTTAGCGCAAGCGCGGAAAAAAGCAGGACCGCGTGATTGATCTCGTATACTCGCATTAGTATGACACCGGGAGCAAGAATGAGGTAAAGAATAAAGCCGAGCGCCAACCCATGCCTGTATAATCTGAGATAATCCGATAGACTGTAACCTATAAGATTCATGCTCAACTGTATCATCATGCTGTAACCTATCACGACCGCAACATCGACTGCAATTGCAACGCCGACGAGTCCCCAGAAATGACCCATCCAACTCCCCGCTATGATCAGGAATGCGTAGATCGCTTTTCGCGCAGCGCTGGCATAGACTGCACCCGTAGCTCGCACAAGAGTGTCCGAGATGGTGATAAATATTCGGAAAATCGCAGTAAGAAGTAATACGCGGAACGGCAAGACCGAGGCTGACCAGTTTGGTCCCAAAATGGTTGCGATGATTTCGGGCGCCAATAAGTACATCAGTATCGTCAAAGGTATCAGAGATGTGCTCACAATGCTGGTCGACGTAAAGTAAGCCTTTTCCAACCTCTTTTTCTGATCTTGGATCTGTGACATTGCCGGGAATAAAGCCTTGTCCAAAACAAGATTCAAATACTGCCCGGGCATGACCATAATAGAAGAGGCCCTATCATAAAAGCCCAATTGCGTAGAACCTAAGAACCGGCCAATGACGAAGTAATCTCCCTGAGACGCTATATTGTCGAATATCCTCGCAAAGGTGAGACCACCCCCATACCTGAGAAGTTCCTTGCACTCGCGAAGGGTAAAAAATAATCTTGTAAAGCTCGGCCTGATTATAAACAGACATGCCGCTTGAAGAGAACTCTGAACTAATTTCCCGGCGACGATTGCCCAAACCCCGTAATTCATGAGAGCGAGGATTATCCCTACCAAGGCATAACCAAATAGATATGAACCTGTATCAACCCACATGAGTATGTCAAATCTCATTTCGCGCTCGAGCTGGGCGCGGGATACGTTACTCATCTTCGTGACGAGAGCAGAGAGCCCCATCCATTGGGCGATGGCCGCGAGATTGTCTGATTCAAAAAAAACGGCAATGAGGGGCGCGCCTAACCAAATGACGGAAAAAAACAATATTCCCAGTACAACGGAGAGAAAAAACCCTGCATTGATGTGCCTTTGACTTAACTCCTTTTTTTGAATGATGGCCGGACCGATACCGGCGTCTGCAAGCATCTCTACGAAGACCAGGACCATGTTCGCAATCGCGATATAGCCAAATTCGTCCGGCGATACATGCCGTGCCAATACGGCCAGTACCAACAGCTGCATGCCTGTTCTTGTAACAACCGCTGTGAGTTGCCAAGCCCCTGCTGTGATTGTGCGTTGTGACAGACTCATGCTTTACACGCGGGGAAACCGTTGTGCATTTTCTCAACGGGTTGAATGGCAGGTGCGAATGTGAAATTGTGCCGACTGTGCGTTGCCATGCGGAACGTTCGCTTGTGGCCTTATCGGGTCGATCTCAGGGCTGTTCAACGGCTTGACTTTGTTCTTTGGTTCGCTTTCAGCCCGGGTGAGTATTCCGCGATGAATACAGCGAAAACGCCGAACAAGAGACCACAAAGGCCGGCAACGGTTATCATCATGGTCTTGTTGGGTTTTACGGGGCTTTTGGAAACAAAGGGATCGTCCAGTGGCTGAATCAGTCTGTAATGGAGTCGTTCCTGTTCGAGGCGATACAGCCCGTTTTTCATGTCCAGGACCTGCTGGTTGACTTCAACGGGATTAAATCCCAATGAAGACAAGTTTGAAGAGTGAAGTTTTCGTTCGATCTCTTTATTGATCGAGACGCTTTTCGCATAGGCCTCTTTCAAATCCTGGATTCTTTGATCCAGTTCACGCGTTATTTTCTCCTGGCTGCTCTTGATCACATTCATGTTCTCCAGGTAGGTGACGACATTCCTCAGGGCCTCGGGCAATATTTCGTGGCTGCGCGCTTCGATGACGATTTTGAACTTGTCCGCTGCTCCTTTCATCTCGACAATTTTAAAATCCGTGATCTCTTCGGCCTTCTTGGAGAAAATCATCGCTTGTTTCTCCGCGTCGATCGTGCCGATGATCGTTGCCAGCTCCTTTGCCGTCGGCAATTCCTTGACCGTTGCCGCGTCCTTAGGCAGGTACAGTTTCATGTGCGCTTCCAGCCGGTATACCTTGGGCGAGGTGTACGCAAGCAGTGTGGCGCTGAAGACAGAGATGAGGAAAAAGGCGAAGACGATCATTCTCCTCCTCGCGATCACAGCCCAAAGATCCGAAAGGTTTATCTCGTATTGCCGGATTCGGTCGACATCTGCTCGGTAATCACCTTTTTTGTTCTGATCCATCAGGCAACCTCATTGTAGCGGGGAAAAAGGATGTGACGATCGTTCGAAACCATCGTTTGGGTATGAGCGAAAGAGCTGATCACGTGGGTCAGTTCATTCACAGTGAAAAGCTTGGAACAATCCCCATGCTTTTAATTGAAAAAAAGACGCAGCTCCGCACTCTCGGTTCCACCGTCAATTATGAATACAGAATCCGCCATATGCATTGAACCCCTTCGAGTGTCCGAAGGGGTTGTAAATACTACATTTAGCTGTGAAGAAAAGGTATCCCACCGGGTGGGGCTAAGTCAAGAAAAAAGGTCTCATGAGTTGCATCGGATGAATGGGTTGAAATTGTTGTAACACATTGTATTTCAAAGGTCTTTGCCGGCGCAGCCTGTTCGGGCCAGCGTCGGATCGTCTGCATGAGTCGGCCCACCCCGGGGCGGGCGGCTTTGCCCGGTTGCCAGTGATCCGGAATCCTTCGCGATTTTGAAATCGGGCGTCGGAAAAATCTTTCTCATCTGGCCCGATTAATGCTAAAAGGACAATCGAATGATCTCATTTGCGAATCGAAGCAGGTGCCTATGAAATTCGAAAAACGCATTCTCTGCATCGGGGCGGGCTACGTGGGCGGGCCGACCATGGCCGTCATCGCCGCGAAGTGCCCCCGATACAGCGTCACCGTCGTCGATGTGGCCCAGGGGCGGATCGATGCCTGGAACTCGGGCACGCCGCCGATCTACGAGCCCGGCCTCGATGACGTCGTCCGTTCGGCGCTGGGCCGCAACCTCTTTTTCAGCACCGACATCGCCCAGGGCATCAGGGAGAACGACATCATTTTCGTCTCCGTCAACACGCCCACGAAGACCTTCGGGGCCGGTGCGGGACTGGCGGCGGATCTGCAGTACTGGGAGCTTGTGGCCCGTCAGATCCTCGAGCACGCCGAGTCCTCCAAGATCGTCATCGAAAAGAGCACCTTGCCCGTCAAGACGGCCCAGGCGATGGAGAGGATTCTCATGTCGCGAAACGACGGGGTCCACTTCGACGTCCTGTCGAACCCGGAGTTCCTCGCCGAGGGGACGGCGATCCGGGATCTCGTGAGCCCCGACCGCGTGCTCATCGGCTCGCGGCAGACGGAACGCGGTCTGAAGGCGCGGGAAGAACTGGTGGAGATCTACGCCAACTGGGTCCCGCTCGAGCGGATCGTCACCTCGAACATCTGGAGCAGCGAACTCTCGAAGCTCGCCTCGAATTTCTTCCTGGCCCAGCGCATCTCGACGATCAACGCCATCTCGGCGGTCTGCGAGAAGACGGGCGCCGATGTCTCGGAAGTCGCGAAGATCGTGGGGATGGACAGCCGCATCGGCGGCAAGTTCCTCAACGCGAGCGT
>Ga0067045_1032317_pt1 | contig 10458 bp, 8 predicted proteins | sample TerdegcTABiofilm_FD_59184 | JGI IMG/M metagenome (GOLD analysis project Ga0067045, IMG submission 59184) | Combined Assembly of (Gp0054472, Gp0054536) Wastewater bioreactor microbial communities from Singapore -Terephthalate degrading... | reverse complement strand
CCTGCCATCGACCTCGGCAAGGCGGAGCAGATGATATGAAGAGGTCGTGGACCGGAACCGGCGCTTGGAGAGCTCAAGCGCATACTGGACCGAAGGCATTTACAGCAACATTTGGACTTGACTAATTGGCTGGAAAGGAGGAGACATGAGAAAACTTGCTGTAATTATTGTGTTTTTATTGGCTGGTTGTGGGTACGACCAGGGATTGCTTCGCGATTCCATCACGCAGGTGCAGGTGAACCGCGCAAACTTCCGGATGGCAGCTACGAATATATCTGCATCAGTTACCACCACGAGGTTGTTTTGTGCAATACCAATAGCTTCAGAAAATATTATGAAACAACTGATGCAGCAGTTGCATGAAAAAGCCAATCTGCGTGCTTATCAAATGTTCATTAATTTTCGTCAGGATATTTCCTTGCGCTCATTCTTGTTTTTGACATGTAAATTTTCTTATGTACTATCCGCTGATGTAATTGAGTTTCTGGATTCGCAGACACTCAAAATTCAAGAACAAAGTGCCATAAATTCAGAAATGCCAGAAAACCAAAAAACTCTTGAAACAGATAAACCAGTTTCACCACCTGCGATGTCCGATCTCCCATCTGCAACGGTTCCTGTCAGTCCAGTATCCAAGCCGGCTCCTGCTCCTAGTCCGGAACCAGCGCAAAAACCAAATTCAGCAGGCAAGACAACAGACAAGAAAAATGGAGAGAACAGGAATCAGGCAAGTACTGCCCTCCCGATTCCAACAGATGGGGAAACAGAGCCTGAATCAAATCAGGGAAATAAACCGAAAAAGGAAAAGCGAAAGAAGCAGGTCGTGGAACCGGATCCCATACGTTGATGGAACATGAAAATCATTCTATTGCAATGGATTGTACCTGAAAAAGAAAAAAATAAAATTACCCTTTTTTCATATTGCATAAACGATGAACCAGTCGTGCATTTTCGGGAATGGTTTTTCCTCCCATCCAGTAGTTTTTTTCATGATCCAACGCGGCGTCATCCAACAGGGCTATGCGTTGACCACACAAATGGCAATTCGGGTTGATTTTGAACATTTCTTCTTTGAGTTGTCGCGAAAAAATGCGTTTCGAATCATTGCTTGGATAACTCCGGATCACACTTTTTAACCTATCGTGCCAAGTGTCGAAGACATACTTCAAACGCGACGATTCCCCTGTCGCTCTGCGTACATAGTCTACCCAGAAGTCATCCGAAGTAATCAAGTCCACATAGGATTCATAGATAGCATCACTGGCGCGTGTGATTTGCCCCAGATCGTAAGGTGCAAACGATGTGGCGATCACTTGGAAAATGGCAGCATTCGGACGCGAAGACCATTCACCATAAGAAGTCTGGCCTCTTGATATTTCCGTTTTTAAACGGAATGCAGATTTTCCGAACACGGTCAGACTGGCTCTCATGCATTTTTCAAAAACTCTACGGTACTCTTCAATCTTTTCAACTTTTGCATTTCGGTATGTCTCCATGAATTCATTCAAAAAGCGTTTCAGACCATACTGGCATTTGTGGTGAGTTCGCTCATAGAATGCCAAAAAACGCAATATCAATCCTCGATCCAGCATACGTTTGTTGATTTGCTTTACATTGATGCACGTTTTGAAATCCGAATTGTTTGCCAATTCCTTGATCAAGGCATTCAGTGGTCCCCGGTAGAGACAATTCCGGATTTCCATTTCATTCAACTTGATCCCACCCGTATTCAAACGTTCAAATACAATGAAGTGCATTTCATTGTGACTACTAATTAATTCAAAGGAACGAAGCGATACATCTTCCAGTTTCCCCTGATCGACCTCTGATAACTCTTTAAAACTTTTTCCAATCAAATCTTTTCGAATGTCCAATTTTTGTAGTTTATATTTATTATCAAAGAAATCAAAAACAGCTGTCAAACGTTGCAGACCATCAATGACTTCATATTTATTTTGTTCATTTTTTGCTAGATAAATAACGGGAACTGGTATATCCAACAAAAAGGATTCAATCAATTTTGAAGCACGAATCTTATCCCACACATAATTGCGCTGCCATTCTGGATCCAGTATGAGCCGTCCGGTTTTGTACCATCTGTGCAATTCCGACAGACTTCGATCAGCTTTATCCAAACTGATTCGCTCACTGCAATCTTTTGTAATGAATTCTCCTTCGTCTCCTCCTTCCAGCCCATCAGACTGATTGTCATCCATGTTTTCATCATCATAAATTTCACTTCGTTCCATTTTTCTCCTCCAGTAAAAGCGAGAAAAAGATACGCACACATTTTTCTGCCAGTCAACAATTATTTGAAACCCGGATAAATCGTGAAAAAAGGGGGTTTCAGCTTGACGAAACGGGGAGTGAAAGGGTAGGGTGCCGGTCGTGAAAAACCGGAAGGGCAAGGAAGGCATCTGCGGGTTTTTCACGAAGGGGCATTTTCCGCCGCCGAAGGAGTCGGGCATGCATTTCGAACCGGAATTCATCGATGCCGTGCTGGCCGAGAAGGGACGGGGGCCCGAGCAGGCCATCCCGGTCCTGCAGGCCATCCAGGAGCGCTACCGGTATCTGCCGCTGGATGCGCTCGAATACGTCTGCGCGCATTCGGAGATCACCCCCAGCCAGTTGTATGGCGTGGCCACGTTCTATTCGCAGTTCCGCCTGGTGCCGGTGGGCGAGACGATCATCAAGGTCTGCCACGGCACGGCCTGCCACGTGGGCGGCGCCGACACGCTGACAGAGACGCTCGAGAACCAGTTGGGCATCCCCGACAAGGGCACCACGCCGGATCTGCGTTACACGATCGAGTCCGTGGCCTGCGTGGGCTGCTGCAGCCTCGCGCCCGTGGTGGTCTTCGGCGACGACATCCTGGGCAAGATGACGCCAAAGAAACTCGTGGACGCGCTTTCGGCCCATCGCGCCCGCGCACGGCAGGAGGAAACGCCATGATGACGCAGAATGCGCAGAAGACCTACCGCGTGGTGGTGGGGCTCGGCTCCTGCGGGATCGCCGCTGGCGCCCAGGAGGTGCTCGCCCACGTCCGCCAGAAGATCGAGGCCGAAGGCTGGGACGCGCAACTGGAAATCACCGGCTGCAACGGCATGTGCCACCGCGAGCCGCTGGTGGAGGTGCACGGGCCGGAGGGCAGCGTGCTCTACGGCGACATGACGCCCAAAAAGGTGGACCAGGTCTTCGAGAGCCATCTGAAGAAGCAGACCCCCGTGGAGCGCTTCCGCCTGCGCGAGCGGGAGGCGGATTCGCCGGCGGCCGCCTTCCTGGCCAAGCAGCGGCGCATCGTGCTGCGCAACTGCGGCGTGATCGATCCCGAGGATATCGCGGCCTACCAGGCGGCCGGCGGGTGGACGGCGCTGCCGAAAGCGCTCGAGAAGGGCCCCGACTGGGTGCTCGCCGAGATGAAGGCCAGCGGGCTTCGCGGGCGCGGCGGTGCGGGCTTCCCCACGGGTCTCAAGTGGGAATTCGCGCGCAAGGCTCCGGGGTCGAAGAAAATCGTCGTGTGCAACGCCGACGAAGGCGACCCGGGCGCGTTCATGGATCGCTCCGTGCTCGAGAGCGATCCCCACTCGGTGATCGAAGGCATGGCCGTGGCTGCCGCCACCATCGGCGCTTCGTCGGGTTACATCTACTGCCGCGCGGAATACCCGCTGGCGGTCAAGCGTCTGAACATCGCCATCGCCCAGGCGCGCGCGGCCGGATTTTTGGGCGAAAACATCCTGGGAAGCGGATTTTCCTTCGACATCAAGGTCAAGGAGGGCGCCGGCGCCTTCGTGTGCGGTGAGGAGACGGCACTTCTGGCTTCCATCGAGGGCAAACGCGGCATGCCGCGTCCGCGTCCGCCGTTTCCGGCGCAGAAGGGGCTCTGGGGGCTGCCCACCAACATCAACAACGTGGAGACGTACGCCAACGTGCCGTGGATCCTGCTCAACGGCGGCGCGGCGTTCGCGTCGGTGGGCACGGAGAAGAGCCGCGGCACCAAGGTGTTCGCGCTGGCGGGGAAGATCAGGCGCGGCGGGCTGGCCGAGGTGCCCATGGGCATCACCATCCGCGAGATCGTGGAGGACGTGGCCGGCGGCTCGTCCACGGGGCGCGCCATCAAGGCCGTGCAGATGGGCGGACCCTCGGGCGGCTGCATTCCGGCGGACCTGTTCGACACGCGCATCGACTACGACGAGGTCAACCGCACGGGCGCCATCATGGGCTCGGGCGGGCTCGTGGTGATGGACGAGACCACCTGCATGGTGGACGTGGCGCGCTTCTTCCTGAACTTCACGCGCAACGAGAGTTGCGGCAAGTGCACGTTCTGCCGCATCGGCACCACGCGCATGCTGGAACTGCTCGAGGCGATCTGCGCGGGCCGTGCGGAGCCGAAGACGCTGGAACTGCTCGAGGATCTCGCGCACCACGTGAAGAACACGAGCCTGTGCGGGCTGGGCCAGACGGCGCCCAACCCGGTGCTCACCACGCTGCGCTACTTCCGGCACGAGTACGAGGCGCACATCCTCGAGAAGCGCTGCCCGGCGGGCGTGTGCAAGGCGCTCACCACGTTCTGGATCGACCCGGCGGCCTGCACCGGCTGCGACGTGTGCGCCTCCAACTGCCCCGTGCAGGCGATCGCCGGCGTGCGCGGACAGAAGGGTTCCTATGTCATCGACGAGAAGAAATGCACGCGCTGCGGCGTCTGCCGCGAAGTGTGCAGGTTTGGCGCGGTGCATACGCGCTAGCGGCGAAGGGAGGCTTTCGTGGAGAAAACCATCACCCTCACCATCGACGGTCAGAAAGTCACGGTGCCAGAAGGCAGCACGGTGCTGCAGGCGGCCCGCCAACTGGGCATCGACATCCCGACGTTCTGCTACATGGAGCATCTGGAGCCGTTCGGCTCGTGCTTCATGTGCGTGGTGCGCATCGAGGGCGGGCGCGGCAACCTGGTGCCCTCGTGCTCCACGCCGGCGGCCGACGGCATGGTCGTGCACACGCAGACCGAGGAAATCCGGCAGGCGCGCAAGGCCGCGCTGGAACTGATGTTCTCGGACCACATCGGCGACTGCTTCGGGCCGTGCCACGAGAACTGCCCCACGGGCGTGGACATTCCGGGCTTCATCCAGGCGCTCAGGCAGGGCGATCCGGCGCGTGCGCTGGCCATCATCAAGGATTCCCTGGCGCTGCCCGGCTGCCTCGGACGCGTGTGTCCGGCCCCGTGCGAGTCCAAGTGCCGGCGCAACCTGGTCGACGAAGCCATCTCCATCATGCGGCTCAAGCGCGCGGCGGCCGATGCCGACATGGCGCTGCCGGAACGCTACGTACCCGAGCCGCGCCGGGCACCCACGGGAAAGAAGGTGGCCGTGGTGGGCGCGGGGCCGGCCGGGCTCAATGCCGCGTATTTCCTGCGGCTCTTCGGGCATGACGTGGACGTCTACGATGCGCACGAGGCGCCGGGAGGCATGCTGCGCTACGGCATCCCGGCGTACCGCCTGCCGCACGCGGTCATCGACGCGGAGGTGGAAATCATCGGGCGGCTGGGCGTGGAATTCCATTATGGGCGGATGATGGGGCGCGATTTCGCGCTGCAGGACCTGCAGGCTTCCCATGACGCCGTGTTCCTGGCGCTGGGCGCGCAGGAGAGTTCCTCCATGATGGTGGAAGGCGAGGATCTGCCGGGTGTGCTTTCAGCCGTGGATTTCCTGGGTGCTGTTGCGCGCGGGCAGCGCGTGGACGTGGGGTCCCGGGTGATGGTGGTGGGCGGCGGCAACTCGGCCATCGATGCGGCCCGCACGGCCGTGCGGCTGGGCGCTGACGTGGAGATCCTCTACCGGCGCACCCGCGCGGAGATGCCGGCATGGGAGCACGAGATCGCCGAGGCCGAGGCCGACGGCGTGAAACTGCGCATTCTGGCGGCGCCCGTGAAGATCGAGCGCACGGGGGGCGGAAAACTGCGGGTGACCTGCCTGCGCATGGAACTGGGCGAACCCGACGCCGGCGGCCGGCGCCGGCCCGTGCCCGTTTCCGGCAGCGAATTCGCGCTGGAGGTGGACACCGTGATCGCCGCCATCGGCCAGAAGGTGGCCGCCACCGGCCTCGAGGGCACGAATCTCGCCCGCACGCGCTGGGGCACGCTGGTCATCAACGAGAAGACGCTCGCCACGTCGGTGCCGGGCGTGTTCGCCGGCGGGGATGCCGTGCTCGGGCCCGACATCGCGGTGCGCGCGGCCGGCATGGGCCGCATGGCCGCGGTCTCCATCGACCAGTACCTTTCCGGGCTTCCCGTGACGGGGTACCACAAACTCTTTTCCATCAACATCGGCGCGCTCGAGGACATCCCGCGCCAACTCTATGAAAAGTACGAACACCAGGCGCGCGTGCCGGTGACGCACCTGCCGCCGGCGACGGCCATCAAATCCTTCCGCGAGGTGGCGCAGCCCATGACATCCGCGGAAATCCACGCCGAGAGTTCCCGCTGCCTGGAATGCGGATGCCGCGGTGCCGACACGTGCAAACTGCGCGCGGCCGGCGACAACTACGAGCCGGACGTGAAGCGCTTCGCCATCGGCGCCGTGCGCGAGCGCTACAGCGACACCTCGCATCCGAAAATCCGCTTCGAGTCCGAGAAGTGCATCACCTGCGGCAACTGCGTGCGCATCTGCGAGCAGGACAGGAAGTGCTATGCGCTGGCGTTCGAGAACCGCGGCTTCGTCACGGTCATCCGGCCGCCCATGAAGAAGAAGCTCGTGGAAACCGCCTGCGACGGCTGCATGAAGTGCGTGGAAGCCTGCCCGACCGGTGCGCTCACGGCTGCCGACACTCCGGCCGCCACGAAAATCATCCGCAAGTTGATTTGAATCTTCCAGAAAATAAAATCAAACCATCCAAAACTTTTATATTTTTTGTAATGTAATTGTATTTCTATTTCAACTTTAAATGAATTGTTTTTTTGCTTCCAAAAACAGGAAAAGGCTTGCAATTTTCGTGGATTCGTTTACTTTCCCGCGCGGGTGGAGCCATCGGGGCCCCACCGGGAACGCGCCCGCATGAGTTCCATGGATTTCCCTTTCCTCTTCCTGCCCGTGACGACATCCACCAATGCCGTTCTCAAGTCGATGGCGCAGACCGGCGAGATGCTGCCGGGGGCCATGGCGGCGGGGGAGCAGACGGCGGGACGCGGCCGGGGGGAAAACGCGTGGACCTCGCCTCCGGGCGGCCTCTATCTTTCCGTGGCCTTTCCGGTGTCAGATCCCGTTCTGCTTCCCATGAAGGGACCGCAGATCGCCGTGGCCGTGGTGCGCTGGCTCGAGATGCGCTTCGGCGTTCCGGCGCGGATCAAGTGGCCCAACGACTGGCTGGTGGATGACCGGAAACTGGGTGGGATGCTGCTGGAACTGGTGCGTGCGCCGCAGGGGACGCTGGCGGTGGTGGCCGGCATCGGCATGAACGTGCAGAACACGCCGGACGTGCCGGGCCGCCGTCTGTTTCCTCCCACGAGCCTTTCCGATTGGACGGATACAAAGGGTTTGTCCATCGAGGCGCTGGCCCGTGAACTGGCGGGTCTGGTGCTGGATGCCGCCATGGCGTCGCCGCCGGCCGAGAATGTGTTCGCGTTCCACCGGATCCGCAGCGCCACGCTGGGACGGCGCGTGCGGGTGGCGCTGCCCGGCGGGCGCCAGGTTGCTGGGCGTGCCGTGGATTTCACGCCGGATTTCCGGCTGTGCGTGGAAACCGAAGCGGGACTCGTGGAGGTGCAGGCGGGCGACTGCTGGCACGAGCCGGAAGAACCCGGATGCTGCGAAGAAGCTTGATTTCCGAGGAGGATGAATCGTGAGAGATGCCTTGATTCTGACGGTCATGGGAATGGGAGTCGTCTACCTGGTGCTGGCGCTGATTTACGGCACCATCGTGGGATTGGGCTTCATGGATCGCTTCTGGCCGCAGGCGGCGCCGGCATCGGGTGATCCGAAAGCCGCAGGCTCCCCGGATCCTTCTTCCGCACGACAGTTGGCCGAAGGACCGCAGCCCGAGGAGGAAGCCGCCATCGTGGCGGCTCTGGCCCGGCACATGAACCGCCCGCCGGAGACGTTTTCCGTGCAGATACAGCCGAAAAAATAATACTTCATTATCATTATAACAAATGAATGTTGCATTGTTGTAATTTTTTCATAACAATAACAAGGAGTGCAATATGGTAAAAATTACCGAAACCATCCTGCGGGATGCCCATCAGTCCCTGATCGCCACCCGTCTTCGCCTCGAGGACATGATTCCGGCCCTGGAAATGCTCGATTCCATGGGATACCACTCCCTGGAGGTGTGGGGCGGGGCCACGTTCGATTCGGCCATGCGCTTTCTGGCCGAGGACCCGTGGGATCGGTTGCGCATCATCCGCAAGGCCGTGAAGAAGACGAAACTGCAGATGTTGCTGCGCGGGCAGAACCTGGTGGGGTACCGGCACTATGCCGACGACGTCGTGGACCGCTTCGTGGAACTGGCGGCCAAGAACGGCATCGACATCTTCCGCATCTTCGATGCGCTCAACGATATCCGCAACATGGAGCGCGCGATCGCCGCGGCCGTGAAGACCGGCAAGCACGTGCAGGGCACGATTTCCTACACGCTTTCCCCCGTGCACACGGAGGACGCGTTTGTGGCCTTCGCCCGGGAACTCAAGGGACTGGGTTGCCACAGCATCTGCATCAAGGACATGGCGGGGCTGCTGGATCCGGCAGCCTGCACGAGCCTGGTGACGCGCTTGCGCAAGGAGGTGGATCTGCCGGTGCAGGTGCACACGCACTGCACGTCGGGGCTGGCGCAGATGACGTACTTCGCGGCGGCCGAAGCCGGCGCGGCCGTGGTGGACTGCGCCCTGTCGCCGTTCTCCGGGGGCACCTCGCAGCCGCCCACTGAAAGCGTGGTGTTCGGTTTCGCCAGGACGCCGTGGGATACGGGTATGGATCCGGCGGCCTTCAAACCGCTCACCGCGTATTTCAAGGACGTGCGCAAGAAGTATGAAGCCCTGTTCTCGCCTATCGCCGAGCGCGTGGACGTGGACGTGCTCATCTACCAGATTCCCGGGGGCATGCTGTCGAACCTGGTGAGCCAGTTGGAAAAGCAGAAGAAGCTCGATCGCTACGAGGACGTGCTGGCGGAAGTGCCGCGGGTGCGCAAGGATATGGGATATCCGCCGCTGGTGACGCCCACGAGCCAGATCATCGGAACGCAGGCGGTCATGAATGTGATCGCCGGCGAGCGCTACAAGATGGTGACCAAGGAGACGCGCGAATACGTGCGCGGCATGTATGGCCGCACGCCAGCCCCCGTGGATCCGGAAATCCGCAGGAAAATCATCGGTGATGAACCCATGGTGGAAGGGCGTCCCGGCGATCACCTGAAGCCCGAACTCCCGGAAATCCGCGAAAAATACAAGCACCTCATCCGCAAGGAGGAGGACGAGATTTCCCTGGCGCTGTACCCGGACGTGGCGGCCAAACTGCTCTCTGGCGAAGCAAAACCAGAACCGCTGCCCGGCGCGGCCACGGCGGATGCGAAAACGCCGGAAGCGAAGGCGTCTTCTGCGGCTCCGTCTGCGGCTTCCGCTGCTGGCCCTGCCCGCTATCAGGTGGTGGTCAATGGCCGGACGTTCACCGTGGACGTGCTGCCGGCGGACGGTTCGGCCCCGGCGCCTGCTGCCACAGCCTCTGCCGCGCCGGTGCCTGCCGCAGGTTCCGGGTCGGTGACGGTGCCTTCTCCCCTGCAGGGGACGGTATTCAAAATTCTCGTCAAGCCAGGCGACCGCGTGGAAAAGGGCCAGACGGTGCTCATCCTCGAGGCCATGAAGATGGAGAACGAGATTGCATCCACGGCATCCGGTGTCGTTTCCCGCGTGCTGGTGAAGGAAGGGCAGGCCGTGGAAGCCGACGCTCCGCTGCTGGTGCTGGAATAGGAGGCCTCCATGTCCGGATTCGATGCGATTTTCCAATCCCTCGGTTTCATGAACATCACCGGGGGGCAACTGGCCATGCTGGGCGTGGCGCTGATCCTTCTGTATCTGGGCATCGTGCGCCAGTTCGAGCCCCTGCTGCTCCTGCCGATCGCCATGGGCGTGATCCTGGCCAACGTGCCGCTCGTGGGCATCACGGCGCATCCGAGTTCCGGCCAGCCGTTCATTCCCGACAACATCAAGGATTTCGGCGTCATCTACGTGGTGCAGTTGTGGGGCATCAAGTCGGGGCTCTTCCCGCTGCTCATCTTCATGGGTGTGGGAGCGCTCACCGATTTCGGCCCGCTGATCGCCAATCCCAAAACCATTTTCCTGGGCGCGGCGGCCCAGTTCGGCATCTTCGGCACGCTCATCGGCGCCACGGCCATGGGATTCCCCCTGAATGAAGCATCCAGCATCGGCATCATCGGCGGCGCCGACGGCCCGACGGCCATCTTCACCACCACCAAGCTCGC
>Ga0067045_1032311_pt1 | contig 10458 bp, 8 predicted proteins | sample TerdegcTABiofilm_FD_59184 | JGI IMG/M metagenome (GOLD analysis project Ga0067045, IMG submission 59184) | Combined Assembly of (Gp0054472, Gp0054536) Wastewater bioreactor microbial communities from Singapore -Terephthalate degrading... | reverse complement strand
CGATACCCCAATTCCAAAGTTTAATGGGAATCGGTTCCACATTGTCCGCAATCATATCCGCCGTGCGCTCATAGCCATCTAAAAAATGATGGTTGTTGTGTTGGAGTACGCACTGTATCAGGATTTTGGTAAGCTGATGAATATCCAGTTTCGCGTCAAGGCGGTAATCTCTGCCGCCGCGCTCCGACATATCCGGCTTGACATGGCCGGGCAGGAACGCCACCGCCCTGGTGTTGACGGTTCGGAAATACTGCTCTACAATGCCTTTCATGTCGGCGCGGTAGGGCGGCGCGTTTTCCACCCGCACGTTCAGGGCGTTTATGAGAGTCTCCACGGATTTGCTCTCCATCTCGCCCCGGTCGCCCAATATCGCGTTTGGAACATGGCGGCACGGCCATTCGCTATCGGTGATCTCAACGCCGTATTCCGCGCAATATTTCACCTTGTCGGAAGCGGCGTTGGCAATCGCCATCATAGCTCCCGCCCACGAGGGGCCTTCCAAGCCCACATACATCCCCGCGACCATGCGGCTGAATGTGTCGATGACAAAGTAGATGACCGGGCGGCCGATGATGTCGGCGCGGTTGAAGCGCGAAACCAGATAAATATCGCCTATGGTCGCGTCAATCTGGTATTTTGCGCCCGGCCCCATGATACCGTAATCGGATTTGCCCAAAATCGCCCTGTGGTCAAGGGCGTATTTGGCTTCGCCCTTGCGTTTGGAGATTTTCTCTTGCGTATCGTGCTTTTTCCCGTACCAATAACGGAACTGCCCGATTGTGGGAATCTCATTTTCAGGCAGAAGCTCGGCTTTCGCCATGCCGTCCGGCTGCGTTACGAATTTCGTGTAATGCTCCTTAATCATCAGGTCGTATGCGTCTTTCAGCGTATACCCGTTTCGGTTGTGATAATATTTTTTGATAGCCTGCTCAAATATCCGTTTGGTTTCTTCATCCACGTTCTTGCCGGAGCTTTCGCCGTATTTGCGGGGGCGACCTCGCTTTGAATCGCCGGAATTGCGGTCTTTCCCGCTGCCGCCGCAATTTTGATAGTTGGGAAGAAAAGCGTTTTTGGTTTTCCCGTTCTTCCAAAACAGCTTCAAATAGCGATGGAACGTGGTCATTGTTTTGCCTGTGTTCTGAACCGCTTTTTCGATTATTGCGCCGCGCTCTTTTTTATGAAAGATTGCAGGCTCGGCAAGTACAATATCTTTCATCAATTCCCAGAGGCTATCACGGAAATCCTTTTCTTTGTCGCTCAGATAATCTTCGGACACAACAGGTAAAAACGGATCAGCGTCTTGAAACGTTAATAGCCCTTGGCTAAGTTGGCTTTGCAATTCCGTATAGTCAACCCAATATGGCATGGCTACCGTATCCATGTCAAAAAGGCAAATGCTTTTCGGATTGCCGGAAATCCAAAGTATGCGGATAAGGTGACCACTTTCCGTCGATTTAAGAATGCCGTTTATCAACAAATCTCTCATATGCTCCACAACAGCTCACCCGCAATACCCATATTCTCAATTCGCATAACGCTTTCTTCCGATGTACCGTAGCTGAAAAAATTGATACTGCCGTACCATACGATCCGCTGATCCATAATCGCGAATTTCTGATGGATTCGGTCTTTGGTTTTCACGGTAATACCATGTTGTGTAAGCAGTTCTATACACTCCGCGATTTTTGCCCTATCCTTTTCGACATAGTTTTCAGGCGGTTTTGTAACAACTGTAACCTTCGCGTTGGCGGCAGTCATATAATTCAAGGCGGACAATATCCGCCGCTTTGTCACAAATGGGCTGACAATCAAAATTTCAGTTCGAGCCGCCAAAATATCAGCGGAATAAACCGGGAAAAACGTGTGACTGTCAAAAATTGAGTGAACTTCTTCCAACGGTTGCGGCGTTCCCTTTGCCTTGTATCCGATGGCGGCGTAACCTCTCAGACGCTTTTGATACATCTTCTCCAGCATCGCCACATGGACATCTACATAATCGTAAACTTGAACCTCATTCTTGCCTTCATATAAGCGGTGCAGCCGCCCGGCGTACTGTTGGAGCGTCCCTTTCCACGATATAGGCATAGCAAGAAAAAGCGTATCCAAACGCGGCATATCAAACCCTTCGCCTACATATTTCCCAGTGGCAACAAGAACGAAAGATTCGTCTTCAGCAATATCGGCAACGGTTTGCAAGGTTTCTCGGCTTTTCTTTTGGGTTTCGCCGCCTGTTAAAGCAATCACGTTTTTTATGCGTGGCTTCAACTGAGACACCAAATATTTCACATGCTCGGTGCGTTCGGTGAGGATAATCGGATTCCGCCCTTGTTCCACGGCGGCGGTAACATCCTGTAGGATTAGGCTGTTGCGAAGCTCACTGTTCTGAATATCATTGTAAATATCGGTAATCGTCCACTTGCTCTCGTCCTGATGAGTCGGTTTTTGAAACCTCGTGAAACGCGGAATCACAAAATGTTCAAACGGACGCACTGTAGCCTGTTCCTTCGCGTCCACGCGATAACGGATTTTTCCGCAGTGCATATAAATAATTGGATGATGACCGTCCTGTCGCGTTGGTGTTGCAGTTAGACCATAGACATATTTGGCGTTTGCGGCTTTCAGTATCTGCTCAAAACTGAATGCCGACACATGATGACATTCGTCCACGATGACCATACCGTAATCTCTCACAAGTTCCTTGACCTCATCCCCGGACACTAAAGACTGCATAACCGCCACATCTATGATACCGCTCGGATTATTCTTGCCTCCGCCGATTCGACCGATTACGGTTTTCTTGCGCTTGCGTCCCTTGGGTGTGAGTTCGATTATCGGTTCTTCATTGATTATCAAGAACTCATTCAGTCGCTCTACCCACTGGGACAATAAATTTGTACGGTGTACCAAAATTAGCGTATTCACTTTGCAATCCGCTATTAAACGCGCTCCGATAACGGTTTTCCCAAACGCCGTGGTAGCGGACAAAATGCCATTGTTATGCATCAAAAGCGCGTCCGCAGCCTGTTGCTGTTCGCCGCGCAGCTCACCTTTAAACTCAACATCAATCTTGCGCCCTCTATTGGTTTCGTCATTGAATTGTATCCTGACGCCGTTATCTTCCAAAAGTTCACAGACCTCGTCTTCCAAACCGCGCGGCAAGCATAAATATTGCTTGGTTTCGTCGGAGCAGGAAATAATCCTTGGCTTATCGAACGTAGAAAGCCGCATAGCCTGCGCTCTGTAAAACTCAGGATTGCGAAATGCCGCCAAGCGTTTCAACGCGTTAAGCGCGGGGCTTGAAATCCCTGACTTCTCAACGTATAACATATTTGCGCGGACAATTTTTACCGTGTCCGGGAAGTCAAATCTCGTTAGCTTTTGTTCCGGTTTCTTGCTTTCCCACGGCTTTTCCTCCTCGGAATCCCGGCGCAAATCACCAAGCTCGCCTGACGGTGACAGTTGCTTAATAAACGACTCTGTTTCTTCCAGCGTATATTTTTTGACGTTGTACAAATAGTTCCACTGGTCAGCATAGGCATTGAAGTTTTCATCCACAAACGCGCTGTTCCCTTGTTCACGAGGTATCTTTTGAAGCGGAAGTGCGATTAAGTTGCCGAATCCGCCCTTTGGCAATGTGTCTTGATTGGGAATCATTCGGTCATACGTTTTGAATGACAACTCATGATGTTTGCTCATAGCATGGGTAATCAGACTGCTGCCAAATTTCCGCGCTGTGCCTGTTGGAATGTTTTCGGCAAAGAACATCCAAAAGTGAATCCCCTTGCCAGAACGGGAACGCTCCACCGCCATGCGTATGCCTTTTTCAGTGCAAGCCTCGCGAATCGCGGTAACATCGCGCCGCAAATCCTCCGGACTGTAATCTTTGCCATCGAAGTCGAACGCCAAAAATCTGCATGTTTCATCAGGAAACATCGGATACACTCCGGCGGTCAGCTGCCCTTTAAGGTGTTTCTCAACTGCGCCCGCATCGTACTTCACAAAATTCTGATTAGGACATTCCCCGCATTTAATCTTACCGCCGCCAGATTTTGGACAAAGTGGCGACCATTCATTATGGCAGGCGGGAACATATCCGGCAGAGCCTTTTTTAGCGTTTTCCCATCGTTTGGCGTAAACATCATCGCGCCCCACGAACAACGACATAAACAGTTCCACTTTTTCGGCTGGCGCACTGTAATTATGAATACCCGTTGGCGGTTCCTGTACAACCTCGTCAATGTGTGTGAACCGTTTGACATGGCATCCGTTGTGTTCGACAATTTCATTCCACATCGCCGCCGGACGTGCCCAAAGCCCGCCATCGCCATACAATGCCCGGTAAACCACCACTTCCTCCAGCGTTTCACTGTGGGTAGCCGTGCCGATAACTTCGTATTCGTTGCCTTTGAAGTGGACGTATTTACCGGGCTTAATATGCATCTCAAAGCATCTCCAAGCATTATAAAATGAAGGCTTTTGGTCTTTTTATGCCGTTACCGTAACCGCAACTTTCTTCACGTTCAGATTAAGCCGCTCATTCAAATTAATATAAATCTCTTTGTCCAAGACAAGCGACTTAAACAGAAGCAGACCGATTCCTTTTCCCAAATGAAATTTGTCTTCGACGATTTGGGCGATTTCAACAATGGAAAATTCATAAGAATAAAATAATTGCCTTATCAAATCTTTTACGTTGCTGAGCGTATCTGATTCAGCTTGTAATTGTAATGCCTCGCGATCTTGCGCTGAATATATCCACTCAATGTTTTTGGCTTTGCGGTAGGATATTTCATTTTCAGTAACGAGTTTCCAATCTACCCCATTCGCAGCCCAATAACGCCGCTCAATTTCAAGTTTTTCCACCGTCCGCGCATTGGTAAGCTCAGATGAAAGTTTGACAGTTCGTGCTTTTAACCCGTGTGTTGTTGTAATCAGAAAGTCGCAAGTCATAACGTATGGGTATCCGCTTGTTCTGTCTGTAGGATAATTGATTCCGGCCTGAGCGGCTGCGTTCATCGCACACTCCAAATCCAAGAGTGGAAACTGCTCCCGAATATCCAGCACACTATCCGCCCAATCCAAAAGGTAAAAGTAGGCAAGCTCATTGTTGGACATCAAATGGTGAACCCGTCTGGTCGTCCTGCCTTTAACTCGTGAAACAATACCTTTGGAAGCAAAGTCTTGTACCCGTATCCAAGGCGTGTAGCCGGGGCCTTCGCCTTGACCCCGGCCTTCACGCAAATATTTTTCGTATACGCCTTGATTCCAGTTACGTGAATGTTTCGCCATGCAATGCCCCTCCAAAACAAGTCCGACATTTCAAACTTTATTTAATTAAATCATTCTTTATTTTTAATGTCAAACTTTATTTTAAATGAACAGGACTACATGCCAAGTATCTGCCAGATATATAGCGGAGCAGTTAGGGCAAAGAGCAGGCAAGCGAAGAGAATGGCCGGAGCCTCCCACTCAAACTGCCCGTGTTTGCGGTAGTCGAAGTAAGCCATTCCCAGCTTGGCGAAGAAAAACACGGCCAGAATCAGATCGATGGCGGGGAACACCACCTTGTTGACCACGGTTTTGATCTGATCGGACGCGTCGTTCCAGGTGCCCTCGATGGCTCCCGCCACGTCGCCGCTAGGCGCGGCATGGGCGGCCACGCAGAATATGCTTGTCAGGACAAGGGTGACGCCCAAGAGAAGCAGGAGCTTCTTGTTTTTTTTCATGGTTTCTTCCACCTTTCGTGCTTTATTGCTGAAATAAGATCGCAAAGCTGTTTTGGCCTTGCGATCCGCTTCTTTTTCTGATGATAAGGGTCAGGGTTTGACCGGCGCGATATGCCAGTCGCTCCAAAGATTCCCGCTGATGATCACCGAGTCGGTGAGGTTCATGCTGAGCATCCCCTGGGGCGTCCAGCAGTCCATCAGATAAGTGTAAGGGGTATAGCTTCCATCCGGCAGCCAGATGGGGGTGAAGTGGGTGCGCCGGTTATACGTGCTGTACTGGTTCGGGGCGAACTCAAATTTGGCGTTGTAACCACTGCCGGTTCTGTCCAGCAGACGCCAGTAGGACTGATATTGGAATTCGGGAAAGTAAGTCACGGCGGTCTGCGCGCCTGTCACCGCCGATGATTGGCTGGTGCTGACTTGGGCGGCGACGGTCTGGTTGATGCCGTATCCGCTTTTCATGGTCTTGCCTGCCGCGGTCGGGACCTTGTCATCCGGCTTGACGCTCATGGACGCCGAAAGGCTTGCCGAGTAGGAATTCCAGTCAAACTCCCACCAGCCATGATCGCACCAATAGCCCGAGCCATCGCCGGTGGAGTGCCACACCCAATACTCTTGCCACCAGGGACGCCACACGCCCCATGTGGCGGAGGTTTTCTGCGCATTGTTCGGAACGCCCGGTTTGGAATAGGCGTCGTTACGGTCGTCGGCCACGGGATTGGGCGGATCATGGCCCGACAGATCCACAATGTTCGCGGTGATGGTGCCCTGGCTGGCTCTGCCTCTGCCTGTGACGGACACCTTGATAGTCATGGTCTGCGGCGTGGCGGGTGTTGTCCAGCGCACCCACGCAAGCTGGCTGTCGCCTTCGGGATAATAGACGTTGTTCACCGTGTAGGTTTGACCGCCGATGGTAAAGCGCACCGTCACGGGATGGTCGGGATCGGCCTGGCCGCCGCTGACCGTGACTGATGTGATGACCTGAGTGTTGACCCGATAGGTGTAGTCATAGCCGCTCATCTGGGGAGGCTCCGCCTCGCTGAACCGCACGATGCCGAGGCCAAGGGAACTGATGATGTCTGTGTTTGAGGCTGCGCTGGTGCGGGAGCCGGACCAGGCCGGATAGCCGAGATCGGGCGTTTCCAGGAACATCGCCAGCGGCAGGTTCTTGTGTGAAAGGGATACCATTACGCCGCGCAGCCCGCCGTCCAACTGCTGGTCGTAAAGCGCCGCCTCGGTGGCCGTCAGAGCAATCCTAACGCCCTGGAAGGTTATATAGGCTATGGGTTCCAACAGGATTTTGTAATCCCCATTGATGAGTGTGTCAAAGTTAAATCCTGTCAAGTTTGCAATACTTCGTATGACCTGTTCATCGGTAAAATAGCTTTTGATGACTTCAATGTTGGCGTTGCCGCTGCCGGAGGTAATGATTCTCGGAATCGCTTGCCCCGGATTGACATAGGTGTATTGCTGCGTGCCGGGCGTCAAAGAAAAACCGTTGGTGTAGGATATTTTGCTGACCTTGCCGAAGTGCGCCTGGATGTTGTCGGGGCTTTGGTTGGTAAGATCAATGGGGGTGGTGACCACTGCGTGATCGCCGGCTCTGACCACCGTGACCCGCACCCCCTCGTCGCCGGGGTTCCAGAAGTTTTCGTCGGTGCCGCTGCCCATGCCGCCGCCTCCATGGTCAATGTTCCCTTCGCCTTCGGCATAGGCGGTGAGGGGAAGCAGAGCGGTCAGCAACAGAGTCAGCACCATAAAAATGCTGAGTATTCGTTTCATAAAGACCTCCTTAAACAGCAAAAAGCGCGGCATCTCTGCTGCGCTCTTTGGAGTGTTTGGTTCTATTGTCGAGGGTTAATCCATAATCCCAATCTTGTTGCCATTCTCATGCATATCGTCTGCCGTTGTGCCTGAACCGCCTGTTTCGGTTACCCAGCCGAAGCCGGGGAGATAAACCTGGCCGTCTTTTCTCTCGCCGCCTTTTGGTTCACCAGTCTGTGCGGCATCCGGTTTTTTCACGCTGTTGTGATCTACCGCTTGCACATTATCAACCTTTTCCCCGCTGGGCTTTTGGCTGGGATCGGTCTTTTGGGCTGCGGTGGGTTCCGCCGGTTTGGTCACTTCCGGCTGTAGGTTCTGTACCGGCTGATCGGTCTGCGCCGCCGTGTCATCGGTCGGTCTATTAGCCGGAATGACCACTTCGCCGCCCGCGCCGGCGCTTGGATTCACCTCGTCCGTGGCGGTGGTTGCCGGAGTCATCCTGCCGTCTGCCGGTGTTTCCTTTTTAAATTGAAAGGATATCGCTATAACCAGCGCCACGCACACAATGCCGAGTCCGGCGATGGAAAGCCGTTTCTTTGTCTTGTCCTGGATATTCTTCATAAAAATTGCCTCCTTTCCGTTTTGACAGATCTTTGCAATCCACACCCTATCACAGGAACTTCCGGAAGTCTATGGTCTTTGTAAAAGTCTTAAAATAAAGGTATATATTTTGCCTGTACTTTCAGATTGATCCGCATGGGCGGCAGTATTTCGCCTCCGAAGGATACCGGCACCTCCAGCCGGATCACCGCGTCGGCCAGAAAGCCCTGCGCGTCGGCGGGATCGGAGGGAGCCAGCGGCGCGTTGCGGATGTCCACCACCAAGCCGGAGAGCCTGAATTCCACCGCCTCGCCCGCGTATTTCACATGATAGCCGCCGCTTTTTCGCAATCCCAGGGTATTGTCAAGATATGCGTAAATATCGCCGTGGTCAACGCTGTCCTCCCAGGCGGAGCCCACCGGCTGATAGCCTCCGGCGTAGCCCTCCCGCACGCCGTGATAGACATCGTCGTAGTTGTCGTTGACTGTCGAAATGATGGCGGATTGCACCGCGTCCCGAACACCCTGCGCGATAATCATCAGCCGCAGGTATTCGGATATGCCGCACAGGATAATCACTAAGGCAAGAGCCACGGCAACAGTCAGAGGGAAGGATGATCCCCTTTTATTCCCTATTATACCATTTATTTTAGTCACTTCCAATACACCTCGCTTTTTCCGCTGGCCTGCGCCTTGAGGGTAATGGGGAATGACCCGAAGCCGCCGAAGAGACCGATATTTGTCTGCAAGGCTGCCGTTACCGTGAATTCCTGATTGAGCTGGATTTTGCCGGTCTTTGACCAAGTGATGACAGGATCAATTCCTGTTTTTTCCCGCAGCACCTGCTCCCTTTGGCTGGTTTCGCTGCCGACTCGGCCCGCGATCTCCGCTTCCCGGCACAGCTCCGCGGCAAAGGTGTCGAGCTGGTTTTTGGCAATGTAGACGGGGAAGACGTTCACGGCAAGGGCGATGACCAGCAGGGCGCAAAGCACCAGCACGGCCACATCGACATACCCTTCCCCGCGTTTATTGCGCAGCTTTTCTAGCACATTTGCACCCTCCTGTCCTGTTCGGGGTCGAGGAAGGCTTCGTCCAGCTCGTAATCCTGTTCCGCATTCCTTGTGTCGGCAAGCTTCCAGAGGACATGCTCCATATCCTCGTCCAAAGCGGTGCCCTGCCCGTTCAGCCACTGATCCCGCACCACCTCCAGCGGGTTTTGAAAGCGCAGCAGGTATTCCAGATAATCCGCTTTGTACCCGCCATTTTTCAATTCTTTGCGGACCAGCCTGGTAGCGGCGATTTCTTCGGCTCGTTCTATCAGTTCCGCAGGATCAAGTCCCAGCCATTCCCGCACAAAGGCGTTGTAGTTGGCGTCCAGCTTTTCCCGCAACTGCTTTTTCAGGTCTTTTTCGTTCATCGGAAAGCCTCCTTGTTACGCAATAAAAAAGAACGGAAGCTGTCCGTTCTCTTTTGCCATGCGCATTGTTCAATTATGCCTTAAAATCCCATTCCAACAGTTGTTTAAACCCAATTCATCAAAACATTTCGCCTAAAGACTTAACAATTTCCAGGGCTATGACGGCCAGGTAGGTTATCAAAAAGCACATCAGCATCACGAAAGAGAACACCCGGATTTTGGGCGGTATCTTCTGCGCCTCGCCCTTGAGTCGCTGCAACTCCAGTGTCTTAAAGTCATGGGCCAGCATCTGAAAATAGACCGCGCTGTCGTCCCCGCGCAGGACACCGATCAGCCCCCTGACTATATCCGAAAGCATTGGCGAGTTAAGCCGCGCTTCGAACCGGGTCAGGGCCGCCTCATAGGAGGAGGAACGCATGTCCGCCGTCACAATGTCTAGCTCGCGGGCGAAGGCCGATCCCGCGTTTTTCTTGTAGTTCTCCATCATGGCCAGCACGTCGCGGCTGCTTTTCAGCGTCTGCTCTATGGTGGCCACAAAGCGGGGCAGTTCGCTTTCGATCTGCTCCCGCTTTGCCCGCAGTTGCTCATCCGCTTTTCCGGTTTCCTTGAAGTAGACCAGCACCGCCAGGAACACCAGCACCGGCGAGAGCAGCGGGAATAGAAGCAGGCAGGGAATCACGCCCAGGAGAATCGCTCCCGCCTTGACCATGGCGTAGGCGGCGTAGACCTCCGGCGATGTGCCGATGCCCGCCGCCTTGAGGATGTTCGCCATGCGGCTCCTTTTGTATTCATCCATGGGGATGTGTTTCGAGAGCCTGACGGCAAGCGACGTGAGCCACGCCTCCATGGTTTTGGCGGCCTTTTTATCCCCCCTGCCCGCGCCGAGCATGGCTCTGGCCGCGCCGAGGGTGGGCAGCTTCAGTACATCGGACAGGATAAAGAACATCCCCGC
>Ga0067045_1005214_pt1 | contig 10459 bp, 9 predicted proteins | sample TerdegcTABiofilm_FD_59184 | JGI IMG/M metagenome (GOLD analysis project Ga0067045, IMG submission 59184) | Combined Assembly of (Gp0054472, Gp0054536) Wastewater bioreactor microbial communities from Singapore -Terephthalate degrading... | reverse complement strand
AGTGATAATCGTATGCATCGTTCTGTTCCTATCCGGTCGCAGTGGTTCTTGAACCAAACCTATTCTGCTTCAGGACCTTGGAACAGAACGACCTTTTTCTAACTCAGCTTTTCGGGCTAAACAGGGCAGATTGGATGAGGCGAATGGGCAGTGGTTCTGTGCAATGTAAGGGCTGATTTTGCGCGATTATGGGTACGGCCTTGTGTAATTTGCAAGGCTTTTTTTGACAGGTTTTTTGTGACCCCGTTTCGGCGCGGGTGGGGTCTGCGCGACAGCCCCGGACTTGGGAATGAAACCGAGAGGCGATCAGGCGCCGGTCTTATGCTCCATCCAGAATGGGGCGGAGGCAAACCAAGCGAAGGTCCCGGCCAGCAGCCAGGCCTGGGCCTGGGGCAGGGTGAGCCTTTCGGCGAAAAAGAGGATGGGGGCCAAGGCGACCCCGCCCAATGCGACAGCGGAAATGCCTTGAAGAATGAGTCTGCGGGGTTTCACGGGGCGGCAAGGGGACTGGCCGAACGACGGGTTTGCAGAATCCGGCTCAGAACCACGTAGAGCAGCGAAGTGAGGAACCAGCCGGGCAGGCTGACGAAGAAGATCTGAGCGCGACCGCTCAGCACCAGCCAGGAGCAGGCGGCAACTGTCAGAATCCAAGCCAGACCGGCGGCCCAATTGAGGTGGAGCCCGGCCGCTTCGGCAAAGTTTGAGCGCAAGCCCAGCCGGGGGAGCACCCAGAAATCCATGAAAATGACCGCCCCCATCGGCATGAGGATCATGCCCCAGAGGGCGACAAAGTCCAGGAGCCGCATGGTGACGATGGGGAAGATGGCGGTAACTGTCGCGACGAGGCCGGTGACCAGCGTGACCCGGTATCGGGAGGAGCCCGGGATGAGAGACTGGAAGGCGAGGCCGGCGCGGTAGAGGGTTGGGTTGGCGGTGGTCCAGCCAGCGGCGACCACGGCAATCAGGCCGGCCAGCCCGCAGGCATTATAGGCCAGGGGACCGGGCAGGACGGCGGTATTGGCGGGGTCCTGGCGCAATTGGACCGCGTAGAGAACGGAGGCGGCAATCCAAGCCATGAAATGACCGAGGAACATGCCGGCGGCGGAGGCGACGCCATACCAGGATTTTCTGGCGAAGCGGAAGATGGAGAGATCGGCCATGCCGACGTGCCAGGCCATATTACAGAACCAGGCAAAGAACATGACGTGCCAAAAGGTGAATTTGAGCTGGCCGGGTTGGGGCGGACCGCCCGTCCAGATGGCGGTGGTGGCGACATGCCAGAAATCGCCCGGGCGGGTCAGGCCCATTTCCCGGAGGCCAATCACGCCAAAGGCAATGAACATACAGACCAGCCATGGCGCGGCGATGTTGGCGAAGCGGGAGACGAAGCGGTAACCGTAGGCCGCAACGACCGAGAACAAGGAACCGGTCACGAGCACCGCCAGCACCCAGCCGACACCGGTCGGGAGGGTGTCGGTCAATTGCGGCATGGCGAACTTGAAATAGACGCCGAGGGCGGTGGCCGAAACGGTCATCATGGCGCCGGCCAGCACCGTGAACATGACGCCGTTGGCGGTGTTGTAGAGGGTGACCACGTGGCGGCCGCAGATTTTTTCGAGCTGGTAATAGAGGGTGAGCCGCGCCCGGGTGGCGATGGGCGCGGTGAGGAACGTCCAGCTCAGAACCGCCAGGAGGTTGCCCACGACCAGCCCGGCGATGAAGTCGAACGCGCTGACGCCCGCCGCGAGGAACAGGGGACCGATCATCAGTTCGGTTCCCGCGACGTGCTCGCCGGCGAACTGGCCGACGAAGCTCTTGAGGCCGAGCCGGGCCTTTTCGGGCACCGGCTCCCGCTCGTGTTCGTTCACCGGGTCCTGCGCGGAATCGCTCATGGGCCTATTTGACCCGCTGGAGCTCGGCGAAGCGCGCGGAGGCGGTTTCCCAGCGAGCGGGGTCCGCCGGCTCGTAGGTGGCCACCGCGCTGGACTTGCGGACGACCCGGCGCATTTCGGCCAGGGAGGACAATTCGCCGCTGGAGCGGACCTGGACGAGGAGATTGCCCATGGCGGTGGCCTCGACGGGGCCGGTGATGACGGGGCGCTGGCAGGCGTCGGCGGTGAACTGGTTGAGCATCTCGCTCTTGGAACCGCCGCCGACGATGTGAATGACCTCGATGCGGTTTTCGGCAAGCTCTTCGAGCCAGCCGAGGGTCTGGCGGTATTTCAAAGCCAGGCTTTCATAAGCGCAGCGGACCAGCTCCCCTTCGGTTTTCGGGACGGGCTGGCCGGTTTCGCGGCAGAAATCCTGGATGGCCTTGGGCATGTCCGGCGGGTTGAGGAAACGCGGGTCATCGGGGTTGACGATGGAGCGGAGGGCGGGGGCTTTGGCCGCCAGACGGGCAAGGTCCGAGTATTCGTATTTCCTGCCGCGGGCGTCAAAGGACCGTTTGCATTGCTGGACCAGCCACAGGCCCATGATGTTCTTCAGCAGCCGATAGGTGCCGTCGAGGCCGCCTTCGTTGGTCAGGTTCAGTTCCTCGGTGCGCGGGGACAGGGAGGCTTTCTGGACCTCGACGCCCATGAGCGACCAGGTGCCCGAGCTCAGATAAGCCCAGTTGGGCTTGCCGGTGTTGGCCGTCGGAACGCCGGCGACGGCCGAGGCGGTGTCGTGCGTGGGCGGGGCGACGACTTTGATGGCGCCCAGGCCGGTGCGCTCGGCCACGCAGGCGCGGAGGGTGCCGAGGGTGGTGCCCGGGGGGACGATTTTGGGGAACAGATGGAGGGGGAGGCCAAATTTCTTGAGGAGGTCGGTGGCCCAGTTGCGTTTGAGCGGATGCATGCACTGGGTGGTGGTGCCGTTGGTAAACTCGATGACCCGCGAGCCGCAGAGCGCCCAATGGATGAAGTCGGGCATCATGAGCATGCAATCGGCCTGTTGCAGCAGGGCGGGCGCAGCCTGGTTGGCGGCCAGCAACTGGAACAGGGTGTTGAATTGCATGAACTGCAGGCCGGTCTGGGCGAAAATCTCGGAGCGGGGCACCTTGCGAAACGCCTTTTCCATCATCCCGTTGGTGCGGGCATCGCGGTAGTGGAACGGCTGCCCCAGCATTTCGCCCTGGCGGGTCAGGAGGACGTAATCCACGCCCCAGGTGTCGGCTCCCACCGAGACGATGGATTTGCCATACTTGTGCGCGGCCAGACCCAGGCCGTTCTGGATTTCGGCCCAAAGCCGCAGGACGTCCCAGCGCATCGAGTCGGCCAGGTAAACCGGGCCGTTGGGGAAGCGATGGATTTCCTCGAGTTTGAGGGTCTTGCCGTTCCAGAGGCCGGCGATGACGCGGCCGCTTTCAGCCCCGAGGTCAATACCGAGATAAACGCGTTGTGGCATAGGTCAGTTCAGTGTTGGCGGTGAGCAGTCAAAGGTCAAAAGGTCAAAGGGCGGCGGTGGTTTCAACCGCGGGCAGGGCTGGCGCCTGTTTCTGGCTGAGCTTCCCGCTGTAGGCCGCCAGCACCGTCGAGCCCAGCAGAAGGACCAAGCCCAAGGCGAGCAGCGAGCGGGTCTTGCTGCTGGTGCCGCGCCATTCGCCGAGAAAGATGCCCAGCAGGGTGCTGAAGAGGATGGCGCTGGCCATGAGGACGGCCCAGCCAATGTAGGCCATTTTGCCCATGGCCGGCTCGCCGGTTTTGAAGGCGATGAATTGCGAGCACCAAATGGCGCCGGCCAGGCCGGCGAAGAGGAAGTTGCCGGCAATGGGGGCGCCGGCTTTCAGGTAGTCGCCGGTGGTTTTGTTCCGGGCGTTGAGGTAGAGGCACCACACGCCATTGACGAGAAAGCCGCCCAGCAGCACCACGACCAGGACGGGCATGCCCCGCCAGGTGGCGGAGGTGGCCGGGGCGGTGGTCTGGGCCAATTGCTCGATGGTGGCGCCGCCCTGGAGGCCGAAGCTCATGGCCGAACTCATGAGGCCGGAGAAAATCGCGACGGTGATGCCGCGCTTGAAATTGTATTCGGCAACGGCCTTTTTCTTTTCCGCCTCGGGCAATTCGTTTTCCTTGGACATGCCGGCCATGCCGACGAAGATGATGCCCAGGAGGGAGACGAACACGCCGACCAGCGAGACGTTGGCGGAGGGGGTGCCGTAGAGGCTGCCGATTTTGCCCGCAATGATGGGCGGGACGAGCGTGCCGGCGGCGGCGCACAGGCCGCAGCCGATGGCCAGTCCCAGCCCCACGCCGAGGTAGCGGATCATCAGGCCCCAGGTGAGGCCGCCGACGCCCCACGCGGCGCCGCAGAGAAAGCAATAAAGCAAGGTGTTGCCGGGTGAGGCCTTGAGCACGGCAAACACATTGGGCGAGGTGGTCAGCGCCAGAATCCAGGGAACGATGACCAGGCCGAAGACCGCATAGATGAACCAGTAGCTTTCCCAGGCCCAGTTCCTGACTTTCTTGAACGGGAGGTAGAAGACGGCGCCGGCCAGGCCGCCGAGCGCGAAGATGGTTACGCCCAGAGCGGGGTTCGTGGTTGCGGGAGCAAGTTCATTCATGGCGAGTCCTTACTTACATGAGGGGTTCGGGTGGAAAAATGAGAATCCAGGTTGCAGGCCGGATTGGCGGTCGGGGCTCTCCCCGCGGGGGAGGCGGGGAGAGCGGCTTGAATCCCTGCAGATGGTTCCGCACCAGCCCATGGGTGTCAGAATCAGCCGGTGCGGCTCAGCGCTTGGACAGCACGTCGCGTTCGTAGCGTTTGACTTCGGCAAGCCAGGCATCGCCGACGGGGACGCCTTTTTGCTGGCAGTAGTAGTCCCACACGGCGCCGAAGGGGAGCACTTTGGCATCCTCCATGAGGGCCAGGCGCGAGGTGTAGTCGCCGTCGCGCTCGAATTGCTTCAGTTTCGCGATGGGGGCCACCAGCGCCAGCAGCAGGGCCTTGATCATGTTGCGGGTGCCGATCACCCAGGCGGCCACGCGGTTGATGCTGGCGTCGAAGTAGTCCAGACCGATGCGCACCCGGCCGACATACCCGCCCCAGACAATTTCCTGGGCGATCGCCTGCAACTCGTCGGTGAGGGTGACGACGTGATCGCTGTCCCAGCGGACGCCCCGGCTGACGTGCAGGGCGATTTCGGGCAGGTAGCAGAGCACGGAGGAGATCTTGTCGGCGATGCCCTCGGTGGGGTGATAGTGGCCGGCGTCCAGCGTGAGGAGGGTGCCGCGGCTGACGGCGTAACCGAGGTAGAACTCGTGGGAGCCGGGCGTGTAGCTTTCGGCGCCGATGCCAAAGAGCTTGGGCTCGACCGAGTCCACGTTGAGTTTGCGATCAATCTTCTTTTTGAAGACGGCGTCGAGGGATTCAACCAGGCGCTCGCGCGGTCCGCGCCGGTCCGCGGGCGTATCCTTCATGCCGTCGGGGATCCAGAGGTTGGTGAGGCAGGTTTTGCCGAGCGCCTTGCCGATGGCGGCGCCGATTTCGCGCGAACGAATGCCGTGTTCAATCCAGAATTTGCGGACGGACTTGTCGGGGTGGGTGAGGGTCATGCCGTCCTTGACCATGGGATGGGAGAAATAGGTCTGGTTGAAATCCATGCCGATCTTGAGGGACTTGGCCCAGGCGATCCAGTTCTTGAACTGGTCGGCGCTCAGCTCGTCGCGCTCGACTTTCCGGCCGTCCATTTCCGCGTAACAGGCATGAATGTTGAAGCGGTGGGAGCCGGGAATGAGCGAAAGAGCCTTTTCGAAGTCGGCCCGGAGCTGTTCGGGCGTGCGGGCTTTGCCCGGGTAATTGCCCGTGACGGCCAGGCCATCGCCGAGGGCGCCCCCGACATTTTCAAACCCTCCAACGTCATCTCCCTGCCAGCAATGCATGGAGATGGAGATGCGCGCGAGCTGGGCAAGAGCTTGGTCGGTGTCCACTCCAAGTTGGGCGTAACGTTCCCGGGCGAGTTGATAGGATTTTTCGATGTTCTTGGTATTGCTCATAAGTGTTTTGTAGTTGCGCGACCAGATAAAGAACCTGATGGGATGCATTTATCGCAACTTCCCTGGGCAAATGCCAACCGAAAAATGCGGGGGCGCGGGGCCGGTTTTCCGCGATCCACGGGGGAGGATGCTTCCGCGTTCGCTCTTGGGCCTCGGCCTGACAGGTCTGCCATTTCCGTGGGAACTTGGCCCGGACAGGTTCGAACCGGATTGGGGAGGGGCCGCAGGAAACGCTGAAATGCTGACATGCTGAAATGCTGAAATGCTGAAACGCTGAAATGCCGAAACGGACCGTGGGAGGACTGCCGGGGTGGGCGGGAGGGGAAAGGCGCAAGCGATGAAGCAGGCTTTTGGGGTTGGGACCGTGGGCAAGGGCTTGAGCTCGTTTGAGGACCTCGCAGAGCGTTGGGACTGGGGGATGGCACGTCGCCCCAGCCCGCGCGAGGGGTGGGGGGCGGCAAGATGGTTCTTCATGCCCAGGGTATGTAGCCGGAAAAAGCCTGTCCGTGGGCAAGCCCGCAGAACACGCAGAAGCACGCAGAAGAGCGTAAATAAACCAAGGATGAGGCGGGTATTTGACACGCACGCGCGGGTCAAAAGCCTGAATCCGAGCCTTAAGACGCCTCTTTTGAGGTGTTGGCTGACCGACCTCTGCGGACCAGACACGCCACCCACACAGGGGGAGGCTGCTTTCGTAACCTCCTGGCCCGGAACGGAGTGCGGGCGACGGGCAGAGGGAGCGCGGAACGCTCGTCTGACCTGGACCGTCTCCGGGCCGGCTGAAACGGGCTGTGATTTCGGGGTTTTTGCTGGAGCTCGGAATAGCTCGCAACAGGACGGATTGGTACAGAGTGGCTCGACGGGCTGGTGACCCGGAGACGGGCTTGTGCGGGGGTGGCTGCAACCGCTTACGGGTGCCGCGTCCTGCACACGATTGGCGGGGATTTTGGCCCCGCCCTAAATGCTGATCTCGAACCGGGCCTGCCCGGGACGAGCCGCGCTGTCAAAGAGCTGAACAAAGGGTGTTACGGCGTTTCAGACAAAGGGTAAACTCACCCTGTGAGCGAACTCTGCGCCTTATGGCGTTTCAGTTTGCTCCGAGGCTCGGGGCCTCACGGCAGTCGAAATCTGCTGTGCTTTAGGTAAGCCATTTAGGTGAAGACGTCAAGTGCGGAAGCGATTTTTTTGAGTTTTTTTCGGTGGCTTGAGGCAGGCTGTTTGAGAAAAGGTGGGGCGGATTTGTTACAAATGTTGTTGACGTGCTCAGGGCGACAAGTGGGAATCGAACGGCTCTGCCGCGGCCTGCTTAACGGGCCTGGAGGGACGCAAGGAACGGGTCGGGGTCTGGAGGGGGTGTTGGGAGGCGGGCGTGGCCAGATTCCATGAGTCCGCGATTTCCGGAAGACATTAGGTTTGGCCGAAGAACTCGCCCAACGTTTCCAGGTCTTCGTCGCGCAAGGCCTTTTCGAACGGATGGGCCCATGCGGAAGTGTTTTCCCGAACCCAATTGGCAAAGGAGTCAAAGCCCCCGGCAAACAGTTCGTCCAGTCGCGCGGCGGCCGTTTCCACGCCGGCGGCGTTGGCGGGGGGAGGGGGGACAGTGGTCAGGTCGTTCCGATTACGGCGGAGCCAGCCTTGCGGGAGGCCGGCCAGCCCGCGATCCGGATGGAGGGCAAACCAGACCAGGCGGGCCAGCACGGCACGCAGGCGGAAAACACTGGTGCCCAGAGGCCCGTGCCTGCGCGTGCCGGGAGGCGGCTGTTCAACAACTGCCAGTTCGAGGCCTTGGTGAGTTGGCTGCCAAGCCAGGTATCTCGGTGTTGAAGGCCAGGTTCCGGCGCGATTGAAGCGGGGCCGGAGGCTTCGCAACAACTCCGCTTCGCGAGCCAGGGCAGCCGGCTCGTCCGCGCACAGTTCGAGTTCGATTCGGTCCACGGCGCGCAGGAGCTGGAGATGCCGGCGCGGCAGGCGGTCGGGATTGGCGACCCGATAGCTGGCCAGCCGCCGGCGCAGGTTTTTCGCTTTGCCCACATACAGCACCGTCGCGGCCGCGTCGCGCATCAGATAGACCCCGGGGCGCTCGGGGGCGCGCCGGAAAAAGTCCGGCCCAAGGCGCTCGACAAGCGGCTGGGGGTCGGCGAAGAGGAGCATCTGGGTCATGGCAGGCGGCGAAGCCTGGAGTGGGAAAGCGGGGAAACGTTGCCGTCCTGGCCGCGCTCAGTCATAGAGCAAGGGTTCCTTGCGCCAGTCCTTGTCCTTGTCGTGGCCATACTCGAGAACGCGGGGCCGGCGCTCGCGCAGCCGCAAAGACTCCACGCCCAGATAATATCCCTGCGAGGCCGGATTCCGGCCGACACATTCGAGGCGAAGGGTGTAGGCGCCGGGGTCAGGCCAGAAATCGAGCAGGTGGAACTCGCGCGCGGTCGGTTCGGGGGAGTACAAATCGAGCACCGGGCCGATCTTGACGCCGTTGAGGAAGGCCTGGTATTTGCCGAAGTCGTACGAGCGAGTCAGTTGGAGCAGCAGGCGCAGCGGTTCCTTGGTTTTGACTTCAAAGGGCAACTCGATCCAGGCGTCTTCCCCGGCTGGCGCGCGGTAAAGCACTTGCGGGCCCGGGTAGAGGGCCAGTTGCTGGGGTGCGGCCTGGCCCGCGCCATGTTTCAGGTTGGGAACCTCGCGGGCGTAAACGGTGAGCCGCTCGAGGCTTGGGAGACGGCGCTCGCGCGCGTGGGGGGCGCGGGCGGTGAAGGTGGGCGTGCCGGTTTGATACCAGAAGGCGACACTGGAGTAATCATCCTCGCGCTCGTTCCAGCTCGTGCTTTTGTAGTTGGGATTCTCGTCGGGGGAAATCCAGCCGAAATGCTCGAAGGTGACGCGAATGCCTTTTTGAAAGACGATGGGGTCCTGGAGATGCCAGCGGTAGGCGCTGGTGTGGCCGCCGACGATGCCCCACTGATCGAAATAGGGCACCCCGAAGTAGGGAGTGCTCGTGGTCTTGAGGCCCCAGGCGCACAGGAAATAATCCTCGGTGCCGGTGCCCCAGATGCCCGGCACAGCCTCGCCGTCTATGTAAATCTTCTCGTCGCCCTCACCGAACCAGGAGGGGCTGCGCGTTCTGACGCTCAGGACCGTGCCGACATAATGACCTTTGCCCTCGGTTTCGAGGACGAGGTAATCCTTGCCGGTTTGCGCCGGATATTCCTGGCGGTACTGGGCATGGAAGTAGGGCGTATCGTCGGGGAGAGAATCCCTTTGGACCCAGTCAATGTTGTAGTAGAGAAGGCTGATGGGTTTGTCGCCTTCGTTGACAATTTCCACGCGGGCGGATTTGCGGAATGGCATTTGCCAGAAACAGTTGTAGGAATCGGCATCCTCGACAATGACGGGGAGGCTGATGACTTCGCTGCGCTTGCCGAAGGCGTTGGCGAAGAAATCCCCCACCGGCGCTTCCACGCCCGGGCGGGCGCGGCCATCCCAATAAATGCGCAGCAGCATGTCCTGGACGGTGGCGGAGCCTTGTTTGGCCCAGCGATGGGGCTCCGGGCCAAGGAAAGTCAGCCAGATGTGGGTGATGACACCGGGGCCTTGCACGTCCATGAGCACGCGGGTGGCGCCCGGGGGGACACTTTGGTTGTCGCGGTTGCTGGCCTCCTCGCGATCGCCCTTCGGGGGAGCGGTTGGATCGTAGCGTCCGTCCGGGCCGGCCCGGTGCGTGGAAGAGGCCCGGCGGCTGCGGCCCTCACGGGGACGAATCAGGTCCTCCAGCAGACCGCTTCCCCATGCCGAACTCGAGGCCGCGCCCTCCAGGAACAGGGCGGCCAAAATCAACCAACAGCCTGTGCGCGTTTTCATAAAGGTTTGGTCCCGCTGGCGGGGCGCGCCGACCGCCGGGGCTTGCTCAGCCGGGGCGCTATTTCGCGCCCTGGTCAATCCATGCCCGGACGAGGCCGATCTGATCGGCAGTGAGGCGTGGAATCCCGGCCTTGTTGCCGGGCGGCGGCATGAAATGGTCTTCGGGCCCGAGATGGGCGATGCTATGGACCAAGGGGCTTTGGGCGCTGTTACCGGGGAGGATCACCCGGGTTTTGCCAGCCCCCTTGAGGGCGTCGGCCAGGTTGTCCAGCCGCAGACCGGCTTTGGGCTTTTCTGCTCCGTGACACCGGACGCAGGACTTGTCGAAGATCGGTTTGATGTCCGAAGCGTAGGCCAGCCCCGGCTGGTTGGCGGGCGGAGGCAGTTTGGAAAGGTCAATATTGCTTTTGGCCGCGGCATGGGAGGCGCTGAGGCTGAGCAGCAAGGCCGCGACGAGGGTGAAGGCGTGAAGGCCCGGATGATGCGTTGTCATGTAAAACAGGTTTTCCGGCCCTGACCTTTGCCCAGAGGGGCGGCTTTGTCAAAAACATTTGGCCCCAAGGCCCCCGGCCGGGGGAGGCCGCAGCTTAATCTTTCCTTAAGCTGGTCCGGGAATAAGCTGCAACAACTGA
>Ga0067045_1005277_pt1 | contig 10461 bp, 6 predicted proteins | sample TerdegcTABiofilm_FD_59184 | JGI IMG/M metagenome (GOLD analysis project Ga0067045, IMG submission 59184) | Combined Assembly of (Gp0054472, Gp0054536) Wastewater bioreactor microbial communities from Singapore -Terephthalate degrading... | reverse complement strand
GTGGATGAGAGGGTATCTCCGTTGGCGGATCTAGGCTGAGACCGGGCAGGAGTCGGAGCGTGGGCCAAGCAGCAGAGTCGCGTGGGGCGGGCGTCTCGACGCCGCTGTTCGCCGGGTGCCAGTGGGTACAAGCACCGTCTCCGGGTGAGGCTCCGAATCGGTGCCAGTCCCCCACCTGGCGACCGACCCACTACCCATCCGCCTTCTTCCCCCTCGACTGCACCCAAATGACGCCCTTCGCGATGAAATAACTGGCCGCGGAGATGATGGCTGCAAGGGCACTGACTGAGAAGTCGATGTAGTACGAAAGCACGATGCCGATGAGCCCCGACGCGAAAGCGATCCCGAAGGCCCATGCGACCACGGCGTTCACCGTGCTGCCGATCAGCAGGGCGGCCGCGCCCGGCGAGACCAGCATGGCGAAGACAACGATGGCCCCGACGCCCTTCATCAGGATCGCCGCGGACAGGCCGATGAGCGCGAAGAGGATGTAGTTGTACACCCCCGCCTGGATCCCGAACGCCCGCGCGCCCTCCATGTCGAAGGTGATGAACAGGAACTCCCGCCGCAGGACGCCGAACAGGAGCACCACCAGGCCTGTTAAGCTCCCAAGAATCAGCAGGTCCTGGTTGCTCAGCAGGAGCAGGTCCCCGATCAGCACCCCCCACACACGCGTGGCAGACTCAGGGATCAGCGAGATGAGCAGTACCGCCAGGGCCATGGAGAACGCGAAGCCCACGCCGATGGCCGGATCTGCCGCGCGGTCGGAACTGCGAAACGACGCGCCGCCGGCGAGCAACGCGAGGGCCACCGCGAACACGGCGCCTCCCAGTACCGGATTGCCCAGGTGAACCAGACCATAGGCCTCGAGGACGATGATCAGTGCCGCTCCTGCGAGTGCTGCGTGGCTTGCCCCGGACACCAGGAATGTGAGGCTGCGGAAGCTCGCGAAGACCCCACTCAGGGCCGCGTTTATGGCGATCAGGAACACGCCAATAAGCGCGCGTAGGACGAACGGGGAGCTGAGGTATTCGAGGAGATCAGTCATGCGAAGCCTGGATGACCGGGTGACGGTAGCCTTCCTCGCACACCAGCACCGGGACAAGAGTGCCGTAGGCTTCCCGCAAGTTCTCGGCGGTCAGGACCTCCAGCGGCGTCCCGAAAGCGATCTGGCGCGTGTGCAGAAGTAGCGAGTGAGTGATGAAGTGGCAGATGGGGTTCACGTCATGCACAACAACCATGACCGTGACCCCATGGGACCGCGCGAGATGGTGCAAGAGTTCGCCGATCGCCGCCTGACTGGCTGCGTCCACCTGTCCGAAGGGCTCATCCAGCACGAGCACGGGCGGGTCCACTGCGAGCGCCCGGGCGATCAGTGTGCGCTGGCGCTGGCCGCCGCTCAGCGAGCGGAACGGCCGCCTGGCCATGGGCAGCATCCCCACCATGTCCAGCGCCTTATCAACCCGGGAGCGAATCTGCCCTCTGCACCCCGATTTGCGGGTGTGGGCGGCAAGACTCACGACTTCCCGCACGCTCAGCGGCGGGCTGAGATTGATGGCAGTCTGCTGCGGCACGTACCCGATGAGGCGCTGGACCGCTTCCGGGTCCTGTTCGGGGTCCTGGCCCAGAATGCGTATGCTCCCACAGCTGGGCGCGAGCAGCCCCATCATCAGCTTGATGAGCGTGGTCTTGCCGGACCCGTTCGGCCCGATTACCGCGCAGAAGGCACCGCGCGGCAGGGCGAACTCCACCCCGCTGAGTGCCTCCACGGGGGGCACGCGGTAACGGAACCCCAGCCCGCGGACGTCGATGATCGTCTCCCCAACCTCGGTCAGGGCTCGGGTACCGGCCCGGCAAACGGGACAGTCGTGCTCTGGCCGGCTCATTGTGGCGCCGGGACCTCCATCCAGACATTTCCGTTCATCGCCGAATCATGGGCGACGATGCCCGGGACTGTGAGTTCCCATCCCCGGACCTCGTCCAGCCGCGGCTTCTCATCACGTTCCAGAGCACCCAGGAAGTCCTGAAGCAGAGAGTACTCAGCGGTCCCGTGCCCGCCGGCCTGGGCACTGGGCGGCAGGTTCGGGTCATTGCGCGGCACGTCGATTTCCTGGGTCGCCACAGTCTTGCCCTGGATGTACAGCCGCCCCGGGTTCTCCCCCACCCCATCCTGGCTTGTGGCGACGAACCCGTTTGTCCCGTGGATCTCATACGCGTGCATGCCGCGATCCCGGGGGAGCAGCGACGTCCGCAGCATCTTGATGGTCATGCCCTTCTCGGTCTGGAACAGGGCCACCTGCAGGTCGATGGTCCCCGGATCGGGCAGGTCGAAGATGTGGTGGGTATCTCCCACGCCGCATGCGCGGACGATGCGGTCGCCGGTGATCTCCAAGATTGGCCCCAACGAGTGGGAGCAATAGTGCAGAGGCGGGCGGTAGCTTCGCCAGCGCTTCTCGCCCGTCACCGGGTCGTAGATCAGCGACGGGATGGGGTGCATGTACTCGCACTCAGCGTAGACGATGATCCCCAGGTCGCCCGACTGCACCAGTTCGCGCCAGTGGTTCACAAAATGCCAGTAGACGCAGTTCTCAGCCAGCATGTAGCGCTTACCGGTGCGGCGGACGGCATCCACGATCTGCTGACATTCGGGGATGGTGGGCGCCATGGTCACTTCGCTGAGCACATGACAACCCGCCTCAAGCGCGCTCACCACCTGCTCGCGATGAGCGGGGATCGGTGTGCCCACAAAGACGATATCCAGGCCGCTGTCCACGAACTGCCCATAGTCGGTGAAGCAGCGGTCATCGGAAAGCCCAAGGCCTTCCTGGAAGCGCGCCAGGGCCTCCGGGTCGCGATCACACAGGGCCGTGATCTCGCACCGCGGGTCTTCGGCCAGCAGTCGCCCGTAGCCCGATCCTCGCCCCACACCCACCAGACCGACACGCCATCTGTCTGCCATGAGTCTTCGCTCCTTGAGCCGGCCTGAGCCGACGGATGATCTATGCTTCCCTGCGCACCAGCAGGGACAGATAAGCCACAACGTCCGCGCTGGACCCGGTCGCCACGCCCGAGTTGGTGTAGTCGACCATCTCGGCTTCGGTTGCCCCAAGTGCAGTCGCAGCGTGGAGCATCGCCGCAACCGGGCCATACCCGCACATCGACACATCCAGCCGCAGCCGGTCCCGCAGAAGGCCTTCCGGGTCCAATTCCAGCATGCGGTGGATCAGCACCTGGTCCTGCTCCCGAGCATAGTCCGCGCTCTCGAAATGGGTCATGTCGGTGCTCGCGACGATCACCGCATTCTGCCCGGCGAGATGCTCTGCCAGAACTCCACCGACTTGATCCGCCGCCGGGCCGCCTTGATCCAGCATCATAATCGGCACGATGGGCGTGTCCACCCCGAACACGTACTGGATGAAAGGAAGCTGGACCTCGAGGCTGTGCTCCCCCGCGAAACCGGACACGCCATCGGTGAACCCCTTCAAATCTCCAGCGATGGCAGTCGCGAGATCACCCGCGATGGGCGAACGCCCCAGCGGCGTCTCCCACCATCCCCCGGTCTGAACTCCGTTCACGTAGCTTCTGCCGTGGTTGGGGCCAACCACCACAAACACGTCCGGGCGACCATCGCGGGCCAGTTGCAGATAGCCCTTTGCCGCCGCGGCACCCGAGTACATATAGCCCGCGTGGGGGCTCACGAGACCCAGGATGCGCCGCGGACCGTCGTCATTCACCGCCGGCGGAAGCTGGGCACACCCCGCGTGCCGGAAGCAGGTGTCAAGGCTCGCGAGCAGCTCTCGCTGCGTTGCGGGGTAGAACATCCCGGCGAACGCCGGCGGACGTACGGCATTCACCGCCATCGCACTCAGTCCTCCTCATGGGCCGCCGGTCGCCGCACTGGACAGACAGGGGCCTATTCCGTCGGCCCACGTACCAGTTCAGCGAACCCTTTGAGCGTCTGCATGGCGTTGCGCACTCCCGCCGACACCAATCTGCGCTCGGCTCCAGTGCGCGCGGTTACCTCGTCAACAATATGGGCCATCCTTTCGCGCTGTGTCAAGGCGAGCCATTCCGGCTCTGCGGCCAGTTCGTGCGCCACCTGGAGGATGGTCCTGCCTGACTTCGAACGCCCGTCGATCCGGCTGCCGAAGTCCACCGCCGCCGCGCGCTGAACCCGTACCAGCCCCGGGTTCACCGGTTCAGGCGTCGCGAGTGGCGGAGGCAACGGCTCGCAATCGCGTCGGGTGAACTCCAAAGCCCCATCGGTCCCCCCGAGCCTCTCCCGGATGACCGGTTCATACTCTGCGTTGATCTCATACCCGATCCCGGTTCTACCCTCTTCGGCGGCCACTTTCACCGTGGTTCCGCTGCCGAGGAAGGGGTCCAGCACGGTCTCCCCGGGGAAACTGTACATCCGGATCAGGCGGCGAGGAATCTCCTCGGGGAATGCGGCAAGGTGCGCGTCTTGACGCTCGCCCGGAACGCGCCAGTGCCCCGCGAAGTACTCCACCCACTGCTCGTGGGTCATACGCGCGGCTTCTTTGATCTCGCGCGAGACGGCGGGCGCCTTACCCTGCTTCTTGAACACGAGAATGAACTCGTAGTCGATCATGATCGCCCCGTTGCGGGGGTATGGATAGGACCCCATGATCGACGCCCCGCCGGTGGTGTTGCAGGTGGTCAGTTTCTGCCAGATCACCGCGCCCATGTAGTCTAGGCCGATGCTTTCGCAGAAGCGGATGATCTCGGTGCGAATTGGAATGATCTTGTACCGGCCATAGTGTGCGGCGCGGGCGAACTGGTCGCCGATATTGATGCACATGCGGCAGCCGGGGTGCAGGACCCGCTCGCACTCGGCCCAGACCTCGTTGAGCTTCGCAATGTACTCCTCATACGTATCGTCGAAGCCGATCTGTCCCGGCGAACCGTAGTCCTTGAGCTGCCAGTACGGGGGCGATGTCACCATGAGGTGCACCGACCCGGAATCAAGCTCGGGCATGCGCCGGGCATCTGCGATGTAGATGCGGTGGGGCACGATGGGTGTGGGCCTCCGGAGCGAGTGGGGGTCCTTTCCCCGGCGCGACACAATAGCCCTTCCCCATCATAGCGAGGGCCCCGGCGGACGAACGCCGGGGCCCTGCGTGACTCCTGACTGCCCGTTCCCTACCCCTCCGTCACCTCGATGCCAACCGGTTTCGCATCCGACCGGTTCTCCGGGTTGTAGTACTCATACACCGTACTCTTCGGAGCCTGGGCCTTGAGGGGGTACCTCGCCCGCAGCGTATAGCTGAACTCCAGCTTCTGCCGGCCCCCAACCGTCTCCAGGTATATGATCGCCTGTCGCCCGGTTAGGTTGAAGCGGTCGACCTTCTTCGAACCCACCAGTTCAGCGAAGTCCCCGGCATCCACGGTGAAGCCCGGCGGGATTCCGAGATCCACCACAACCATCCCGAGCTTCGCGGGGGTATTGTTGGTCACAGTCACCTTGGCAGTCACCGTATCGTCCTTCGCGAGCCGGGTCTTGTCATACTGCACCTCGATGGACAGGGCATCCGTCCCCGGCTTCTCGGCAGCCTTCCAGGGCATGTAGTACCGCCCGACCACCTGGTAGAGCGAACTTCCCTGCCCCGCGAATTCGATCCGTACCTTATTGGCGCCTGGCTTCACGAACTGCCGGCAGTCGATGGCGCGCATCACGTCGGCGTCTTCGGGAGTGATCGCGAATGCGGCAGCGCGCTCGCCGTTGACGGTGATGGTGATCTCCGCGTTGGTGTCCCGCGTGGTGGCTTCCTTCTGGGCCATCACCAGGGCGCGCAGAGCGAAGATCGTGGCGTTGGTCGAGAACCACGTGCCACGTGGGTCCTTGTTTGCGACCAGGTAGTTCAGCACCTTGGATGCCTCGGTGGAGTGGTGCCCGCCGCGCAGGAGGGCCAGCACCGCCATTCCGGTGGCCTCCAGGTCCGCGCTCTTGCCGGTGCTATTGGTGACGCCGCCGATGGAGGACTCCCACCACATCTGGTCGCCCTCGGTCTTCGCCATGCCGATGAGGGTCTTCAGCACTTCCTGCGTGGTACCGGTCAGCTCTCCTCTACCCTTGAGGCTGTCGGCCCCGACAAGCGCGTTCGCCACAATCGCCAGGGTGTACGGGTCTTTCGCCTGCTTCCAGTTCTCCCGCACGTAGTCGGCGCTGGTGTTGACCCGTGGGTCCTTGCACTGGCTGTGGGTCAGGCCCCAGACGATATACGCGGTGGGCAGGAGCTTGTCCACCTGCACCTTGGCCCAGGTCTCGGCGTGGCAGTAACCCTCTTCGGACTCGTAGATGCCGTCCTTCGCCTGGTCCAGCAGCCAGTTCTGGGTGCGCCGGATGATGTCCGGGTCCACTGTATGCACCGCCGACATGTCATGGAACTCCATGAGCCCGTAGGCCGTCAGCAGGCGGTTCGCGGGAGCGTTCCCGAACCACGAGAACCCGCCGCCGGGAACCTCGTACGAGACCATCCGCTGGTAGCCGGTGTTGATGAACCCCTCGGCCTTCATCCGGATCTCCGGCGTGCTCTGCCGCGTGGCCTTCATGTAGTCCAGCACCATGATGTTCGGCCAGGTCACCGACGAGGTCTGTTCGAAGCACCCGAAGGGCATCTGCAGGATGCTGTCCAGGCCCTCCACGGCCTGCGAGAACACGCCCGGGTAGACTTTCACCATCAGGCTCGAAGCGTCGGCGATCGCGCCCGCGGGGATCTCGATGGTCTCCTCCACTGTGCTCGACAGACGCCCGCCTTCGGTGACTTCGAACTCCTTGCCGTCGGGCAGCACTTCGATGCTGCGCTTGATGGCGTCGCTCATCTTCGACCCATAGGCGTGCACCGTGAGCGGGTGATTGCCAATCTTCTTCACCTTGAGGGTGAAGTACCGGACGTTCACCTCGTTCGCGGCGATCTCAAGGCTCTGGGTGGCCTCGCCATCCAGTTCGAACCAGTCGCCCTCAGCAAGTTGGAGGCGCACGGTCTGGGTCTCGGGCAGGTAGTTGTAGACGGCNATGGGGATCGACACCTGGTCGTTCTGGGTTAGGGCTACGGGCAGGTCGATGTCGACGAAGAAGTCCTGGAAGCACCGCAGACCCTTCGTGGTGGAGCCCAGCTTGCCCAGGGCGCTGTTGGCGATCGCCGCCAGCCGCCAGGTGGTGATGGAGTCGGCCATGGGGAAGGTCAGCGTGGCCTTCCCGTTCTCGTCGGTGATAAGGGAGGGCTCGAAGTAGAGGGTCTCCGGGAAGTACTCGCGCACCCGCACGGGCTTTTCCCCACCGCCGGCGTCGCTTGCGGGTGCGGCTTCGGCAGCACCGTTCTTCGCGACCGCCCCATCCATCGCCATGGCCATCTGCGGCATGGCCCCAGCAGGCGCAGCAAAGACAATGTCCCCTCCAAAGCCGCCTCGGAACCGCCACATCTTGCTGCTCTCCAGAGCCGCATCCCGATCCTTGAACCACTGCCCCGGCTGGGCGGTGCAGAGGAACAGATCGTCCACGGTGTCGAACTTCCTGTCAGGGCCCGCGCTGATGACCACCGCGGCTCCCTGCCAGCCGCCTTCCGTGATGACCTCCACCTTCATCGGGTTCTTCCACAGGTCCAACAAGTCGTCTGCTTTCACCAGCCCGAGCGTGAGCAGTTCCGGCCCGGCATTGGCGGGCTCCTTGAGCTTGCGGTTCCCCAGCTTGCCCAGGGCCTCCGCCAGCGTCTCCAGCTTCGGGCGCATGATCTCCGCCCAGCCTTCGCGGGCTTTCTCCAGGCGGCGGTTGAAGGTGCTCTCCAGGATCATCTCAGGCGTGGGCACCTCGGCGCTTGCGAACAGCACCCTTGCAGCCTGCTGCGGGGCTGCCTGCAGTTCGTCCACCGGCTCTTTCGTGATGAGCGTGGGCATCTCGAAGCCGTGGATCTCATACCGGGGCGTCATCAACTCCTGTTCCAGGTAGAAGAAAACCTTCTCCATGCCCGGCTGAAGCTCTTGCAGGGCGAAGACGCTCTCGTCCACCACGTTGATCCCGAGAGCCGCCGCCACCGGCCTGCCGTTTTCATCCACCACCGAGAAAGCCAGGGTCGCCTCCTGCCCAGGCACGTAGCTTTCCCGGTCGGGCTCCACACCGATCTTCAGGTCGCCCGCGGGCTGCACGAACACCGGGCGGGTGTCGCGAATGATCTGCCCGTCGCCGGAGATCCGATATGCGCTCACGTAGCAGGTCCCGCTGAGTTCCGGTGACAGGCGCATGGAGACGTGGGCCCGGCCGTCGCGGATCTCCCCGGCGTAGGTCAGCATGGTCTGCCGATCCTTCACCAGGTCGAAGTAGACGGTCCCGGTTGCCGCTCCGCACAGAGCCGTGGCATTGAGCGGGTCGCCCACACTGGCCAGAGGCCTGTCCACTCGGAGCAGCAGGTTCTCCGCGCCGCCCTGACGGGTGGGCAACTCAATGGTACGATTCGCCATGGTGCCGTCAGCCAGCCGCCCCGCGACCTGGAGCAAAACCGGCATAGTAGGCGGGGCTTCGGGCTCATCCATGCCCCACATCTGCCGCCTTCCCGCGGGGGCCTTCGGCATCTCGGGGATCAGATCCGCCGGGATCGCCAGCGTGACTTCCGCAATGCCCAGGGCATCTGTCTTATAGTCCGTCTGGGCCAGCGGGATGGTCTTGTCGCCGCACTTCGCGCTGAGCACCCGGATGGTCCCCTCCACCGGCTCTCCGGTGGGGCGCGAGGTGAGCACGTAGACGATGTTATCCACACCCGCAACGATGGTCCCCGCTTCAGGCACGGCATTGATGTTCAGGTGCCCCGCCGCGACGGTTGAGGTATGGATGACCTTCTCCGCGTGCTCGGCCTGGTCGGTCACCTGCACGTCAAGCTGCAGAAAAGCCTGGCCCTGTTCCAGCGGCTGACCCACGAAATGGCCGGGCAGGCGGGTCTCGAACTCGAAAGTCCCGTTCTCGTCGGTCTTGCCCTCGACGCGGCCCACTTCCGTGAACTCCACGTCGAAGGTCTTCACACTCAGGACCACCTGGCCGCCGCTCACGGGCTTGCCGAAGAAATAGTCCGCCTGCACCTTGCCCGTCACCGTGTCGCCCGGCAGGTAGTACTGCTGGTCGGTGGACACGCTGACCTTGAACTTGGGCAGCACGTACTTCTTCACCGTGACGGTCTTGGTCGCCTCATCTTCGCCCAGGATGGCGCGGATGGAGAAGGCGCCCATGTTCACTTGGTCGGCAAGCTGGAAGTCCGCCGAACAGATGCCGAAGTCGTTGGTCTTCTCGGTCTTCTTGAAGACCTTGTTGCCCTTGGCGTCGGACACTTCCAGGGTCATGTCTCGGTCCGCCGCCGCGCTAAGACCCGGCCTGCGCAGGGCAAGCGCGCGCAGGTGGATCACTTGCCCCGGCTGGTAGATAGGCTTGTCGGTGTTCAGCAGAATCTGGCAGGACCGCTTCAGCCGGATCGGCTGCTCCGTGCTGTCCTGCATGCCCTGGGCCCTCGCCGAGACCGTGAGGGTGTAGTCGCCCGGTTCCAGGTCCGGTACATCGAAGGTCGCATTCAGCGTGCCCAACGCATTGGTGTTCCCTGCATACACGCGCCGCGACGTTCCCTCCGCGTCAGCCAGCGCGATCTCCACATCGGCGCCCCGCACCGGCTTGCCCTCGCGGTAGTCCTTGACCACAACCCGCACCGCTCCGGTGCTGCCACCCAGCCACTCCCGCGCGGCCACAAGCTCAATGCCCAACGGGCTGAGCGGATCGTCCTGCCCATCAGCCGTGTGCCCCTGCCACAAGATGACCACCGTCCCCAGCAACAAGGTGAGTACCGTCCAGTGGGTCAGTCTGTACCGGCGAATGTTGGCGATCATTGTGCGCCCTCCATTGGACGACTTAACTTGCGAACCGTCCCGACTGCACGCCGGTTAGACCATGCGGTCACGCACAGTGTTCCCCGGAGGAATCATTGGCCCGCAACGGGAAAGCAAGGGAAGAACGCCGAGGCGTCGCGGGCCGCCGCACTCTGTGGTCTCTTGGCGAACCGCACCACGGATTCCTGCCGCCGGAGGTCTTCCCAATGAAAGCAGCGCTCTTCACGGCACCCTTCGAGATTGCAGTGCGCGAAGTACCTGACCCGGTGATCGAGCCCCACGAGGTGCTGATCCAGGTGGCGGCATGCGGCATCTGCGGAACGGACCTGAAGATCGAGTCCGGCGGGTATGACGCCCTGTACCCCGTGATCGCCGGGCACGAACTCAGCGGGACCCTTCTCGAGGTCGGCGCGGATGTGACCCACCTCAAGGCCGGCGATTCCGTGGCGGTGAACCCGAACACTCCCTGCCGGCGCTGCCGCTACTGCTACCGCGGCCTGTTCCACCTGTGCACCAGCCCCACCGCCTGCGGCGTCACGTACGACGGTGGCTTCGCCCAACTGTGTAAGGTCTCCGCACAGC
>Ga0067045_1000180_pt1 | contig 10462 bp, 11 predicted proteins | sample TerdegcTABiofilm_FD_59184 | JGI IMG/M metagenome (GOLD analysis project Ga0067045, IMG submission 59184) | Combined Assembly of (Gp0054472, Gp0054536) Wastewater bioreactor microbial communities from Singapore -Terephthalate degrading... | reverse complement strand
GACACCGTAGCGGGCCCCCCGGAACGTGAGCCATTTTCCCCCATGGTTTCCGGCGGAGGACCCGGAATAACCTCTCACCCCGGCCTGAAAAAGGTATGGGTGCCCGGGGTACACGGGCCGGTCACCGGAGGTGGCATGATGTCCCCGGCACAGTACTCGTCGTCGCCGGTCCCGCTCTACCTCCTACCGCAGGCCCTCTCGGAAGAGATCAGGAAGCGGGGGGACACCATCACCGAGGTTTGGATCCGGCGGACCGCCGGCCACACCTACGTCCTGCGGATCCGGCACGCAAAGCGGGGTGACCGCGGTGACTGAACCCGGCACCCTCGCACGGGGCGGGGACGATTCCCTCCGGATCGAGGCCGGGGGCGGGTCCTACCGGATCGAGGCACGGGAGGTCCGGACGCTCCTTGCCTTCTGCAGGGTCGTCCCGATCATCCGGGACCGGCCCACACCGGCCGCCGGGGGAGGAAAAGAGGCTGAACCGGTCTCCATCGAGGGCCACGCGGCCATCAGCCGGGGCGGAAAGGCTGTCCTCCTCTACACCCGGGCCGGCCACTTCATCATCCCGGTCGTGAGCTTTTCGCGGGTGGCCCGGGGCGAGGCGGTCTCGGCCCCGCTCTTCCCCCTCGTCCCCGACTGGCAGGACGGGACGGTATGACCGGGGAGATCATAAAGGCCCTCGCGACACTCTTTCCCGGCGGAGGGGTCGTGGAACTGCGGGCGCTCTCTGCCCGCGGGGTCCATTCCGGGTACTTCGACGACTTCGCTGCCCTCGCGGAAAAGGCCGCAAACCTCGACGTTCTCCCGGACGTCGGGGGCGTGTACGTCACCCTCAACGAGGTCGACCCTGCCCTCCTCTCGCGGAGGGCCAACCGGGTCCAGATGGACATCGGGCGGAAAGACCCGACCACGGGCGATTCCGATGTCCTCCGCAGGCGGTGGCTCCCGGTCGACCTGGACCCTGTCCGGCCGAGCGGCGTCTCCTCGACGGACGCGGAACACGAAGCAGCACTCGCCCGGGCCAGGGAGATTGCCGCGTTCCTCGGGCAGGAGACGGGGTGGCCCGACCCGGTCATCGCCGATTCGGGGAACGGTGCCCACCTCCTCTACCGCATCGACCTTCCCAACGACGGGGAGTCCGCGGACCTCGTGAAGGCGTGCCTTGCGGTCCTCGACACGCTCTTTTCGGACGGCGTCGTGTCCGTCGATGCCGCGAACTTCAACGCGGCCCGCATCTGGAAGCTCTACGGGACGGCCGCGAAGAAGGGCGACAACACCGCTTCCCGGCCGCACCGGCAGTCCCGCCTCCTCTCCGTCCCCGGCAGGGTGCAGGCGGTTCCGGCCGGCCTGCTCCGCCGTCTCGCCGGGCTGCTCCCGCAAGCCGACCCGGGCCGGGGGCGGCCGGCAAAAAGCCCGGGCATCGACCTCCGCGAGTGGCTCCCGGCCCACGGGATCGCGGTCCGGTCCGAGAAACCGTGGCAGGGCGGGACCCTGTTTGTCCTCGAGGAGTGCCCATTCTCGTCGGCCCACCGGGACGGGGCGTTCGCGATCCAGTTCCCGAGCGGAGCCCTGTACGCCGGCTGCAAGCACGACTCCTGCGGCGGGGGGAGGCAGCGGTGGCAGGAGCTCCGCGACCGGTCCGGGCGGCACCGGCGGGAGAAGAGGGTGGACGGGCCGTCCCCCGCGGCTGGAGTGGCCCCTCCCCCTCCGTCCGCGGCAGAGGCGGAGGCCCGGGCCCGGGCAGAGGAGATCCTGCGGTCCGGCGACCCGCTCGGCTTTCTCCTCTCCGTCTTTTCCCGGGAGCACGTCGGGGACCGCATGGTCGCCGAGTGCCTCGTGCTCTCGATCGCATCCCAGTCGGTGGAGAACACGCAGGGCCTTCACGTCGCCATCTCCGGGAACTCGGGGAAGGGCAAGACGCACGCCTGCCGGGCGATGCTCAACCTGCTGCCGCCCCGGTTCAGGCTGAAGGGAACGGTCTCGGACAAGGCCCTGTACTACCACGCGGTGCAGCCGGGAACCGTGCTCCTCTTCGACGACGTCTGGCTCTCCGACGACCTGCAGGAGGTGCTGAAGGCGGCGACCGCGAATTTCCGGGAGCCGATCGAGCACCGGACGCTGACGAGCGACCGGCAGGTCCGGGTCTGCACGATTCCCCCGCGGTGCGTCTGGTGGCTGGCAAAGGTGGAGCATGCCGGGGACGACCAGGTCATGAACCGGATGCTCTGTGCCTGGATCGACGATTCGGCCGACCAGGACGCAGCGGTCCTTGCGCACCTGAAGGACCGCGAGGCAAAGCCGGCCGGGGACGGGGAAGACAGCGACGTCCTCGCTGCCCGGGCGATGTGGGAGATCATCAAGGAGGAGGTCCTGCACGTCCGCGTCCCCTTCGCCCCGCGGGTCCATTTCTCGGCAACCCGGAACCGGCGGAACCCGGGGATGCTCTTTGACCTGCTTAAGTGCCACGCGAGGCTCTTTTTCCTCCAGCGGGAACGGGACGCCGGCGGGAGCATCGTCGCGAACCGGGAAGACTTCGCATACGCCCGCAGGCTCTTTATTGAGCTCTCGAGCGAGACCGGGGCGCAGGATACGAAGCAGACCCGGACGGAGGCTGCGGCCCTCGAGACCATCGCGAAGATGGGCCTTGAGGTCTTTTCCATCCGGCAGCTCCAGGAGGCGCTCGGGCTCTCGTACTACCAGGCCTACCGCCTCCTGAAGGGGTACCGGAACGGCCACGGGTCCTATCCCGGTATCCTCGACAAGTGCCCGGCAGTCAGCTACATCGACGCGATCGTCAGCGAGGAGATCTCCGGGCGGGAGGTGAGGCACCGCGAGCACTACTTCTCGTTTGACATAGCGGCTTTCCGGAAGTGGACGGCCCGGCCGGAGATCTGGCTCGAGGAGGAGGCTGCCGGGGACACGGCGGGGGACGGTGGTCAGGGGCCCGATGTTTGCACCTTTGCACCCGGTTTGCACCCGGGAGGTGCAAACGCACAAGGGGCTGGATCCGGCCCCGGATCGGGAAACGGTGACTCCGGTACCGGGAGAAAGACTCCCTCATGTCCCTCTTTGCACCATTTGCAGGAAGAGCAGAGCACGACCGGAGAGCCGGGCAGTGGTTCTGCCGTCCCGTGCGTTCCTGCAAAAGGTGCAAACGTCTCCGCGGAACCCGCGGGTAAGTCCCCGATCACGGTTCCGGACGTGCAGGATGGTTCCCACGTTTGCACCGGCGGGTGCAAGGATGTGCAAACGTGCATCAATGGTGCAAAGGTCACAAAGCCGTTCCGCATGGACCCCCTGCCCGGTCTCCTCGATCACCGTGACTTCACGCGGGTGCAATCGGACCTTGGCCGGTGCGACATCTGCAACGGGGGAAAGGCGGTCTTCTGGTGTGCGGAGAAACGGGTCGGTGTGTGCGAGGGGTGCTACAGGAGGATGCTTGGGGAATGGAACCAAAAAAAGGGCATTATTTAACTTTTTTGGGGGGGGAAAGGATTATATTTTTATTTCCTCCATACGCATGTATAGAGTCATCAGTCCAGTCTAACCCTGGGGAATCATATGCTTGGTGAAAACGCCCTTAAAAGACGCAAAAAAATCCATACAATCCTTGCAATCCTTGAAGATTTCCCTGATATCGGGAGGACGCTCCTGTTGAAGTTCATCTTTTTTATGGACTTATTCCATTATCATCACCGGAAGGAGTTTCTTTTCGATAGCGAATACGTCCGGATGCCATACGGTCCCGGTGACACCGTGACGACCATGATCACCTCTGATTCGAATGAATTTTTAGAGGTCACACAAATCAAAAAGAATTACCGATTACAATCTTCCAAAACATACCCTTCCTATAAGTTCCGACCAAAGGTCCCCGCTGACAGAACACTCTTTTCGCATTATGAAAAAGCCCTGTTTCAAATGGTATTAAAGGTACTTCAGGGATCGAGAGCGACCGATATCAGCGAGGTTACCCATCAGTTGCGATTATGGAAAGAATTCCGGGATGGGGATACGATTCCCCCCCAGTATTTCGAGCTGAACGAATACGAGATCACGTTACTCGGGGAACATGGATTTTGTATTGATACATTTCCAAGACTTTTCTGTTCCAGGATTCTCGAGGAAACCCGCGGGATTGGTGAGTCGCTCAGTCCGCTCCCGGCTGACAGGGTCGCAGCGATCGAGGACACTCTCGATGATCTTATCCGGCAGTACCCGCTTCCCGATCTTGAAATATTTTATGATGCCTATCTTGCCTGGGACGATGCCATTCGGACCTCGATCAGGAAAAGACCCGATCTATCCCTGCACCTTGCTGCCAGATTTTGCGATGATCTCTGCTTTTTGGTCCTTTCCCGGTTCCTTGGGACAAAAAAGGGTGACCTGGAACAATACTGCCAAAGAATCGCAAACGACTATGACAACGTAAAAAGGAACATCAGTGCGGAGATTATTACAACCAGGACAACACCCGACGAGATCAATAAAATAGTGGATGCTGCCATGAAACTATCAAGAAATCTGGCCAGGAATGCATAGTGGGGGCCATTTTGCCTTATTTTCTTGATAGTAACGTTTTAATTGGATATTATTTTTCTGCTACCGATACGTGGGGATATCAGGCCACAAAAGTCTTTGAAGACTCGGAAAAGAATTACACAAGTTCCACGGTTATTCATGAGTGCTTTGGCATTGATACTGGTGGAAAGTGCCAGACCATGAAGCAATCAATTGTCCGGGAATTCCGCAGAGCAATCGCTCAGCTCACCCGCGATCCCTCTCCTGACCACCTGCTCGCAAATGCAGAAGGTTGGAAGATATTTCCCATTTTGAAGGATATTATGTCAGATCCCACGATACGCCAGGGGGATGTGCGGGCAACGATCAGAAACGCGATGGATGAATATGACAGGAGATGCGAAGAACGACTCCAGATTATCCAAAACCCCGTCCATTTATCAGTTCACCGGAGAACCAGGGATTACCCCGGAATCTGGCAGATATTAAACCCTGTTTTAGGAGACCCGGACGACATGGAGGTGATACTGGATGCACACGATCTTGCTGAAACAGTCCTCCCCTTATACCTGTATACGGGCGATGCCCGTCATATCTACTCGCACCGGAAGAAAATTGTTGAACTGACAAAAATTGCTGAAATCCGGTATCTTGGAACAGTCAGGTAGAACCTCACTGTTACCCGCACACCTCCCTCACCTTCTCCGGCTCCCACCGGAGCGCAATCTCCCTCGTCCTCCCGTTCCCGGCCACGTGGGAGAGCTCAATCAGCCGCATCTGGTCAAACTTCCGGAGCCTCTCGTAGAAGCTGGAATAGCTCATCGCCATCTTCTCTGCTGCAGCATCGTAGACTGCACCGGTCGAAAGGTACGAACCGGCACCGACCGCCATGTCGGCGATGACGTAGAGCAGGGACCGCTCGGGAGGCGTCAGGGCCCGGACCGAGGCCGAGAGCTGGACGAAGCGGGAGACCTCGTACGCGGCGAGGACGTCGTCTTCCCGGATGGCCGTCCTCCCGTCCCGCTCAGCGAGGAGGGCGCTCTGCCTGATGAGGTCGAGCCCGACCCGCAGGTCCCCGGACCGCATCGTCTGCCCCACGATGAGCCCGAGGAGTGCGTCGGAGACGACGTTCGGGTAGAGGCCCCTGCGGACCCGCTCCCCGAGGATCGCGGCGATCTCCTCCTCCCTGTAGGGCGGAAAGAAGATCTCCCGCAACTGGAGGACCGAGAGCACGCCGGAGTCCAGTTCCTGCGGGAGTTTCACGTCCATGGTGCTCATCGGAAGGATGACGCCGGCGCGGGCACCGGGGAATTCCTGGTGGAGGCGGAGGATGGAGAAGAGGACGCCGTTTAAGACCCTGTTCGGGAGCAGGTAGTTGGCATCGTCCAGGCAGACCGAGACGACCACGCCCCTCTCGCTCATCGTCCGGCCCACCTTCCCGATCAGCGTGCGGAGGGGGATTCCCGTCAGCGGTGCCGGGTGGCCGCTCAGGGCGGCAAAGATCCTCGAGAAGATGCCGTACTTCGTGGTGTCCGTCTGGCAGTTCACGTAGACAGGGACGAGGCGGGGCGTCGTCTCTTCCACCTCGGCAAAGATCCGCTTCACGGCAGTCGTCTTGCCGGTCCCCGGCAGCCCCCGGAGGGCGATGTTCAACGGGCGGCGGCCGTGGAGGGCGGGGCGGAGGGCAAGTGCGATGTCCTTCATCTGGGATTCGCGGAAATGGAACTCCTCGGGGACGTAGTCTATCTCGAACAAATCCCCGTTGCGGAAGAGGGTCTCGTCGGAATAGAGGTATTTCTTCATCGTATCCGATCAGTCTTCGGGCCCGGGGCTATTTATCCCTGGACCGCGGGGACTGAAAGTGACCCCTGATAAAGGTATTGGTCATTGGCGACAGCCTCATCGGAACGGAGGGGATATATGCAGGTACAGGGAGAATTCCCGGTGGTAGTGTTTTCCATGTGTGAATTGTTTGGAATGAGCTGCCAGCAGCCGGACAGGGCAGTACACAGCCTGTTGTCATTCAAAGAATTCTCCGGTGAGAACAGGGACGGGTGGGGACTTGCGTATTACCAGGACGGAAAAGCAGTTATCGAAAGGGAACCGGGAGGGGCAGGGTCAAGTGAAAAGTTCCGTGCACTCATCCGGAATGCAGCCAGCAGGATCATTATTGCCCACCTGCGCTCTGCAACCCGGGGAGTGGTATGCACGAATAACTGCCATCCGTTCAGGAGAGATTTGTGTGACAGGGACTGGGTCTTTGCGCACAACGGGACCATTCCCGGCATCCCCCTGCATCCGCGTTCGGAGGGGACTACCGATTCCGAACAGGCATTCCATGTCCTGGCAAACGATATCGAATCCTCCATGAACCGCCCCGGGTTCCACGGGCTCTATCCGGCTGTCAAAGAGGGCATCAGGACGCTGTTTGAGCGGTATTCGAGGAATATTACCTTTAATTTCCTGCTTTCCGATGGTTCTGTCCTCTATGCCTTCAACCATTACGCAGCTGCCCCGCTCTATATGTCCCGGCGGGAAAAGGACTACGGTGGTGCCATCGTGATATCCACGAAGAAGCTTGGATCCCCGCATTATGCCAGCTGGGAAAAGATTCCCCCGGACAGAGTCGTAGTGGTTTCAGACGGGCGACTCCTCGTGGTCTCCGAAAAGATCTAGGAGATAAAATTATTTGAGTGCTTAAAGAGGCAAAAGGGGTTCAATTTAACCCTTAATGGATCTTTTCCCCCGCGATACAGTCACGCCCATATACTCCCCCTCCTTTATATACTGGTTGTCTACCGGACATCCCGGGAGACCGGTAGACAAGGAGTATCAGCAGCATGGCAGACTTTGTCCAGAGGAGTGTCACGAAGAGTGCGGTCCGCACCCTGAGTGCACCCCTCGCAGACGCAGCAGCCGTCAACACCATCGTGAACACCCTGATTGCGGCAAACCCGCTCGGGTGCACGCCGTACGAGGTCGGAGGCGTCACGATGGCCCCGGTCGCAAAGACCCGGGAGAGTTACGGCGCCCGTATCGCCTACGAAGACAACGAGGCAGCAACCGTGGGGACCATCTCCCTCCGGGCACCCACGACGGCAGCCTTTGCGACCGTGAAGTCCGAGCTCCTCGCCGATGCCGAGATTTCCGCCGCGATGGGCGGCGACCCCGTGAACCTGCCCGACAGGGAGACCTGCTCGGTCACGGTCCGGTGCCACGACCCGTCCGGCGAGATCTACTACCTCACGTTCACCCGCGACGCTGTCCGAATCACCTCGTACGAGAGCGATTCGATCCTCACGCTCGTCGAGCAGTGGGCGGACACGGTGCCGGCACTGGCCTGAACGGGGAGCACACGATTCCCCTGTCCGGGGGAGGAGGGGCCATGGAAGACGGGCTCCTGTTCCTCCTCGGCATGTGCATCGGCAGCCTGATGATGCTTTTTGCCATCCTCCGGGCGATCGCCGAAATGCACAGCCGGCTGGAACAGATCCAGGGGAGGCGGTGAACCCCCGTTCCCGCTTCCCTCTTTTCCCTGCAGGCCGCCTCTTTCCCCCGAAATGGAGGTCTTTTCGCATGGTCGATAACGAGTTGATCCAGGTTTTCGAGCTGTTCGTCGCGCTGGTGGCGGCCATTGCCGCCTACTGGCAGCACAGGCAGAAGGGCCGGGCGGTTGAGGAGCGGGAGGAGGCTGTCGTCGAGAAGACGATTGCCGAGGCGATGCGGTGTGCGGCAGAGGCGCACCGGGACGACGTGATCGCGTACTTCGACCCGGCCGACGACTCGGTGACAACGCCTCCCGAGGCGGTCCCGGCCCGGTCCTGGAAGATGAGCGACGAAACGAAGCGGTGGGTGCTGTCCGGGCATCCGCCGGATGAACAGGCTTCCCTGCTGAAGCAGATTGCCGAGGCAGAGGAGCAGAAGAAGATGCGGTACGTCATCTCCGTGCCGCATGCCTTTTACGAGATCGAGTACGGGCTCGTGAAGGGAGGGGGGAGGGGAGGGTAGGGCCTTTCCATTCCCCTTTTTCCCAAAGTACGGCTACAGTTGCTCAAGCCCGGTGGACAGCGTGTTTTAGGGAGAGTATCGGGAATTTTCCCTGCTGCCGCTTCCAGGCAGGCACAGGGGTTAATTCGATGAGATTAAAATCCAAACCCGGCTATTTTTCTGTATGGAGCACATCCATCTGGCTGCGATACAGAGTGCGTCCAGGACGGCAGCACAGGCCCATGCCGGTATGACAAGGAAAGACGGCACTACTCCCTACATTGTACATCCGGCACGAGTGGCAGCACTTGTGGGGCATTGCGGAGGAAACCATATTGCAATCATATCCGCGTGGCTCCACGACATATTCGAGGACTGCACTCCGGAAGCCTGCAGTCTTGCGCAGGAAACCCTGCAGACCCTCCCCCTGCCGGAAGGGGAACGCGAAAAGATACAGGCTGTTCTCAGGGCCCTGACAAAGAACCCGGACCTCCCCAAAGAGGCACAGATTGCTGATTCACTGGACCGCATACTCACCTCCCCGCCGGAAGCAGTCCTCGTGAAACTGTGCGACCGGATAGATAACCTGGTTGACGCAGCAGACCGGGACGAGAGTTTCCGGACGACGTACTACCGGAAATCCCGGCTGGTTCTTGAAAAACTGCGCCCTGCAGCACTATCGAACGGCTATGACAAAGCCCTCGGGATACTGGAGATGCTGATGGATAATGCCCCTGGCAGCCCGCAATCCTGAAGGAGGAGAGATTTCAGGCGGAGACTGCGGTTCCGGAATAAAAAGATGAATTTTTTCCTTTTGAAAAATGACATCAATGGGTGCATGATGGACCAGATACGTTATCCCTACATCGTCAAGCGGCACCATGCGTGTGTACACCAGAACATTCCCATTGTTTTTGTCCGTGAACCGGGTGTCCGCTATGATAATGGGAAATTCATTGTGGGATACCCCAAAGAGCCGTTTGGCGATGACGGGAAGCTTACGAACCATTGCCGCCAGTTTCTGATTGAACTGCAGATGCGTGACAAACTTTTTCCCCTGATCGTCTTTGGAAAAAATGACTCGGCATTCATTGACATGAAGAATTATAATCCTGGTATTCAGGATTTCCACGGGACATTGTTCATCCGCACGACGGGGTTTTACAGGAAGAAGGAATGGAGTTTTCCAGACAACCATGTATCGGATGGCCGGAAAGCGGCGCTGATGGTGANAAGGACCCCCTGCGGGTCATACCTCCTCTTCTTCCGTTACGGGGACAATGGCGAAGAACAATGGATTGCGGAAGGCAACCTGTCAGACGTGGCAGATACCGCAGGCAAAATCCTCAGCCGGACCGTTGTTGCCGAGGAATCAGNCCCGTTATACCGCCTTGAGAACGGAAACCTGACGGCGGATGGCTGCCCCGTCCTGAAAATATTCGGCACGGAATCGGGAACGCGCTGGTTTGTCACGCTTGCCGAAAANCTCCGGGACGTATCGGACCAGGGGCCGGGNCCTGATGANAACGGGGAAGAAGGCGTGACACAGTATTTTGGNGTGATCCGTGAAGGGGATAAGGAGACGTGGGACTTCTGGATGGACGAGGATATTGACCCGCTTCTCCGGAGTGGCGAAGCCAGGGAATACAGGGCCGATGAACTTGGTTTCCTGGACCTCGCNACCATTGACAGCGCTTATTTTGAATAAAAGGATTGAAATGGAAAAAATACAAAGAGGCAGAACAGAAAGAAAAACCTGCACAAGCCGGATGAAAAAAGGTGAGATGAAACCATGTGGCAATATATGAAGTCAATACACCTGCCTGGCCTTGTCCGCGGGGACTGGGACAGTCTCGACTTCCAAATCTACCATGGTCACGGGAAATGGGTTCCCGACCGCCATGGAGTCGACCTCTGGTCCGGCCGGTCCAGTGCTTCTCTCGACTGGGTC
>Ga0067045_1004452_pt1 | contig 10463 bp, 9 predicted proteins | sample TerdegcTABiofilm_FD_59184 | JGI IMG/M metagenome (GOLD analysis project Ga0067045, IMG submission 59184) | Combined Assembly of (Gp0054472, Gp0054536) Wastewater bioreactor microbial communities from Singapore -Terephthalate degrading... | reverse complement strand
ACAGCCGCTGGGCCGGGTCGGTCGTCGGCGCGAGCCGGCGCTGGCGCTCAACCCCCGGTAAACCGCGCGGCGCGCTTTTCCTGGAACGACTGCACGCCCTCGACGGCGTCGTCGCTGCGGGCCAGCCGCTGCTGGGTGGCCTCGAACTCGTCGGCGGCCGCCATCGGTCCTTGCTCGACCGCTTTCAGGGCATTGAGCCGCGTGGCCACCACCGCCAGCGGGGCCTGCTGGGCAATGGCGTGGGCGATGCGCAGGGCTTCGTCGAGCTCGCTGCCAACGGGCACCACGCGTTGCACGAAGTGCAGCCGCAGCGCCTCGGCGCTGTCGAACACGTCGGCCGTCAGCAAGTGCAACAAGGCATTGCCAAGGCCTGCCCGCTCGGCCATGCGCAGCGTGGCACCGCCCGTGGCCATGATGCCGCGCTGCACCTCCAGCTGTGAGAAGCGGCAATCGTCTGCGGCGACCACGATGTCGGCCGCCAGCATGAGCTCGATGCCCAGCGTGTAGGTGATGCCCTTGACGGCCACCACCATCGGCTTGGTGCGGCGCCGCAGACCAGGGCGGCCCAGATTGAGCGGATCCACCAGGCCTTCGGTGATGGCGCGTTCGCCGCGCTGCATCAGCGGCGCAAAGGTCGGCAGGTCCAGCCCGGCCGTGAAGTGGTCGCCCACAGCGTGCAACACGCCCACGCGCAGTGCAGGGTCGTCGTCCAGCCGGGTGTAGGCCTCGGCCAGCGCCTGCAGCATGGCAGGCGTGAAGCCGTTGCGCTTGGCCGCGCGGTCGATCGCGATCTGCAGCACGGGGCCTTGCACCTCGGTGCGGATGCGGCCTTCGGGAGGGGGTGTAAGGGCGTCGGTCATGCGGCCCATGGTAGTGGCGCAGGGTGCTGCGCTTGTCACTGAGGCGTCATACACTGCGCCGATGGCCCTCCCCCACGACGCCCCTCTTGCAACGGACCCTGGTCGCTGCCCGCTCTGCGGCGCGGACAACCGCTGCGCGATGGAAATCCAGCGCGAGACCGGTGAAGCCCAACCGCCCTGCTGGTGCGTGGACGCCACCTTCAGCCCCGAACTCTTCAAGCGCATTCCCGACGCGGCTCGCGGCCGGGCCTGCATCTGTGCGGCCTGCGTGGCCGAGGCCTTGCGCACCGCGCGCGCAGCGGGCTAAGGCTCGCGCGGCGGCTCCGCCTCGGGCGGCAGCACCAGCGGCGGGGTGGGCGATGCGCTGAGGCTGTGCAGCCACTCGCGCCAGATCGCCACCAGCAGCGCCATCAACACCGGCCCGACGAACAGGCCGACGAGGCCCATGGTCTTCACGCCGCCCACCAGGCCGAAGAAAGTCGGCAGGAAGGGCAGTTTCACCGGCCCGCCCACGAGGCGCGGGCGCAGGGTCTTGTCCACAATGAAGAGCTCGATCGAGCCCCACGCGAACAGGCCCACGCCGGCCCACAGGTGCCCTGAACCCACGAGGTAGAGCGAGACCAGGCTGAAGGAGAGCGGTGCACCGCCGGGGATCAGCGCCATGAAGCCGGTGGCCACGCCCAGCAGCACGGGCGAGGGCACGCCCGCGACCCAGTAAGCCACACCCAGCACCACGCCTTCGCCGATGGCGATCAGGCCCAGGCCGGTGACGGTGGCACTGACCGTGGCCGGCACCACGCGCGAGAAGCGCTGCCACTGCAACGGCAGAATGCGCTCGCCAATGGTGTCGAGCTGGTCGGCGATGCGCGAGCCGTCCTTGTAGACAAAGAACAGCGTGATCAGCATGAACAGCACCGTCAGCGCGAGGTTGACGGCATCGCCCGTGGCGCTGAGCACCATGCGGTAGATGTTGCCGATGTGCTGGCCACTGAGGATCTGGATCCAGTCGCCCAGCGCGTGCGGCTCGCCCAGGTGTTCGCGCCAGTAGGTGGCCAGCGTCTCGCCCACCCAGGGCAGCGCTTCGATCCATTGCGGCGGCGGGGCGCCGTAGCGGTTCACGTCCAGCAGCCAGGCCACGAGCGCGCTGGCCTCCTTGAGCGCGTAGTGCAGCGCCAGGGTCAGCGGCACCACCAGCACCACGATCACCACCACCAGGGCCAGGCTGGCCGCCAGCGCGGTCCGCCCGCCGCACGCACGCACGCCTCGGAGGTACAGGGGCCAGCTGGCGAAACCGATGATGAGCGCGGCCAGCACCGGCACCAGAAAGCCACGGAAGAAGTAGACGCCGGCCGCCACGATCAGCAGCAGCAGGCCGCGAATGATCAGTGAAGCGTTCGGGACAGGTGGCATGGAGGGAGGAGGCGGAGACAGACGGAAGACCTGGGGCAATATACCCGACCCCCTACAGTGCCCGATGACACGCGTCCCTCGCGGACCCCACCACAAAGGCGCTAAGCTTGACCGTCACCACGGCACCCAACTCATGAGCCCACCGCCCGACCACTCCCTGCCTGCCCTGCGCGAACGGTACGGCGAGCGCTACCGCTGGCTGCTGCTGCTCTCGGTGATGGTCGGCACCATGGCCGCCATCATGTCGTCGACCATCATCAACGTGGCGATCCCCGACATGAGCCACCACTTCACGCTCGGCCAGGAACGCGCTCAGTGGGTCACCTCGGGCTTCATGGCCGCGATGACGGTCTCCATGCTCACCACCCCCTGGCTGCTGGCGCGCTACGGCTACCGGCGCACCTACGTGGGCTGCATGTGGCTGCTGATGGCGGGCGGCATGGCGGGCGGCCTCGCCAACGACTACCCCCTGGTGCTGGCTGCGCGCGTGGCCGAGGGCCTGGCTGCGGGCGTGGTGCAACCGATCCCGGCCATCATCATCCTGCGCGCCTTCCAACCCCACGAACAGGGGCGGGCCAGCGGCATCTTCGGCATGGGCGTGGTGCTTGCGCCCGCGCTGGGCCCCAGCATTGGCGGGCTGCTGGTCGACGGGTTCGGCTGGCGCTCGATCTTCTTCATGGTGGTGCCGTTCTGCCTGGCCTCGCTCTGGCTGGCGCACCGCTTCGTGCCCACCACGTCGCCCGGCGGCGCAGCCGCCAACCCGCTGGGTGGCGGGCTCGACTGGCGCGGTCTGCTGCTGGCCGCCGTGGGCACGCTGTGCCTGCTCAACGGCCTGGTCGAACTGCACGGCGGCACCGCGACCACAGCCACCCTGCTGCTGGGCGGCGCGGTGCTGGCACTGGTGGCCTTCGTGGTGCTGGAGCGGCGCACGCTGCGCGCGCGGCGGCGCCATCCCGATCAGGGCGTGGACCCGCTCATGAACCTCTCTCTGTTCAAGGACCGGCGCTTCGCGATGGGCAGCATCGTGGCCTTCATCTACGGCATCGCCCTGTTCGGCTCCACCTACCTGCTGCCGGTCTACATGCAGAGCGGCCTGGGGCTTTCGGCCTCCTACGTCGGCACCATCCTGCTGCCGGCCGGGCTGGTGCTGGCCGTGGCCATCGCGGTGGTGGGGCGACTGGCCGACCAGCAGCCCACGCACCGGCTGGTGAGCATCGGGCTGGTGCTGCTCTCTGCGTCGTTCGCGCTCATGGTCACCATCGACCCTGGCCGCCCGTCGCAGATCATTCCGCTGCTGGTGACCTGGGCCATCGTGGGCCGCATCGGCCTGGGCTTCATCCTGCCCTCGCTCAACATCGGTGCCATGCGCGGCCTGGAGCGCGTGGACATCGCACAGGGCGCGAGCGTGATCAACTTCCTGCGCATGCTCGGTGGCGCGGCCGGCGTGAGCCTGTGCGGCATCGTGCTCGAATGGCGCCTGGCCGCTCATGGCGCACAGCTCACCACCGGCGGCGTCGCCACGCCAGCGCGCGTGGCGGCGTTCGAGGAGACCTTTCTCATGCTGGCCACCATTTGCGCGCTCGCGCTGACCGCTGCGCTGAAACTCAAGGCTGCGCCGAAGGCGCAGGAATCACAATAAGCCCATGTGCCAACTGCTCGGACTCAACTGCGCCACGCCGACCGACGCGGCCTTCAGCTTCACCGGTTTCTGCCAGCGCGGCGGCAAGACCGACCACCACGCCGATGGCTGGGGTATCGCCTTCTTCGAGGGCAAGGGCCTGCGGTTGTTCGTGGACCACCAGAGCGCGTCCGACTCGCCCATGGCGGCCTTCCTGCAGCAGTACCCGCTCAAAAGCCGCAACATCATCGCCCACGTGCGCAAGGCGACCATCGGCGCCGTGGCGCTGGAAAATGCCCATCCCTTCGTGCGCGAACTCTGGGGCCGCCAATGGGTCTTCGCACACAACGGTGACCTGAAGGACTACGCGCCCCCGCTGCACAGCCACTTCCGCCCGGTGGGCACCACCGACAGCGAGCGCGCCTTCTGCTGGCTGATGCAGGAACTCGCCAAATCCCACGCCGGCCTGCCCGACGTGCGCGAGCTCACCCTCACGCTGCGCGAACTGGTGCCGCAGGTGCGCCAGTTCGGCACCTTCAACTTCCTGCTCTCCAACGGCGAGGCGCTGTGGGCCCATTGCAGCACCAAGCTGCACTGGCTGGTGCGCCAGCACCCGTTCGCCCAGGCCACGCTCATGGACCAGGACTGGACGGTGAACTTCGCCGAGCTCAACCACCCCGGCGACCGCGCCGCCGTGGTCGTGACCACGCCCCTCACCAGCAACGAGCAGTGGACCGCCTTCGAGCCCAACGAGCTCAAGGTGTTCGTGGACGGCCTTCCCTTGCCGTGATTTCCCGGATGCGCGGGCCTTCGCCCCGGGCTACCATGCACCTTTCTCGCACACCCCCGGGGGCACAGCACCCTCGTCCGGATCCGCTTGCATCAAAGGAGACAAACCCATGCAAAGACGACACCTGATGGCCGGTGGCCTGGCCGCCGCAGTCCTGCCCCCGTTCGCGTTCGCACAGGGCCTGGAGAAGCCCAAGGTCACGATCGCCGTGGGCGGCAAGAACCTGCTGTATTACCTGCCGCTGACCATCGCCGAGCAGCTGGGTTACTTCAAGGCCGAGGGGCTGGACGTGACCATCGTCGATTTCGCGGGTGGCTCGCGCGCGCTCGCCGCCGTGGTGGGCGGCAGCGCCGACGTGGTGTCCGGCGCCTTTGAGCACACCGTGAACATGCAGTTCAAGGGCCAGCCCATGCGCGCCTTCGCGCTGCAGGGCCTGGCGCCGCAGATCGTGCTGGGCGTCAACCCCAAGACCATGGGCAACTACAAGGCCATCACCGATCTCAAGGGCAAGAAGATCGGCGTGACCGCGCCGGGCAGCTCGACCAACGTGATGGTCAACTTCGTGCTCGCCAAAGCGGGCCTGAAGCCCAGCGACGTGAGCATCGTCGGCGTGGGCGCAGGCAACGGCGCGGTGGCTGCCATGCGCGCGGGCCAGATCGATGCCATCAGCAACCTCGACCCGGTCATCACCCTGCTGCAGCGCTCGGGCGATCTCAAGATCATTTCCGACACCCGCATCGTGGCCGAATCGGCCAAGGTGTTCGGCGGCCCCATGCCGGCAGCCTGCCTCTACGCGCCCCAGCCTTTCCTGGACAAGAACCCCAACACCGCGCAAGCCCTCGCCAACGCCATCGTGCGCGCCGACAAGTGGATCCAGGCCGCCGGCCCGGGCGACATCATCAAGGCCGTGCCCGAAAGCTACTTGCTGGGCGACCGCGCGGTCTACATCGACGCTTTCATGGCCGCCAAGGGTGCGCTCTCGCCAGACGGCAGCTTCCCGGCCAAAGGCGCGGACACCGCCTTCCGCGCGCTGGCCAGCGTGGACAAGGAGCTGGCCGCCGCCAAGCTCGACCTGAACGCGGTCTACACCAACACCTTCGTGCAAAAGGCCAACGCCAAGTACCCGAAGGGATGATGTGACCCCAGCCGCGATCGACCTGCAGGGCGTGTCCTGCACCTTCATCAGCAAGGACGACCCCGGCCAGCGCTACACGGCGGTGCAGAACGTCACCCTCACCGTGGGCGCGGGCGAGTTCGTGAGCGTGGTGGGCCCCACCGGCTGCGGCAAGAGCACGCTGCTCAACGTTGCGGCCGGCCTGCTCGCGCCCAGCACCGGCACGGTCCAGGTGTTTGGCCAGCCGCTGCAGGGCATCAACACGCGGGCCGGCTACATGTTTCAGACCGAGAGCCTGATGCCCTGGCGCACCGCGCTGGGCAACGTGATGGCGGGCTTGTCGTTTCGTGGCGCAGCAGACGCTGACGCGCGCGCCCAGGCCGAGGACTGGCTGCGTCGCGTGGGCCTGGGTGGCTTCGGCGACCGCTACCCACACCAGATGAGCGGCGGCATGCGCAAGCGCGCCAGCCTGGCGCAGACGCTGGTGCTCGACCCCGACATCATCCTGATGGACGAACCCTTCTCCGCGCTCGACATCCAGACCCGCCAGCTGATGGAAAACGAAGTGCTGGACCTCTGGGCCGCGAAAAAGAAGGCGGTGCTCTTCATCACGCACGACCTTGACGAAGCCATCGCCATGAGCGACCGCGTGGTGGTGCTCAGCGCCGGCCCGGCCAGCCACCCGATTGGCGAATTCGCCATCGACATCCCACGCCCGCGCGACGTGGCCGAGATCAAGACCACCGCCCGCTTCGTCGAGCTGCACGCCGCCATCTGGGCCGTGATGCGCGAAGAAGTGCTCAAGGGCTACCAGCAACAACTCAAGGTGGCCTGACCCCATGTGGAAGCACATCAAACCGCAGCCGAAGACGCTGCGCCTGTGGCAAGGGGCGCTGCTGGTGGCGCTCATCGTGTTCTGGTACGTGATGACCACGCCTGGGCTGGTGCCGCCCTTCATGTTCGACAACGACCGCCAGGCCGCCTTCTTCTTCGGCGAGCCGCTGCGTGTGGCCGAGCGCATCTGGACCTGGTTCGTCCGCGACGCCGACATCTACCAGCACCTGGGCGTGACGCTCACCGAGACCGTGCTGGCCTTCGCCATCGGTGCCGTCGGCGGTCTGGGCGGTGGCCTGTGGCTGGCTCTCTCGCCCATGGCCTCAGCCATCCTGGAGCCCTACATCAAGGCCATGAACTCGATGCCGCGCATCATCCTCGCGCCCATCTTCGCGGTGTGGTTCGGGCTCGGCATCGCGAGCAAGGTGGCCCTGGGCGTGACGCTGGTGTTCTTCATCGTGTTCTTCAACGTCTACCAGGGCGTGAAGGAAGTCAGCCCGGTCATTCTGGCCAACGCGCGCATGCTGGGCGCGAGCCAGCGCCAGCTGTTGCGCCACGTGTACCTGCCCAGCGCCACGAGCTGGGTGTTCAGCTCGCTGCACACCTCGGTGGGCCTGGCTTTCGTGGGCGCGGTGGTGGGCGAGTACCTCGGATCGAGCCAGGGCGTGGGCTACCTGATCCTGCAGGCCGAGGGCAGCTTCGACATCAACACCGTGATGGCCGGCATCGTGGTGCTCACCCTGTTTGCGCTGGCGCTCGACGCGGCCGTGGGCCGCATCGAGAAGCGGCTGATGAAGTGGCAGCCGCGCACGGGAGAAACCGAGAAGCTCTGAACCCGCTGGGGGTCAGGACTGGTCAATCGGCGTTTGACGGGGACGCCGGGTCACAACGGCGCAGCAATGGGACACGCCCGCGCACAGTCTGGCCCAGATCGAACGGCGGGAGTGCTGAACGCCGGTGTTGCGGCCCTTTTCCGCCCCCTCCGGCTGGACGGCAGGGTGTTTGTTTTCGGGTGTGTCCCACACCATTTCCCTGCTTTTCTTGATGTCATTCATCAAGTGGGTGCCACTCTCATCGCACCCGTTTTGCTTGATCGGGACTTTGAGTTCCAATGGCCTACCGTTCAATTTCTTTTCGAATGCTTCGATTTTTTTGCGGTCGGCTATCAGTTTGGCCAGCTGCTCGGGATCGAGCTTCAGCAGCGATCCTCCGAAGCCATTGAATATCACAACAACCTGGCGATTTTCCTCGCCGGGAAACCGGGTCTCGTCGCGCCCTTTCTCGTCAACATCGACGAGTGGCAAACGATGCACGGGCGCGGTGTTGCAGCGACCCACAGACTCCCCCTCAGGGACCACCGTGGGCAATTCCACGGTCTTGTTTCGTTTCTCCTCCTGAGCTCCCTCGTCGGCCCTCACCCTCTCTTCCGTCGGTCTTCTGCATTGGGTGTCTTTCAGGAAGTCGGGGACCCATTGGATGGAGGTTCCGGAACCGATGCTGGAATGACTGGAGATGCTGTTGTTCATGGGGTCGTGGTTCAAAAAGTGAATGGCCTCAACTGTGTGGCCCCTTCCCTGGAAAAGTTCGCCCCCCGCGCTTGTAACCAAGGCCGCCCGGTGCGCTACCACCTTCGTTTGACACCGTACAATTTTGGACTGTCCACTGCCCAGGCATCCCGGCGCCAGCGCGCCGTCGATGTTGAACCCCATGAACCAAGCCCCCTTAGGCGCCGACCACCAGACCTGTGACGTTCTCGTGATCGGCGGCGGGCCTGCCGGGTCCACCGTCTCTCCCCTTCTGGCCAGCAAAGGCCACCGCGTGGTGATGCTGGAGAAGGCACACCACCCGCGCTTTCACATCGGCGAATCCCTGCTGCCAGCCAACCTGCCCTTGCTCGAACGCCTGGGCGTGGCCGAAGAAGTCCGAGCCATCGGGCAGCACAAGCCGGGCGCCGAATTCGTCTCGCCACACCACGCTCACACGCAGACCTTCGAGTTCGCCGATGCCTGGGACAAGTCCATGCCCTATGCGTACCAGGTCAAGCGCGCCGAGTTCGACGAGATCCTTTTCCGCAATGCCGCTCGCAAAGGCGTGGAAGTGCACGAAGGCTGCAAGGCGCGATCGGTGGAGTTCCTGCCCGACCGTTCGGTGCGTGTGCACGCCGAGCACGACGACGGCCGCACCAGCGTGTGGAACGCGAAGTTCCTGGTGGACGCCTCGGGCCGCGACACATTTCTTGCATCCCGTTTCAAGATCAAGGAACGCAATCCGAACCACAACAGCGCGGCGGTTTACGGCCATTTCGCCCATGCGCGCCGCAACACCGGCGAGGCCGAAGGCAACATCACCATCTTCTGGTTCGACCACGGCTGGTTCTGGTTCATTCCGCTCACCGGTGGCGTGACCAGCGTGGGCATGGTCACCTGGCCGTACCACATGAAAACGCGCGACGGCCGCAGCGTGGAGCAGTTCCTGATGGACAACATCGCGACCTGCGCGGGCCTGGCCGATCGCCTGAAGGATGCCCACCTGGTGGCGCCGGTGGAGGCCACCGGCAACTTCTCGTACGCTGCGCAGCGCAACCACGGCGAGAACTACCTGATGCTGGGCGACGCCTACACCTTCATCGACCCGGTGTTCTCCTCGGGCGTGTGGCTGGCCATGAACGGCGGCGAGCTGGGTGCGCAAACCATCGACACCTGCCTGCGCCACCCCGCGCAGGCCCGAGCGGCGCTCAAGCACTTCGACCACCAGAGCCGCGTTGGGCCGAAGGCTTTCTCGTGGTTCATCTACCGGGTGACCAACCCCATCATGCGCGACTTCTTCATGGGGCCGCGCAACATCTTCCGCGTGAAGGAAGCCTTGCTCTCCACCCTGGCCGGCGACGTCTATGGGGGTGCGCCCATCGGGCGTTCGATGCTGGCATTCAAGACCCTTTACCTGATCGCCAACCTCACTCAACCCCGTCGCGCGTACAACGCCTGGCGCAAGCGCCGTTTCAACATCCGGCCTGCGGACGAAGCGGCCCTGGCCCGCACGCCGTGAGCTTGCACCACACCACCAGCGGGGGGTTCGACGCGCCAGCCGAGGGCGAGGTCCTGGGTGGCGCATCGATCAGTGAACTGAAGGCCCAGGACGGGCCTTCCTGGCCCTGGCAGCCCCTTCGAGCGCCTGTGCTGCCCGTCGGCGCTCTGCCCGTGCAGGAGCGCTGGGTCGCCGAAGGCCCGATGCGCCAGGGCCTCAACGAAGGCATCCACTGGCGGCGCAATGCCGAGTTGCTCTATGGCGTGATCGAGTTGAACGAGGCCGACTGCGTCACGGCGACCGGCGCTGGCTCGCCCTTGCAAACCGCCAGCCAACGGGTCTATGAGCGCCTGTTCCGGTTGCTGCGAGAGCAGGGCACGCCTCACCTGTGGCGGGTCTGGAACTACATGGCTGACATCAACGGCGAATCGCACGGCTTGGAGCGCTACCGTCAATTCAACCTGGGCCGCTACGAGGCTTTCGTGCACGCCCAACGCGAGACCGGTGGCCAGGTGCCCGCAGCCTGTGCCCTGGGTGTGGCGGGTGGTCCGCTCTCCGTCGCCTTCCTGGCCGGCACCACACCGGTGNTGCCGCTGGAAAACCCGCGCCAGGTAAGCGCCTGGCGCTACCCCTCGCAATACGGGCCACGCGCCCCCACCTTCTCGCGCGCCGCGCTGGCCTACCCACGCGGGCGCGAAGCGCTGTTCATCTCTGGCACGGCCAGCATCGTGGGGCATGCCACAGTGCACCCCGACGATGTGGCCGCGCAAAGCCTGGAGGCGGTGCGCAACATCGAGTGCCTGGTGCACGAGG
>Ga0067045_1032315_pt1 | contig 10464 bp, 9 predicted proteins | sample TerdegcTABiofilm_FD_59184 | JGI IMG/M metagenome (GOLD analysis project Ga0067045, IMG submission 59184) | Combined Assembly of (Gp0054472, Gp0054536) Wastewater bioreactor microbial communities from Singapore -Terephthalate degrading... | reverse complement strand
TCCGACCCTCCTTTTCAAAGGGGGGATCTCGATTCGTTCCTTCTGAAGAGGAAGGCCGGGGAGGCAAGGGAATTCTTTTCACAGGAGACCTCCATGGACTTCAAGCGACTCATGGCCGAACGCACGAAGGGGCTTTCCCCCTCGCCCATACGCAAACTCGTCCCCCTGATGCGCCGGCCGGGCATGGTATCCCTCGGGGGAGGCTACCCCAACGCGAAGACCTTCGTCTTCGAGGCCATGGAGGTCGCCTTCAAGAGCGGCAGGCGATTCTCCCTCCGGGACAGCGCCATGGACCTGGCCTGCCAGTACGGTCCCACGGACGGCCACGCCGAGCTCAAGCCGCACCTGCTTGCCTGGCACAAGGTGAAGGACGGCGTCGAGCTGAAGCCCGAGCAGGTGCAGGTCCTCACCGGCGCGCAGGAAGGCCTGTACATCATGGCCTACCTCTTCCTGGACCGGTCGGATGCCGTCGCGCTCTCCGAGCCGGCCTATCCGGGGGCCCTGGGCGCCTTCCGGGCCTTCACGGAGAACTTCATCCCCATCCCCATCGACGCGCAAGGGATGAAGACGATGGAGCTCGAGAAGATCCTCGACGCGCGCCGAAACGCCGGGAAGGCCATGCCGAAGTTCATCTACGAGGTCCCCAACGGCCACAATCCTGCCGGTGTGGCCCTGTCGGTGGATCGAAGGCGGCACCTGCTCGAGATCGCCTCGCGCTTCGACCTGCCCGTCCTCGAGGACGACCCCTACCAGCTCGTGCAGCTCGAGGAGCGCAACCCCTTCCCGACGCTCCAGTCCATGGACCGCGAGGGTCGCGTCGTGCGACTCGACAGCTTCTCCAAGATCTTTGCGCCGGGCCTTCGCCTGGGCTACGCCTCCGGGCCGGCGGAGATCATCGGGTATTTCCAGCTCTGCAAACAGGGCACCAACCTGCACACGAGCGCCATGGACCAGTCTCTGCTGGCGGGGTTCATGGCGAACCACACCCACGAGGAGTTCCGGGCCCTCATCCGGGAGAACTGCCGCTTCTACCGGGCCAACCGCGACGCCATGGTGGAAGCCGCCCGGAAGCACCTGCCTGCCGGGGTCCGCTACAACATCCCCAGCGAGGGCATGTTCCTCTGGTTCGAGCTGCCCGAGGGGTATGACACGGACCGCATGGTGGAGAAAGACGGCGTAGCCCTGGGCGTCCTGCTCGTGCCGGGCATCGGCTTCTCCACGACGGGGGGGCTGAAGAACTGCATGCGCGCGAGTTTCAGCATGGCCACCCCGGCGCAGATCGAGGAAGGGATGAGACGCTTCGCGAAGATGATCGAGAACGAGAAGGCCAGACAGTGAAAGGGGATCGGATCCATGTTCGCCTATTTCAACGGCAGCTTCTTGCTCAAGGATGAGATCAGGATCTCGCCTGATGACAGGGGTTTCCTGTTTTCCGATGGGGTGTACGAGGTCGTCCGCGCCTACGGCGGCAAGCCCTTCAAGATGGCCGAGCACATGGACCGGCTCGCCCGCAACCTGCGCGAGACGCGCATCGACGTCCCCGGCGTGGCGGAGCTGGCCGTGGCGGGGGCTCAGCTCATCGCCCGCAACGGGCTTGAGACGACGGACAGCATCCTGTACTTCCAGGTGACACGCGGCGTGGCGCCCCGAAAGCACACCTTCCCCGAACCGCCCGTCGCCCCGACGAGGATGATCCTCGTCTCCCAGGCCCCGTCCTCCGCCGGGATGCGCGAGAAGGGCGTGGAGGCCATTCTCGTCCCCGAGTTCCGTTGGTCGCGGTGTGACATCAAGGCCATCGGTCTTCTGGGCAGCGTCCTGGCCGTGCAGCAGGCCAAGGAGAAGGGGGCCGAGGAGGCCATCTTCGTCCGCGACGGCGTCGTCACCGAGGGGACGCACACGAACGTCTTTGCCGTCTTCAACGGGCACCTCCAGACGCACCCGCTGGGCGACTTCATCCTCCCCGGCGTCACCCGGGGCGTCGTGCTGGAGCTGTGCCGCAAGCTCGGCATCGCCTACAAGGAGCAGGCCTTCCGGGGCGACGAGCTCAGCCGCGCCAGCGAGATCATCATCACGGGCACCAACAAGGAGATCACCCCCGTCATCCGGCTCGACGGGCGGCCCGTGGGCACGGGGAAGCCGGGCGTCGTGACACGCCGGCTCCAGGCGGCTTTCTCGGAGCTGGTCCGGGGCTGAAAAACAGGGTATCGGGCGGGACTCGGGTTTCGGGAAAGAAAAGCGAGGAAAGGATCGTGGAAGAAAGCTCCACGATCTTTGTTCCCCCGACGCCTGTTGCCTAGACCACAGCCCTAGACCCGAAACCCTTTTAATAGAGAAGATTCCCCTGTTCGTCGAAGGGCATGGGGGCGGGGTCGCCTTCGATCTCGATCCGGGGGTGGCTCTCGAGTTCCTCGAGAAGGGGTTCTGAAACCCGGATGTGCTCGAGGGCGAGCGTGTTGCGGATCCAGACGATGCGGCTCGAGGGGTGCCGGACGCGGGCGCAGGTCTTGAGCGCCAGCAGGATGGCCTCGCGGTCCGAGGGCACGTGGATGGGGATTTTCCCCGAGGCCGTCACGCCGGCGGTGATGCAGTTGATCCACGTCGCATCAACGTTCATGGACCGCACGAGCCTCTCCGTCGTGAAATCGGCCAGGCCGATGCCCATCGCACTTCCCCCGGAGGCCTTCGACAGGTTCAGGACGACGATCCGCTGCACCCTGAGTGAATTCTCCCGCCTGAAGAAGGGCGAGCTCGAACGGCCCGTGATGTTGGGGTCCATCCCGGAGCCGCTGATCTCCTTGCCGATCTCGTGGACGACGAGCAGATCGAGGTTGTCGGGGATGATCCGGGGCATGAGCGCCCGCGCCTCTCTCAGCAGTTCCGGTTCCCGCCCGATCATCTCCTCGTTCCAGACGAGTTCAAAGCGTGCAGGCCGCTCGTAGGCGTTCTCGATGACGGCGAGACCGAAGAGGACCGGCGCCTTCTCGAGGACCACGCGCCCGATCGTCGGGATCAACTCCCCGAAGCGGTCCATGCCGCAGGCGTGAAAGTAAGTGGCCCCGCGGTGCTTGCCCAGGCCGATCGTGATCATCTTGAGAAGCCCGCTCTCGTAGTCGCCCGTAAAGGCCGTGTGGGGCTTGATGCGGTTGATGACGACGATGCCGTCGGCCGCCATGGCCTCCCGGTCCAGCCAGACCGGCGTGCCGTCGTCGAGGGAGCCCGCCAGGACGGTCTCCATGGAGGAGACAACGGGCACGCCCATGGTCTCTTCCGTGATCCCGAAGCGGGCCAGAATCGCTTTCTGACCTTCCGCCGTGGCCCCGCCGTGGCTTCCCATGGAGGGAACGATGAAAGGGTTTGCGCCCAAGCGTCTCAATTCGTCGATGACGGTCCGGGTGATTCGATCGATGGCATGGATTCCCCGGCTTCCCACCGCCAAGGCGATTCGGCTTCCCGCGCGGATGCGCGACGTCCTGATGTCCCGACGGAAGAGCCCCGAGATTTCTCCGGGGATGTCGGCAACCTGTTCCTCGGGGAATTTCTGGCGCACAGGGACCATGCGCGGCAGGGGCAGTTCGAGTCCGCCTTCAATGATCAGGGTCATGGACGAATTCCTTACGGCGTTTCCGAGATCAATAGCACACAAAACGAGAAATGTAAACGAACCAACCCGGCCCTGTAGGGCAAGACGCTTCTCCTTTAGGTGATGGCCGTTTTCAGGACCTGCAAGAAAATCTTGACAAATAGCTATTATTCGTATATATGAATAACTACTATTTCAATATGCTTATGCGGAGTGGTACCGTTGCATATCCGCCCAAGGAGGACGCCCAACATGGAAAACCAGCGAATCGTCGTGATCGGGGCCGGGCAGATGGGCTCCGGGATTGCCCAGGTGGCCGCCGAAGCGGGCTACAGAGTCTTCCTGCACGATGTACATGCAGATCTCGTGAACAACGGAATCGCCCGCATCGACAAGGCCTTATCGTATCAGGCTCAAAAAGGGAAGATCGACGAGGCAAAGAAACGGGAGATTCTCTCACGTATTCATGGGACTGTCTCGTACGATGAGGCCCGGGATGCGCATGTCATCCTCGAGGCCGTCTTTGAGGACAAGGATGTCAAGACCAAAATTTTCTCGGCGCTGGATGAAATCTGCCGATCCGAAACCATCTTTGCAACGAACACCTCTTCGATTCCGATCACGCGCCTTGCGGCGTCTGTCAAGCGTGCGGATCGGTTCATCGGCATTCACTTCTTCAACCCGCCTCAGGTCATGCGTCTTGTGGAGATTGTCCCGGGGCTCAAGACCTCTCCCGAAACTGTTTTGCAGGCCCGTCAGTTTGTCGAATCTCTCAAGAGGGAGAGCGTCCTCGTCAAGGATGTACCGGGTTTCCTAGTCAACCGGATCAATGCGGCATTGAGGCTAGAAGCATACAATTGTCTGCAGGAAGGGGTGGCAAGCATAGAAGACATCGACAAGGCCTTGAAGCTTGCCTTGGGTCATCCCATGGGACCGTTTGAACTGGCGGATTTTGTCGGCCTCGATGTCGGGTTGAACGTCTTGAAAACCTTACACGATGGATACAAGGATCCGAAGTGGCGGCCAAGTCTTCTTCTCGAGAAACTGGTCCTGAGCGGGGATCTGGGGCGCAAGACCGGGAAGGGGTGGTACGACTACACATCGGGGCAAAGAGTCCCGAGGACAGATGTGCAATTTTAACCGCGGCTTCCGTCTCGGACCCGGCAAGCCCGGGTTCTCAGCAATCGATGCAAGGAATGGGAACATGGACAAGGTCGGGATTATCGGCGTAGGGCAAAGCAAGTTCGTGCGCGCCTTCAACGGCTCGATACGGGAATTGGCCTTCGAGGCATTCCGGGAGGCGATGAAGGACGCAAACACAACCACCAACGATATCGACGCCACCATCGTCTGTTCCGCCCCGGAGTACGACAAACAGCGATCTCCTTCGGGTGTCCTTGCAGAGTACTTCGGGCTGAACCCACAACCGACTTGCTACGTGGAGTCCCTTTGTTCTTCGAGCACGACGGGGCTGCGTTTGGCCTATTCACTTGTAAAGTCGGGTCTGCACGACGTCGTCCTTGTGGCGGGCTTCCAGAAGATGTCGGAAATCACCTCGGCGGAATCGCAGGAGCGGATGGGCCGCGGAGCCGACATCCAGTGGGAGGCGCCCTTCGGGACCATGATGCCCGCCTATTACGCCATGTTCGCCCGGGGCCACATGGCGAAATACGGGACCACGTCGGCGGACCTTGCCCAGATCCGTCTGAAATCATCCTTGTACGGTGCACTAAACGAAAAAGCCATGATCCGAAAGCCTCTGAGCCCGGAAGACTTCGAGGATCCCGCGAAGCAACTCAACAACCCGATCTCAAGCCCTCTCCGGATGAGAGACTGCTGCGCCAATGCCGATGGTGCCTCCTGCATAATCGTGGCCAGTGAGGAAAGGGCCAAGGCCCTAGGCGGCAAGCCCGTCTGGATCAGGGGCATTGGATCCGCAACCGCATCCGTCAACCTCGTCGGGCGGGACCACTTTCACGGACTGACTGCGGCGGAAGAAGCTGCCAGGAAGGCCTACAAGATGGCCGGAATCGGGCCCTCCGACGTGGACGTTGCCGAGGTTCACGACTGTTTTACCATTGCCGAACTGATGGCGTATGAGAATCTTGGATTCGCCAAACCCGGCGAGGGCGTCGAGTTGATTCGCGCAAAGGAGACGTACAAAGAGGGGAAAATCCCCGTAAATGTAGACGGCGGGCTTCTCTCCAAGGGGCATCCCATCGGGGCCACCGGGGGCTCCCAGGTCCGGACGATCGTCCTTCAACTACGCGGCGAAGCTGGGCCTATGCAAGTGAAGGACGCTTCCATCGGCCTGGTTCATAATATAGGAGGTGTCGGCATCTACGCCAATGTCATCATCCTCGGGAGGGAATAGTCATGGCGGAAAGGGATATCGACAACCGGTTCAGCAGATTCGGAACGGTCAGCTTTACAGGGCTAACCCGGGTGAACGATTTCATCGATTACCTGCAGTGTGGGAAAGTTATGGGCACTCGTTGCCGGACCTGCGGAGCCCGATACTTCCCCCCGCGGGCGGACTGCTGCAAGTCCCTGGACAGCGATATGGAATGGATTGACCTGCCGGGCAGCGGAACGTTGCTCACATACAGCACGCTGTCGTACGCTCCTGCCGGGTTCGGGGAAGATCTGCCTTACACCATTGCTGTTGTGGACTTCGGCTCCTTGAAAGTCTTCGGCCGTATGGACCGCTCTCTTCCGGCAGAGAGAATTACGATCGGCATGCGGCTCAAGGTGGTGGCTCTCAAGTTGCCTGGGGGGAATCTGTCGTACGAGTTCCGGGTATCCATATGATGCGAGTAATCTTTGCGAGAGAAGGGAGAGCCGAGGGGATGCCGACTGGAGGGTTCAAAAAAGTCATCCTGAGCAGGAAGTCCGACTACATCGTCGAGCAGATTTACGAAGCTCTCCTCCGGGGAGACCTGAAACCCGGGCAGCGCCTGTCATCGGAAAGCGAACTCGCAACTACCTTCGGTGTGAGCAAACTAACCGTTCGCGAGGCCGTGCGCTCCCTGGAGCAGATAGGTGTGCTCGAGGTCCGAAAGGGGGGAAGCGGGGGCCTGTTCATCCGGGAGGCCGATCTCACCTGTACAGTCAGGCAACTCGAAAACATCATGCGGATCCCACACATTACGGTCACGGATCTGACGGAGACCCGGGTCGGTCTGGAGACGTTCATCCTGCGGGACCTCCTGCCGCAGAAAAAAATTTCCGACAAGATGCTCTCCCGCCTAGAGGACAATATCGTTGCGGCCAAGCAGTACTACAACGAGGGGAAAAACCTCGAACGCCTCCGGACGAATTTCGAATTTCACCTGATGCTCTCCTCCCTGACGGATAACAACATGATCATCATTCTCCACAACCTCACGTGCGACATGCTGAGCCGCTTTTTCCGGCTGGCTCGTCCTTCCCCCGAGATGTTCATGAAAACCTTGGACTATCACCGTGGAATCGTTGCGGCGATCCGGGATCGGGAGTTCGACAAGGCGGCACAAATCAATGCCGAGCATATACGAGTGGCCAGCAAGAAGATGACGGAAAAATCGAAACAGCAGTCTTACCTGCCTATCAGATAGTAACGAAACGACACATTCGGAAGAATTCTCCAGTCCGAGAAGCGCCTAACCCACCGATGGAGGTACCCGATGACAAATTCCCATTTGGCCGAATACCGCTCCAAACGAATCAGCGCCGACCAGGCGGCGGCCCTGGTGAAATCGGGCGACTACGTGGAATTTGGATACTGCCTCAGCAAGGCGATAGCCATGGACAAAGCCCTTGCCCGGCGGACGCATGAACTGTTTGATGTCAACGTCCATTGCTCCAACACCCTGACGAAAGTCTATATCGCGGAAGCCGATCCCCGGGGGGAGCATTTTACTTACAGTACAGGGCATTGTTCCACGGGCGAACGGCCTCTGATGGGCACTTTCGGGTTCTACGTGCCCTCGAGCTTCGGGCAGAACCCGGAATGGTTCCGGCGGGCCTATCGTCCCGTCGACATTGTCATGATCCAGACCCGGCCCATGGACAAGCACGGGTACTTCAATTTTGGCCCGTCGGCGACCTTCCTGAAGGCGTGCTGCGAAATGGCGAAAACGGTCGTCGTGGAGGTGAACGATAAGGTTCCCCGCGCCCTCGGCGGAAGGGAGGAGGCCGTCCATCTCTCGGAGGTGGACTACGTCGTCGAGGATCCCGAAGCGTGCGTCGATTATTACGAGGTCAAGTCTCCGCCGATCACGGATGTGGACATGAAAATCGCCGAATATGTCGTCTCCGAGCTGGAAGACGGAGCCTGCCTGCAGCTCGGCATCGGGGGCATGCCGAATGCCGTGGGGAAGCTGATTGCCCAGTCCGATCTGAAGGATCTCGGGATTCACACCGAGATGCTCTGCGACGCCATGCTGGAGATGCACAAGGCAGGCAAAGTGACGGGCCGACGCAAGACAAACGGCCGGGGCAAGATCGTGTATACCTTCGCCCTCGGTTCCCGCGACCTCTACGATTTCATCGATGACAATCCCGCGCTGGCGATCTTCCCCGTCGATTACACGAACAGCCTCCGTATCATTTCGCAGAACGAGCGTGCCGTCTCCATCAACAGTGCCATTGAGGTTGATCTGACGGGCCAGGTCTGTTCCGAATCGGTGGGAACAAAGCACATCAGCGGCTCCGGCGGGCAACTGGAGTTCCACTGGGGGGCCTACCTATCGCCTGGCGGCAAGGCTTTCATCTGCATCAGCTCTACCTATGAGGGAAAGAAAGGTGAGACCATTTCACGGATCAAGCCCATCCTGACCCCGGGCGGCGTCGTCACGACGCCCCGGCCGACGGTGAATTTCCTCGTTACCGAATACGGAAAGGTGAATCTGAAGGGGCAGTCGACATGGGAGCGTGCGGAGCGGATTATTTCCATCGCCCACCCCGCTTTCAGGGATGAACTGGTTCGGGAAGCCGAAAAGCTTGGCATCTGGAAGAAGTCGAACAAGCGGGATCGAACCTGATCGGCCCGCCAAGAGAAAACGAAGCGAAGGGTTTCCTTCAAAAAAGAAACGGAGGTGTGTCATGAAGTCACGGGGTCTAAGAATCGCCGCCTGCATTTGGCTATTCTTGTTTGTGATGTTGCCGATGTTTGGATGCCAAGGATCCTCGCCGAAAAGCGAAGGCACGAAGACCGAGGGCACAAGGTACGTGGGCATCGGTACCGCAACAGTCGGCGGAGCTTGGTACAGCATGGGCGGTGCATTGGCCAACGTCTTGAGCAAGAACATGCCGAATGTCAAGGCGAATGCAGCACCGACCGGTGCGTCGATCGAAAATCTCGAGAGCATCCGGCAAGGCAAGATGGAGATCGGGTTTGCGACGACCGATATTCCCTACTCCATGTACCGGGGGATCAACAATTTTGCCGAGAACAAGAGTTTCCGGGCATTGCTCAACAACGATCTGATCTACTTGGCCCTCATTGTGCTCGAGAAATCCCCCATCAAGAAATTCACGGACATCAAGGGCAAGAAGTTGGGGACGGGCGTACCCGGAAGCTCCAATTATATCATCGTGGAGGAGGTTCTCAAGGCCCACGGGATGACCTACAACGACGTCAAGCCCTTCCCGGCTGGAGTGTCCCAGCAGACGACGGCTCTGAAAGATGGTAACATTGACATGTTCGCCTATGTCGTCGCCGGAACGGGTGGCGCCGCACCCGCCATCGTTGAGTTGACGACAACGGAAAAGGTTCGATTCATCCCTCTGGACCGGAAGGTCCTCGAAAAGATCAACAGGGAAAAACCCTACTACCTGATCCGGGAGATTGCCCCGGGCTGGGCCAAGGGGATCGACAAGCCCATCCCCGCCTTGGCGGTTGGAACGACGGTCTGCATCAAGAGCGATCTGCCCGACGATTTCGTCTACCAGATCGCGAAGACCATCTTCGAGCAGAAGAAAGAACTCGACTCCATCCACCCGCAGTGGAAGATGACGACTAAGGAAACGGTTGCCGTCGACCTTCCCGTTCCCCTGCACCCGGGTGCGGAAAAGTACTATAAGGAAATCGGCGCGCCGATCAGCTATCTGAAATAATCACCCGCGGAAGCAGGCGGGAGTGAGGTGCCCGCCTGCTTCCATCCCACGTCAACGCGGTCTGGATCGAATGGGGGCCCGGTCATGCATATCGTTTCCAGGGTTTTAGCGAATCTCGGTCTGAGCGGTTTTCTGGGGAAGCTTGTCGCCGTTCTGGGGATCGTCACGTCTACGATCTTTCTCTACACGGCATATGAGGGGTCCTTTCCCACATTCACGCAGAGGGGACTCCTGTTGGTCCTCTGTATCCCCATGATCTTCCTTCTGGCTTCCCTCAAGAAGAAGGATCGCCTCGGTCGATGGCGTGACCTGGCCATGGCTGTCATCTCGCCGATCCCGTTCGTTTACATCATCTTCATCCAGGATGAACTGATGATGCGGGGCGGCATCCCGAACACGCTCGATACGATCATGGGAATCATGGCGGTTTTGATCGTCATTGAGGCGACTCGTACGAAGGTGGGGTTGGCCCTTCCCATTTTTGCGGGCCTGCTGATCCTTTACGGGTTTTTCGGTCCCTTCATGCCCAACCTGATCGAGCACCGGGGTCTCGATCTGCCCCAGACGATCACGGCACTGTACCTCAGCGAGGACGGGATCTTTGGAATCCCTGTGGCGGTGACCGCAGAGTTCATTATCGCCTTCATCATCTTTGGCGCGTTTCTGCAGGTTACAGGTGCGGGAGACTTCTTCTCCAACCTGGCGACAGCGACCATTGGCGGGGTTCGCGGCGGCCCTGCCAAGGCCGCTGTCGTGGGCAGCGCCCTGATGGGGACCATCAGCGG
>Ga0067045_1032313_pt1 | contig 10464 bp, 5 predicted proteins | sample TerdegcTABiofilm_FD_59184 | JGI IMG/M metagenome (GOLD analysis project Ga0067045, IMG submission 59184) | Combined Assembly of (Gp0054472, Gp0054536) Wastewater bioreactor microbial communities from Singapore -Terephthalate degrading... | reverse complement strand
CGGCCGTATCGGAGACTCTGGATCCGGATACCCGGATGAAATCAAACCGGAGCCGTAGGTGCGTACTGTCCCGCCCCGCATTCTGCAATGGAGTCGTCCGGGGGTAAGGAACAAACCGTCGACGGGAGCGGGCACCTCGGTTCGTTCGATCAGTTCACCGGTTTCGGAATTCCAGGATTCCAATTCCGGGTACCTCGCGACAAAGAGGCGACCGGATTCCAGGGCGATTCTCGGCGGGGACAGAGCTGCCCTTGGCCCTCGGGTTTTCCCCTCGGAAACCGCTCCCGCGGTCCACACGGGAACACCGTCCGTAATCCTGAAGGCCCCGACGGCTCCGTCGGGCCCCGCGATATACCACCGTTCCCCGTCGACGGCTAGGGTGGACCCTCGGACGGTCGGAATAGAATAGAGCTCTGTCCCTGTCCGAGCATCCAGGATATGCCAGGTTCCTTCCGAGCCCTGGAACGCCAAGATGTTTTGAATGGTCCTTAGGACCGGAGGATCCGAAAGACCTCTGTCCCCGCTCCAAAGAAATTCAAGGTTCGGGATGCTCAGCGCGGCAAGTCCGGAGGGACGGGGGATTGCCAGGATCGAACCCGCCGCGACGGGTTTTTCTGTCAAGGGCAGTCCGATGTCCCGAAAGGCCTGGACGTTCCCGTCGGAGGCGGAAAGTACGGCGAGCTTGCCGTCCGAAGAAGCGCAGGCTATTCCTCCCGGTATTGCCAGGACCCAATCAAAGTCCATTCCCGGATGAACGGCCCAAGCAGGTTCGCTCAACCCGTCCCGATTCCCGCGTACCTTGTCCGCAGGGAACGCGTACACGAGGCCTTGTTGGTCCAGGATATAAAGCTGTTTCTCGTCCGCCGCCGCCGAAACCGCGTTCAGGTTTTCCAGATACCCGCCCGCCGGAATCCATCGCCCCGACTCGCCACTGTATTCGTATAGGCGGCCGCCGCCGTCCACGATAAGGAGCTTGGAATCGATCGACCACATCTCCAAGATCGCCAAACCAGAGCCGGGTTCCTCCTCCGCATACCTGTCGAGGCGATCCGGTCCCGAGTGAGGAAACCAACCGGAGTATTCCCTGGAGGTCGGACGCTCGATCTCCGCATTTCGAGCCAGTCCTTCCTCGACGCGGCTCGGCTTCCCATCCTTGCCGCAGGAAGAGGACAGCAGAAAAACCGCCGACAGGATCCCGGATACTAGGGCCTTCGCTGTTCGGTTGGGGAAGACCTTCATCATGGGTTGAGATCCCCCTCGAGATAAGCCCCGATAGCCCGCAGTGCGGATTCCAGATTGAACTCCGCCTCTTCCCATAGTCCTTGCAATCGATTCCATCCCCCTATGCCTTCCAGGGAGAGCATCACCTGGGAGTCTTCGATTCTTCCGAGGCAACGAGCTTCACAGACTGCCGCAAACTCGGAAAGAGCGGACGGCAGCAAGTACGCCGGAGCTAGACCGGAGGACCGGGCGGCGCTTCGGAAATCCTCCAGGATATATGAACATACCGACGCCGTTGCCGCGGGAGATAGACCGGACACCTCGAAAAAAGGCGCCCAGGAACCGTTCCGGGGGACAGAGCTGACCGGAGCGGCGATGAAACCCAGCTCGATACCCGAGCCTGTCCGGCCGGCTTCTCCGGAAACGCGCGCCGCAATTAGATCCAATGCGTTCCGAACGACTTCGGGCGGAATCCGGGCAAGGGTTCCGTCCGCTCCAGCTGTAAACGCGCGGACGACCGTGAATCCTGCTAGCCCGGGCGTCTCTTCAACTTCGATCACCGGTTCTGAGGCCGGGGCACCCCGAGCCAACTCGGTTTGCAGGTCCGCAATCAATCGGTCTCTCGCCTCGGACACGGTCGTCCGCAGCCTTGCCGGTGCCGCCTCGGAACGGAGGAAGGATCTCAGGGCGGGGTCCTTCAAGCGGGATACCAAGGCGCTACCTGCCGCCCCCTTCGCCGATTCTCGTTCCAGTTCCGCAAGGCTGACGGCAACGGAACGGGTCGTCGTGGGGAGGGTGGATGCGGGTCCAAGGGGGGCGGCAAGCCCGGCCGCCGGGGCACAGGAAAGAAACACGGTCGCCGAACGCCCGGATATCCCCCTGCTTCGAGCCCACAACCCGCGCTCCTCCGGGGAAAGGCCTGCAAGAAAGGCCGGGAGGATCCGCGAGCCCGGAAAATCCAGGGACTCCAGCAGCCGAGCCCTGGATCCGGGCTCCAGGAGGGACAGAGCTCGAGCCGATCGCTCTACCGCCGCCGCGTCGGAGGCCGTCCATTCCAGCTCAGGAACCACCAGGGCCGGCATCGCCTGTCTGAGTTCTTCCAGGGCCGCTCGGATCCTCCGGATACGCTCAGCTTCCTCGGCCAATTCCGGGAAGTCCGCATAGGGCGTCCGAGTGAGGTCGTCCGGAGCCAGGCGAAGGGCGACGATCTCCGGGGAAACATTCATCAGGGCCCGTACCGCGAATCGCAAGCCCGCCGTATCGACGGAGGCGACTCTCTCCGTGAACTCCAGGTATTCCGCCGCCATGCCGGGAACCCGACGCGCCCGGTCCATGAGGTTCCGGTACACTTCCGTCAAGGCTTCCCGTCCGAGTTTATCGATCCGGGGTTCCAGGATAGAAGCCAGAAGCCGAGCCTGCTCAAGCGCGTCCGCCTGGATCCGGGCCGGGCCGGAGCCCGAGCCCGGCTTCCAGGAGCCGTCCCGTCGGGATTCCAGGAGGCTTCGGATTTTTTCCGAGTCTCCGATGCCGGAAACGGCCCGACGAGCCGTCCCGAGCTCGGTCGCGTATCGGCTCTCCACGGCGATCCAGGCTTCCAGGGAAGCGTCCAAGGCTGTCTGAATCCGGCGGGCCCGCTGTGCTTCCTTGACGGGCAGAAAGCTGAAGGCTTCGGGGAAGACCCGAGGGACAGAGCTGAACAGAACTAAAAGCGCCATCAAGGCGGTTCCCTGGAATCGGCCTGCGCGAATCGTCCCGTGCCGGGATCCCCGCATCACGGCGATCCTTCCAACGCCCCCACATTCCTCCGTGACGGCTCCGGGCTTCCCGGGCTTTCGGGGGGGATTCCGACGGGATAGGCCCCGCCCAGGCCGACGGAATTCGACGGAAGAAGGGGCAGTCCCAGGCTGCCCGGACTTCGGGACTCCCGGAAGGTTTCCTGGAAGTTCAATCCGTCGGGCGGAGCGGCGATCCGGTTCAACGCGTCCAGGGTGGCCGCGGGAACGGGTCCGTCCAGGTAGGTTCGGAAACCTGAGAGAGCGTTCCGGACGACGGCACCTCGGGGCACGACTTCGTTTAGTTTCAAGAGCGTTCCCGTCCCTGAGTCGTCCTGCAGTATCGAGTTACCGAGGCGGAAGGACCCGGATCGGAGACCCAGCAGGCTTGCTCCGGCGCTCCGAAGGGCGACGGTGGAATGGAGGATGTCGATCCGTCCGCCCTCCACGGACGCGAAGGTCAGGGGACCGCCGGACTGTAAATCCGCGGATACGGCGTACAAGGCCGATCCGCACTCCTCCAGACGGAAGGCTTCCAGGAAGCCGGATCCTCGAGCCTTTATATAGGAATCCCGTATTCCCAGGCGCATTCCCCTTCCGCGAACCAAGGTGAAGCCTCCGGATGTCCGGCTCTCGAATCGTATCCGGGAGAGCTCCGCGGAACCTCCGACGAACGAGAAGGCCGTGAGATAGCCCAGGGCATCCTCCGCGCGAACTCTCAGGCCCCGGATCCTCGTGGATCCTCCCTCGGCTTCGACCGCCCGGGCGAAGAGTGCGCCGGCAAGCTCCATCTCCGTGTCGAGGATTTCGATCGACGAATTCCGTGACCGGAGTACGACCAGTTCTCCCGCCCCTCGGAGTCGGACCTTGAGGTTGGAGATGGAGAGAGCGCCGTCGAAGGCCTCCGCCATAAAGAAATCCCCCGGTCGCTCCACAGGGATAGCCAGATTCCGTAGCGACAGGGAACCGCCTTGCACCACGAAGAGCGGCCCGGTTTCGCCCTCTGCGGACAGGACGCTGCTTCCTCCCGAAACAGGTTCCCAGGATCCGTCGCAGCCGCCCAGGATCTCGATCTCCGACTCGACCCGGATCGGGGTTCCCAGACGGACGTCCCCCTGCACCCGGACAAAGCGCCGACCGCTCCTGGACGCGGCGGCGACACCGGCCGAAACCGTAGCCAGGGGGTTCCGGGGGCCGCCGCCGGTCTCGTCGTTCCCCCAGGGGGCCACGTAGACCGAAGCCCGGTCGATGCGGACGGACACGGGCCCAAGGGTTTCCGATCGGTTGCCCGCATCGTCCACGGCGTAGGCGTACACATGGTAGGCTCGGGGTCTGTCCGCGCTTCCTTCCAGGGTAACGGGTCCCGTGTACACCCTATAGGAGGATTCGGCAGGCACGCCCTGCTCGACCACGGCGTACCGGATGGAACCTTCTCCGGGTTCAAAGGCCACGATCCGGTCCTCCTCGGAATCCCCCAAAAGGCTTCCCGCCGACAGCCGCGGAGGCTCCGGCGGCGTCCGGTCGACGATGAACTCGGCGAATCGCTCGTCGGACCCGGAGGCCTCTCGGGACGCGTCCGTGTAAGCCCGGAGCCTCAGGTAATACCGGACGTCCCGTCCCGGCTCGCCGGCGAAGGAGACCCCCTCCGCCAGGAGGGGAGAGTCCGGATGGACCGAGGGAGGCAAGCCTTCCGTGGACACCTCATAGCGCACGACCGTTCCCGGGGCGGCTCGTGGACGGACTTCCCGGTTCGTCCGGCCGTGTTCCGGCAGTCCGGAAATTTCGGGCAGGGTCGGCTGCTTGGGGGCTTCCAGGAAGAGGGACCGGACCTCGGAGAAGGCTCCCCCGGGGCCCACCGCCCGGTAACGTAGGACGACTCCCCGGGAACCCTCGGGCACGGAAACGGAGAGCGGAAGCGAATACGGCTTGAAGGGATCGGAATCCACGGAGACTTCGATCCGGAAGGGAGACGGCTCCCAGGAAAGGAGAACCGTTCGGGTACCCGGAGGGTACAGGACGGAAGGTCCCGGGGGGGCGGGAGGAGCTTGTCCCGGGTCCTCGTAGGAGAACTTGATCTCGACGGCTCCGGGAGCGAGGGCGAGGGCGCCGTCCTTCCAGAGGGCGTAGCGTACGAGGATGGGACCGGTCCACCCGACGGGCGCGGTGACTTCCAGGGATGCCTCCCGTCCGGACGCAAAAAGCTCGGAATAGTACTTGGGATCCCCGGAATCCGGGGGGTTGACCGCCGCGAAGACTCTGCCCCCATCGGGCACGGCGAAGCGGACAGCCGCGGATCCGGGGTACTTCCGGTCCACCCGGTATTCAAGGTCGGATCCCGCCTGTGTTCCGGGGGCGGACGCAGTACCGGCGTCCTCGGCTCGGGGGCCCTTCGGCGCCGGTTCCAGGACATAACGGCCCGTTGAAACGGGTCCGGGGTTTCCCGCAGCATCCACCGCGTACGCGGTCACGGTCCATGCCCGGGTCCCGTCCCGGGGTCGATCCATCGCGGGGGGACGGGCGGGATCGTACAAACGGAACCCCGGGGAAGGCCTGTCCAAAGCCTCCAAGGAATAGTAGATCCCCGCGCCCGGTTCCGAAGCCAATCGGAGTTCCAGGGGCCCCTCGTAGGAACCCTGGGGCGGCGATATCGACGGAGCGGGCGGCGGGAGACGGTCGATCACGTAGCGGGCCTCACCCTCGAAGCGCTTTCCTCCCTCGGAGCCGCGTATCTGGATGGTATAGGTCCGTTCTTCCCGCGGGGAGGCCGTCAGGTCCAGGGAACCCTCCAGGGGTCTCCAGATCCCATCCCCCTTTTCCGTGAACCTGTATTCCACCGAAGCTCCCGCGGGCAGTGCGGGACGAACCAGGGCGACGGAATACCTTCCCGGCAAGGGCATCCACTCGAGGACTTGTTCCTGGGCCCGGACGTGCATCCCGCAGAGCGAGAGGATCAGGACCGGGACGGCTCGGAAGCGCATCTTATTTCTTGAGCACCTTGAGGATATCCTTGAGCTCCGGGTCTTCGGGATAGTAGTGGACCTTGAGCTCTTCCTCGGAGAGCCCTACGAGTTCATGGCTCATGTAGTGGATCCAGACCTCGTTCTCCGGGGTATCCACCTCGATCCTGCGGCAGTAATAGTCCGGGCGGATCGGGAGCTCCTCGTTTCGGTACTTGGCCGCCTTGTAGTCGTGGACCGCCACCTTTATGTCCTTCCGAGGAATACCCTTTTCCAGGAGGATCTCGACAAGATAATTGATCGTTCGTCCCGAGTCGTAGATGTCGTCGACCAGGAGAACCTTGTCCCCGTGGCGAAGGTACTCGGGGCTGTAGGTCCAGCCGTCTATCCGAACCTGCTCGTGGGCCTGGACATCCGTGTACGAGTGGGCCACCACGGCGGCATAGAAGACCGGACGATCCGCCGACCGCACGATCTTGAAGTATTCGGAGATCACGTTGCCGAGATAGGCTCCACCCCGAAGAGATACATAGATGATGTCCGGGACGAAGCCGTCGGAGTGAATTCTGTGGGCCAGCTTGAGCGCGTTGTTGCGCACCGTATCGTAGGGCAGGAATTCCTTGCGCATGGGGCTTCCTTTCAGGAACCTTTCGACGGTCCCGACTCCGTCCATTTCCCCAACCGGGTTCCAAGGTCCTGAATGGACCAACCGGGAGTCCCCTACGCCGTCGACGTACGGGACTCCCGGGAAGGAACTCGGCATCCGAGTGCCGGAGCTATCGTACAGCCCCTAGATTCTAGCCTTACTTGCGAATGTAGGCAAGGGAAGACAGAGTCTGCCCCTCCCGCAGGAAGTTGAACTGAACCTTGGAGTCCTTGGGTTCGTTCAGCGCCCTATAGAACTCCGCGGCGTTCTTCACCTTGCGGTCGTTGACTTCCTGCACGATGTCGCCGGGCTTCATCCCGATGGTATCCGCGGGGGTCTTGGCTATCACGTTGGAGAGGTACACCCCCGAGGCGCCCTTGGGCACCCGGTCCTTGGGGATCCCCTCGGCCTCGAGGGAAACCACCTCGAGGCCCGGGAAGAGCCTGGAATTGTCCGAAACCGCCCCCTCTTGCCGGGCTTCGATCGTGACGGTTACGGTACGGCTCTTTCCGTCCCGGATGATTCCGAACTCGGCCTTTTTCCCGACTGGAAGGTCCCCGACCTGCCGCACCAGTTGGTCCACCGTAGCGACGGGCCGTCCGTTCAGGGATACGACGAAGTCGCCGGGCAGGATTCCGTATTTATCCGCGGGGCTGCCAAGATACAGATTGCTGATGAAGGCCCCCTTGCGGCCTTCCAGCCCCAATTCCCGGGCTGTCGCCTTGTCCGCCTCCCGGAGGAGAACGCCGAGCCATCCGTACTCGACCTTGCCCCGGCCGATAATGTCCTCCATGCCTTTCTTGATGTTGTTGATGGGCAGGGAAAAGCCCAGGCCGATGTTTCCTCCGCTGGGGGACGCTATCCACGTGTTGACCCCGACCACCTCGCCCCGGATGTTGACCAAGGCTCCTCCGGAGTTGCCCCGATTGATGGCCGCGTCCGTCTGGATGAAGTCGCTGATGTTCCCGTCCGGCCCCCCCGTTCGGTTCAGCGCGCTGACGATCCCGGCGGTCACGGAGGAAAAGAGCCCGAAGGGACTTCCGATGGCTATGGCCCAGTCCCCGACCTTGAGCTTGTCGGAGTCCCCGAGCCGGGCTATCCGGATCGTGTCCGGGTTGTCCACGGTGAACTTGACCACCGCCATGTCCTTGCGCTCGTCCTTGCCGACCAATTCGCCCTTGAACTCCCGTTCGTCATAGAGCTTCACGGTTATCTCGGAGGCGTTGCCCGCCACGTGGGCGTTGGTCAGGACATAGACGGTCTTTCCTTCCTTGCGAACCAGGATTCCCGACCCGAGTCCCTGTTCCCGGTACTCCCGGGGAGCCGGGGCGTTCTGGCCGTCTTCCTGGGGCCCGAAGAAGAACCTCCAGGGGAACTGGTCGGGGCTCGGACCCTGGGTGGTCTTGGTCTCCACGACATCGAGCTCCACCACCGAGGGCAGGACGGCCTCGGCCACCCGGTTGAAGGCCGTCTGGAGGGATTCCGCGTAGGCCAGGGCCGCGTCCTCCGGCACCGTCCCGGCAGCAGGGCCTTCCGCGTAGACCACCGCGGGAGCCCTGGATCGGGCCGCGCCGGTCAGGGATACGAAGGCCGCGGAAAACCCTATCAGGATGCCTAAAAGAACGAGATTGACGAGAAAGAAATTCTTTGAACTTAACTTATCCCGAAGCGACATGGCACACTCCTTGCGAGAGATCAGTTCGCTTTCGATAGAATATACTAACGAACGATCGGGATGGTTACAGTCCGATTTCTACCAGGAAGTAAGGACCTCGGGACCCTCCGGAAGGATCGCCACGGTATGCTCGAAGTGGGCCGAGGGTTTTCCGTCCGCGGTGACCACGGTCCAGTCGTCCTCCAGAGTTTCCACCTCGTCCCCTCCCAGGTTGATCATGGGCTCGATGGCCAGGACCATGCCCGGGACGATGCGGGGATTCGGTCCCGCCCCGACGTAGTTCGGAACCTGAGGATCTTCGTGGGGTGAAAAGCCGACCCCGTGACCGCACCACTGCCGGACGATTCCGTATCCCCGGCTGCGGGCATGTCCGTACACGGCCCGGGATATATCGTGGATGCGGCCTCCCACCCGGATCGCGGCGATGGCCTTTTCCAGGCACTCCCGGGTGGTCGCGAGGAGGGCCTCTATCTCCGCGGACACCCTGCCCACGGGCACCGTGATGGCCGCGTCGGAAAAGTATCCTCCCAAGTCGATTCCGCAATCCAAGCCCACGATATCCCCGCTCTTGATCCTTCGGGGACCGGGTATCCCGTGGATGACCTCCTCGTTCACGGACACGCACAGGGAGGCGGGGTAGCCGTTGTATCCCAGGAATGCGGGCCGGCCACCGGCCTTCAGGATATACGTGCGCGCGAACTCGTCCAGGTCCCGGGTCGTCACCCCCTCCCGCACCAGGGGACGGAGCCCCTCAAAGAGCCCGGACAGAAGGCGGCAGGATTCCCGTATTCCGCGGATCTGCTCCTCGTTCTTGAGCTTCAGCATGGTTACCTCGTTTCCGTCCCTTATTTTTGACCCAGGAGCCGGAGAGCCTCCGCGTAATCCGGTTTGGCGGTCAAGGCGGCCGCCCAAGCGTCCCGGGCCTGCCTCCGCGCCCCCAGGGCCGCGTATTCCTTCCCCGCCTCGGTCAAAGCCCGGGCGCGAAGTTCCGGATCCTCGGCCGCGAAAGCGGCTATTCCGAACCGTTCCGCCGCCCTGGCATGGTTACCGGACACGGAGTAGAGAACCCCCAAGGCGAAGGGAGCCTCCGGTCCCCCTGCGGCCGGGCCGTCCCTCTCGATCAACTCGGCCGCCTGGGCGATCCGGCCTTCCAGGATGAGGGACAGAGCTTCCAGGTACCAGGGTCGACCCAGGTCTATGCCCCGGGCCTTCAGTTGCCGGTATCCTTCGGCGGCGTCCGAAAACCGGTCCGAGGCGGCCAGGGTCGTCAAGGCCCAAGCCTGGACATAGGGATCCTCCGGGAAAGCGTTGGCAAGCTCCAACGCCTTTGTATGCCGGACCTGGCCGGGGTTCAAGCGGAACCCGATTTCCGCGTCCAGGACGGCCGTGCGCGGATCCGAGCCCGGATCAGCCCGGGCCTTGAGCTCCGCCCGAGCCTGCGCTCCCCGTCCCGTCCGGGCCAGGTAGGACGCCCGGGCGCGGAGGGCCTCGGGATCGGAGGGGAACTCCTCGGACATCCGATCATACCAGAAATCCGACCTCTCCGGGGACTCCTCCAGGGCAGCCAAGGAGACGTAGACCTTCCAGGAATAATCGGGACGAGCCAGGGCCAAGTCCGTCAAATAGTCCCGGGCCCATTCTTTTTCCCCCAGGAGCAGGGCGGCGTCGGCCTTCCGTTCCAGGTCCGGTCCCGGGGCGGCCCGATCCGGGTTCGAGAGGAGGGCGGGCAGGACCCCCGCGTCCCAGGCCAGGCCCGGGTCCGGAGAGGCGCCCAGGTCGAGGGCCCTACGGAGGAACCACGCTGCGCCCTCCCGGTCTCCGGCCCTCATCCGGAGCAGGGCGGCGTCCACGGCGGGCTCACCCCGGCCCAAGGCTTCCGCGACCCGCAACAGGGCGTCCTCGTCCCCGGGCGCCCAGGTCCGGCCGGAACGTCGCGCGTCCTCCAGCAAGGCCTCGGCGAACCAGGCAGGTCGGAGCCCGGGGTCGAGGGGAGCCGGGAAGAGAGCCCGGGCGTCCCCGGGTCTCCCGGCGTCAAGGTAGGCCCGGCAGGCGGCCAGGGCGATGTCCTCGTAGCCGGGATAGGCTTTTCTCGCCCTATCCGCCACGCCCGCGGCCAGATCCGGGTTCCCCGCCTGTTCCGCGGCCCGAAACGCCCGGGACAGCAGGCGCATCCAGTCCGAGGAGCTCCGGGCC
>Ga0067045_1032312_pt1 | contig 10466 bp, 8 predicted proteins | sample TerdegcTABiofilm_FD_59184 | JGI IMG/M metagenome (GOLD analysis project Ga0067045, IMG submission 59184) | Combined Assembly of (Gp0054472, Gp0054536) Wastewater bioreactor microbial communities from Singapore -Terephthalate degrading... | reverse complement strand
TGCCCTGATGGGCAAGATCATCGAGAAGGTCTCGGGCAAGCCCTTCGTGGATTTCGTTCGCGAGGGACAGTTCAACGCAGCGGGCATGGAGCAGGCGCGCTTTGGACACACTGCCGACACCGTGCCCGAGCTCGCCTCGCTCTATACCTATCTGACGCTGAAGATGGAGGGCATGAGGGCCGTCGGCGTCGAACGCAGCGAGACCCCGATGGCGCGCCATGAGACGTGGCCCGCCTATATGCATCCCACCGGCGGCGTTCAGACCACGGCCAGGGATCTGGCCGCATGGGTTATCGCGCTGCAGAATCGCAAACTGGTCAGCGAAAAAGGCCTCGAACAGCTCTGGACGCCGCAACAACTGCCCGACGGAAGCTATCGCGGTTTCAACCGGACCATCAATGGCTATGGACTGGGCTGGCCGTCCATCCGCCGCGCGGAACATCCTGCAATCACGCCCACGGGCGGCGATCGCGCGGCCATCTTCATCTACCCCGAGGATGATCTTACGGTGATCGTTCTGACGAACCTGATGGGCGCTTCGCCCCAGAAATTCGTCGATCAGATTGCTTCGCAATACATCCCTGGCCTCGCCGTCGAAAACTGACGATAGCATCTCGTCGCGAGGGCGCCGGATTGGCGGTTGGCAAAAGCCGATCAGTTTAATGCAGGGCGCCGCCAGTCTAAAACTACCAGTCTCCGCATCGGGGCGCGATCAAGCCCATTTGCGGAGACTGTGTTTTATTCGGACGCGAGCTTCAACGGGCCGCGCCTAGATGCGTCCCGACCAGCTTGAGCATACCTAGCCCGAGGTCAGTGGTTTTTGGCAGATCTGGGGGCTTCAATGTCAGTGTTCACAACTGACTGAAAAGGATGGTGGACGCGACAGGGATTGAACCTGTGACCCCCTCGGTGTGAACGAAGAGCGTTCTTATTCAAGTATTTGAAATATAGATAAATCTTCCAATGCAATTTCCCCATTTGTTCCCGGTTTCAGAGCCGTTTCTGGGGAGTATCTGGGAAGCGGTGGCGATTTTGAGCCGGGGGCTCTCGATGCTTTAGGGGAGCGGCGAACCCGTTTCGGAGCCCGCTAGGTCGGTCGCCATTTGTCTGACCAGGGCCGGCCCGGACCGGCCCTCCGGCGGGGGAGGGAGAGGCAAGGGTGCGGCGCTACGACATGCGTTGGCGCAGCTGCTGCTCCGACAGAATTTCAATGCGTTGGCCCGCAGCCAACAGCTCTTCGGCCTTAAGATGCTTTGAACTCTTGGCCTTGCCAGCAAAGGAGGACGGATCCTGGATTCCGAGCACGAGGATGGTCGTGCGTCGGTTTGGGGATGGGGATACCGATCCACCTGCTGCAGAGATTTGATCGGCAAACTGGCTACGAGCTACGCTCATATCGCCCGTGAATGTAACGTACTCGCCCGCTAGGGGGCCGTCGTCTGATGGCGCTCGTTTCACTGAGCCTGCGTCACGAGGGGCCGGTCGGGTAGGCTCGCTGATCCAGTCTTCAAGCGAAATCCCTGTGTGGTCGATTGCTTTCACAATGACCATGCCTGCTGCTCTCGCGTCGCTGAGAGCATCGTGGTGCTTGAGCTCGATCCCAAGATGGGAGGCCAGCACGTTCAAGCGATGGCTGGAAAGGTCGGGCCAAGCCCGCCGAGCGACTTTTACGCTGTCTAGCCATCGCGTGTTGATCAGCGGCTTCTGATGGAGCGCACAGGCTGCCGATACGGCTCCCCGATCAAACGAAGAGTGAGCAACGGTGATCCTTCCGCTGAGCTGTTCTGAAAGCGTCGCATGCAAATCTCGAAATTTCGGCTTGCCTCGGACGTGGCGACGATCAATCCCATGGATGTTTACGTTGAAGGGGTGAAATTCATCGCAGGGGTCGATGAGCGTTTCAAACTCAAATGAGACGCGACCGTCCGTGAATCCGACGACGCCGACCTGGCAGATGCTGCTTGTGCGTGAGCAGGCCGTTTCAACGTCGATCGTCATAAAGTCCGGCGACGATTGGGGAAGAGCTGATAGGTCAGTTCCGTGTGCTTCGGCTTTCCGGCCGATCAGGCGATCAATCCAGCCCATTGTGCTCTCTCAGTTGTCCTGACTGTGCATTAGCTAGGCGGCTCGTCAAATCCGGTCGTAGGGGGGCAGTCGGTTGGCAACCTAAACGACGTTTCCGCCTCTCAGTGTACATTCAGACAAACGCACTGAGCGGCGGCGGTCGGCTTGCGGTCAGTCGCTGTTTTCAAGTTCTGCGCTGGCGGCAAGAAGGGCGAGTGTCTTGTCGTAGTGGGTTGCGGGGCGGTGCGCGCCTCGCGATTTTGCGGGTTGCGGCTCCGTGTTCGAAGCGACGGCGTCGCGCAGATGGGGCAGGACGCGTCGATGTAGGCTTGAGCGGTCAATCGAGCGGCCAGCGGCGATTTCATAGCCGCGATGGAACTCGGGGTACGTGAAACGCGCAGGCATCAGGTCGAGGAAGAGGCCTGTCTCAAGGTGTCTAGACGCGATGGCGCGACGAGCGCGTTTGACGAGATCGCTATGATCGAAAGCCAGTTCGGGGAGGGTTGCGAAATCGCACCACCTTACGGACGCAGCGTCGGAGCCGGCCCTTGGCCTGTGTTGGCTCTTATGTACGAAGCTCCAATAAGCGACCGTCACATATCGTCCGCGCGGATCGCGGTTGGCGTCGCCGTACGCCCCGAGCTGGTGCAATTCGCCGACATAAACCCCCGCCTCCTCGAGGAGCTCTCGGCGGGCGCAGTCTTCCAAAGTGAAATCGAATTTTTGCTCAGGCGGTTTGGCGCCGCCCGCCACCGCCAACTCAATTTGAGAGCCGCCGACCTGCAAGAATCCGCCCGGGAGCGCCCAGCCCTTTGGCGCTTCATTTCGCTCGATGAGAAGAACTTGAAGCTGTCCATCCTCAACCGTGAAAACGGCGACATCTGTCGTGATTGAGGGGCGGGGATAAGCGTAGCAGTGCCTCTCTTCGCTCATTTCCCTTGACCTTTTTGTTAGTTTGTGGTGAACGAAGTCACAAACTAACAGGCGACGGGGGAAATGCAATGGCTCGAACCAGCGAGAGTGATCCTATCCGCTTCAACGAGGTCGAGTGCGGCGGCGGGCTGCTCGGTTTGACCTTCTGTCCCGGGAAATCCGGCCCCAGCGTGTTTGGCGACGACTGGGAGCGCGATCTCGACGTGGATCTCGATGCGGCGGCGGCTTGGGGAGCGTCGACGGTTCTCACGCTCGTCGAGACGCAAGAGCTCGACATGCTGCGCGTTGCGGATCTGGGCTCCGGGGTCGAGGCGCGCAGCATGACGTGGCTGCACGCGCCTATCGTCGATCTGAGCGTGCCTGACCTTCAATTCGAGCGGCGTTGGTTGGTGATCGGGCACCTCGTTCGCACGGCGCTGCGCAAGGGGGATCGGGTTGTCATGCATTGCCGTGGCGGCCGGGGCCGCGCGGGAATGATCGCTGCGCGATTGCTCGTTGAATTCGGGGCCGACGCGGGGGCGGCGATCGCTCGGGTGCGTCAGGCCCGACCGGGGACGATTGAAACCGCCGAACAAGAGCGGCACGTGCGTGCATGCGCCGCCGTCGCTACGGACCACGCGCTGGCCGACCGTGTTCTGGGGTGTCTGTTCGGGGGCGCGGTCGGCGATGGGTTCGGCTATGCGATCGAATTCGATCGTTTGGCCGACATACAGCGGCGCTATGGAGCGGGGGGGCTGCAGGCTCCCAAGCTGACGAACGGCAGGCTGGTGGTCAGCGACGACACGCAGATGACGCTGTTTACGGCGGCCGCGATGGCTGTGGGCGCATCTGATCCAGAAGACGCCGTCGCGGCGATCCGGCACGCCTATCTCGATTGGCACAAAACCCAGACGCAGCGCGGGCCTAAGAGCGCGGATGCGGGCATGTCGCGTCACTCCGAGCTTTGGGCGCAGCGCGCGCCTGGCCTGACGTGCATGTCTGCGCTGGCGGCGGGCGGGCATGGAACGCCGACGGCTCGCGTCAACGACTCGAAAGGGTGCGGGGGCGTGATGCGTGTGGCGCCGATCGGTTTGAGGCGAGACTGGACGGAGGCTGAGGTGTTTGAACTGGCGGCGCGCGCCGCTGCGATCACGCACGGCCATCCGACGGGCTTCCTCAGCGCTGCGGCGGCCGCCGTGATGGTCCGCGTCATGGTCGATGGGCGCACGCTGAACGACGCCCTGGGGGCGGCGGCGCAATTTCTGTCGTCGGACCCCGAGGGTGAGGAAACCCTGATGGCGATCATCAGCGCGTTTGAAAAGCCTGCGCAGGACCTGGCCATGAGGGACGTCGCCGAGGGGCGTCTTGGGGAGGGATGGATCGGCGAGGAGGCGCTCGCCATAGCGCTCTACAGCGTCACCGCCAGCGACGATTTCAAAGCAGTGATGAGAATAGCCGCCAACCACGACGGCGACAGCGATTCAACAGCGTCGATCGCAGGCCAGCTGTTCGGCGTGCGGCATGGCTTGTCACGCATCCCCTGGTCTTGGGTGGCCGACTTGGATGTCTTTGACGCCTTGTGTGAGGCTGCGGAAGCCTGCCTGCCAGCGGTCGCGCCTAGATCGAGCGCTTTGCCGTTGCCTGCGCGCGAGGGCGGGTTTAGTCCGGCTGGTTGTGGAATTTCGAGGGGGAAGAGATGAGGATGATCACGGCAATCGAGGCGACTGCAGCCGATCGGCTGGGTGTGGCGCTCGCGGATGCGATGCCGATCTATGCGGGACTGCCGGAAGGGCATCGCGGAAAATGGCGACCGTCGCCGACGCGCTCACGTGAGCCTTGGGTGTCTCACGTTGAGGCTTATGCTTGGAGCGGGGATGGGTTCGCAGCAGTCGCAAGCACCTTCACGCGGCTAAGCGAGCAGCTCGGTATGGCGGGCGAAACCCGCCAAAGGGCCGCCGCCGAAATCTATAGCTGGGGCTTCTCGGGTAGAATCTTCGCGCCCACGGCTGCTGATGTTGATCAAGTCGTCGCGTTCGCCAACGCCCTAACGCATGGCGGCGCGGTAGGCGCCGATGTGCCCGTTTGGAATGCGTACTGGACCAAGGTCGCCTGTGCGGCGACGTATGGCGCTGATCTGCAACCGAACCTTACTCCGCAAGCGATCTGGGATAGTCGCGTAGCCACGGCGGTGTGTTGGGCGCTTGATCGCAGTTCGGCGGACACGCAGGATCTCGCGATAGCTCAGTCAGTCCTGAAAATCCCGCCCGCGCGCCCGAATACAGGGCTGAGACGTCGAACATTCCGGGCTGACCAGAGGACCGCTTGGATGTCTTGCTATGCGACGACATCTCCGTCTCGTCGTTGGAGATCCCAGGCGTTCGGCTCGCAACTTTTGGCTGCGTGCGCTAGGCGATTGAACGCTGTCGGCGCTGGCGGACGATCGGATTGGACTAGCTTCGAAGTCGGAGCGGCCTTGTTCGTGGAAGGGTACTGAGCGCTGGCGCATCATCGTGACTTCCTCATCGACACGCGCTGATATCGCTCCGCAACTTCGTCAAAGCCTCGCTGCGGGTGAGCTGCAACGCTCATCGCCAGTTATAAAATCTCGTTGGGGCGGTCATAGACGAGCGTTCGGCCGGCACGTAGAACGGTGTTCGAGTGACTCTCACACACTGTGTGAGATGGGTACTGTCGGGGAGGGCGTTGCGTGCAGCCGAACTACATTTCTATCGCCAATCTATTCGGTGTTGCGACGCGCTACACGGTCCCGCTGTTTCAGAGGCCCTACGTCTGGTCGCGGTCTGATCAGTGGGAGCCCCTTTGGGATGACCTGCGTCAGCTTCTAGAGCGCGTGCTGCTAAGCGAACCTGGCAAGCCGGTCGCAGGGCATTTCTTGGGTACCGTGGTGCTCGAGCAAACGCCCGTCGCGATCATCAATCTTCCACGACGCGAAGTCATTGACGGTCAACAGCGTCTCACCACGTTGCAAATCTTGCTGAAAGCCGCCGAGCACGCTCTCGTCGTAGTCGCGGAGCAGGTGGCTGAGGCGCAAGACGCAATGGTCCTCAATCGCTGCGCTGAACAACTCGCTCAGCTGACGCGGAATATGGCGACCGCAACGGATGAAGAGGCGTTCAAGGTTTGGCCGACAAACGAAGATCGAGCGCCTTTTCAAGCGGTGATGATGTCGTCTGCGCGGCTGGGAGCGGCGGGGCAATCTTCGCGGATGGCGGAAGGGTATAGCTATTTTCGCGAGACGTTCATCGGTTGGATCACCGGTCCGAATGTCGCCAATCGAGCGCAGGCATTGGCGTCGGGGATCAAAGATCATGTGCGTTTGATCGTGCTTGATCTCGACGAGACGGATGAACCGCAAGCGATTTTCGAGACGCTCAACGCGCATGGCACGCCGCTTCTGCCTTCGGATCTGATGAAGAATTGGATTCTTTGGGAGGCCACCCGCCAGAAGCTCCCAGTAGCCACGCTGTATGAAGCCTATTGGCGACCGTTTGATCGCGACGCGGAGTATTGGCGAGAGAGGGTTGGGGTTGGTCACGCGGCGCGCCCCCGCATCGACACCTTCTTTCAGAACTGGTTGACGCGGCATACGCGAAAGCCAGTTTCGCCCAAGCACATCTACGACGGTTTTCTTAAGTATATGGCGCGCGGGGCGGCGCGGCTGGAGGGGACTGTCCCCGACATCCACGCCGTTCTCTCCGACATTCGCGACGACGCTGAGCGCTTTTGTCAGATTCAGGCGCCGAGCGGCGAAACGCGTTTCGACGATTTCTTGCGTCGCTTGGATCGGCTCGATGTCGTCGTCTTCTACCCGTTTGTTCTTGCTGTGATGGGGCGCGAAGGAAGTGATCAGGACGACCGCGATCAAATCGCCGTCGCTCTCGAGAGTTGGTTGATCCGGCGCATGATCTGCAATCTGCAGACCAGAGGATATGGGGCGTTTGCTCTGGAGTTGCTCGACGTCTTGGCCAAGGTGCCTGCCGGCCAACCTGCTGCTCCCGCCGTCATCGCTGCGCTCAATCAACCAGCACAATCGGCGCTGCAGTGGCCCGATGATGCGCTGCTGCAGCGGGAATGGGTGTCGCGGCGGTTCTATGGGAGTCTGCGTAAGGATCGCGTGTTGATGCTGTTGCAGGCGATTGAAATGCGGATGCAGCGTCAGGCGACAAAGGCCGAGCCGGTTCTCAGCTTCAATTTCGACAAGCTGACGATCGAGCATATCCTGCCCCAGACGTGGCGCACGCATTGGCCTTTGCCGGAGGGTGCGGAGAGCTTTGAACGCGATGCGGCGCTGCACGGGATCGGCAACCTCACGCTTGTCAGCGCCAAGTTGAACCCCGCGCTTTCCAACGCGCCGTGGTTGGCGAGCGCGTCCTCGAAGGTGTCGAAGCGCGACGCGCTGAACGAGCACAGCAAGCTCGAACTCAACGCGCGTTTGGTGCGCGAGCACGAAACAATATGGGGCGAGGCTTTGATGCAGCGTCGCGCGCGCGCGCTATGTGATCATGCGGTGCAGATCTGGCCGTCGGCTGGGGCGCTGTCGCTTGTCGTTATGAGCGACGTTGGCGCCCCCGTTGCCGCCTCAGGGCACATCTAGACAAGCGCACTGACGGCTTCCGCCCTGGCGAGGTGGAGCGGTGACGGCGAGACCATCAACGACGGCTATCGTTACCCTGAAGTGGCGCGTCCGAAACCCAGCCCATCAACATCGACCAGAGCCCCAATGTTTTCAGGAAATCTAGGCCAATCGCTTCAGCTCTATTTCGTCGACGGGAAGCCTGACGGGATCGTCACGGCGGAGGTCTTCAACTGGAGTGGGCAGGTTCTGGTCACGCCGCGTACTCGCCTCAAGGAAGCCCTAGATCGCGCAGCCTCTGGCTACACGGGGGTGTATCTCCTTCTGGGAGAGAAGGACGGAAAGCCGTTCGCCTACATCGGCGAAAGTGAGAGCATCGCTGATCGCATCAGGTCGCATGAGGCCAAGAAGGACTGGTGGACCAGCGCCGTGCTGGTCACCTCGACTGGTAATGGCCTGCACAAGGCGCACGTCAAATATCTTGAGGCTCGATTGGTCGAGGAGGCCAAGAAGGTCGGCGTGACGCTTCTTGAGAACGCAAACATCCCTCCAAAGCCCGGCCTATCAGAGGCCGAGACGGCCAACATGGAGGCTTTCCTCGCCTTCCTGTTCCTCGTTCTGCCGGCCGTTCGGCTCGACATGTTCGTTCACAACACGCGTCCGTCTTCGTCGGTGGCTGTTGAAGCGCAATCGGTTTCCGCGCCCAAAGGCAGCGCTGAGGGCGTGAAGTTTGTGATCGCTACTCAAAAGCATGGCTTGAAGGCTGAAGCGCTGGTTCTCGACGGCGAGTTCGTCGTGCTCGCGGGATCGCAAGCACGATTGGAATGGGAAGGGCAGGAGAAGGCAACCAGCGGTTACGCGACGCTTCATGAGAAGCTCCGACAATCCGGCGTGCTTCAGCCGTCTGGAAAGCACTGCATCTTTCAAGAAAACTATGCCTTCAGCTCGTCAAGCGCAGCTGCGGCAGTAGTGTATGGGCGCCAAACGCAAGGCCCGACAGCGTGGCGGACGTCAGCAGGGCAGACCTACAAGGAATGGGAAGCGGCTCAGCTCGGAAGTTGAGGCGCGTCGTGGAAGGGCGCGTGCGCGGCATTTTGGATGCTCGCGCGCCAGTCGGCCATACGTCCGAAGTTCAGGGTGCGCGGCGGTTCGACGGCGCTCCGCCAAGGACGCGTGTACAAGAAGAAGAAAGTGTCGCTCCGCGATCAGCTCGTTCGCGATGCCGTGTTGATCGGGCATGCGGCCGACCGAGACCACGACTTCTCAAGCGCCTCGGCCGCTGGCGACACTCGGTTAGCCGCGCGCACAAGACGCCGCGCCCGATCTGCAACCGACAATCAATTGGCGCGCTTCAGTTTAAGCGTCACAGTTGACGCGATGAATCAGCATGATCCAATCATTGTCACGCGTTGTCGGGAGCTCGGGATCGACCAGCACGGGCTGGTGTCGATCACCAACTTTGTCCGCGCTGCGATGTATCACATCGCCCTGCCGGGTACGCTGCCGGCGGACCAGCATCTCGCGATCGACAATGCGGTTCGACGGGCGACAAACCGGATCGCTTGTCAGGGGCGTCATGGCGACAGCCGGTCCATGTCCCGCGTGCTGAGTCGCGGCGCGTTGCGGCTGAGAGAAGCTATTCTCGCCGATCCCGCGATACCGGCCGGCAAGAAGCTCGGGCACTGGCGTTCGCAAGTGACTGACGAGCACCAAGAGCCCGTTAGAGAGGTCGAGCGTCGTTGGGGTGCGACCCCAGATATCGCCGCCGAGACCGTCGTCGCTTGGCTGTTGGAGCGACCGTCGGCGATCATTCTGCGTGAAGAGGAGCGGCGTATCGCCAACGCGCATCGTCATTCAGGTGCACCCGAAGAGCGATACGCCGAACCCGGCATCATCATCGAACTGGTGGAACTCGGCGCTGCAGATTTCTTTGCGCAAGGACGTGTGCGCCCCCAACGAAAGAGTGCCTATCACGTCGAGCGTTTGCCTTTTGCGGATGCGTGATGACGCTCAGTGTAGATGGGGGATTTCGCACTCAGCGGCCTGCGCGCTCTCGGGCCTGGGCGCGCGCCCAGAACGCACAACAATCTGAAGGACAGGGACGGCGCTTGAGATTTAAAGCAGGCTCTACGCTGGAGATCGGGTGATGCTCATCGCAGCGTACTGGAATCTCAATAAAAAGCCGAACGATGCACTGGTTGCGTCGCTTGCTTCGACACTTGCTTCTGGCAGCCAGCGCGTCGTTCTCGGCGTGTCAGAGACCGCTGGCCTAAATCGTACCGTGCTCACCGCGGCCCTCGGCTCGGGTTGGAGTGTCCTGACCCCGCTGTCGGAACGGTTTTGGGTCGTGACCAATCTGCCCGTCCATTCGATCGCTCTCGGCTCGGTATCGACCGGTTGTTTGCCCGTGGAGATCGTGACCGCCCGGTCAGGGCAACCGATCACCCTATCTATCTGGTTCGTCCATCTGAGCGCGCCACTGAACAAGCTCCATGCCGAATTCCACCAGATCGAGCAGGCTAGGGACCTAAAGGATGCGGTTAGTCAGTGGGAAACCGCCAAAGCCAACCGTAACACTGTTCTCATCGGGGACTTCAACATGGACCCGTACTCGGTGGCGATGACCGGCGTCGAATACCTCAACGCTGTTATGTGTCGAAGAATCGCAGCCAAGGGCTCTCGCACACATAAGGCTGTTGCTCGTCCGTATCTCTATAACCCAATGTGGACCGGCTTAGGCGACCAGAGTTCCTCAAACCAACCCGGCTCCTTCTACTGGTGACGTGCCCCTGAGAATTTCCTCCACGCGGAGCTAGAGTCCGGCCCTTGAAAGGACGGACGGAATGAAACGAGCGAGATTCACGGAAGAGCAGATCATCGGGATCCTGCGGGAGAA
>Ga0067045_1032310_pt1 | contig 10467 bp, 7 predicted proteins | sample TerdegcTABiofilm_FD_59184 | JGI IMG/M metagenome (GOLD analysis project Ga0067045, IMG submission 59184) | Combined Assembly of (Gp0054472, Gp0054536) Wastewater bioreactor microbial communities from Singapore -Terephthalate degrading... | reverse complement strand
GGGCGGAGATCATCATCGCCCCCTCCGTCATGCAAGCCGGGGCCCAAGGAAACGGCGGGGTTCCCGCCGTGGATACGAGGATTGACTTGGACGTACGGATCGGGAAGGGCGTCATGGTTTACTTTCCCTCCAAGGAATTTCCGGTCATCATCGGTCAGGCCGACCCGGCCAGCAAGCTGACCGTCTCGTACGACGATCGACAGCAGTCCTACGCCCTCAAGGGAAACGCCGTCCTGAGGGGGGGCAACCTCTTCTACATCCAACGGAACTTTTTCCTTAAAACCGGGAGGATGACCTTCAACGAGAACCAGTACTCCTTCGACCCTCGAGTCACCCTGGAAGCGGAGCTCCGGACGCGGCGGGGACAGGAAACCGTCAAGATCACCCTCAAGGCGGAAAATGCGAGCTTGTTCAACTTCCAGCCCACCCTGGAATCGACGCCTTCCCTGAGTCAGACCGAGATCGCGGCTCTTCTGGGAAGCGAACTAGTCGCGTCGGAGGAAGGCTCCGACGTGGATATTCGGAGGACCCTCTTGGCCTCCACGGACATCCTGCCCCAGCTCAACTTCATCAACGTATTCGAGCGGAATACGCGCCGCCTTCTAGGCCTCGATCTCTTCTACCTGCGCACCGAGCTGGTGCAGCGCTGGCTTCTGGACGTAGCCCGCTTGGATCCGGAAACCCAGGGAGGTGTCACGCTGGCGGACTACCTGGACAATACGTCCCTCTACGTGGGCAAGTATCTCCGGGACGACGTCTTCATCCGGGGTTCCCTCCGGCTGCAGCAGGATCAGCCTCTTGTAAATCGGAGCTCATTAAGGCTAGACTCCGAAATCGGCTTCGAGTTGACGACTCCGTTCTTCCTGTTCGACTGGAGTCTTTCGTTCCTACATCCCGAAGATCTTTTTATCAGCGATAATTCCTTCCGTTTCACGTGGAAATTGTCCTATTGAGAAGGGTGAATCATGAAGCGTAGCATCGGCGCCGTCCTGTTCCTGGCTGTCCTCTCCGTCGGAATCGCCGCCCAGCCTGCCGCGGACTGGTACCTCGGAAAAACCATCAAGGATATCGAATTCTCAGGCATCAAAAGAGTGGACCGGAACGAATTGAACTCCGCCGTGCAGGCGTACAAGGGCAAGGTCTTCTCGGAGTCCCTCTGGATGGATCTCCAGGCCACCGTGTACGAGCTGGACTACTTCGACCAGATCAGTCCCATCGCCCTTCCCGGGGACGCGGAGTACTCGACGGTGATCGTCAAATTCACCGTGACCGAAAAGCCGTGGATCGAGACCGTCCGAGTGGACGGGGCCCGGGGCCTCCGCCCGGGGGAGATCCTGGGCGCCGCGCTTCTCAAGTCCGGGGACATCTACAACCAGGTCAAGGCCCGGGCGGACGAGAAGGCTATCCGGAAACTTTATATGGAGAAGGGATACGCCGACGCCACGGTGACGAGTTTCACCGAGCCCGGGCGCGGCGAGAACTCCCTGGTCCTGGTCTTCCAGGTGTCCGAGGGGAGCCAGCTCGCGATCCAGGAGATCCGGTTCGAGGGGAACAAGGCCCTTGCCGCGTCCTCTTTGAAATCAAAGCTTAGCCTCAAGGAGCAGGGCCTCTTCCAGCCCGGCCTGTTTCAGGAGCAGAAACTGGAAGCGGACCGGAACCAGATAGAGAACCTCTACCAGAGCCGCGGCTTCGTGGACGCCCGGGTCGTGGATATCCTAAGGGAGCTGAACCGGGACGAGGGCGCCCAAAAGACCCGGCTGATCCTGACCTACGTGATTTCCGAAGGAGACCAGTACAGTTTCGGCGGGCTCCGATTCTCCGGAAACAGCATCTTCCCGAATGAGAAACTTGCGGCCTTGGTGCGCTCAAAGGAAGGGACCATCCTGAACTATCCGACCCTGCTGGCGGACAAGCAGAGGATCGAGGATCTCTATTACGAGAACGGATATATCTTCAACCGGATCGAGATGAAGGAACGCAGGGATCCGGACAGCCGCGTCATCTCCTACACCCTGGAGATAACCGAGCGGGATCGGGCCCATATCGAGAATATCATCGTAAAGGGGAACAAGAAGACCAAGGACCACGTTATCTTCCGGGAACTCCCCTTCGAGGTGGGGGACATCTTCTCCAAGACCAAGGTCATAACGGGACTGAGGAACCTCTACAACCTACAGTATTTTTCCGCCTTGACGCCCGAGATGGTGCCCGGCAGCGCGGAAAACCTCATGGACATCATAATAACCGTGGAGGAGCAGAGTTCCGCGGACATACAGTTCGGACTCACCCTCTCGGGCATCGGCGCCTCCACACCCGAGTTCCCGATATCCGGGCTCATCAAGTGGAACGACCGCAATTTCCTGGGCAACGGCCAGAGCGTTTCCGTGGGGGTCACGGCCTCTCCGGATACCCAGGAGGTGACCCTGGGGTTCTCGGATCCCTGGCTTTTCAACAAGAGGATGACCGGTTCCATAGAGCTCTCCTTTGTGCACAAGGGAATGCAGGCCCTGCAGGATTCCCTGGGTCCCGTATTCGCCTACGGAGACCCGGCGGCGGTCCCGGATCCCTACACATCCTGGGCGGAGTACGAAGCCGCGGGCTACGTGGTGCCGGACGAGTACTACATGGACTACGAGTACTGGAACCTCAACCTGACCTTCTCCCTGGGGTACCGCTTCATATTCCCGGTGGGAACTCTGGGCCTCTCCGGAGGCGTACGGTTCGGGCTGACCAACCAGTCCTACGACCAGGCCCTCTTCCGGCCCTTCAGCGAAAGTCTGGCTTCTTCGGCGGGAGACTGGATCAATTCGAACAGCCTGATCTTCCGGACTTACCTGAACGCCCTGGATCTCTGGTATGACCCTTCCAAGGGTTACTTTGTCAGCCAGAAGTTCACCTGGGCCGGCTTGTTCGATTTCGAGCAGGACCAGTTCCTGAGGACGGATACCAAGCTAGAGGGCTACGTTACCCTCTTCGACATACCCATCGGCGAGGACTGGTCTCTCAAGTGGGTCCTGGGCGGCCATACGGGTCTTTCCCTGCTCCTTCCGAAACCCGGCTCGACCCTCTCGGCGACGGATAATTCAAAACTCTATATCGACGGTTTCTTCGTGGGCCGGGGTTGGAGGAATCTGACCGAATCAACCTTCGGGGGAACCCTCCTCTGGGAGAACTGGGTCGAAATCCGCATGCCCCTGGTCAAGCAGTTCCTGTCCTTCGACATGTTCCTGGACGCGGCAACGGTCCGGACGGACCAGGGGCTCCTGACCTTCAAGGACGGAGTCACCGGAAGCTTGGATCCCTCCAAGACCTCCCTGTTCGACCTGGGCTTCGAGAACCTGGCCTTCAGCCTGGGCGCCGGCTTTCGCTTCACGATCCCCCAATTCCCCTTCCGGTTCTACTTCGCCCGGCGCTTCTTCATGAACGGGGCGGGCAGGTTTGAATGGGCGACCGAAGGCATGGAGTTCGTCATCAGCATCACACAGACCACCCTCTGACGAGGAGAATCCCATGAGTTTCAAGCGAACCGTACTGGTTTTGATCCTGGCCCTGGCCTTACTGGCCGGCGCCTCGGCCCAGCAGATCACCCGCGTAGCCGTCGTTGACCTGGCCAAGGTGTACCTGACATACTCCCGGGATTCCGCCGCGGTCCGCAAGCTGGAAGAGGATAGACTCAAGGTCCAGGCGGAGATCGACCGGATGTCCAACGAGATCAAGCAACTCCAGGTCCGCAGGGCCGAGGCGATAGCCCGATCCGATCAAGCCGAGGTCCTTCGCATGGATCAAGAGCTCTATCGAAGGGCCCAGTACCTTTCGGATTACTACAAGGCCAAGCAGGCGGAGCTGGAGGACAGGTCCCGGAGGCTCATGGAAAGCTCGGACTTCTCCCAGCTGGTATATAAAACCATCCAGGGTATTGCGGAGCTGGAAGGGTACTCGGTCATATTGAGCAGCCATTCCACGGGTTCCGTAACCAGCGAAATCATCTGGTACAGCCCCGCCGTGGATATAACGGACAAGGTGATCCAGGCCTTGATCGGGAAGGCCCAATAGCCGGCGTGTCCGGTACCTCGCTCGCACGGGTTCGTCCCGAGCGGGCTGGGGCGGATAGGGAGGCGCGCGCGATCGCCTACTGGTCTTCCCCGGAAGTCCCGATTTGACTCTTTAGCACCGTGTATAATGTCGAGAATTTCCTGCGGTTCTCTTCGGACAGATCCATTAGGTTCTCGTGGACGTCCAGGAGGAACTCCGCGGTGGCTTTTTCCGACGTGACGATGGCTTCCATGCCCTCCGGGAACTCCACAGGCTCGACCAGGACCCTCACCAAGCGCAGGATTCCGATCGTCCTAAGGAGATCCGTACAAGGCCGGGAAGGCCGAACCACCGTCAAGGGCCGCTCGGAAAAACGGAGAAAGCGCTTGTTGATGCCCACCAACAGACCCAGGAAGGTGGAGTCCATATAGTCGCAGGTGGAAAGATCCACGAAGACGTTTTCCACCGGGGGCTTCGCCTCGAGGCGCTCGAAGATGCGGCCCTTGAGGTCTGAGCAGAGAGCGGCCGTTACGTGCCCTTGGGCGCGTATAAAGATCGACTGGGAGCTTTCCTTCACGTACAGGGCTTCTTCCACAGGATTCCTCGCTGAAACGCGGATCCGGGGTGCCCCACACGTTCGCCGCAATCGGGGCTTCCCTCAGCATTGTATCCTACCTGAGTTCACGCCTATAATGCAACCGCCATGGCCGAAACCACGCCTTTGATGGACCAGTACCGCCGGATCAAGAGCTCCCACCGGGACGAGATCCTCTTCTTCCGCCTGGGGGATTTCTACGAGATGTTCGAGCGGGACGCCCTGGAAGTCAGCGCCCTGCTCAACCTGACCCTGACCAAGAGGCAGGACGCTCCCATGTGCGGAATTCCGTACCATGCCGCGCATTCCTACATTTCCCGCCTCCTAAAGGCGGGCAAGAAGATAGCCATCTGCGAGCAGACCTCCGGGGCGGGCGGGTCCCGGGGTTTGATGGATCGGGAGGTGGTGGAGGTCATCACCCCGGGGACGACCGTCGAGGAAGACTACCTGGACAGCCGTTCCAACAACTACCTCGTCTCCATCGGGCGGGGGAACGGTATGCTGGGCATTGCCTATGTGGACGTTTCCACCGGGGAATTCTGCGCCCTGTCGGCGGCGGAGGATGTGTCGTCCTGGCTGCGCAAGGAACTCTACCGCCTCGCCCCCCGGGAAGCCCTGGTCCAGCAATCCCTGCTGGACGACCCGGACATAGCCCGCATCCTCCATGAGAAAGAAGGTCTCATCCTGAATCGATTTCCGGACTGGAGCTACGACACGGCCCAGGCCGCGGAGACCCTCAAGAAAAGGTTCAACGTCTCCTCCCTGAAAGGCTTCGGGTTTTCCGACACCGATCCGGCCCTGGCTCCGGCGGGAGTCCTGGTCCGCTACCTGGAAGACGCCTTTCGGGGCGAAGTGCCCCACCTGGAACGCTTGAGCCCGCGAAGGGACGACGTCTTCGCGGATATCGACGAGTCCGCCCAACGGAACCTGGAGATCGACCGGAACCTTCAGGACGGAGGCCGCTCCTTCACTCTCCTGGACGTGGTGGACGCCACCCGGACGGCCATGGGCGCCCGGCTTATCAAGCATTGGCTGTTGAAACCGCTTCGGGATCCCGAGGCGATCCGGGCCCGGCTGGACGCCGTCGAATGCTTGTATCGAAACCAGCGAACCCTGGAAAAACTGCGCGCTTGCCTGGGGAACTGTCTCGACCTGGAACGGCTGGCCTCCCGGGTGGCCATGGAAAAGGCTCACGCCAAGGACCTGCTGGGCGTCAAAGTCTCCCTGGACACGATCCGGGAGGCCTCCCTTCTGCTCGGACCCGAAGCGAGGACGATCCCGGAGCTGGATTTCCGCCTGGGCCCTGAGGTCGAAGAGGAGCTCCGATCCGTGTCCGATCTGATCGGTCGGGCGATCCAGGACGAACCCTCGGTCCTGCTCACCGAGGGAAACCTCATCCGGCCCGGGTTCGACGCGGAACTGGATACCCTGCGGGACCTGAGGGATTCCTCCCGATCCGTACTGGAATCCTACCTGGAGGAGGAGAGAGCCGCCACGGGCATCCAGAACCTCCGGATCCGGTACAACCGGATCCTCGGGTATTACCTGGAGGTGACCAAGGGCGCCCTCTCCCAGGTCCCCGGGCACTTCATCCGTCGACAGTCCCTGTCCACCGGAGAGCGCTACACGACGGACAGGCTCGCGGACCTGGAATCCCGCATCAACGGGGCCCAGGAAAAGATCGTCGAATTGGAGCGGGAGCGCTTCCTGGAAGTGCGTGCCGCCGTGCGGGGATCGGTTCCGAGACTCTTGGAGGCGGCCCGGGCCTGCGCGCGGGTGGACTGCCTGGCATCCTTCGCGTATACCGCAACGGCTCGGGGATACACTCGTCCCGAGGTGGACGACTCCGGAGTCTTGAGAATCTCCGAGGGGCGGCATCCTGTGGTGGAAGCCCACATGGCGGGAGGGGATTTCGTGCCGAACGACACCCGCCTGGACTCCGGGGGCGTTTCCTTCGCCCTGATCACCGGTCCCAACATGGCGGGGAAATCCACCTACCTGCGACAGACCGCCCTGATCGTACTGATGGCCCAGGCGGGATCCTTCGTGCCGGCCGGGGAAGCCAGAATCGGAGTCGTGGACAGGATCTTCTGCAGGGTGGGAGCCCAGGACAACCTGGCCCGCGGAGAGAGCACCTTCCTGGTGGAGATGCATGAGACCGCCTATATCCTGAACAACGCGGGCCCCCGCAGCCTGGTCATCATGGACGAGGTCGGACGGGGCACGGGAACCTTGGACGGACTGGCTATCGCCTGGGCGGCGTCGGAGTATCTCCTGGACGCTCTTGGATGCAGGACCCTGTTCGCGACCCATTACCATGAGTTGACGGCGCTGGATCACCCGAAGATGGTCAACCGCTCCCTTTCTGTGCAGGAGTCCGCCGGAGAGGTGGTGTTCCTCAAACGGGTGGTTGAAGGCCCGGCCGCAGGCTCCTACGGCCTTCATGTCGCGGGTTTGGCGGGCATCCCGCCCGCGGTCCTGGCCCGGGCCCGGCAGGTCCGTGAAAACCTGGCCCGAAAGGAGCGGGACCTTCCCGCCGCTGTCGCCTCTCCGCGCCCGCCCGCCCAGGCCGCCCTCTTTTCCAACGAAGAGCTGGTGCTGGAGGAGCTCAGGTCCCTGGACCCTGACCGGATCACCCCCCTGGAAGCCCTGACCCGATTGGCCAAGCTCAAGAAATTGCTCTAACGGCGCAAGCGTCCGATGCCTTGCCGGGCGGTATTCGGGCATGGAACGCGTATGGACCATGATCCGCGGCTGTCTGGAGATCCTCTTTCCCAGAGCCTGCGTTCTCTGCGGTCGGGACCTGCTGGACGACGCCGCTCGAAGGTACCCACTCTGCCGGGACTGCGAGTCGAACCTGCCCCGGGTGCCCGGACCACGCTGCTCGGTCTGCGGCAAGCCCCTGATATCCGAGCAGGTCCTGTGCATGCGTTGCCGGGATCGGCGCTTCGATTTCGATTCCGCCTATCCACTTTGGGCCTACGCCGGCGCGGTCCAGGACCTTGTTGTTTCCTACAAAATCCGCGGAATCCGGCCCCTGGCGGAGTTCTTCGCGGATCGCATCGGGGAACGGCTTCGGTCGGGGGACCCCGCTGGAACCGTAGTTCCCGTCCCGTACCGAAGGAGCAAGCTCCGAAAGACCGGGTGGGACCAGGTCGAGGACATGGTCCGCATCCTGGAGCGGCGCGGGACTCCGGTGATCCGGGCCCTGGAGCGGGGGGAGGGGGCTTCCCAGAAGACCCTGGACTACGCGGCCCGGATGTCCAATCTGACGGGCAAGATCCGAGTCCGCCCGGGCGTTCGCATCCCGGATCGGGTCGTGCTCTTGGACGATGTGCTCACCACCGGGGCCACCCTATCGGAATGCGCGCGGGTGCTCAAGGCGGCCGGAGCCCGGCGCGTGGACGCCCTGGTCCTCGCCGCGGACTGAGACCGGGGGCGGCGCGGGGTAAACCCGCCGGGTGCGGGAATGCCGCTCCAGGGGGTCGGCGGAGGAATTCCCGCGGATCCGCGGGGTGCCCGTCCTGCGGCTTGACGAAGGGAAGGGGCTTCTTATACTATACCTTCCGTAGAGAGCTTATTCTTAGGGATAAGAAGAGTCGTTCCCACGACTCTTTTTTTGTAGGTATGGTGGACAGCGACATATACAGGAAGGATCTGGAAGAACTCCTGGCGGGGGCCGGCCTTTCCCTGGTAGAATTGAACGTGAGCCGGCACCGAGGTTCCGTTCAAGTCCGGGCGGTCGTCTACGCCCCCGGAGGAACAGGGATCGACGAATGTGCCCGGGCGCACAGGCTCATACAGCCCAGGCTCCAGGTTCTCCTATCCGAACCGGATTTCCACCTGGAGGTCGCCTCCCCCGGGGTGGATCGATGGATCCGCTCCGACCGGGAGTATTCGATATTCGAGGGCCGGGGTGTACGTATCCTCCTGAGGGAGGGTGGCGAGTGGTTGACCGGCCGCATCGTTAAGGCCGATCCGTCGGGGCTGACGATCCGAAACGCCCGGGGAGAGCGGACCTTGGAGTACGCATCCATAGCAAAAGCGCGGCTCGATTACGCACAGGAGGGAGCTTAAACGCCATGTCTTCAGAAATGGCCGAGGCGATACGCCAGTTAATCTACGAGAAGGGCATATCCGAGGATCTCGTGATTAAGACGATAGAAGACTCCCTCCTTGCGGCGTACAAGAAACGCTACGGTACCGCAGAGAACGCGGTCGTGCGGTTCCGGGAGAACTACGAGGGAGTGGACATATTCGCCAAGAAAACCATCGTGGAGGAACTCGACGACCCGGTCCTGGAGATTAGCCTGGACGAGGCACGGGCGTACAGCGAGGAGGCGGAGGTCGGGGACATCCTGGAACTGCCCATCGATCCCCGGGAGTTCGACCTTCAATCCGTGATGCTTGCCAAGCAGACGACCCGTCAGAATCTTCGGGAGATCTCCCGGGATACCCTCTACGCCGAGTACAAATCCAAGGTCGGCGAGATCATCATCGGGTACTACCAGAGGGACCGGAACGGAAACATCTATGTGGATCTCGGCCGGGTTGAGGGTGTCCTTCCCAAGAAGTATCAGTCCCCCCGGGAGACCTACCACCCCAACGACAGGATCAAGGCCTACATCGTGGAGGTCAACAAGACCAAGACGGGGCCCCAGATCGTCCTGTCCCGGACCCATGCGGAGTTCGTCCGGAAGATCCTGGAGCTCGAGGTTCCGGAGATCTACGACAACATCGTCGAGGTCTTCAAGATCGTCCGGGAACCCGGGTACCGAACCAAGATCGCGGTTTTCTCCAAACGGGAGGACGTGGATCCTGTGGGAGCCTGCGTCGGGCTCAAGGGAATCCGCATACAATCCATCATCCGGGAGCTCGAGGGCGAGAAGATCGACGTGCTCAAGTACGACATCGACCCCAAGCGGTTCATCAAGAACGCCCTGTCTCCCGCGGACGTGAAGGAAGTCTTCATCCTGGACGAGCCCAAGCGCATGGCCCTGGCCGTCGTTCCGGACAACCAGCTCTCCGTGGCCATCGGGAAGCAGGGCCTGAACGTGCGGCTGGCCAACCGCCTGTGCGACTGGAACATCGACGTCAAGACCGAGGAGCAGTTCTACCAGATGGACCGCTCCGTAGACCTGAAGCGTGCGGTCTCCGAGCTCTTCACGGAGGAAGAGGAGGAGATCACCCGGCTCTCCGAGCTGCCCGGCGTGCCCGAAGCCGCCGTCGCGGCGCTCAAGGCCGGCGGTATCGAGTTGATCGAGGATTTCATCTCCCTTTCCGAGGAGGAACTCTCAAAGTTGGAAGGCCTTTCCGCCGAGGACCTCCGGACCATCCGTCAAATCATCGACGAGAACGTGGAGGTCATCGAGGAAGAAGGGGAGGCGGAAGAGGGTGTTCCCGAGGAAGGCGCCGGGGAAGAAGAGGAAGCCTACGAATGTCCGGATTGCGGCGCCCGGGTGACGCCGGAAATGACACGCTGCCCGAGCTGCGGAGTCGAACTCAGCTTCGAGTACGAAGACGACCAGGAATCGTAAAGGGAGACTATGTCCGATACCAACGAGAACCCTAAATCGAAGGCGACCCTCATCAAGCAGCCCAAGCCGCGGCCCGCGGAAGAGCAGCCGGAGTCGGTTTCCGGAGAGAAACGCAAGGTCGTCGTCAAGAAGAAGGTAGTCGTAAAGAAACCCCAGGTTCGAGTCGTGGCCCGCCACGAAGAGGAGCCTAAACCCATAGAGCCGGAACCCAGAGCCGCCGCCGCTGCCCGGGCGGAGAGTCCCGCGGCTCCGTCCCCGGCCAAACCGGCGGAAAAACCCGCGCCCGCGCCTTTTGCGGCTCCC
>Ga0067045_1032309_pt1 | contig 10469 bp, 11 predicted proteins | sample TerdegcTABiofilm_FD_59184 | JGI IMG/M metagenome (GOLD analysis project Ga0067045, IMG submission 59184) | Combined Assembly of (Gp0054472, Gp0054536) Wastewater bioreactor microbial communities from Singapore -Terephthalate degrading... | reverse complement strand
CATGGGCATGTGCAGGATGACGATCTTGCCTGCGCGGTGGGCCTCGCGGGCAAATTCGGTGGCGTGGGGGGTGTCAGGCATGATCGCCGCGGTGACCGGCCCGGGCAGCGCCAGGACGCGGCGATCCCGGGGCAGGTTCTGCCCCAGGTCATCGATGATCAGGCTCAGGTAGGCCTTGTGGGGTGGCGCCTGCCCGGGCGTCGCATGGGCAACGCCGGCCAGGCAGCACAGCAGGCCGAGGAACCACCGCAGGCGCATCTCAGCGGCCGCGGGTAATGCTCAGGCCCTTGAGCAGGCTCAGCGCCTGGGCCAGTTGGTAGTCGTCGTCCTGTGGCATCGGCTTGGCCTTGCCGCCGGAGCCGCTTGGCTTGTCGGCGCCGCCGTTGCCATTGCCCAGGTGGCCTTGCAGGTCAGCTTCCTTGAAGTACTCGCTGTCCTGCTCGTTGGTGATCTTGGCCCGACGCACTTCGATGTCCGGAACGATGCCCTGGGCCTGGATCGAGCGCCCGTTCGGGGTGAAGTACAGTGCGGTGGTGATCTTCAGCGCGCGGTCGTTGTTCAGCGGCAGCACGGTTTGCACCGAGCCCTTGCCGAAGCTGGTGGTGCCCATGACGACTGCACGTTTCTGGTCCTGCAGGGCGCCGGCGACAATTTCCGAGGCCGAGGCGCTGCCGCCGTTGATCAGCACCACCATCGGCACCGCTTCGCTTTCATCCTTGCCGGTGGCCGAGAAGCGCAGTTCGGAGTTGGCGATCCGGCCCTTGGTGTAGACGATCAGGCCCTTGGTGATGAAGTGGTCGACCACTTCCACCGCCGATTGCAGGACGCCGCCCGGGTTGTTGCGCAGGTCGAGCACGATGCCGCTGAGCTTCTTGCCGTTTTCCTTGCGCAGCTTGGCCAGGGCCTGGGAGACCTCTTCGCCGGTCTTGACCTGGAACTGGGTGATGCGGATGTAGCCGTAGCCCGACTCCAGCAACTGCGCCTTCACACTCTTGACCTGGATGGTCGCACGGGCCAGCGTCACGTCGAATGGGGTGCCGCCGTCGCGGACCAGGGTCAGGGTGATCTTCTCGCCGATCTTGCCGCGCATGCGGTCCACGGCTTCGGTCAGGCTCTGGCCGCGGGTCGGCTGGCCGTTGATCTTGACGATGAAGTCGCCAGCCTGGATACCCGCCTTGGAGGCAGGGGTGTCGTCGATCGGCGACACCACTTTGATGAAGCCGTCTTCGGAGCCGACTTCGATGCCCAGGCCACCAAACTCGCCGCTGGTGCTTTCCTGCAGCTCGGCGAAGTCTTCCGGCCCCAGGTAGGCGGAGTGCGGGTCGAGGTTGCTGAGCATGCCCTTGATGGCGTTTTCCAGCAGGGTCTTGTCGTCCACCGGCTCGACATACGCGGCCTTGATCCGGTCCATGACCTCGGCAAAGGTGCGCAACTCATCCAGCGGCAATGGCGCCTTGGTGGTCGCAGCCGAGGTCGACGAGGCCGGTTCAGCGGCAAACGCCAGGGGCGCACCGATCACCAGGGCGATCGTCAGGGCCAGCGAAGTGAGGCGGGACAAATGCAGCATGTCGAACGAACTCCTGAGTTAGATGGTGCGCTTATCCTTGCGCACGGCACCATTGTGCTGGATCACTCGGGTGACCCTGCTGACGAATAGCGAAATACAGCGCTGGCGTGTCCTGGCCGCCACTGTTACCGACAGTGGAGATGGACTCGCCGGCCTTGACCACGTCGCCCGCCGACTTGAGCAGCGTCTGATTGTGGCCGTACAGGCTCAAGAAACCGTTACCGTGGTCGAGAATCACCAGCAAGCCGGCGCCACGCAACCAGTCGGCAAACACCACGCGTCCGCCGTGCACGGCATGTACCTGGCTGCCGGCGGAGGCGCTGATCATCACGCCGTCCCACTTGGTGCGGGCGTCGTCGCCGCGGCTTTCGCCAAAGCGGGCAAGCAATCGACCATCGACCGGCCAAGGAAGTTTTCCCCGTGTTGCAGAAAAGGCACCGCCGAAGGTTTCGCCAGCGCTGGAGACCAGGGCGCCGGGTGTCGGTTTGGCGATTTTACGTGGGGCATCGGTCGGGGCATCTGCCGCGGCCTGTGCCTCACGTAAACGCTTTTTTTCCGCTTCCTGCTGGGCGATCAGCGCTTTTTGCCGCGCTTCTTCTGCCTCCCGGGCCTGGCGTGCCAGGGTTTCCTCAATGGTTTTCAGAACTTTGGACAGGTCGGCCTGATCCTGCTCGCGGGCCTGCAGCTTCTGGTCGCGGTCCTTGAAGTCGGTGTTGAGCTTGGCCAGGACTTGCTGGCGCTCCTTGCGGACCTTGTCCAGTTCGTCGCGCTGGCTGTCGAGGCTGCTTTTTTGCACCAGCAGTTGGGCTTGCTGCTGGGCGATGTCCTGCTCGACATTGGCCAGTTGGCGCAGGGTTTCGTTGAAATTCTTCAGCTGCTCCATGCGAGCTTGGCTCAGGTAGTCGTAATAGGTCAGGGTGCGGGCGAATTTCTCCGGGTTCTGCTGGTTGAGCAGCAGCTTGAGATATTCCTGGCGGCCGTTCTGATAGGCCGCGCGGGCCTGGGTGGCGATCAGTTGTTGCTGTTCAGTGCGCGCGCTCTGGAGTTTTTTTTTCTCGGCATCGAGTCGCTGCAGCTCGGATTCGCTTTTCTTCAGCTCTTTTTGCAGGGCATCGACCTGCTTTTCGAGCTTGCCCATCTCGGTCTCGGTGCCCTTGAGGTCTTTCTGCACCCCGGACTTTTCTTCCTGCAGCTTGCCCAGCAGCTTTTTCAGCTCGGCAATATCCTGACGCGTGGCGTCCAACTGTTGTTGGGTTTGCGCGCGCTCGTCAGCAAAGGCCGGTTGGAGCAGGCAGGTCAGAGCTAGGGCTATCAGGACGCGGAGCATAAAGGTGGGCGACACCGGGGGAAAAAAGACAGCCTAGTATGCCCGCCAAGCGTTGCAAAAAAAACGCCCAATTAGGGCGGTGTGATAACCGGGCTGAAAAACACCGCAAACCAATGTGGGAGCGGTGTTTGATGAGGCTGCTTACACCAGAATCGAAGTGCCGGTCATTTCGGGCGGTTGCTCCAGCCCCAGCAGCTTGAGCATGGTCGGCGCCACGTCGGCCAGGACCCCGCCTTCGCGGACCTTGAAATCACGCTTGCCGACATAGATGAACGGTACCGGCTCGGTGGTGTGGGCGGTGTGGGCCTGGCCGGTGGATTCGTCGGACATCTGCTCGACGTTGCCGTGGTCGGCGGTGATCAGCGCTTCGCCACCGACTTTTTCCAGGGCTTCGACAATCCGGCCGACGCACAGGTCCAGGCACTCAACCGCTTTGACCGCTGCGGCAAACACGCCGCTGTGGCCGACCATGTCGCCGTTGGCGTAGTTGACCACGATCACGTCGTAACGCTGGTTCTCGATGGCCTCGACGATGCGGTCGGTCACTTCCGGCGCGCTCATCTCTGGCTGCAAGTCGTAGGTGGCGACTTTTGGCGAAGGGATCAGGATGCGCTCTTCACCCGGGAACGGTTCTTCACGGCCGCCGGAGAAGAAGAAGGTCACGTGGGCGTATTTTTCGGTTTCAGCGATCCGCAGTTGGGTCTTGCCGTTTTTCGCCAGGTAGTCGCCCAGCACGTTTTCCAGGCTGCCCGGGGCGAAGGCCGACGGGGCAGGGATGCTGGCGGCGTATTGGGTGAGCATGACAAAACCGGCCAGTTTCGGCTGACGGGCACGTTCGAACTCGCTGAAATTGTCCTCGACGAACACGCGGCTCAGCTCGCGCGCACGGTCGGCACGGAAGTTCATGAACACCATGGCATCGCCGTCTTCGACCTTGACCGGCTCGCCAATGGTGGTGGCCTTGACGAATTCGTCGCTCTCGCCACGCTCGTAGGCGGCTTGCAGGCCTTCCTGGGCGGTAGCGGCGTTGAACTCGCCGTGGCCATCCACGATCAGGTTGTAGGCCTGGGAGACGCGATCCCAGCGGTTGTCGCGGTCCATGGCGAAGTAGCGGCCGATGAGGCTGGCGATCCGGCCTTTGCCCAGGGTCTTGAAGGCTTCATCCAGCAGTTCGATCGACGACTGGGCGCTTTTGGGCGGCGTGTCGCGGCCGTCGAGGAAGGCGTGCAGGTAGATCTTCTCGGCGCCGCGCTTGAAGGCCAGTTCGGCCATGGCGATCAGGTGGTCCTGGTGGCTGTGTACGCCACCCTCGGACAGCAGGCCCATGAAGTGCACGGCCTTGCCAGCGGCAACGGCTTTGTCCACCGCGGCGCAGATGGTCGGGTTCTCGAAGAACTCACCGTCGCGGATCGCTTTGGTCACGCGGGTGAAGTCCTGATACACCACGCGGCCGGCGCCGAGGTTCATGTGGCCGACTTCCGAGTTGCCCATCTGGCCGTCCGGCAGGCCGACGTCCATGCCCGAACCCGAGATCAGGCCGTTCGGTAAGGTGGCGCACAACCGGTCGAGGACAGGCTTGCGGGCCGCGAACACGGCGTTGGATTCTTCGCTCTCACTGTGACCGAAGCCGTCGAGAATCATCAGGACCAAAGGTTTAGGCGTGGTAGTCATAGATTCCACTCGTGGCTGAGTTAAAAAAGGGGCGATGGAAAAAGGGAGTGGCAGTTTAAAGCGAAGTTCCGGCGGCGTCACCGCCGGACGGGGTTTGGCCCACCATAGTGGCTGTGTATACTGGCCGACATTTTAACGCCCTGGAACCTCCTTCGATGGTTGCTCACCTGATTGAATTTGCCACTAACCACTATCTGCTCGTCGGTATCTTCGTCGTACTGCTGGCGTTGCTGATCGCTTATCAAATGCAGGGCGGCGGTCGCAGCCTGAGCACCGGTGAACTGACCGCACTGGTCAACAAGGACGCCGGTGTGGTGATCGACATCCGTTCGACCAAGGATTTCGCCGCCGGTCACATCGTTGGCGCGCTGAACATTCCACACGACAAACTGGCTGCCCGCGTCGGCGAGCTGGAAAAACACAAGGCCAAGACCATCATCCTGGTCGATGCCATGGGCCAGACAGCCGGTACCCACGCGCGTGAACTGCTCAAGGCCGGCTACACCGCCGCCAAGCTGTCCGGCGGGATCTCCAGCTGGAAAGGCGATAACCTGCCGCTGGTGAAGTGATATGGCCCGCGTCGTCGTCTACTCCAGCGATTACTGCCCTTATTGCTCGCGCGCCAAGTACCTGCTCGAAAACAAAGGTGTAGCCTTCGAAGAAATCAAGGTCGATGGCAAGCCGCAGGTGCGTGCCGAAATGGCCAGCAAGGCCGGGCGTACGTCCGTGCCGCAGATCTGGATCGGCAGCACCCATGTCGGTGGTTGTGATGACTTGTTTGCCCTGGACCGCGCTGGCAAGCTCGACGCGCTGCTCAAGGCCTAATTCCTTCCCTATAAGACCCAAGATCAGAAAGGATCTGAGATGACTGACCAACAGAACACTGCAGCTAGCGAAGAAGAAACCGCACCGCAATTCTCCTTGCAGCGCATCTACGTGCGTGACCTGTCTTTCGAAGCCCCGAAAAGCCCGGCGATCTTCCGCCAGCAGTGGGAGCCGAGCGTCGGTCTGGACCTCAATACCCGTCAGAAAGTCCTGGAAGACAACTTCCACGAAGTCGTGCTGACCCTGTCGGTGACCGTGAAGAACGGTGACGAAGTGGCCTTCATCGCCGAAGTCCAGCAGGCCGGTATCTTCCTGATCAAGAATCTTGACGAAGGTTCGATGAGCCACACACTGGGCGCGTTCTGCCCGAACATCCTGTTCCCGTACGCTCGCGAAGCCCTGGACAGCCTGGTGACCCGTGGTTCGTTCCCGGCCCTGATGCTGGCCCCGGTCAACTTCGATGCGCTGTACGCGCAAGAAGTGCAACGCATGCAGCAGGACGGCGCTCAGACCGTTCAGTAAGCAGCGCGGCTGACAACATCGCGGGCAAGCCCGCTCCCACAGGATTGTGCAAAACCTGTGGGAGCGGGCTTGCCCGCGATTGTTTTGGCCAGGCGAAAAATCGCCGGTGGGTTATTTGAAACCCAACTGCCGCCAGCCTTCGTACACGGCCACCGCCACGGTATTGGACAGGTTCAGGCTGCGGCAGCCTTCGCGCATCGGCAGGCGCAGGCGCTGGCCATCGGGCAGGGCGTCCAGCACCTCGGCCGGTAGGCCGCGGCTTTCCGGGCCGAACAGGAACGCATCGCCCTCGGCGAAACTGGCGTCGTGAAACGGCCGCGAACCTTTGGTGGTGAACGCAAACAGGCGCGGATGGCCAAGGCTTTCCAGGCAACTGGCAAGGTCGGCATGCCGCTGCAAGGTGGCATACTCGTGGTAGTCGAGGCCGGCCCGACGCAGGCGCTTGTCATCCATCTCGAAGCCCAGTGGCTCGATCAAGTGCAGGTGGCAGCCGCTGTTGGCGCACAGCCTGATAACGTTGCCGGTATTCGGCGGAATTTCTGGTTGAAAAAGGATGACGTGAAACATGCACGGCTCCGAAGGTAAAGATGGACGGCATTCTACGCCGGAAGTGGACCGGCGATCGAAGCTATTGCCGCGGGTAATGGGCTCGCTGGCGATTGTCGGCCTGATGGTGGGATTGATGATCGGTCGCCTGACCACCCCCGAGCCGTCCGAGTTGCAGCAGGTCGAGGTCACCGGTGATGGTCTGGTGGTGTGGTTCAACAACGCGCCCAAGACCCATGGCGAACTGATCGACGGCAGCCTCGCGCTGCTGTTCGAGGCCCAGGGGCAGGCGCAGAAAGGCCAGCTCAAGCTCAACGGTAAGGACGTGAACTGGCGGGTACGTTTGAGTGACAAGGGATTGTTGCTGACACTGGTGGCGGCCCGGCCGCTGAAGGGCGATTGGGCCGGCAGCGAGGTGGGCGATCGCTGGCGGTTGGAGATCCATCTCCAGGAGCAATAAAAGAGGAATCCCCGGCCTGCCTGTACCAAGGACCCCAAAACGGGATGGGCTCACGCGTTGCGTCGTGAGCCCGGTGTAAAGAAGGAACCCCTGACCTGCCTGTATCAAGGGCCCCAAAACTGCTTGGGCTCGTCGCTTGTGCGGTGTGAGCCCGATGTAAAGAGGGGAATCCCCGGCCTGCCTGTACCAAGGTCCCCGAAACCGGGTAGTGAACTGAATCACTGAATGGACTACTGCAGGGGGCGTGCCAGGTTTTAATAGGTTGAAGCAAAATGTTGTGTTGAAACGTCGAAAGCCCCGTATTCCGGGGCTTTGGTGTTTTTTCGATAGAGGTTTGATTGCGAGCGCAGGTGGGATTTCGGATCTGTTGCCGTGCGCGATCGCGGTTCACGGTGCATTCAGTCGGTGCACGATGGCCCTGAAAGCATCGCGGGCAAGCCCGCTCCCACGGCATTGTGCAAAACCAGTGGGAGCGGGCTTGCCCGCGAATGGATCTACAAGTCGGTGAAGGATTTAGCCCTCATCCCCTTCATCATCGTCCCCGCCATCGACCTTCATCCCCAGCTCCTTGATCTTGCGGGTCAAGGTGTTGCGGCCCCAGCCCAGGAGCACGGCGGCGTCGCGGCGGCGGCCGGCGGTGTGCTTGAGGGCGGTTTCGATCATGATGCGCTCGAACGCCGGCACTGCGCTGTCCAGCAGGCTTGACTGGCCGCGAGCCAGCGCCTGGTCGGCCCATTGGCGCAGGGCCTGTTCCCAGTTGGTCACCGGTGCCGAGTCCTGCGGCAGGCTCAGCAGCTCCGGCGGCAGGTCGCCGATGTGCACTTCGCGCCCCGAGGCCATCACCGTGATCCAGCGGCAAGTGTTCTCCAGCTGGCGCACGTTGCCCGGCCACGGCAGGTTCTTCAGGTATTCCTCGGTTTCGCTTTTCAGCAGCTTTGGCTCCACCGCCAGCTCTTGTGCGGCGCGGGCCAGGAAGTGCTTGGCCAGGGTCGGAATGTCTTCGCGACGGTCCGACAGGCGTGGGATGTGGATGCGGATCACGTTCAAGCGGTGGAACAAGTCCTCACGGAACTTGCCGGCGTGGACCAGGGTTTCCAGGTTCTGGTGGGTCGCGGCGATGATGCGCACGTCAACCTTGACCGGCACATGGCCGCCGACCCGGTAAAACTCGCCATCGGCCAGGACCCGCAGCAGGCGGGTCTGGGTGTCGGCCGGCATGTCGCCGATCTCATCGAGAAACAGCGTGCCGCCATCGGCTTGCTCAAAACGTCCGCGGCGCAGGTTGGCGGCGCCGGTAAATGCCCCTTTCTCGTGACCGAACAGCTCGGACTCCATCAAGTCCTTGGGGATCGCCGCCATGTTCAGGGCGATGAACGGCGAGGCCGCCCGTGGGCTGTGGCGGTGCAGGGCGTGGGCCACCAGCTCTTTACCGGTCCCGGACTCGCCATTGATCAGCACGGTGATGTTGGAATGGCTCAAGCGCCCGATGGCGCGAAACACTTCCTGCATCGCCGGCGCTTCGCCGATGATTTCCGGGGTGCGGGTCAGGGCGACGGGCACTTCCAGGCCCTGTTGTTCCTGGGCGTGCTGGTTGGCGCGCTTGACCAGTGACACCGCCTCGTCAACGTCAAACGGCTTGGGCAGGTACTCGAACGCGCCGCCTTGATAGGACGCGACAGCGCTGTCCAGGTCGGAGTGCGCAGTCATGATGATCACTGGCAAGCGTGGGTGCTGTTCGCGAATCCGTGCCAGCAGGTCCAGGCCACTGGCACCCGGCATGCGGATGTCAGAGATGATCACGTCCGGTTGCTGGCGCGCCAGGCGGCTCATTACCCCATCGGCGCTGTCGAAGCTTTGCGTGGTCATGCCTTCCTGCTGCAAGGCTTTTTCCAGGACCCAACGGATAGAACGGTCGTCATCGACGATCCACACGGTTTCACTACGGCTCATGTCGATGTGGCTCCTTGTTCCAGTGGCAGAAAGATCGAGAAGGTGGTGTGGCCTGGGTGGCTGTCACATTCGATCAGGCCCTGGTGCTGGCTGATGATGTTCTGGGTAATGGCCAGGCCCAGCCCGGTACCGTCCGGACGGCCGCTGACCATGGGAAAGAAGATGGTTTCCTGCAGGTCCGCGGGAATCCCGGGGCCGTTGTCGATGATCTCGATCTTGGTCACCAGGCGATGGCGCACATGGCCGATGGTGAACTGGCGCATGGCCCGCGAGCGCAGGGTGATGCGGCCCAGGCGCAGCTCGTTCTGGCTGCTGATGGCCTGCATGGCGTTGCGCACGATGTTGAGGACGGCCTGGATCATCTGCTCGCGGTCGATCAACACGTCTGGAATGCTCGGGTCGTAGTCGCGTACCAGGGTGATGCAGCCTTGGCTTTCGGCTTCCACCAGGCTGCACACGCGCTCCAGCACTTCGTGGATGTTGCACATGGCCAGCGATGGCAGTTTGTTCGAGCCGAGCATGCGATCCACCAGGTTACGCAGACGGTCCGCTTCCTCGATGATCACATTGGTGTAGTCCTTGAGGCTTTCTTCCGGCAGCTCGCGGGCCAGCAACTGGGCCGCGCCGCGAATCCCGCCCAGGGGATTCTTGATCTCGTGGGCCAGGCCGCGCACCAGCATCTTGCTGGTTTCCTGCTTGGACAACTGCGCTTCTTCCTTGGTAATGCGCAGCAGGCGGTCGCGCGGGTGCACCTCAAGCAGCAGCAGGGTGGCGCCGTTGCTCAGGATCGGCGTCACCGCGTAGTCGACGGTCAGGGTCTGGCCGGTCAGGGCGGTGAGCATCGCCTCACGCTTGGTAAAGGGGTGGGCCTGTTCGACCGCCTGACGCAAGGAGTTCAGGGCTTCGGTCGACTCGGTGAACAGCTCGCTGATGAATTGCCCATGGCTGCGCTGGCCGCTGATGGCCAGGAGCATTTCGGCTGCCGGGTTCATGTACTCAAGGCGCAGTTCGGCATTGAGCAGAATGGTGGCCGTCGTCAGGTTGTCGAGTAGCAAGCGGTGCAGTGCGTCGCTGATGGTCATTAGGACCTCTTTTGGAGCAGGCGCGCGCGAGAAGGAGGCGCTGTTGCGAGGAAAATGCAAAAACCAAACCAAGGCTCCGAAAAGAAGCAATAAACCCCTGGAACGGGCGTTTTAAGTTCGGTTGCGTGGCGTTTTGCCAGCTTCTACGGGTATTTTCGAACCAAAATGTGTCGCTGTATGACAAGAGTGCAACCAATCGCACCAATATAGTGCGCAAACCTGAACGGCGCCTCAAACACTGCAAAATGAGTTTGCCTGCCCTAGCGCTTGCGGACTCGCAGCACATTGAACCTGAGGGTCGGGCTCTGTTGGATCACCTCGTCTCTAATCAGCACCTGCACGGCGAGGCTATGCTCGCCGCGATCGACGTTTAGCAGGTGCAGTTGCGTGGTGTTGCTCGCTGGGCCGTAGGGCTGGCCATCGAGCAGCAGGCGCAAGCGATGAGTGGCCTGCAGAGGTGGCTGAATCTGTACGCCGACGCTGAATGAGCCGTTATTGGCGCGCAGGGCCTGGCCGTCG
>Ga0067045_1004424_pt1 | contig 10471 bp, 8 predicted proteins | sample TerdegcTABiofilm_FD_59184 | JGI IMG/M metagenome (GOLD analysis project Ga0067045, IMG submission 59184) | Combined Assembly of (Gp0054472, Gp0054536) Wastewater bioreactor microbial communities from Singapore -Terephthalate degrading... | reverse complement strand
GTAATGGCGCTAATAAGGAAAGGAGAGGATACCCGGAATGGAACTAGTTCTTGACGGTGAGCTAGCCGGTTTGGGCAAAAAAGTTCTGGCCGGCGAAAGGTTGAGCAGGGAAGACGGCATTAGTCTTTACCAAACCAGAGACCTCCTGGCAGTAGGCTACCTCGCTGATCTGGTCCGGCAGAGAAAGAACGGGAATAAGGCCTACTTTATCGTAAACCGGCATATTAATCATACTAATGTTTGCGAGAATCTGTGCAAGTTGTGCGCTTTCGGAAGGGAAGCAAGCCACCCCCGTGCGTATACTCTCAGCTTGGATGAGATCGAAGCTAAAGCGTTGGCTTCGGCGGGGGAGCGGATTTCTGAAATACATATTGTCGGCGGACTCAATCCGGACTTAAAACTTGATTATTATGTAGAAATGCTGCGGCGCGTCCGCCGGGCGCTTCCAGGCGTAGTGATCCAGTCGTTTACCGCTGTGGAAGTCGATTACCTGGCGCGAGTGCATAAGATGCCGGTAGAAGAAGTGCTGGCTGTTTTGCGCGAGGCCGGCCTTGACTCGCTTCCCGGCGGGGGGGCGGAAGTCTTTTCGCCGCGGGTGCGTGAATTAATCTGTCCCAGGAAAATTAGCGGAGAGCGCTGGCTGGAGGTGCACCTGGCCGCACATAGTTTGGGAATGCGTACAAACGCCACTATGTTGTACGGCCATGTGGAGACAATAGAAGAGCGTGTTGATCACCTTGTCAGACTGCGCGAGGCTCAGGACTGCTCCAAGGGGTTTTTAACCTTCATTCCGCTTGCTTTTCACCCGAAAAATACCGGCCTGGAGCCGCTACCAGTCTCCGGATCCACCGGGTATGATGATCTAAAGACCCTGGCTGTAGCAAGGCTAATGCTTGACAACTTTGATCACATCAAAGCCTTCTGGATTATGATTGGGCCCAAATTAGCCCAGGTTTCCCTGTCCTTCGGGGTTGACGACCTGGACGGCACCGTGGTGGAGGAAAAGATCGCCCACGACGCAGGTGCGGCAACCGGCCAGTTTATGTCAAAAGCTGAGATAGTGAAAATGATTAAAGCGGCGGGGCGTGTACCGGTAGAACGTGATACTTTGTATAACGTTATTGAGGAGGGTTTTTAGTGTCTAGAATACGGCTCGGGCAGGTGGATTATCTTAATTGCCTACCGGTTTACCACGCTTTGGAAGAGGGGCTTCTTCCACTGGAAGTTGATCTGGTAAAGGGTCCGCCCACTACCTTAAACCGCCTTTTCCTGAACAATCAGTTGGATGCTACCCCGTTATCTTCAATCGAATACGCCCGGAACGTTGATAAATGCAATATCCTCCCCGGTCTTTCCATCAGTGCCGACGGCAGGGTGGAAAGCGTCCTGCTTTTCAGTAAAGTGCCAGTGACCGAACTGGAAGGCAAGAAAGTGTGTCTATCAGAGTCATCCGCGACAGGAGTTGCGACTCTTAAAAGTGCTTTTTGACCATTACTATCATGTTGATGTGGAGTATGAAATTACTTTTCCTGATCTTAAGAGCATGATGAACGGGGCGGACGGCGCGCTGTTAATCGGTGACACTGCCATGCAGGCTCACCAGTACGTGAAAGAGCGGCACATATCTTACCATGTGACCGACCTGGGAGAGGCGTGGAAGCAGTTTACCGGTGCCAAAATGGTTTACGCGGTATGGGTTGTGCGTAAGGCTTACGCCGGCATCAACGCGGCGGCTGTTGATTGTCTCGGTAAAACTCTCTTAAAGTCAAAAGAGATCGGATTTAGCCAATTGTCTGCTGTGGTTGCCAAGGCTCAGCAGCGAAGCGGCCTGCCGATACATGTGATTGAGGATTATTTTCAGACGATAAAGTATGAGTTTAGCGGAGAATACAGGAAGGCGCTGCTTACTTTTTATGATTACGCCTACAAGAGTGGGTTAGTTGATGAAAGAGTCAAATTGAAGGTCTGGAGTGAAAACGGTGCATGACTTAAGTAACATCTTGAACAAGGCCGTCCGAGGAGGGCGGCTTTCTTTGGAAGAAGGTGCAGCTTTACTTGCCTCGCCTGATTTATTACCGTTGGGCCGCGCGGCTGACCTGGTGCGAAAGCGCATGCACCCTGGAAATGTAGTTACATTCATTATTGACCGGAATATCAATTACACCAACATTTGTCGCAGCCGGTGCCGCTTTTGCGCCTTTTGGAAGGAAGAAAGCGACCCTGAAGCTTATATTATCAGTAAAGATGTGCTATATAAAAAAATTGAGGAGACCATAACTGCAGGCGGTACGGCAGTAATGATCCAGGGCGGACTTCATCCGAAGTTGGGTCTGGACTACTACCTGGACATGCTCCGGTCGGTCAAACAGCGCTACAACATCCATATTCATTCCTTCTCCCCGCCGGAAGTAGCTCATATGGCACAAACCTCAGGATTGTCCCTGCAGGAGGTTCTGTTAAAGTTACAGGAAGCCGGGCTGGATTCCCTGCCGGGCGGCGGCGCCGAAATCCTGGATAACCGGGTGCGCCGTCTGATCAGCCCGGAAAAAATATCCTGGGAGGAGTGGATGGCGGTTATGGCGGAGGCCCACCGGATCGGGATGAGAACCACCGCCACCATGGTGTTTGGTCATGTAGAAACCCTGGAAGAACGGGTGCTGCATATGATCCGGATAAGGGAGCAGCAGGACTGCACCGGCGGCTTCACCGCTTTCATCCCCTGGAGTTTCCAGCCCAAAAACACCAGGCTGGGTGGCGACACCGCGACCGGGGTGGATTACTTGAAAACACTTGCCGTGTCCCGGCTGATGCTGGATAATATTCCCAACATCCAGGTCTCCTGGGTGACTCAGGGCGCCAAGCTGGCCCAGGTAGCCCTGGCCTTCGGGGCCAACGATTTCGGCAGCGCCATGTTGGAGGAAAACGTCGTCCGTGCCGCCGGAGTTAACTACCGGATCTCTATAGAAGAAATCGTGCGCTGCATCAAAGAGGCCGGCTTTAAGCCGGCGCAACGGGATACGGGATATAAGATTATTAAGGAGTTACCTTGAGTTGTAAAAAAAGTGGAAGAAGAAGTGGTCATACTCAAGCGGTTAAAATAATTTTATCCGTTACCTGGAAGGCTCTATCCGTTTGATGCCACGGTTACCAAGGCGGCGACTGCCAGGATGTTGGCGAGAGCTTTGGGGTTGTAGCCAGCCGGTTTGCGCTAAAATCCGAGTAGTGTATAGACTTTGTCGTCCACAATATTTTGCCCCATAAGACCGTTCTCTTCCCGGAATTTTTTAACTGCTTTTTCAGTTCCCTGTCCCCAGAAACCATCTGGCGTCCATTTGAGATAACCCAGCCTTTTCAGCGCCCGCTGCACTTCCAAAACATCCGGTCCTTTATCTCCAAATTTTAGTACTGAAGGTAGAGTGCCCGGCGCGCCGAATGGTGTCCCGATAATGGTCACAGGTGTCCCCTGGGTAACGAAAGGGAAAATCTCCTCAACATGAACGTTATGCATCCTAATGCAGCCGTGACTGGCGAAGCTGCCGATGCTGTGGGGAGCGTTTGTGCCGTGGATGCCGTATTGACCATATGGTATATTCAGTCCAAGCCAGCGTGTGCCCATGACATCAGGCGGGTTGGTATCCTGAGAGGCGATTTTCCAGTTGCCGACCGGAGTAGGTGTTTCGTATTTACCCATGGCAACCGGAAACTGGCGAAAAGGCTCCCCGTTGTCGAAGAGAGTCAGGGTCAACTTGTCCATATCGACAATTATACTAATCCTTTCCGGTATCGGGTTTATCGGGTTTGCCGCCCAGGATGCTTTTATACCTGACCCCGAGAAAAAAACGGCCAGAAAAACTGCACTTGCAAAAAAACAGTATTTCATCACAAAGTATTTCCCTCCGTTTATTGTTCCTCTGCTATTCTCTCTTTTATTATTCCTCTTTATTCCGGGAGCGCTCCTTGAAATAAGACAATAAATCGCCCTCCAGACAGGCGCGCCACGACTGGATTAACTGGTGGTTCACTGAATATTTGCGAATATTTTAGCACGCAGAGAAGGATAATGTTCTTCTTATGAAGAAAAATAATATATTCTGTCTGACCTTGGAGGTGTTTACATAATAAATGCCAATGAATATTGATGATTTTATAGATCAGTCACTGCAGGAGGACTTTAAAAGCCTGAACAATGTCCACCGCAGCATGGTGAACGCGGTAAGGCGTATTAAGACTGCTGCTGATGAAGGTAACCTGGATGCATTACAGCAGGCGCTGGCCCGCTATGAAGAGCTGGTGGACAAGCAGAAAGAGTCTTTACAAGGTTTTAAAGAAAAATTCCCGTCTTTTGATCTACAGTCTTACTTGCTTGAAGAATTTCACCCGGGTTTTATGAGCGCGCTGGCTGAAGAGGGCTTGTCTGTGGAGGCGGAATATCCGGTTTATGAAGTGTTGCCATTCAAGGTGCGTGTGCTGCCGGAGAAAGAAATGATCACCATTGACGACAGGGTCTACCGCAACCTTCGGCCGGGTGTTGTGGCCAGACACTTAAAGAAGGGGATCGACCGGTTAAACGCAGCGTCCTTTGATGTTCAACGTTTTCTTCAGACCCTCGCTAATGCCTACGACACAGAGATGGCCAGGCAGGTTGCCAAAACCAAAATTTATCTTAGCGAGCAGGAAGTGCTGTTAAAAGATATTTATGATAATCTTACACCCATGCCGCAGCAGAAGCGTGACTATCCGGTGCAGCTTTTTGCCTTCAGCCTGCACCGGGTGCTTAAAAGCGGCCAGATGAACGCGCCTGACGGCAGGCGGCTCTGGCTCGGCAATGTACGCAACCGGAAACAGGCTTTGGTAGTGCTGGACGCTCAGGGACAGCCTCAGCGCTATGGAGTAATGAAGTTTTACAGGGAGGGATAGCCGGTGGAACCGGCAGTCAAGGAGTCTGCCCTCGAGAGTCTGCGGCGCGGCGAGCCGCCAATTGACAGAGAGGTAATGGAAGCGATCACAGTGGGTAGGCAGGATGGGATCTGGGATTTCTGGCGGACACGCTATCTGGAGGATTATATTGCCGGTGGCGGCAGCAAGATTAAGTTTTTAATCGGCAAACCTGGTTCGGGCAAGACACACGCTCTTTTCCTGATAATGGAAGAGGCCCGTCGCCTGGGCTATGTTACAGTTTACTTGGACGCACGCCAGGTGCGCTTAAACAAGTTTGACTCCATCTATCAGGCTGTGTTCGAGGAAGTAGATATGCAAGCCGTGGTTGCCGTCTACTGCGGCACTGTGCTGGAAAGCCTGGGTTGTCAAGCTGGGCAAATTTCATCTGGGCAGGGCATATGCGCTGGCGAGTATACTGCCGACACACTAAAGCTTAAAATCCATGAAAGATTAGATAACCTATATCGCCACCGGAAGATCAACCATACTTTCGCTATGGCTTTTACTCAGCTTTGTGCTGATTATCTGGGTTTGCGCCTTTTGACCCCAGAGCAGAGGGACACCCTGACAGGATGGCTCAAGGGCAGGCATTTGCCGGCGAAAATCTTAAAGCCTTTGAGGATCTTTACCCGTATAGATAAATATAACGCCCGGTATATGATGGTTTCTTTTCTTGCCTTGTTGCGGCTCTGTGGTTGCCGGGGCTTATGCCTGGCTGTGGACAACCTGAACGCGTTATTGGAACGGGGTCCGGTTGGCCGGGCGCTCTATGGGAAGTCGGCGCGCAATGAAGTTTACGAGAGCCTGCGCCAGCTGGTGGATGACTTTGTTGGTTTTGAGGGAGCTTTTTTCGTTTTCGCAGGCCGGCCGGAATTAATTCAAGATGAAAAGGGTGGTTTTAAGTCATACGAGGCCTTGTGGATGCGCATTCAGAACGAGGTTTCCGGTTTGCGCCCGAATAAGTTTGCCGACCTCTTTAACCAGGACACACTGATTAAAGAATTTTTCAACGCTGGAACCTGTCTGGAACTGCAGGAAAGGTTAAACAGCCTCTTTAATCTTAATTCCGGACTCCAGCGGGAGGATTTTAGCTGCCTGGTCGATACAGTGAGTATGCTTTCGCCGGTGCGGCGGGTTATTGAGGTCATCGTTAGCGAAAACGCCGCGGGAGGTGACCGTGGTGGAGAAATTTGACGCGAAGCAAATCATTGAGTGCCTGCGTTCAGGTGTTTCCTCCCGTCATTTAAGCGCTATTTTTTCATACGGACGGGAAGCTGCCCTGGAGCGCGTGGGACGCGAATTGGATCGTGTACAGTCCGGCGGCGGCGTTATGTCACTGGTAGTCAAGGGGAACTTCGGCAACGGCAAGACGCACTTTCTCAATATCATTGCGCGTAAGGCGGAAGAAATGAACTTTGCCGTCAGCTTCGTACCACTTTCCAAGGAGACACCATTTGACAAAATGGACCGGCTTTACCGCCGGGCGGCCGCAAACTTGTTCCTACCGGGTTATACTCAGCCGGGCTTTGCGCCCTTGCTGGACGGACTTAAGCAAGACAGCGGGAAAGTGGAAAAGATCTTGAAATATGCCGGGCATAACCTTCACCCGAAAGTTGAGGCAGTCCTGAAGAATTATTTCGAAGGTGGCGGCGACGCGTATAACCAGCATGTTCTGCTCAACGATCTGGCTGGTGACTTTATTCCCATAACGCAGTTAAGAGCGATCAACCGTTTGAATTTCGGTAAAGCCTTGTCCGTAACGCGCTTTACGGTGAAAGAAAACACGTTCGACTATTTTCGTTTTCTCTCATACCTGATCCGTTCTTGCGGTTGTGCCGGCTGGGTAATTTTGTTTGACGAGTTTGAGCAATTGATGTACCTTGGCGCTATGGCGCGTGCCAACGCTTACTTAAACGCCGCCCGCTTTATGTCGCCTTCTTTTGGGATGACGGCTACGTACACGGTTTTTTCAGCTTCATCCAATCTCTGGTCGGAGTTAATCTGGAAACAGAAAAACAGTGACTACGACAATGTGCCGCAAAAGCTGGCAGCAAAAGAGAGGCAGCATGAGATTCCCACGGTAAGGGAGGTCCTGGGCAGCTTTTTGAAAGATAACCTGTTTCTGGATACTCTCTCTACTTTTGACATTCACCGTATGCTGTGGTCTGTCCGTGACCATCACGCGCAGGCCTATGACTGGCAGGCGCCGGTTGACATTGACCGGATTACCGGCAGCCTGACAGGAGATAAACCGCTGCGTACGGCAATCCGGTCTGTAGTGGAGTATCTGGATCTGCTGTATCTCTATGGTGAGAGGCCGGATATTAAGGCGGGAATGCCTGAGGAGATCCTGCCCGGTAAATCGGCAGATGATGAAGAGCAACTTGATCCATCTGTTCAGGAAAGTTGATACCGTCTTGATTGTTCGTGGCAGGTTATGTGAATAGGTATTTCCCGGTGTTTTGGTTACCGGGGTTTTTTACTTTGTTTACGGGAGTTGTTTACTTGGACGCTGCCGGAATAATCTCCGAATTTAACGGTGCGCTGGCTGAAGAAATAGCATATTTGCTGCAAGAGGGGGGACGCCCCCTGCTGGTTATGGACGGGGTCTTGATTGATCGCGTAGAGAATGGATTTTTGTACATATTTGATCTGGAGATAGAGGCGTTTCTTCTCGATGGTACGCCGGTACGTTTAGAAACCGGCCTGCATGAGACGCGGGGTGAGGTAGTGACCATACGCGGCCCTGAGTTGACGCTGGCGCTGAACGAAAACATAGGTGACTTCGTTGAACGGGCTGAGGTTTTTTGTGAACCCTGGTTTCTACTGGCCGCTTTACAGGATCGGCTGGTTGAGGTACCGGAAAGGAACCTGAGAATGGCCATGGAGGTAATGGGGAAAGTCTCTTCATACCCTCGCCGGTTTTTTCCTCCTTCCGCGGCAGCTATGGCCCAGGAGGAGGCCGTGCGCTTGGCCGGCAGCAGGGATGTTGCGTTTATCTGGGGCCCTCCGGGTACTGGTAAGACCGAGACTATAGCCCGCATAGCGGGACTTTTTTTTGAGCGGGGCTGGCGGGTGCTGGTTGTTTCGCACGCCAATGTAGCTGTGGATGGCGCAATATTACGTATAGCAGCGCGAATGGGGATACCAGCAACTTCCGGCCTGGTAACACGTTACGGCTGGGCCAGGCTGCCGGCACTGCGGCAGAGTGGCCTTCTGGCTTTCAGTCAGGCTGCCGCCCGCTGTCCGGACCTGCGGGATCGGCGAAGAGAACTGGAGGCTGAACGTAGTGCTCTATTGGCTGAATTGCGTGCGGGACGGCAGCCCGGCAGCCGCCTGAGTGAAGTGGAGCGGGCTTTGCGTGAGGTGATCACCGTGCTCAAAGAGGTAGAGGCTGAAGTGGCCGGGGCGGCCCGCGTGCTAGGCTGTACCTTGGCTACGGCAGCGTCAGACCCGGTTATCTACCAGGGTCACTACGACGCCGTGCTGCTGGATGAGGCCAGCATGGCTTATATTCCCCAGGTTTTTTTTGCCGCCTCCCTAGCCTGCCGGAATCTGGTGGTGAGCGGTGATTTCCGTCAACTGGCGCCAATTGCCCTGGCCGGAACGGAGAGGGTTGAACGCTGGTTGAAACGGGACATCTTTGAACAAGCCGGGATCACTGCCGCCTTTGACGCGGGAAATTTACCTGATATTGCTGTCTTACGCCTCCAGCGGCGGATGCACCCGGCTATTGCCGGCTTTGTTAATGACACCGTATACGGCGGCCAGCTTTACAATGCTCCGGAAACAGCCGGGCGCGCCGCGCTGGCAGCCGCCGCTCCCTGCCCGGGTGCGGCATTGACGCTGGTTGATGTAAGTGACATGAACGCCCTCTGCTACAGGCACGCTCTTTCCCGCTTCAACCCTTTATCCGCTTTCCTGGCCCTTGCACTAGCCAAACAGATTAGGCAAAGCGGCCTTACTGTAGGTTTGCTCACGCCTTACGCGGCCCATGCCAGACTCTTGAACGCCCTGTTAGCCGGGCTGCTCGGGGCAGCCGGCGCCCGTTCTGAGGCGGCAGGTTTAGTAGCCGCCACCATCCATCGCTTTCAGGGCGCGGAGCAGGACGTGGTGGTGCTGGACTTGGTGGACGCTTTCCCCCAGCGTGCCCCGGGGGGTATCCTTGCCCGGCGGGAAGGAAACGCCGGGCAGCGGCTGATGAATGTGGCTGTTACCAGGGCGAGGGGCAAGCTTTTCGTGCTGGCACACCGGACCTTTCTGGAGAGCCGGTTGCCTGGTGACTCTACTGTGCTGCAGCTATTTCGCTTTATCGAGCAGAACGGCCGTGTCATCAATAGCAAAGAACTTCTCAGTGACTTACCTGATCATATCGGTGGCGAGAACCTTGACCTCGACTGGTATGCTGAGCGCCGGCCGGCCATGGAGTACTGGCAGGATGATGTCCGGCAGGCTGCGGTAGTCCAAATGGACTGGCCTGCTGCCGCAGGCCCACCTGAGCGGCTTGTGACAGGTGCACTGCAGCGGGCGCTGGCCGGCGGTGCGCGCCTTTCCCTGCGCGCAGGCTTGCCGTCGGCCTTACCTCCGGAGTTGCAGCCCTATGCCGTGAAACGCCCCGCCGTCTGGACACCGGTTACGGCAACCGGCAGGAACTGCTTGTGGTACGGCTGTCCCTGGCCGGGAGACGGCCGGGTGGACCGCTTGAGCGTGAGAGTGAGTGGGGAAAAGGTATGTCGCACTCTGATGCACCTTCTGGAAATGGATCTGCGGAAGGAATTCTTCCAAGGGCGTTATGCCGGCCTGAAAGCGTATGTGGAGAACTGGTTCTCCTGTTCCCGCTGCGGCAGTCCACTGACGGTGCGCGCCGGAAATGCCGGCGGCTATTTCCTTGGCTGTACCGCCTACCCGCGCTGTGACCAGCCTGCCCAAAAGCTGGTGCCGGAAATCCTGGATGAATACCTGGCCGCGGCCGGGCTGACTTGTCCGGCAGGCCACCTATTAAGGACGATCCGTTCGGCGCGCGGCCTACTGGTTGTTTGCTCACACAATCCCGCCTGCCGCTGTATCTTTCAAGTGAAAGACCTATTATGAAAGAAAATCAGTATGCTGTCGAAATGTATTATGTATTATGTTACTTAATGATATTGTGTTATATTTCACAATTATATACAATAAAGTATAACAAGCATGAAAATGGGGTTTTCCCAACCCGTTCGGCTCTAATACTATCATAATATGGGGGAGAATAACACTATGAAGAACGGTAACTTGGTAGAGTTTGAAGGGAAATTACTTAATCAATTAAGTAGCATAGCTGAAAAAAACAGCTTGATCAACCCCGAGTTATTCACTAAATACAATGTAAAACGTGGGCTCCGTGATCAAGACGGTAAAGGTGTGCTTGTCGGTCTGACGGAGATTGGTGAGGTGCATGCCTATATAATTGATGAAAATGAGACTATTCCTGTTCCGGGCAGATTAATTTACAGGGGTATCGATATAAGCAATATCGTAAATGGTTTCTTTAAGGATG
>Ga0067045_1032308_pt1 | contig 10473 bp, 9 predicted proteins | sample TerdegcTABiofilm_FD_59184 | JGI IMG/M metagenome (GOLD analysis project Ga0067045, IMG submission 59184) | Combined Assembly of (Gp0054472, Gp0054536) Wastewater bioreactor microbial communities from Singapore -Terephthalate degrading... | reverse complement strand
CAGGCCGATATCGGCTTCGTCGCCAATTTCCCGCCCGAGCACCGCATGTTCAATGCGGAACTCGGCGGCGGCGCGCTGCTCGACGTCGGCATCTATCCGCTGTCGATGGCGGCGTTTTTCCTCGGCCCGGTATCGGCCGTGCAGGCGCTGGCCGAGATGGGCGCCACCGGCGTCGATGAGCAGGTGGTGTTCTCGCTGCGCCATGCGGGCGGCGGTACCTCGTCCTGCGCCTGCAGCCTGCGCGCACTGACGCCCACGGAAATGACCATTTCCGGCAGCCTGGGGCGCATTCGCCTGCCCAACCGGTTTTACAGGCCCGATCACCTGCTCGTCGAGTCCATGGATGGCGAGCGCCGCGTCGTGCCCGCGCCTTACCTGGGCAATGGCTACGCGCACGAGGCGATCGAAGCGATGCGCTGCATCCGCGCCGGCCTGCTGGAAAGCCCCCTCATGCCGCACGCGGACAGCGTGGCGCTGATGACGAATCTCGACACCATGCGCGGCCAGATAGGCCTGGTGTACAGCGCCGACAAGGCATGAGAACTCCCATGACATTGCACTCATCGCGTCCCAGCCTGAAAACCATCCTTATCGCCAGCGGCGTCGTGCTGACCCTGGCGATGGGCGTGCGTCACGGCCTGGGCTTCTGGATGCAGCCCATTTCACAAGCCAATGGCTGGACGCGCGAAACCTATTCGCTGGCGCTGGCCATGCAAAACCTGATGTGGGGCGTTTTCGGACCGTTTGCCGGCATGGCGGCGGACCGCTTCGGCACCATGCGCGTCGTCATCGTCGGCGCCATCAGCTACATGGCGGGCCTCGTGTGGATGGCGCTGGTGACGCAGCCGGCCCTGTTCATCGCCGGTTCCGGCATCTTCATCGGCCTGGCGCTGGCCTGCACGGCCTTTGGCGCCATCAGCGGCATCATCGGCCGCAGCGCGCCGCCCGAGCAGCGCTCGTGGGCCTTCGGCATTTCCTCGGCCGCCGGCTCCTTCGGCCAGTTCCTGATGATGCCGGTGGAGCAGCAACTGATTTCCGCAGTAGGCTGGCAAAACGCCTTCTATGTGCTGGCCGCGCTGGTGCTGCTGGCCATGATACCGATGGCGTTTTACCTGCGCGAGCCGCCTGTCTCGCATGCCGGCGGCCCGCAGCAAAGCGTGGGCGCCGCCTTCAGCGAAGCCGTCGGCAACCGGTCGTTCTGGCTGCTGCTGGCAGGGTATTTCGTCTGCGGCTTCCAGCTGGTCTTCATCGGCGTGCATTTGCCCGCCTACCTGAAGGACCAGGGCTTGATGAATCCGAACATCGCCGTCACGGCGCTGGCGCTGATCGGCCTGTTTAACATCGTCGGCTCCTACTACGCGGGCAAGCTCGGTGGCAAGATCGCCAAGCGCCACCTGCTGTCGGCCATCTACGTGGCGCGCGCCGTGGTCATCACGCTGTTCCTGCTGGCACCATTGTCGGCATGGTCGGTGTACCTGTTCGCCGCCGGCATGGGCGTGCTGTGGCTGTCGACGGTGCCGCTGACGAACGGCATCATCGCCGGCATCTTCGGCGTGAAGCACCTGTCGATGCTGGCCGGGATGGTGTTCTTCTCGCATCAGGTGGGCAGTTTCCTGGGCGCGTGGCTGGGTGGCTACCTGTACGAGCACCAGGGCACGTACCACGTCGTGTGGCTGATCACCATCGGCCTGGGCCTGCTGGCCGCGCTGATCAATCTTCCCATCGACGAGCGTGCCGTCAAGCGCGCGGCGGTGGCCGCGTGATGGGCAGCTGGCGTACGTGGCTGTGGCGCCTGGCTGGCGCCGCGCTGCTGGCCCTCGTCTTCCTGGCCTATCTGCGGCCCGACTTCATGCTGGACCTGGCCAACCGCTTCTGGATGTGCATGTAGGGTGCCGGGCTTTACACCTTCAGGAATTCCTCTTTTCCACCCAGCCAGCGCGCCAGGTGCGCTTCCACGGTGGCTGCGGCAGCCGCCGTGGAAGCGTGCAGCAGGTCGTGCGCCACGTCGCGCGCCTGGTCTACCAGCCATTGATCCGTTTCCAGGTCGGCGAAGCGCAGCATGGCCTGGCCGGACTGGCGCGCGCCGAGGAATTCGCCGGGTCCGCGGATTTCCAGGTCGCGGCGGGCGATTTCAAAACCGTCCGTCGTCTCGCGCATGGTCATCAGGCGCTGGCGCGCCACGCCACCCAGCGGGCCTTGGTACAACAGCAGGCAGACGCTGGCTGCCGAGCCGCGGCCCACGCGCCCGCGCAGCTGGTGCAGCTGCGACAGGCCAAAACGCTCGGCATGTTCGATCACCATCAGCGAGGCATTCGGCACGTCCACGCCCACCTCGATGACGGTGGTGGCCACCAGCACGTGGATATGGCCGGCGATGAAGGCGTCCATCACTTCCTGCTTTTCCGCCGGCTTCAGGCGGCCGTGCACGAGGCCCACCTGCAGCGCGGGCAGGGCTTCGGCCAGCATCATGTAGGTGTCGGTGGCCGTCTGCAGCTGCAGCGCTTCCGATTCCTCGATCAGCGGGCAGACCCAGTACACTTGCCGGCCTTCCAGCGCGGCCGCGTAGACGCGGGCGATGACTTCGTCGCGCCGGTTCTGGTCGATGGCGCGCGTGACGATGGGACTGCGCCCGGGCGGCAGTTCGTCGATCACCGACACTTCCAGGTCGGCGTAATAGGTCATGGCCAGGGTGCGCGGGATCGGCGTGGCCGACATCATCAGCTGATGCGGCACGGCCGCGCTGTCGCCCTTGTTGCGCAGGGTCAGGCGCTGGCCCACGCCGAAGCGGTGCTGTTCGTCGACGATCACCAGGCCCAGTTTGGCAAACAGCACGTTATCCTGGATCAGCGCATGCGTGCCGATCACCAACTGCGCTTCGCCCGATTCGATCAGGGCCAGCGCCGTCGTCTTTTCCTTTTTCTTCAGGCTGCCCGTCAGCCACGCCACCTTCACGCCCAGCGGCTCCATCCAGGCGGCGATCTTGCGGAAGTGCTGCTCCGCCAGAATCTCCGTGGGCGCCATCAGCGCGGCCTGGTAGCCGCTGTCGATCGCCTGCGTGGCAGATAGTGCCGCCACCACCGTCTTGCCGCTGCCGACGTCGCCCTGCAGCAGGCGCTGCATGGGATACGGCTGGCGCAGGTCGGCGCGGATTTCTTCGAGCACGCGCGCCTGCGCCCCCGTCAGCTTGAAGGGCAGGGCGGCGCCGAAGGCTTCGGAGAGTTTGCCGACGACGGGCAGGGAGGCCGCGCCTTTCGAGCGGCGCGCGCGCTGGGCGCGTTTCAGCGACAACTGCTGCGCCAGCAGCTCATCGAACTTCATGCGCACCCAGGCCGGGTGCGAGCGGTCCATCAGCGCGCTTTCATCGATGTCCTGCGGCGGATAGTGCAGCAGGTGTACGGCGGCGCGGAACGGCGACAGCTGCATCTCGCGCAGCAATTGGTCCGGCAAGGTGTCCTGCCAGTCGATGCGGCGCATGGCCTCGGCGATCTCGCGCCGCAAGACGTGCTGCGACAGGCCCTCGCCGGATGGGTACACGGGCGTGAGCGCCGTGGGCAGCGGCGCGCCCTCGTTGACCACCTTGTACGTCGGATGGACCATCTCGGCGCCGAAAAAGCCGTGTTTGAGTTCGGCGCGCGCGCGCACGCGCGTGCCTTCGGCCAGCTGCTTGACCTGGCTGCCGTAGAAATTCATGAAACGCAGCAGTAAATTGCCCGTTTCGTCGGCGATCGTCACCAGCAGCTGCTTGCGCGGCTTGAAATTGACCTCGCACTTGGTGACGATGCCCTCGACCTGCCACGACTCGCCGCCGCGCAGGCAGGCGTCGCGGATGGTGTAGACCTTGGTTTCATCCTCGTAGCGCATCGGCAGGTGCAGCACCAGGTCCATGTCCGTGCGCAAGCCCAGCTTGGCCAGCCGGCTTTCCGTGCTGACCACCTTTTTGGCGGCTTTCGGCTTCGCGGCAGGCTTGGGAGCGGGTGGAAGATCGGGCTTTGGATCGGGCATATGCAAGGTTTTGGTGCCATTAGCGCAGGTTTTTATGCCGCTAGCGTAAAATAGAGGGTTGTCCGGCACACCCCGTGCGTACCGCAGTCGTAGTGTTGCGGCGGATTATTGTAATGCCTGTATAGGCGCACAGTATAGTGCCAGATGTTCCATTGCGCACTCCTAATCATTTTTGACGTACTTTTGAAGCAAAACGCATGTATTCGCTTTCCGATTTCGATTTTAATTTGCCGCAAGAAAACATTGCGCAAACTCCGCTGGCCGAGCGCAGCGCCTCGCGCCTGTTGCATCTGGACGGCGACGCTCTGGTCGACCGCCAGTTCGCCGACATCGTCGGGCTGTTGCAAGCGGGCGACCTGCTGGTGATGAACGATACGCGCGTACTCAAGGCGCGCTTCTTTGGCGTCAAGGAAAGTGGCGGCAAGATCGAGGCGCTCGTCGAGCGCGTGCTCGATGACCGTACCGTGCTGGCCCAGGTGCGCGCGTCGAAGTCGCCGCCGCCCGGCTGCCGCATCCGCCTGGCCGACGCCTTCGACGTCACGGTCGGCCAGCGCGCCGGCGAATTCTTTACCCTGCACTTCGAGGCCGACGTGTTCGAGCTGATCGAGGCGCATGGCCGCCTGCCGCTGCCGCCCTACATCGAGCACGATGCGGACGAATTCGACGAAACGCGCTACCAGACGGTCTTCAACAAGGTGCCGGGTGCCGTCGCCGCGCCGACGGCGGGCCTGCATTTCGACCAGGCCCTGCTCGACCAATTGAAGGCCAAGGGCGTTAACTTTGCCTATGTGACCCTGCACGTGGGCGCCGGCACCTTCCAGCCCGTGCGCACGGAAGTGCTGGCCGAGCACAAGATGCATACGGAGTGGTACACCATGCCGCAGGAAACCGTCGACGCCGTGCGCGCCGCGCAGCAGGCCGGGCGCGACGTGGTGGCTGTCGGCACGACCAGCTTGCGCGCGCTGGAATCGGCCTCGCAAAGCGGCCAGCTGGTGGCGGGCAGCGCCGATACGGCCCTGTTCATCACGCCCGGCTATGCCTTCAAGACGGTGACGCGCCTGATCACCAACTTCCATTTGCCGAAGTCGACCCTGCTGATGCTGGTGTCGGCCTTTGCCGGCTATGAACCGATCCGCAGCGCCTATGCGCATGCGATCGCGCAGAACTACCGTTTCTTCAGCTATGGCGATGCGATGCTGCTCACCACGCAATCGCGCGCTGCGCTGAACCTTGATACTCCCGTGAAAGACTGACCATGCTGGAATTTACATTACTCAAGACCGACACGAGCGGCCTGACCAAGGCACGCCGCGGCACCTTGAAACTCAACCATGGTGTCGTGCAGACGCCGATCTTCATGCCAGTGGGCACTTACGGCTCCGTGAAGGCCATGTCGCCGCTGGAACTGAACGAGATCGACGCGCAAATCATCCTGGGCAACACGTTTCATCTGTGGTTGCGTCCAGGCAACACCGTCATGGAAAAATTCGGCGGCTTGCACGGTTTCATGGGCTGGAACAAGCCGATCCTGACGGATTCGGGCGGTTTCCAGGTGTTTTCGCTGGGCGCCATGCGCAAGATCACGGAAGAGGGCGTGCATTTCAATTCGCCCATCAACGGCGATAAATTGTTCCTCTCGCCGGAAGTGTCGATGCAGGTGCAGCGCGTCTTGAATTCCGATATCGTCATGCAGTTCGACGAATGCACGCCGTACGAGATCGCCGGCCGCCCGGCCACCATCGAGGAAGCGGCCAAGTCCATGCGCATGTCGCTGCGCTGGGCGCAGCGCTCGAAGGACGAGTTCCACCGCGGTGAAAACCCGAATGCGCTGTTCGGCATCGTGCAGGGCGGCATGTTCGAAATGCTGCGCGACGAGTCGCTGGCCAAGCTGGAAGAGATCGACTTCCCCGGCATCGCCATCGGCGGCCTGTCCGTCGGTGAGCCGAAGGAAGACATGATGCGCATGCTGGCCCACGTGGGTCCGCGCCTGCCGGCCAACAAGCCGCATTACCTGATGGGCGTGGGCACGCCGGAAGACCTGGTGGCGGGCGTGTCGAACGGCATCGACATGTTTGACTGCGTCATGCCGACGCGTAATGCCCGCAATGGTTGGCTGTTTACCCGTTTTGGCGACATCAAGATCAAGAACGCCAAGTACAAGGAAGACCAGGCGCCGCTGGACGAGACGTGCAGCTGCTACGCCTGCCGCAACTTCTCGCGCGCTTACCTGCACCATCTGCACCGTTCCAAGGAAATCCTCGGCGCGCGCCTGAACACCATCCACAACCTGCATTACTACCTGGACCTGATGCGTCAGATGCGTGTAGCGCTCGATGAAGACCGTTTCCACGCGTTTACCCTGCAATTCCACGCGGAACGCGCACGGGGAACTTAAGAAATGCTTAGGTTTACGGGCCGCGAAGCTGTGAACCGATGTTTTCGAGATTGGTGCTTGGACGGGGCGATAAAGCATTGCATAATGCTTTTTTAGCCCCATTTGGAGCTGCCATGCCCGCAATTGCCGGGATGGCCTTTTGCCAATGCTAGAATACAGCGCTGTTTTTTCAAACTGATTAGAACTGGAGTCACCGTGTTTTTCATTTCCAACGCTTACGCGCAATCGACCGATGCCCTCGGCCTCGGCGGCAACCTGACCAGCTTCCTGCCGCTGGTATTGATGTTTGTGGTCATGTATTTCCTGATGATCCGCCCACAGCAAAAACGCGCCAAAGAACAACGGGCGATGATGGATGCGCTGGCCAAGGGTGACGAAGTCGTGACCGCTGGCGGCATGCTGGGCCGTGTTGTCAAGGTAGTGGACGCTTACGTCACCATCGAAGTGGCCAGCGGCACCGAAATCACGGTGCAAAAGAGCTCCATCACCACCCTGCTGCCTAAAGGCACCCTGAAGGCGCTGTAATTCCTCGCCGTCGCCACGCATGTGGCGACTGACCGGGGCGGCTACCCGCCGCCCCTCGCGACGCCTCCGACGCTCAACACTGAACGCTGAATCAATATGAATCGCTATCCTGCCTGGAAATACATCATCATCGTCGTCGCCTTATTGCTGGGCGCACTCTATACGGCGCCCAACTATTTCGGTGAATCACCGGCGCTGCAAGTAACCAGCGGCAAGTCGACCGTCAAAGTGACGAGCGAGCTGATGACGCAAGTCGATCAAATATTGACGAAAGAGAACGTCAAGTCGGAAGGTGTCACCATGGATGGCGCCGGCAATCTCGCCTCCGTGCGTGTGCGTTTCGCCGATCCCGATACCCAGTTCAAGGCGAAACTGGTGCTGGAAAAAGACCTGAATACGGATGCCAGCGACCCTGCATATATCGTGACGGTCAACCTGCAGGCGAATACGCCGATGTGGATGCAGAAATTGCATGCCTTGCCCATGTTCCTGGGCCTGGACTTGCGCGGTGGCGTGCACTTCCTGATGCAGGTCGATGCCAAAGCCGTACTGAACAAGAAAATCCAGGGCGTCCAGTCCGCCGCGCGTAGCGTGCTGCGCGACAAGAACATCCGCCACGCCGGCATCGACCGCGTGGGCGACAGCGTGCAGATCAACTTCCGCGACGCGGAAACGCGCCTGAAGGCCAAGACGGTACTGTCCGACCAGATGTCGGAGCTGACGTTCGCCGATGCGGGCGAAGGCAGCGATTTGAAACTCAACATCACCCTGAAGCCGGCGGCCCTGAAAGCCACCATCGATGAAGGCGTGAAACAAAATATCTCCACCCTGTCCAAGCGCGTCAACGAGCTGGGCGTGGCCGAACCGCTGATCCAGCAGCAAGGTCCTGACCGCATCGTGGTGCAATTGCCTGGCGTGCAGGACGTGGCCCGCGCGAAAGCCATCATTGGCCGCACGGCGACCCTGGAAGTGCGCCTGGTCGACGAAACCATCGTGCCTGGCACGGAACTGTCGAGCGCCATTCCGTTCAATTCGGAACTGTTCACCGTTGGCAAAGGCGTGCCTGTCGTGCTGGCGAAAGACGTGATCCTGACGGGCGACTATATCTCCAGCGCCACGGCCAGCTTCGACCAGAACCAGCAAGCGGCCGTGTCGATCGACCTGAACGGCGACGGCGGACGCAAGATGCGCGAAGCGACGCGCGAACGCGTGGGCAAGCGCATGGCCATCGTGCTGTTTGAAAAGGGCAAGCCGGAAGTGCTGTCGGTGGCGACCATCCAGCAGGAACTCGGTTCGCGCTTCCAGATCACCGGCATGGGCGGCGCGGAAAACGCCAATGAACTGGCGCTGCTGCTGCGCTCGGGCGCCCTGTCCGCACCGATGACCGTCATCGAGGAACGCACGATCGGCCCGCAACTGGGCGCGGAAAACATCGCCAAGGGCTTCCATTCGACCCTGTATGGCTTCATCGCCATCGCCATCTTCATGATCGCCTACTACATGCTGTTCGGTGCCTTCAGCGTGCTGGCCCTGGCCACCAACCTGCTGCTGCTGGTCGGCCTGCTGTCGATGATCCAGGTGACCCTGACCTTGCCAGGTATCGCCGCTATCGCGCTGGCGCTGGGCATGGCGATCGACGCCAACGTCTTGATCAACGAACGTATCCGCGAAGAGCTGCGCGCCGGCAATACGCCGCAAGCGGCGATCGCCGCCGGCTTCGACCGCGCCTGGGCCACGATTCTCGATTCGAACGTGACCACCCTGATCGTCGGCCTGGCGCTGCTGGCCTTCGGCAGCGGCCCGGTGCGCGGCTTTGCCGTCGTGCATTGCCTGGGCATCCTGACCTCGATGTTCTCCTCCGTCTTCGTGTCGCGCGGCGTGGTCAACCTCTGGTATGGCCGCAAGAAAAAGCTGACGACCTTGTCGATCGGCACGGTGTGGGTGCCGGGCACCAGCAAATAAGCGACGGTCCAGCCTTAGCCAATAGCGTCAACAGCGATAGCGTCCGGTGGCACAGCCGCCGGACGCACAGAATAGAACTCAGAGGATTTCATGGAATTTTTCCGGATCAAAAAAGATATTCCCTTCATGCGCCATGCGTTGATTTTCAACGTGATTTCGGCCGTGACCTTCCTTGCCGCCGTCTTCTTCCTGTTCCACAAGGGCTTGCACCTGTCCGTGGAATTCAAGGGCGGCACCGTGCTGGAGGTGAAGTACCCGAAAGCGGCCAACCTTGAAGGCATACGCGGCACCCTGATCAAGATGGGCTATGAAGAGCCGGGCGTGACCAGCTTCGACACGGCGCGCGACGTGATGATCCGCCTGCCGGTGGAAAAGGGCGTGACTGCCGCGAACACTTCGCAGCGCGTGTTTGAAACGCTGTGCAAGGTAGAGCAGGGCACGACCAAGGGCATCGATACCGTTACCGACAAGGGCGAGCACGTCATCAAGAGCGCCTGCATGGACGCTGCCGGCAATGAAACGCTGGTGCTGCAGAAAGTCGAATTCGTCGGCCCGCAAGTGGGCGACGAATTGACGCAGAATGGCTTGAACGCGCTGGTGATGGTGATCCTGGGCGTGATGGCTTACCTGGCCATCCGCTTCGAGTGGAAATACGCCGTCTCGGCGATTATCGCCAACTTGCATGACGTGGTGATCATCCTGGGCTTCTTCGCCTTCTTCCAGTGGGAATTCTCGCTGACGGTGCTGGCGGCGATCCTGGCGGTGCTGGGCTACTCGGTCAACGAATCGGTGGTGATCTTTGACCGTATCCGCGAAAACTTCCGCAAGCAGCGCAAGGCGAGCGTGCATGAAGTGATCGACAGCGCGATCACCAGCACCATTTCGCGTACCATCATCACCCACGGCTCGACCCAGATGATGGTGCTGTCGATGCTGGTCTTCGGGGGCCAGACACTGCATCACTTTGCCCTGGCGCTGACCATCGGTATCTGCTTCGGCATTTACTCGTCCGTGTTCGTGGCGGCATCGATCGCCATGTGGCTGGGCGTCAAGCGCGAAGACTTGATCAAGCCGGTCAAGGAAAAAGACGAAACCGACGGCGCCGTGGTGTAAGCGCCGCCTGTTGCATGACGAATGGAAGAACGATCACCCTCGCGGTGGTCGTTTTTTTTTTGTAACGGATGAAGATGAAGCGTTTTATCTTGATGGGCATCATGGCGGGCATCGGCACGCTGGCGGCCGCGGCCGATGTCAGCCGCGTGGACGCCGGCAGCCTCGCCCTGTGCACGCCGGGAAGCACCATGTTGCGCGTGCATAGCGAGGGTGGCGGCCCGCTGGTGCCGGCGCAGGCCGATGCCGCGCGCGCGGCGCGCCTGCAGCCCGCCGGCTACCTGTACGTGCCTGCCCTGTCGGCGCTCGTCATGGGCGACCAGGCCTTGCCGGGTTGCCCATGAGCCGCAGCGGCCGCCTGTTCCTGCTGATGGACGCGATGCGCGCGAAGAGGGTGCCCGTCACGGCAGCCCAGCTGGCGCAGCAGCTGGGCGTATCCGAGCGCACGATCTACCGCGATATCCAGACCCTGGCCGAGC
>Ga0067045_1032306_pt1 | contig 10473 bp, 13 predicted proteins | sample TerdegcTABiofilm_FD_59184 | JGI IMG/M metagenome (GOLD analysis project Ga0067045, IMG submission 59184) | Combined Assembly of (Gp0054472, Gp0054536) Wastewater bioreactor microbial communities from Singapore -Terephthalate degrading... | reverse complement strand
TATAGGATAAATGACCTTTGAAGTGCTCATAAGCATTTATTCTGTGTAAACTTTAATAACCTTTGTGCCCTTTCATTCTCAAGTTTCATTTCTTTCAATTGTATAGCGTGAATCTCCTCCTTACACTTCGTATAAAAATCACAGGCAAGGGAATGCATTATGTCTAACTTTCCATAAAGATTAAGCAATTCATTGGGCAATCCATTTTCCTCTTCCTTACCTCTGTGAGTAGTGCCATTCACTACTTCTGTAATAACCCTTCTCAACAAGGGTATAATATTCGTTGCCCGGGATGGTGATAAATCCTGAACAGCCCTGATACGCATAATACTATCAAGGGCGGAAGCAGCACTATCAGAATCCTTCTCATCAACCAGCACATCAAAAAGTATACTTATACCCTCTGATATAGTATAGCCTACAGGATTAGAAAACCTGTCTTTCTCGATTCGTAACTGCCGCCCTGTATCAGGTGGGTATGTCTCTATTATGAGATTAAACCACCTTTCAAGAATATGACTTTTATTATTCAGTAAAATTGTTCTTAGCATCATGATTTGGTTTTTTTCTTCCTTTTCGGTCTTGTTTTGCCATGACTTCCTTTGAAGATTTTTCCTCTTCTTGTACGCTGATCTCCTTTACCCATAGTATGCTAAAACCTCCTTTTTCTAATATCAAAAACTTATTACTTCATTGTGAAGCATTAAATCAAGAATTTCATCCATTGTTACAGCATTTCCTACGACTATCCGATCAGCAATGCATAAATCTTCTACACATAATCTTCCAGCGAGAATTTTAACACCCTTCTCCTCAAGGGCTTTAAGGTGGGTAACTGCTGGCGAGCCTTCTTCAAGAAGCTTCACTGCCATATTCCAGAATATAATTGCCTTTGGTCTATCTTCTCGCCTTACAAGTGCCCCAAGGAAAGTCATGAGAATTGCAAATCCAAGTGTCTCATCACCCTGCCCTATATACTCAGAGCCCAATACGATTACCTTATTCTGTGTATTATTCATTTCAACTCCATCACTGCTCTTAATGCCATTCCCAGTCTATAAAAGGTTTTTTTATATCTACCATGGCATTCACTATCAATTCAACGAGACCACCATAAAAGATGCCACATTTCTCATTAACATTATAATAGTTAAAAAGTTCCCTTATCTGCCCTTTACAATTGGAACAGGGTGCACAGACATACTTTTTTATCTCAGGTGAAATCACATCCTGAAATACCTCAAGAATCTGTTTTAGTTTTATCCTGCCTGACACAGCGCTTCGCCAGTCCGGGAAATTCATGGATTGCATGATGGCAAATCCACTTCCTCCTCCGCAGCAATAATTCTCCACACCGTGTGGCTCCATCTCTTTAAACTGAGGGCATATGGTGCGCAGGATTCCCCTCTGAGGTTCAACAATGCCCATGAGCCTTACCATGTTGCAGGGGTCATGGAGGGTTACAGGGAAGTTGTTACGAGATGGATCAAGTTTAATCTTCCCATTACATACAAGTTCTTGAAGGAGAGGCAGTGCACTCTCCCGTGGGATATTCAGTTCCCCTGTAAGTACACGGTCTGCAATAACGATCATCGCCTTATGGGCATGGCCACATTCACCAACGTTTATCTTCTTCACCTTCAATTTTCTCGCAATCTCTGCATGCTTTACAGCTATCCGTGCAAGTTGTATATCGTCATACCAGACACCATAGTTTACTGCATCGTAACCTACAAGGTCACTTGATAGTGTCCAGTCTATACCAGCTGCCTCGAAGATGATAGCGAATGCCTCTGTATTTTCAGGCCAGGAAATAAACTCCCCTGCATTATGGATTAAGAGTATCTCAGCGCCTTCCTTATCCACAGGCATCTTTATCTTTTTCCCTGTCTTCTCCTCAATCTCTTCTTCCATGAATTCTATGATGTTTCCAAGTGCCTTTGGTGTAATGCCTGTTGATGATCCTGCCCTTAACTGTTGCATAGTACCCAGTTCATGGAGCTCTTTAGGGGCTATCCCCATCTCCTGACTGAAGATTTTCCTTATTTCGTGGCTTATAAGGCCATTATCAACACCAAGAGGGCATACCTGTGCACACTTTCTGCATATTGTACAGCGATATGCAAGCTCTCCAAGCCTTGCAACAAGCGTCCAGTTCAGGTCAATGTCGCTCCCCGTTAGTTTTAAAAGAAGCCTATTCTTTTTTTTCAGATATTTATTTATTATTTTTCGGAGTACCTCAGCCCTGAATGTAGGCCTATAAATCTCCTTTTTTCCGCTTGCAATATAAGCAGGGCATGAGTCGTTGCATATCTGGCACTTTACACAGTATTCAAGGGAATGGTAAAGAGGTTGGAGGAAGGTCCAGTTATTTTCTGGTGTGAGCAGTTTTTCAAGACCTGAAATAAATTTCTTTACAAAACCTTCTTCCTCTTCTTTGCTTGATGGTTTTGGTATGCCTATGGCAATTATCCCATCAAGGGATGCTTCATACCGTGCCCTCTGCTCTTCTGTTAATTGTTTCAGGGGAGGCTCATTTGTCGGGTCGTCATAGGGATATGGCAGTGGTATGAGGTCATCAGGTTCTATCGTTATAAGTTGGTTACTCTTTTTACCCAGATCCTCTGCTTTCATGTCCTAACCATTATACTTTACAAGGTCGCTCCATCGTTTTCCACTCTCAATATGGGGCCCAGACCAGCTTACATTCTTATTTAATTGTTCTATAAGCCTTTTTTCAAGCTCTCCACCCCTTATATTTGGTTCGTCATCCCAGCGTATGAGATAAAAGGCAAAAAATCGGGTAATATAATGCAGTGAACGGGTAAAGGGGAGGTATATGAGGAAAAGGTCAAAAAGTATTATATGAACCATTGTGGCAGTATTAACCCCTACAAATTGGAATGTTATAAGACCTTTCCAGAACTCTCTATATTCTGACATATGAGGGTCAACAAAATACCAGGAGTAAAAACCACTTAAAAAGACAATCAACGTAAAGAGATACATGAAAAAATTTAGAGGTGTGGCGTAGGTTCTCAAGTTTTTATCTACGATACGATTTATTATAATGAAAATGCTTCCCAAAGTTCCTGCTACAAAACTCAATACACCTGTCAGGAGAATTACATAATATAAAATCCTTCCCCATAAGTCCTGTGAGCCTGGAGATATGCTGATCCCCAGCACCATAGAAAGGGCACCAAAAAAACAGAGAATATGAAAAGTAATGATGAATATAAAACCAATGTGCCACGGAAAAAGTCCAATCCAGTATAAAAGGTTGCGAGTCAAATAATTTTTTAGAGTAAAATATTCTTTGAGAAGATAGACCACACCTCTTGACCAATTCTTTTTCTTTATCTTCTCCCACCAGTTTACATCTTCAAAACATGACCCTCCATATTGATATTTCTCCTCATGTATAACCGGATAGAGTTCCCACCTGAGATGTACAGGCAGCTTAAGGTATTTAATAATTTTGATGGTATATACCAACACGATAAAGCAATAGGCAAAATAGGTGAGGATGGCAAGAAAGGTGTTCATATAAAAAAGGTTCGAGAACTCAAGGGTTCAAGCTTAACCCTTGGGGTTTACACGCATCCAGTAGGTTTTGGAAGACCTGCGATCTTGCATGCCCCTTTTGCCGGTCCTGATGGAAAAAGCTGGTATATCTTCTTTAAGTCAAAACCTGTCTGTTTCACCAGCATCCTGATAGGTGGGGCAATCTCATATTTAAGATAATAGTCTCTCAGATAATTCACTACCTTCCAGTGCTCTTCACTCATGGGATATGCCTGTTCAACCTTTGCCAGATCTTCTGCTATTGCCTGATTCCATTTCTCCGGCTCCTGAATAAAGCCGTCCTCATCGATCTCAATTTCCATTCCGCCAAGTATTGCTTTTGCCATCTCAAAGCCTCCTATTTTGAAAATTTTTTAGGATCTTCATCAAACTTTTTCTTACATGCCTTGCAGCAGAAAAAATATTCTTTTCCTTCATATGTGGTAGTTGCCCTTGGTGCAGCCCTTACCGCACCATATAGTTTTGCAACCTGAGAACCCACCTCAATCTCCATACCACAGACAGGGCATTTCACCATTTCCGTACCTTCAGCCATAAAAAACCTCCTTTTTTGACTTTCTCGTGTGCTGTTCATTCAATGCAAGTAATAGAAAGGTCTCAGCCCAAGACTGCGTACTCAGTGCGTGAATATGTGTGTAAGAAGCAAACATATTTTTATAGGTTATACCATCACCACCACCATTAATCCCCCTCCCCCGGGTAATCTTCAGAGCCATTTGCAATTCTTTTGCGTCTTTAAGATAGGAATAATGGAACTCGTGACCCCTTATCTTTTCTCCAGTACCATAAAAAGGATTTTCCTTTACTACCTCTGCTTCAACATATCCATGGCCTTCTGGCCTCTTTTTAAGACCAATCTCTGAAGGAATCACGCCTGCCATCCTGTATAGAGTGCCATCTTTATTAACACCTTTGCTCAAATACATCAACCCGGCACATTCAGCATATACAGGAAGTCCCTCCTCAATTTCACGGGCAATATCCTCCATCAATCCCCTGTTACGCTCAAGTTCTTTCAGATAAAGCTCAGGGAAACCGCCGCCAATATAAAGACCATCGATAGAGGGAAGTTGGTGGTCATTCAGCGAATCAATATATATCAACTCTGCACCATTATTTTCAAGGATTTCAAGGTGTTCAGGATAATAGAAATGAAAGGCTTTATCAAAAAATACACCAATCCTTACTCTCTTTTGCTTTTTAATGGGTTTTTCTTCTTCAATATATGCTTCTTCTGGCGCAGACCTGGCAATTGAAAGCAGTCCTTCCATATCAATATGCCTCTCTGTTATCCTCGCAATGCGTTCAATGATAAGCGAACCTGATGTATCCTCCCTGAAAGGCACAAGACCAAGATGACGTTCCTTAATGTGAAGACTATCATCCCTCGGGATTGTTCCTATTACAGGAATCTTACAATTGTCTTCTATTGCCTTTATGAGTTTCTTTTTATGCCTCTCTCCTGATACATTATTGAGGATAACTCCTGCAACAGGTGTTTCAGGCTCGAAATTCTGATACCCCGTAACCATGGCAGCTACGCTTCGTGCCATCCGGGCTGTATTGATGACAAGAATAATAGGTGTTTTTAGAAGCCGTGCCAGATGGGCACTGCTTCCTCTTCCATCCCCCTCAATACCATCGTAAAGCCCCATATTCCCTTCAATGAGTGCTACATCTGCGTCATGTACGGTTCTCTTAAAATGCTGAATAAGTGTCTCTTCTGGCATAAGAAAGGCATCGAGGTTGCGGCATGGCATACCTGTTGTTGCCTGAAGCCAGGAGGAATCTATGTAGTCAGGTCCCTTTTTAAAAGGTTTGACCTTGAGTCCTCTTCGTGTGAGTATGGCGCTTACACCACACGTGATAATGGTCTTGCCTGACCGTCCCTGTGGTGCTGCGAACATTAGCCGTGGCGGTAATCTAAAAAAAGTCATGCCCCTTACTATTATTTAAGTTTAATAAAAGAGGCACCGAGGTAGAGGTATTCTATTTTTCCCTCTTTACTCAGAGCAGCTATTGCCTTATCAACAAGATGCTTATCTTCCCCGATCTCCCGTGCCACCTCTTTGTTTTTTGCCTTTGTTACTGTCTTCAGATAATCAATAATCTTCTGCTTCAATTCCTCTGTTACTTCATCTGCCATATATATAACCCCCTACCACTTGAACTGTGTGGTTGTTCTGTATGTCTCTACGGCATGTGTAAAATCATCAATATGGTGTTCTGTAAAAGGAATATCTGTGAGTTTGAAGAACTTCTCCCACCCTATCCTTTCTATCCATTCTCCGAGACGCTCGTACTTACGGGCATGGTTTGCATAGACCTCAACAACCTTTTTGATGACATTTACAACCTCTGGCCATCGTGGTGGATTATTAGGAAGATAAGGCACGATAAGGCGTGAAAACATGGGTGGCTTTCTTGCATTCGACACCTTTCCTCCTGCATAGATAGCCACGCCGTCCCCTTCGGGATCAGCAAGAGGCATGGCAGGACAGACAGTAAAACAATTTGCACAGTACATACAGAGATCTTCTCTGACAGTTACACTTTTAATATTCGGGTCAGGATGGCGTCTTATCGCGCCTGTTGGACATGCCTGAATGGTTGTTGGTATTTCACACTGGGCTACCACTTTCTCATGGTCTATCTTAGGGGGTTTTGTATGAATACCTACAACTGCAAGGTCAGAACAGTGGACTGCACCGCACATGTTGATACAGCATGCGACAGCTATACGGATGTAAGCAGGCAGTTTTATTGAAACAAAATGGTCATAGAGTTCATCCATAATCGATTTTACTAGACCTGATGCATCTGTGGCAGCGCTGTGGCAGTGAATCCATCCCTGGGTATGGACAATATTTGAGATGCATGTACCAACCCCTCCTACAGGGAGACCAAGTTTGTTTACATCCTCTATAATCCTATCCACATTCTCTTTCCTGTCTGTCAAAAATTCCACATTATAACGGCTCGTAAACCTTAAATGACCATCGCAATACTTATCAGCAATGTCACAGATATCACGGATGAAGTCAATACTCACAAGCCGTGGCGAGCCTACCCGGATTGTATAGAGTTCATCATTCGTCTCAGATACATGTTTGAGAACTCCAGGGCGTACAATTTCATGATATTTCCATTTACCATAATTCTTTTTTACTATATCTGGTAACATCATATGATAATCGGGTGGTCCTATATCTGTTGCTCCCATAATAATTTCCTCCTCTTTTACTTTTTATCAAAAAATACGTATGGGTTTGCCCTTGGTTTATAGACCATCTGCGGAACAGGCTTAATACCTATCTCTTTCAGGAATGTTTTGAGCCCTATCCTTTCTACGAGTTCTGCAAGTCTTTCCCTTGTCCTTCCATTCTCATCCCACCAATCCCAGATTTTGCGTAGCAGATCTTTAAGCTCCTCATAAGGGGGTTCAAGTTTCATAAAGGGGATAAGTACCCATGAGAGATATGCCCCCTTGATGATGGGCGCCTTGCCTCCAATCATGAGTGTTGCGCCACCCTCCAGACCAGGCCTTATTGCCTTTGGCATCTTATTTATGCAATGCATACATCTGACGCAGTCATCAGGTTTGAGTGTAAGCGTTTTACTCTTTTCATCCCATTCAAGGGCATCTGTGGGACATCTATCGACAATAAGTTTATGTATGTCAAAACCTTTATCTGCATATTCCTTAACTGCCTTCTGGTCAATCCGCAGGTTATCCTTCCATGTTCCTATAATCGTTAAGTCTGCACGGGCTATGGCTGCCACACAGTCATTGGGACACCCTGATGCCTTGATTTTAAATTTGTAGGGCCAACGAGGTCTGTGTATCTCATCCTGAAATTCCATGGTTATATTATAGATGAGATCAAGTGTATCAAAGTTGGACCATTCGCATCTTGCAGGTCCTACACAGGCAGACGGAGTTCTGAGTGCGGAACCTGAGCCACCAAGGTCAAAACCAATTTCAGTGAGCGCATCAAAACAGGGTTGAAGGTTTTCTGTTGTTGTGCCAAGGAGTATAATATCTCCTGTAGAACCGTGAAAGTTTGTCATACCACTTCCATATTTTTCCCACACATCACAGATCTGTCTTAAGGCCTTTGTTGAATAAAACCATCCTGCCGGATGATTCACCCTCACCGTATGGAATGAAGCGACATGAGGGAACTTCTCAGGCACATCGCAGTATCTGCCTATGACACCACCGCCATAGCCAGTAACACCGACTATGCCTCCGTGTTTCCAGTGTGTTATTCTGTCTCTGTAAGATAATTCCTGAATACCAAGCAGGTCTTTTGCCGCCTTGTTCTTTTTTGATGCACGCTTGATCTCTTTAACATAACTTGGCCATCTTCCCTTTTCCAGCTCATCTAACAATGGAGTTTCATCCGGCATGATGCCACCTCCTTAAATTGATAAGTTCTATATAAAAACCATTCGTAATAGAAAAGCATCACTTATATTACACCCTTCAATATAATTTATATTATCAATGAAAATAAATTTGTCAATTTTTTTTGCATATTTCACAAAAGATAAATTTCACTTGCCCTTATAGGGGCTCTTACTTCCTCTTCTGCCTGTAAAGGGGTGACATATTTCTCAAAAATTCTATGCTCTTATGCAATACTTCAAAAGCCCTGTTTACTTCATCAATGTTATTCATAATACTCAATGAAAAAATCAGAGGTCCCTGAGCTACTGCATAGTCGAGACCAATGGCAATAAGCACATGTGAGGCTCTCAAAGAAAAACTTCTCAAGCAGAGATATAAAAGACTATCAGGCCTTTACTCCTCCATAAGGTGGTATAACTTAAGTGATCCTTAAGATGGAAGAGGTATTAAATGATAGGATATCCTTATATCCGAATAGGTGGCCTCTCTCTTATTTATCTCCCCTACCTGACCATATGCAGGTTTAGGAATAATCTCTACAACAGGCTCTTTGAGGAGATAAACAGTCAGCTTGAGAATACATATGAGATACAAGGGGCCTGCAAAGGGGGATATGGCAGCAACTTTCGTGGAATAAGGGGAAAGGGTATAAAAATGTCTATGAAGGGAAAAAATCTAAGGGTTAGAGGTTTATGCAAAGGTCTTGTATCTTATATGATTTACTTGACAATTTCAATTTATCGCATATACTTTTTAAAAGTAAAGATACAAGGGGAGGTGTTTATGGAAGAGAAAAAACCAATTGATTGGACTACGCTATGGAAGAAAGATGACTGGATGTCTGTCTGGGTTGGTTTTTTGATAATTATCATCTTTCTCGCAGGTGCAACCTTTAAGCTTCCAGGGTGGCAATGGATGACTGACGGGACATTCCTTGAAAAGGTTTCAGGGCAGGCAGCAAAAGTTGAAGCCCTTGCAAAAGAGGCTGAGGGAAAGGGTGAATCTGCAATTCAAAAGGAACTCCTTGCTTTAAAGACTGCCATCGATGGAAAAGATAGAAAAGCTATAGGTGATGCAGCAGGCAACGTGGAAAAGGCAGCCAAGGATGTAAAGGACAAAGACATCAAAAAGAAGGCTGAAAAGATGGGCAAGGATATCAAGGCAGATGCAGGAAAAACTATTGGAAATGTCTTCTCAGGCAGCAATATCCTTAGAATGGTTTATCTTTTAATAGGTCTATGGATATTAGGTGGTATAGGTATCGCAATAATGGGTATGTCTTTTGGAAAGTTTACCCTTGGTTTTCCAATAGTCTACATCCTTTCAGCACTCTCATTCTTTGTAGCAGGAAATAGTACTATAAACTATTATGGCCTTGAGGTGGTCTTCTGGGCGCTCATTTTTGGATTAATAGTAAGTAATATATTTGGTATACCTGACTGGCTTAAAACTGCAGTAAAAACAGAATTTTTTATCAAAATAGGCCTTGTCCTTCTCGGTGCTGAGGTGCTTTTTTCAACCATAGCAAAGGTCGGAGCCTATGGCATGGTTCAGTCTATCATCGTCATCTTCGCAGTTTTCTACTTCTGTTTTTGGGTAGCCAAGAAACTTGGTCTCGATGATGAATTTGCCTCCATTCTCAGCACTGCTGTGTCCATCTGCGGTGTCTCTGCAGCAATTGCTGCAGGTGGAGCTGTCAAAGGTGACCAGAAGAAGGTGAGCCATACCATATCGCTTGTTCTTTTATGTGCTATCCCAATGCTCATCTTTGAGCCACTTATTGCCAAAACAGTGAACATGCCATCCGCCATGGCCGGCGCATGGATAGGTGGGACAATTGACACCACAGGTGCTGTTGTTGCAGCAGGCGCTATCGCAGGTGAAGCTGCAATGGCTGTTGCTGTTGTAGTAAAAATGGCACAAAACGTCCTCATTGGTGTTGTTGCTTTTATACTTGCCATCTGGTTTACATTTAAAGGCATGAAAGCTGGGGAAAAACCAAGTGCTATGGAGATATGGTTCAGGTTTCCAAAATTCGTTCTTGGCTTTATTGTCGTATCTATTGTCTTCTCTTTCTTCTTATCAGATGCCACTGCAAAGGCTGTAACAGGTATGACAGCAGGACTCAGGGGCTGGTGGTTTACCCTTGCATTTCTGTGTATAGGTCTTGATACACGATTCAAGGAGCTCGTCTCAATGGGTGGTGGCAGACCTGCAGCAGCATTTCTCATTGCCCAACTCTTCAATATTTTTTGGACACTGCTTATTGCATGGCTTATATTTGGTGGAGTTCTCTTTCCAGTACCAAAATTTTAATGAATTGAGGGCAGCAGACAGGAATTGGGTACTGTCAACATAATTGTGTAAATTTCTTATAGAGGGGTAAATTAGGACGTACCTTGCCTATCTTTGTTCTCCTCCAGCTCATCTCCATCTTAAGCGATATAAACGCCAGGAGTAAATAGCATGAG
>Ga0067045_1032304_pt1 | contig 10474 bp, 12 predicted proteins | sample TerdegcTABiofilm_FD_59184 | JGI IMG/M metagenome (GOLD analysis project Ga0067045, IMG submission 59184) | Combined Assembly of (Gp0054472, Gp0054536) Wastewater bioreactor microbial communities from Singapore -Terephthalate degrading... | reverse complement strand
TTTTCAGTTTTACATAAATGTGCCGGAAGTGAAAGTGCCTTCCGTTGTAGGAAATACTTTTGAGGATGCGAAGGCTATTTTGTCGGAGCAGGGCATAAATGACGTTAAGGGTACCTGGATCACCCATCCCAGCGTACCGGCGGGCAGGGTCATTTCCCAGGATCCTCAAGCGGATACCAAGATAAAAGTAACCCGCGGCGTGGTCCTGTATGTCAGCAAAGGAGCGGAACGGCGTACCGTGCCCCAAGTCATCGGGTACAAGCTCAGTGATGCAAGAATAATAATAAACCAGAATGATTTGAACGTTGCCGATCCGGTTCAGGAAAGGTACAGCAATGACTACCTGCAGGGAGTCGTAATGGATCAAGAGCCCAAACCCGGCGTAGAACTGGCAAAGGGAAGCGCGGTAGTCTTGTATGTCAGCAAGGGCAAGCAGCCCGTGACGCGCCAGGTGCCCGACCTGACCGGCCTGACGGTGGAAAAAGCAAAAACTGAATTAGAAAAATTAAATTTAAAACTTGATGAAAATATTGGCAAAGTTAAAAGCAATGATTTCTTCTCCGGGCAAGTGACGGCCCAGAGCCCGGCCAAGGGCACGGAGGTCGAGGAAGGCTCCAAGGTACAGGTGACAGTGAGCGACGGGCCCGGACCGGCCAGGCGCACCGCCACGGTGAAGGCCGAATTCCCGGATGATAAGAAAGAGCACGAGTTGAGAATTGTGGTAAAGGATGCGAAAGGAACCAGTGTAGCCTTCACGGGTACCTACCGTAATGAAAAAGTGGTTTTTAAAGAGGTTTCCTATTATGGGAAAGCACTTGTTCAGGTATATATAGATAAAGAATTGGAAGGTGAACAGGTTTTTGAATAGCGGCGGGGAAAACCTTGTGCGGGGCATTGTGATGAAAGCCTACAGCGGCTATTATTATGTTCACGACGGCCGCAGTGAATGGGAATGCTCGTTACGTGGCCGCTTTCGCTATGAAAAACAGCAGGTGCTGGTGGGTGACCGGGTGGAACTGGTGCCAAGGCACGGACGGGCCGGTGTGATTAGTAATATTTTGCCCCGCCGCTCGGTGTTGCTCAGGCCGCCGGTAGCCAACGTGGATCAGGCAGTAATTATTTTTTCCGTGCGTGACCCTGAACCTAATCCCGGCTTGCTTGACCGCTTTCTGATCACAGTTGCCATGAACAGGATCGAACCGCTGATTTGCTTCAATAAAATTGATTTGATGAAAGATAACAGGTTTGAACTTATATCACACTACCAGAATGTATACCCGGTAGTATTAACCAGCGCGGTGACGGGGAAGGGGCTGGACAGGTTGCGGGAGGCGTTGCGGGGAAAAGTGTCGGTGTTTGCCGGCCCTTCCGGAGTCGGCAAGTCAACGGTGTTAAACGCCATCCTGCCGGGGCTTAGGCTCAAAACCGGAGTTATCAGCGAAAAATTAAAGCGGGGCAGACATACCACCCGCCATGTGGAATTGATCTCTTTGCCTGAAGGTGGATTGGTAGCGGACACACCTGGTTTTTCCAGCCTGGTCCTGCCCGATTTAAGGCTGGAGGATTTAGCCGGCTACTTTCCGGAAATGGAGGAGTACAGCCGGAACTGTTACTACGGCGGCTGCCTGCACGACAAGGAACCCGGCTGCGCTGTCAAGGAAGCGGTGGAATCAGGCAAAATTGAAAAGTCACGCTACAGGCAGTACATTGAATTTTTGCTGGAATTAAGGAACAGGAGGCGGTATTAATGGTCAAACTGGCCCCTTCTATATTATCCGCGAATTTCGCGGCGCTCCTTGATGATGTTCGGCAAGTGGAGGAGGCCGGGGCGGAGTACCTGCATATTGATGTCATGGACGGTCATTTTGTCCCCAATATTACCATCGGCCCGCTGGTGGTGAAGGCGCTCAGGCCGCAAAGCCGCATGTGTTTTGACGTCCACCTGATGATTGAGAACCCTGAACTTTACATTGAGCATTTTATCGCCGCCGGCGCCGATCTGATCACGGTGCATGTGGAGGCTGCGCGGCATCTGCACAGAACCCTCTCCATGATCAAGGAAAAAGGCGTCCGGGCCGGTGTGGCTTTAAACCCGGCCACGCCGCCCGGCACTGTGGAATATATTCTTCCCCTGGCGGACCTGGTCCTGTTGATGACTGTCAACCCCGGCTTTGGCGGACAGGCTTTTATCCCGGAAGTGGTGCCCAAAATCAAGGCAGTCAAGCGTATGCTCGGCGAACAGGGCTTGAAGGCTGAGATCCAGGTGGACGGCGGGATAAACCGGGATACGGCCGCTGCCGTGGTACGGGCCGGCGCTAATGTGCTGGTGGCCGGTTCGGCGATTTTTGACAGCGGGGATATCGCTTCCGCAGTGCATGGGATCAGGGAAGCGGCGGCAACGGCCGGTTAGTGTTATCTTTAACCGAAATGAGGTTAGATAATGAAAGATGGGATTACCCAAGTTTCGCTAAAAACCCGACTTGACCCCCGTTTTTTGCGACTGGTGACCTCCTTTGCCGAGGAGTCGGCGAAGGCCTTCGGTTTGGACACGACCGAAGCCCTCAAACTGACATTGGCCTGCGAAGAGGTTTTTGCCTATCTCTGCGGGGTCGGCCGGAAATCAACCACAGCTTCATAGGCTTCGGCGTAAGAACTGAATTCATATCGTGATAGGCATTCCTCCTCAAGAATGCAGTTAAATGATTCAATATGAGCATTTTTATTGGGTGTCTTAAAAGGTATCCGTTCGTGCTCCATCTTGAGCTCCAGACAGGTTGTTTCAAACAGGTTGCTGCTGTACTGCGGCCCGTTGTCCGTGCGTATCACCGGCTTGGTTGTCTCGTACAGCTGCCTCTTAAAAAGGGAGCTTTTCAGTATTCTAACGGCATCGCCGGCTTCACAGGACAGCCCAATATGATAATCGATTATGGAACGATCGAACACATCAATGACTGGCATAACGTAGAAAAAACGATCTTCTCCAGCGATATAGCCATACTTCAAATCTGTTTCCCATAATTGATTGGATGCTGTGATCACGCGGTTTCTCGCCAATCGCCTGGGCTGCTTGTTCTTTAGCTTTCGTTGCGGCCGTAAGATGTTTAGTTCCTTGCACAGGCGGTATACCTTTTTCTTGTTGATTATGAGGTTATAGTTTCTACGCAGGGCGTAGGTGAGCTTCTTGTAACCGTAGACATCTCCTTCGCCGGAGATCAACTCGCAGAGCCACTCTTTGATCTGTTCGCTGCATACGGGTTCGTTATCTCTGTTACAGGAGTATTGAGAATCCTTACGGCCACTCCCAGGTTTGCGTGACCCTGGTTCGTACTTCAGCCTGTAATAGTAATAATAGGTGGATCTGCTGATCCCAATCACCCGTAATACAAACGAGGCTTGATAGCCTGCGGATATCCATTTGTGAGCTATGTTTACTTTATCTTCAATTGTGGTTGAGCCTCGATTGCCTGACCCATCTGTTCACGATGTTTTGATTTATACAGTGCTTACGGGCTACTATTGAGCCATTACCCACTTCACTGACTTCTTTGATGATCTGTTGCTTGAATTCTGGTGAATACTTTTTTCGCTGCGTTAACTTTGCCTCCCCAAATTAGAATAACAGATTAAGAGACCTGTCCAACCTTTTTGGGGGGCTAAATAGATATGATGACTAGAACGCTCAATGCTAAAACGACCAAGTTTATAATTGGCAGAAAAACCTTTAAGTCATTAATGTCACCGGCAAGATATATTTGCTGATTAATCATAGAAATAAACCATGCTTCGAACAGTACGGTAGAAATCATTAACAATCTATCACTTTTTAGCAATGGATCAATCCTTATCTAGATCAAAGATCACATAATTGCGATTCTTCGCCAATAGATAAAAAAACATCATAAAGATACCTGAAGGCAGGAAGTATAATGCGTTTAACCAGGGCTTCAATGCCAAGCTTTCTGTAGTGGCTGCTGTTATCTTGAGAAGTACAGGCAGTAACGCTCCCTCTAACACTCCAAGAATCAATGCTCCGGTAAGAATTGAAATAAAACAGTACCATAAATAAATTCCTGTAAGTATAGCCGCTAAAAGTGTTGACGACACCATAAGTATTATTGTATGGACTCCGAACAGTAACGGCAAATCTCTTGCAAAGATCGCAACAACACTAACTATCAGGGACAACAATAATGCTCTTGAATAGCTTAAATGTAGGTTAAAAAGCTGAAACCCGATTTTAACAATGAGAAATGTTTGCGGGATAGAAATTAGTAGGACGATATACCAGGGTAATGGTGTTGGATACATAGCAGCCCTCCTATAAAACAGTCAAATTAATCACTGAAAAAGCTCCAATTTATAAACATCCACCATTTCGGCAATGTCCCTAGAAATTTCTACACCTCTTTACAAATTCCTGCCGTTTGGTGTAAATAACCCAATTTTGAGTTTAAATAACCAAAACGGTTTTTAATACCTATGAAGATTATGTAAGACTCGTGCGGCTGCGGTCAATAAATCAGGAAGCTTCCACCTCTTAGCGGAGTGTAGGGGGAGAAGAAGATATTCTGTTGACATCTTATTAATACGGCCATATAATAATCATTGAAGTTAATAAGGCAATACCTTCAGGGACGGGTGCAATTCCGTACCGGCGGTGTGGCGTGACGCGCCGAGCCCGCGAGCCCTTAATGGGTTGATCCGGTGAGAAGCCGGGGCCGACAGTAAAAGTCTGGATGGGAGAAGGTCCGAAGACCTTTTTGAAGTTGTTTTTCAAGAGGTTGTTTGGTTATATTTGATTAATGCCCTGAGGTTATTAATGCCCGGGGTTTTTTGATTTTTGTAAACTCTGGTGGGATTTGATGGATGGACAGGCACTATATGAAAATGGCGCTGGAACTTGCCGCCCGCGCGCGTGGCCGCACCAGCCCAAACCCGATGGTGGGCGCGGTGGTGGTCAAAGACAACCGGATAGTCGGGCAGGGTTACCATGCCCGGGCGGGGACTCCGCATGCCGAGGTGCTGGCTCTGGAAGAAGCGGGGAAAGAAGCCCGCGGCGCGACCCTGTATGTGACGCTGGAACCCTGCTGCCACCACGGGCGCACCGGCCCCTGCACGGAGGCGGTGATTAACGCCGGAGTGGCAAGAGCGGTCATCGCCATGCGTGATCCGAACCCGCTGGTGTCGGGTGGCGGAATCCGGCGGCTAAAAGAGGCCGGGGTGGAAGTCGTCACCGGTGTAATGGAAGAAGACGCCCTGGAGTTAAACGAAGTTTTTATCAAGTATATCACTACCGGACTTCCTTTCGTGACGGCTAAGGCGGCCATGAGCCTGGACGGGAAGATTGCCACCCATGCCGGAAAATCGAAATGGATTACCGGGCCGGAGGCACGGGCTTACGGCCACTGTCTGAGAGACTGGCATGACGCTATTCTGGTCGGCATAGGCACGGTACGGGCCGACAACCCCTCCCTCACCACGCGTCTGGCCGCCGGGGAAGGGCGCGACCCGGTGAGGATAATCCTGGACAGCATGGCCCGTACCCCGCTTGATGCGATTGTATTGACCCAGCATTCGGAAGCACCCACCATAATCGCCGCGACAGCGGGCGCGCCGCCGGAGAGGCTGGAAGCGCTGCGGCGGGCCGGCGCGGAGGTTCTGGTGGTAAACGAAGGACCACGGGTCGATTTGACAGAGCTGGTAAAAATACTGGGCAAGCGGGAGATAACCAGTGTGTTGATCGAAGGGGGGGCCGATGTGCACGGTTCCGCGTTTGCCGCGGAAGTAGTTGATAAAGTAGTCTGGTTTATAGCCCCGAAGATTATCGGCGGGCGGGAGGCGCCCGGTCCGGTGGGCGGCCGGGGAGCCGGCGACCTGTCCGGGGCCGCGGGACTGGAGCGGGTTAAAGTGAGCCGCCTGGGGCCTGACTTTTGTATAGAAGGATATTTAAAATATCGAGGTGGGTAAACGATGTTTACCGGTATCGTGGAAGAAATTGGATCAATCAAGGGTGTCCGGCGCGGGGCCGCTTCCGCCCAGCTAACCGTCGGTGCGGAAAGAGTGCTGGAAGATGCGCGGGTTGGAGACAGCATCGCGGTGAACGGGGTTTGCCTGACGGTGGTGCACTTGGCCCCGTATGAGTTTACCGCTGATGTGATGGCGGAAACCCTGTCCAAGACCAATCTTGGCGCTTTAGTTGCAGGCGACCGTGTGAATCTTGAGCGGGCCTTGCGGCTCGAGGACAGGTTGGGCGGGCACATAGTCAGCGGGCATATTGACGGTGTCGGAACGATCACCCGCCTGGAAAAGCATGATATTGCCACCCTGGTTACCATCAGGGCGCCCCGTGAAGTAATGCGCTACATCATTAAAAAGGGGTCGGTGGCGATAGATGGGATTAGTCTGACAGTAGTTGATTTCCAGGCGGACAGCTTTCAGGTGTCGCTTATACCCCACACTGCTCACGCCACCGCCCTGGGACTGAAAAAGGTTGGCGCCACAGTGAACCTGGAAGGGGATGTGATCGGGAAATATGTTGAAAGACTGGCCGCCTTCCGGGAAAGCAGCGGCGAGGAATCAAAAATAAGTTTAAATTTCTTGGCGGAACATGGTTTTCTATAGGACTATGGTAACTACTCAGGAGTCATAAGTCATGAGTTAGAATGAGAGAATGATTTATCGATTTATCGTCTTGAAATATTCTGACTACTGACTACTGAATACCTGTATTTTATTCAGGATTATATGCAAGGAGGCAGACACAATGAGATTTAACACCATTGAAGAAGCGATTGAAGATATCAGGCAAGGCCGGATGATTGTGGTAGTGGACGATGAGGACCGTGAAAATGAAGGAGACTTGATTATAGCTGCCGAGAAGGTCACCCCGGAAGCGGTTAACTTCATGATTACACATGCGCGCGGCTTGGTTTGCATGCCGGTTGAGGGGAAACGTCTTGACGAGCTCGACTTGCCGGCTATGGTGACCAACAACACCGACCCACATGCGACAGCGTTCACTGTTTCCATCGACGCCAAAGAATGCACCACCGGTATTTCCGCCTACGAGCGGGCCATGACCGTCAAGGCGGTCTTGAATCCCGACACTAAACCCGCTGACTTGCGCCGCCCGGGCCATATTTTTCCGCTGCGCGCCAAGGAAGGCGGGGTTTTAAGGCGGGCGGGACATACCGAGGCCGCTGTGGATCTGACCAGAATGGCCGGTCTGTACCCTGCCGGAGTTATTTGCGAAATCATGAAGGAAGACGGCACTATGGCGAGGGTGCCCGAATTGATGGAGTTTGTCAAAGAACACAGCTTAAAAATAATCACTGTAGCCAGCTTGATTCAGTACAGGCGGCGTACCGAGATGTTGGTGCGCCGGATTGATTCGGCGCAATTGCCGACAAAATATGGTGAGTTTAAAGCTATCTCATATGAGAGCCTGCTGGACGGCAAGGAACACCTGGCCCTGGTGATGGGCGATCTGAGCCAGGTGGAAGCGCCCCTGGTAAGAGTGCACTCGGAATGCCTGACCGGGGACGTTTTCAGGTCGACGCGCTGCGACTGCGGAGACCAGTTGGCCCGCGCGATGGAAATGATTGCCGAGGAAGGCGTCGGGGTTCTCCTGTACATGCGCCAGGAAGGACGCGGCATCGGCCTTGCAAACAAAATCCGGGCTTATCATCTGCAGGACCTGGGCAAGGATACGGTGGAGGCTAATTTGGCCCTGGGGTTTCCCGCCGATTTGCGGGACTACGGTTTTGGCGCGCAGATTCTGGCGGACCTGGGACTTAAAAAAATCCGCCTGATGACTAACAATCCCCGTAAGATTGCCGGGCTGGAAGGCTACGGACTGCAGATTGTGGAGCGGGTGCCGGTAGAAATAAAGCCGGGTAAAAATAACCGTTTTTATCTGTCCACCAAGCAGAAAAAGCTTGGCCACCTGTTGAATGTAAGCAGCGGTGAGCGTTAGAAAAAACAGGAGTCAGGAGTCAGAAGTCAGGAGCCCAGAATAAGAGAATGAATCCTGATAGTCAACAAAATACCGTTAAATGCTGGATTATGGAAGCGGAAAGTTAAAGGAAAAGGAGAGTAGAGTATGCCGAAGTATTATGAAGGACATCTTTTAGGCCAGGGCCTCAAATTCGGGCTGGTGCTGGGCCGTTTTAACGAGTTTATCACTAACAGGTTGCTCGGCGGCGCGCTGGACGCGCTTAACCGGCACGGGGTGGCGGAACAGGACATCGAGGTCGCCTGGGTGCCAGGGGCTTTTGAAATACCGCTGGCTGCCAGGAAGATGGTTTCAATGAAGAAATATGACGCGGTTATTTGTCTTGGAGCGGTAATACGCGGCGCAACCCCCCATTTTGATTACATTGCCGCCGAGGTTGCCAAGGGTGTGGCAAAGGTGGGCCTGGACAGCGGCATTCCGACTATCTTTGGGGTCATTACCGCCGAAACTATTGAGCAGGCTATTGAGCGGGCCGGCACCAAGGCCGGGAACAAGGGCTGGGATGCCGCGATAACCGCTATTGAAATGGCTAATTTGTTAAAAAACATGACAGATCGTTAATGAAAAACTTAGACCCGGCTGCTGCCGGGTCTAGGTGAAAATTGTATATCGCACGTTATATCGCACGCTGAACTTTTCCGCTTCTGAGGCACCTGGTGCATACCAGCACTTTTTTCGGTGTGCCGTTTACAACAGTTTTGACGCGCTGCAGGTTGGGAACCCAAATCCTTTTTGTGCGTATGTGTGAGTGACTCATTTTAATCCCGACGGTGATTCCTTTGCCACATACGGAGCACTTTCTAGCCATATGTATTACACCTCCTTTGAACCACTTTTACATTCTACCAAAAAATATTTCGTGCTGCAAGGCGAGTCTTAAAAAGAACTCCAATTTTTTTCTATAGAAAAAGCGAAGCTGGTACTTTGGTTTTCATAAGCTTCATAATTTTTGATTGTTTTATTTTTGATAGCTAATGAGGGAAGATGTTCTAGCATAATTGCTTCCGGCTGAGTCCATACTAAATTCAGAAAACAGAAAAGGAGGTGAAATAATTAATGGCGCAAGGACAAAGGACTAACAACATCCTGATTAGAGGGGCCAGCCGGGCGATGGAAGATTTTAAATGGGAAACTGCCCGTGAACTGGGCATCCAGATCCCCGACAGCGGATATATGGGTGACCTGCCCTCCAGAATGAACGGAGCTATCGGCGGTAACATGGTTAAAAAGATGATTGCCGCTTATGAAAACAGCTTGGCAGCAGGCACTGTTCCGCCTACTCCCCAGGTGACTAATGTGAACCTGACACCCTAGGACCACGTAAAGGGAGCGGGGACTAAGCCGGCTTGTTTAGCAAGATCCCGGGTAACTGCCTGCACGCATTGCCCGGGTTTTAAAAAAATTGTCAACCCACTTTCCATTTACCATATTATTAGTTTTACCAGGCAAGCGGGATAATATTCCGCTTGTTATATTTTCCACGTTAATTCAAATATATGTTGAAATCCTCGAAGTTGATTGACGGGTGCAACGCCATTGAAATTCCGCCGGCAACAATTTTTGAGGTATTCGAAATAAGAGCGTCAATTTCTTTGGGTGTTACCATTAAATTACCCGCGAAGGGTTGCAATACCTGATTGATAACCTGCTGAGTGAAGTCCGGCCGTAAATTTTGATAAATTTGGTTAAGTACCGGATTCGATTTAAGTTGCTCTAAAAATTGTTCCACAGTAACCTGGGCAATCACAGCTGCGTGAACAACAGTCGGTATGCCAATGGCGATTACCGGCACACCCATACTTTCCAGGTTTATGCCGACCCTTTGGTTGCCGATACCAGACCCGGGGTTAATACCAGTGTCGGCGATTTGGATAGTAGTTGCAATCCGGTCGACACTGCCGGCAGCCAGGGAATCAACTACAATTAATAATTCAGGTTGAATTTTTTCCACAATCCCTTTAATGATTTCAGCGGTCTCAATACCAGTAATTCCAAGTACGCCCGGAGCGATGGCGCTGACTGGACGCATGCCGTCACCTAATTCTTCGGGCGCGTATTTAAAGAGGTGGCGGGTAACCATACTGTGACCGATTACTTTTGGCCCCAGGGCGTCGGGAGTGGCGTTCCAGTTTCCCAGCCCAACCAGAAGGATATTGGCGTTGTTAGGCAAGTTAATGAGAGAAGATAACTTTTTTGCAAGTACTTCTGCTACTTCCTGCTGCGCCAAGCGATTGTTTTCACGTAGGGCTGGAGCTTCGATGGTGATATAATTACCCCTGGGTTTTCCCATCAATTGTTCCGCTTGTTCTTCGATTATTTTTACAATTGTGACAGATGAATTCTCATATTTTTCCCGGTCGACGATTACTCCTGGAATTTCCCGGCCGGTTTGTCCCCGTACAAGATCATGTGCTTCTATCGCGAGGTCGATATTTATTGAAAAAGCTTTATAAAAATCCG
>Ga0067045_1032303_pt1 | contig 10478 bp, 7 predicted proteins | sample TerdegcTABiofilm_FD_59184 | JGI IMG/M metagenome (GOLD analysis project Ga0067045, IMG submission 59184) | Combined Assembly of (Gp0054472, Gp0054536) Wastewater bioreactor microbial communities from Singapore -Terephthalate degrading... | reverse complement strand
GAGCCTTCAGCTCGCCTGAGACCTGGCAGGTCTCTTTTGCTTAAGCAACGCTTTAGCAACGCTGTTTGTGCTACGCTATAGGAGCCAGTTGGAGGCTCAGTTGACCGGAGAACCGATACCCAAGCCCGATACCGCCCTGGATCATCTTGAATCACCGCACCACTCCCAGTTGTTCACGGTGCGTCTGTGGCAGGAGGAGCTGGGCGAGGGCCGCTCCGAGTGGCGCGGCAAGGTACAGCACGTGCTCAGCGGTGAGGCGCGCTACTTTCGAGACTGGGCCACCCTCATCGCGGCGTTGCAGGAAATGTTCAAAACTGTGGATACCTGAGACAGTAACAATGAGGAGGTTACCATGCGTTCACGGATCTTGACCCTCGGTTTGATAGCGGTGCTGGCGCTGCTCTTGAGCGCCGGCGTGTTGGCCGCGTCACCCCACGCGCCGGCGGCCATCTACACGTGGAACGGCGGCACTGGCGTCTGGGGTATTGCTACTAACTGGACCCCCAACGGTGTGCCCGGCGAGCACGACACGGCGATCATCAACAGCGGCACGGTAGACATCACCGGCAGCGTCACCGTCCAAAACCTCACCCTGAGCGGGGGCACCCTGCAGGGCAGCGAAAACATCACGGTGACGCAGGCGATGGCGTGGTCGGGCTGCGCCGTGCTGGGGGGCAGCGGGGCGACGACCATCGGCAGCGGCGCGACGCTGACGGTCACGTGGGGCGGGGGATCTTGGGCCTGCCCGCAGATGAATGGGCGCACCTTGAATATCCTGGGCGCGGCCGTGCTAACGGCTTCCGATGGACACTACGTGTACCTGCAAGGCGGAGCGGTCATCAGCAATGCCGGCACTTTGGAGCTGCAGGACAGCGCCCAGATCTATGCAAATGATGGCGCGAGCGGCGTGCACAACACGGGTCTGTTGCGCAAGGTCGGCGGCGCGGGCACGGCCAAGCTGGACGGTGTGACGCTCAATAACACCGGCACTGTACAGGCACTCACGGGCACGTTGAACCTGGCTGGCGGAGGAACCAGCTCCGGCAACTTCAGCGCCGCAGCCGGGGCCACGCTGAATTTCGGCGGCGGCACTCACGCCATCACCTTGACCCCGGCGAGCAGCATCAACGGCGCTGGCACGCTGGGCGTCAGCGGTGGGACCGTCACCATCGCAGGCAGCGGTATTTATGCCACAGGCGTCACGTCCATCACCGCCGGCACGCTGAATCTGAACCTGGACGGCACCACGGGGAGATTCAATTTCAGTGGGGGCACGCTGGCCGGCAACCGGACGTTGACGGTGACGCAGGCGATGGCGTGGTCGGGCTGCGGCGGACTGGAGGGCAGCGGGGCGACGACCATCAGCAGCGGGGCGACGCTGACGGTCACCTGGGGCGGATTTTATTGGGCCTGCCCACAGATAACGGGGCGCACGCTGAATAACCTGGGCACGGCTGTGGTGACGGCTTCTGATGGACACTACGTGTACCTGCAAGGGGGAGCGGCCATCAACAATGCCGGCACGTTGGAGCTGCAGGACAATACCAAGCTGTTTGGCAATAATGGGGGAGGCGCCGTGAACAATACGGGCCTGTTGCGCAAGGTCAGCGGCGCGGACGCGGGCATGTTGAACGACGTGGCGCTCAACAACACCGGCACGGTGCAGGTGCTCACGGGCACGCTGAGCCTTTCCAGCTTCACGCAGAACGGCGGCGCCACTATGTTGAGCGGCGGAATGCTGGCAGGCTCAGGCAGCCCGCTCAACTTTTACGGCGGCGCGCTCCAGGGGACAGGCATCGTCACCGGCAATGTGGTGAACACGGGCGGCATCGTCGCGCCCGGCAGTTCGCCCGGCATCTTGCGCATCGCGGGCAACTATACGCAAGGGCCGACGGGCACGCTGAGCCTTGAGTTGGGCGGCGTCATCTCCGGCACGCAGCACGATCTGCTTGATGTGACCGGCGCGGCCTCGCTCAGCGGCACCCTCGCCGTCAGCCTGATCAACGGCTTTACACCGATCACGGGCACCGTCTTCCGCATTGTCAACTTCAGCACCCGCAGCGGCGATTTCATCACCGAGACCGGTACGAACCTGGGCTGGTTGACCCTGCGGCCCACCTATAGCTCCGACCATCTCTCCCTGATCGCCGGCACAGCGATACCAGACCTGGGCATCAGCGTGACCGATGGCCAGGCGTATGCTATCGCGGGCGATCCTATCACGTACACCCTCGTTGTGACAAACGCCGGGCCGGATATGGCGACGGGCGCGGTCGTCACCGACACTTTGCCGGAGACCATCGGCGCTGTGACGTGGACGTGTGTGGCAGCGGGCGGCAGTTGCAGCACCCTCAGCGGCAGCGGCAATCTCAGCACGACGGTGAACCTCGCCGCGGGTGGCACCATCACCTTCACCATCGGCGGACGGCTGTCGCCCGGCGCGACCGGTATGCTGGTCAACACCGCCCACGTCTCCCATCCCGCCGATCCCAACCCGGCTAACAACAGCGCAACGGACAGTGACCTGGTGTTGTACATCAAAATTTACCTCCCTCTGGTCATCAGGTAGGAATTCGCTCTCTGCTCACTACTTAACTGGTTTCTACTTTCAGAGGAGAGAACAGGTCACAAAAGGAGGGAAAAATGTGTAACAGAACCAGATTCTTCCATCTTGTGCTCGTCATCCTCTGCGTGGCGGCCCTGACCGGAACGCCGGGAGGCATGGTCCACTCCGCGCACGCCGCGCCTGCGGCGACCACACGCTACGCCATTCCCGGCGGCGCGACGAGCGGCACCTGCACGAGCTGGGCAACCGCGTGCGACTTGCAGTACGCATTAGGTGTTGCCGTGTCTGGCGACGAGATCTGGGTCAAGGCCGGCACGTACAAGCCGACGACGGGCAGCGACCGCACCGTGGCATTCCAACTCAAGAACGGTGTGGGCGTCTACGGCGGCTTTGCCATGACCGAGACGCTGCGCAGCCAGCGCAACTGGACGGCGAACGTCACCATCCTCAGCGGTGATATTGGCGTAGCGGGCAACAGCAGCGACAACTCGTACCACGTCGTCACAGCCGGCAGCGGGACGAACAACACGGCCATCCTGGACGGGTTTACCATCACGGGCGGCAACGCGAACGGCTCGACCGATCCCGACGACTGCGGCGGCGGGATGTACAACTACTATGCCAACCCCACCGTGCAGAACGTCGTCTTTAGCAACAACAGCACAACAAACTCCGGCGGCGGGATGCACAACTCCCATAGCAGCCCAACGCTCGTGAACGTGACCTTGAGCGGCAACACGGTCACCAATGGCGACGGCGGCGGAATGGTCAACACGGATACCAGCGCCCCCACGCTGACGAACGTGACCTTCAGTAACAACTCGGCCGTCAACGGCAACGGCGGCGGGATGCTCAACGACTTTAGCAGTCCGACGCTGGTGAACGTCACCTTTGCCTACAATTCTACCAGCGGCGGCGACGGCGGCGCGCTGTACAACGACCTGCAGAGCACGCCGGGACTGGTCAATGTGACGTTCTACAGCAACACGGCAGTCATGTCTGCTATCTATAACGGCGGCAACGGCGGCGCGATCTATAATTACGCCACGCCCAACTATACGATGACCAACGTAACGTTCAGCGGCAACCGCGCCGTCGGCTACGACATCGGTCATCCTGCTTACGGCGGCGCGATGTATACGATAGGCAGCGCGACGGTGCGTAACGCGATCTTTTGGGGCAACACGCCGGACCAGGCTTCCAACGACGGCAGCAGCACGGTCAACATCAACACCGGCGTGGTACAGGGCGGTTGCCCAACGGACAGCACCTGCTCCGGCATCATCACCGCCGACCCGCTGCTGGGCGCGTTGGGCAACTATGGCGGCTACGTGCAGACGATTCCGCTGTTGCCCGGGTCGTCGGCCATTGACACGGCGAACGATGCCTGGATCCCGGCGACTGACGCGCGCGGCATCGCGCGTCCGCAAGGCCCGCACGGCGACATTGGCGCGTTTGAGTCGAGCCGCTTCACGCTGGCCATCACCGGCGGCAATAACCAGCGCACGCCCACCAACACCGCGTTCGCGCAGCCGCTGCGGGTGAGCGTCACCCCGAACAACGCCCTTGAGCCGGTCAACGGCGGCAGGGTCGTGTTCACACCGCCCGCCTCGGGCGCCAGCGCCAGCCTCGCCACCAGCCCGGCGACGATTGCCAGCGGCGCGGCGAGCGTCAATGCGACGGCGAACAGCATCCGCGGCGCGTACGTCGTCACCGCGAGCGTCATCGCCGGAAACACAGTGCTGTTCAACCTGCACAACACGGGCGTGTGCTATGTGAAACCGGGCGCAAGCGGCGACTGCGGCAGTTGGGCAACTGCGTGCGCATTGCAGACCGCGCTGAGCAGCGCCGGCGTGGGCGATGAAATCTGGGTGGCGGCCGGGACGTACAAGCCGACGACGGGCAGCGACCCGAACGCGACCTTCGCGCTGCCGAACGACGTGGGCGTGTATGGCGGGTTTGCGGGCACCGAGTCCGCGCGCAGCCAGCGCAACTGGACGACCAACGTCACCACGCTCGACGGCAACCTGGACGGGGGCGCCCACTCGCTGCACGTGGTCACGGCCGACGGCACCGTTCCGGCGACGACGCTGGACGGCTTTACCGTGACGGGCGGTCAAGGCGGGGCGGCGGGCGGCGGTGTACTGATCCTCGACCACAGCAGCCTGACCATCGCCAACTGCCGCATCACGGACAACTCGGCGAATGACGGCGGCGGCGTGTACCAGGAAGGGGAAGGCCAGGTCGCCGTCATCAACAGCCTCGTCGAGCGCAACCATGCCGGGAATCAGGGCGGCGGGCTGTTCATCACCGGCGATGTGGCTCTCACCAACACGCTCGTGCTCACCAACACCGCCAACGTGAACGGCGGCGGCCTCGTGAACTGGGAAGGCTCTACGCATCTGACCGGCGGCACGTTCGCCGGCAACAGCGCGGGCGGGAATGGCGGAGGCGTCAACGTGAACGGCGGCATTGTCGTCAGTGGGACGCAGTTCATCAGCAATACCGCGGGCGGAGGCGGCGGCGGGCTGCTGCAATGGGTCGCTGGCGGCTACTATGTTAGCATAACCAACGCGCGCTTTGAGCGCAACACGGCCTCCATCCGGGGCGGCGGCGCGTCCGTCTCCGGCACGCTCACCATCAGCAATTCAACCTTTGTGACCAACACCGTGAATTCGGGCAACGCCAACTCCACCTATGGCGGCGGCGTGTACGCGGGCGGCACGAGCCAAATCTACGCCTCAACGTTTGTGAGCAACTCGGCTATCTCTGTGAATTCCTTTGCCTATGGCGGCGGTCTGTATGCGCAGGCAGCGGCAATGATTCAAGATAGCATCTTTGACGGCAATCAATCATCATCAAACGGCGGGGGCGTGTTTGGCAACTATGCTGCAATCAATGTGAGCCGCTCGATATTCAAGAACAACCTGGCTCTCTGGGGAGGCGCCATTAACGCACCTGCTGCGATAACGATAACCAGGGCAAGTTTCCTGAACAATCGTGCCGATTTTTATGGCGGCGGTATAACAGGGTACTACCTGAATGTGGCGAACGTTCTTCTGGCAGGCAACCAGGCCGGGTTCGGCTGCGCGGCCCTGTGTCTGTCGCACGGTAATTCTGCCTTGCGCCACGTGACCATCGCCCATCCCGCGCTCGGCAGCGGCCCGGCGATCCTGATGACGAGCGGGACGGCCACCCTCACCGACACCATCATTGCCGGATACACCATCGGCATCAGCCAGACCGGCGGCACACTCTCCGCCGACTACAATCTACTCTTTACCACCACGCCCACTCAGACGGCGGGCGGCGCGATGAACTGGGGTGCGCACAACCTCAACGCGGATCCCCTCTTCGTCAACCCGGCCGCGGGCAACTATCACCTCACCAAGCGTTCGCCCGCCATTGACGCGGGAACGAACGTCGGCGTGGCACTTGACCTGGACGGCATCGCGCGCCCGCAGGGCGCGGGCTTTGACATCGGCGCGTATGAGTACAGGTATATCGTTTACCTGCCGCTGGTGCTGAGACAATAACCCGTCGCCGTAAGGGGCGTTGGCCCCGACTACCAACCGCAGACCACCCTTTTTTAACCACCGGTGGTCTGCGGTTAGTCGTCCGTGGTTTCCTGGTCGTGTAGAGGGCAACCTGGGCTATAACCGTGGTCCCCGATTTGAAATGCCTCCTTCACCAACCGGGAATTGACATCCTGAGGATGTTTGGATACAATGGTAGTAGCTAGACGGGCGATCCGGCCAGTTGCATCATCGGCCCCAAACAGCCGCTTGGCTGCAAAAGGCAGCAAGGTCAATCACCCTAAATCACAATTTTTAAGTTTAAGGAGGTCAAGAGATGTCCCCGTTTTTCGGTGGTAGCCAGCCTCAAAGCAGCGGCGGCGGTATCATGGGTGTGGTGCTCAAGTTCCTGCAAGAAGACAAATGGAATTTCCAGCAAATTGAGGGCAAACCAATCCTTCGCATGGGCTTTACCGGCAACAACGGCAGCTGGCAGTGCTTTGCGCAATCTCGTGAAGAGCAGCAGCAATTCATCTTCTATTCCATCCTGCAGATGAATGTGCCGGCAGATAAGCGACCGCTGGTGGCCGACTTTTTGACCCGCGCCAATTACGGATTGATCCTCGGCAACTTTGAGATGGACATGAACGATGGCGAGGTGCGTTTCAAGACCAGTATTGATGTCCAGGGCGGGCAGCTGACCACCGGCATGGTCAAAACGATGATTTACGTGAACGTACTGATGATGGACAAATATCTGCCCGGTATTATGAGCGTCACCTACGGCGCCGCCACTCCCGCCGACGCGATTGCCAAGATTGAGGGCAAATAGCTCGTGCGCGATCGCTCCCGGCGGCGGCAGGGTATCTGGCTGCCTCGGGATACCATAACGTTCCGGCGACGGATCTCAGACCTGACCAGGGCAGTGGGCTTACAGGCATCGCCCGCTGCCCTGATTTGTAAATCGTTACCTTGTCGCGCTGTCAGGGGGTCATGCGTCACACGGGCAGGCAGTTATTTTTGTCTGGCCGCGAATTTACGGCCATGCCCTGGCGGCTCAATGGCTAAACAGCTCAACCAACGATTGACTTGTTGTATGGAGGAAACTGCATGAGGTTAGTGAAAACCATTTTCGGGCTGGCATTGCTGGGTGGACTACTCTTCGCCGGTTGCAGCGGGATGGTCCCCACGCAAGCACCATCGGCAGCAGCCACCACGCCGTCCTCAGCTCCGGCCACCGGCGTAGCGGCGACTACCGTCGCCCCGCCCCAGCCCACATCTGAGACGCTGGCCGCCCTGGTTAACGGCGAGCCGATCCCGCTGGCCGAATACGAACGACAAATGGCCCGTTATGAGGCCTCCATGGCCTCTTTAGGCCAGGATCCCAACACGGCTGAAGGTCAAGCCGCGTTGGCACAGGCCCGCCAGCAAGTCCTGGACTGGTTGATTGAGCAAAAGTTGATGGAACAGGCCGCCGCCCAGGCCGGCATTACCGTCAGCGACCAGGAGGTGGACGCCGCCATTCAATCCCTGATCCAGGAAGTGGGCCAGGAGACGTTCAACCAACGGCTGCAAAGCGAGGGGCTTACCTTGGAGCAGATGCGCGAAGAGCTGCGCCAGGAAATGATCGCCTCGCGGATGGTGGCGCAAGTAGTGGCACAGGTCCCGGTGCGCACTGAGCACATCCACGCGCGCCACATCCTGGTCAGCACCTCAGAAGAGGCCCAACGACTGCTGGCGCAACTGCAAGCCGGGGCCGATTTCGGCACGCTGGCCCAGACCTATTCGCAGGACGCCAGCACCCGTGACATGGGTGGCGATCTGGGAACCTTCCCGCGTGGCATCCTCACTTCATCGGAAGTAGAAGCCGCCGCTTTCGCTCTCCAGCCAGGGCAGACCAGCGGCATCGTTCAGAGCGCGTTAGGCTATCACATCATCCAGGTACTGGACCGCATCCCCGACATGGAAGTCAGCGCGGAGAACCTCCGGCTGCTGCAGGACAAGGCCGTGCGGCAGTGGCTGGACGATCTTTGGGGCCGGGCAGAGGTCCAGCGCTACGTCGCCACCACACCATAGGCGGGCGTTCCTGGCTGTGGGACAAAACCTCCTCCAAGCGCAGGTAAGGGATGATGAAACGGGCAGATCGGCTCTTTAACTGGCTGACAATTGTCATGCTGCTGCTGACCGTCCTCACCCTGGCAGCCTATGTTGCCATCGCCCTTAACCCCTATCTCCCCATCAACCCTTTCCCGCCGGGGACGCGCGTGGCGATAGTGCTGGTGCCCACCGCGACTCCTACCCCGGAAGGGATGGCCCTGCCGCCGACCTGGACCCCCACGGCCACGGCTACCGTCACGCCCACGCCACCACCGACCTTTACGCCAACCGTCACGCCCACCCCTTCGCCGTCGCCCACCTTAAGACCCACCGAGACTCCTACCCCCCGGGCGACCCGGTCGCCTTTCCCGTTCACTTATGAAATCCAGTATGAGACGCCGTACTACGGCTGTAACTGGGCCGGCGTAGCCGGGATCATCCAGGACCTGGACGGCAATCCCCTCCAGGGGTATCCGGTTCACGTGTGGGGCGGCGGGCTGGACCTGGTAGTCTATTCAGGCGACAAGACGATGTATGGTGCGGCAGGCTGGGAGCAATTTTTCAACAACTACCCCATTGAGGTCAGCGGTGAATTCAAGGTACAGCTGCACGACAAGAATGCCCCCCATGCGCCGCTCTCCGAGCAGATTACCCTGGATTTCACCGGCTATTGCTCCAAGTCAATGGCCTATATTGTATTTACGAAGAATCGTTAATGGGAACGCTTTACATAGTCGGCACCCCCATCGGTAACCTGGAGGATATTACCCTGCGCGCCCTCCGCATCCTCCGCGAGGTCACCCTCATCGCGACTGAGGACACACGCACAGCCCGCGTCCTGCTGGATCATCACCACATTGCCACACCGGTCACCTCGCTGTTTGAAGGGAATGAACGGTTCAAACTGGCCCAGGTGTTGGAAGCGTTGGAGCGCGGCGACGTCGCGCTGATCTCGGAAGCAGGAATGCCGGCGCTCTCCGACCCGGGTTTCCCCTTGGTGCGGGCTGCCGTGGAGCGCGCGATCCCGGTCGTGCCGGTGCCGGGGCCGTCGGCGCACACCGCAGCGCTGGTCGTGGCCGGGTTACCGACCGACCGTTTTCTCTTCCTGGGATTTTTGCCCCGCCACGCCAGGGAGCGGGACACGGTTCTGCGGGAAGTAGCGCCCCTGCGCGCCACGTTGGTCTGTTATGAAGCACCTCATCGCCTGCTCGCCACCCTGCGTGCCATGTTGGAACTGCTCGGGCCGCGCCCAATCGCGCTCTGCCGTGAGCTGACCAAGCGCCACGAGGAGGTCTGGCGTGGCGACCTGGCAGGAGCTGTGGCGCAGGTGGAGGCCCAACCTCCGCGTGGCGAGTACACCCTGGTCGTTGGGGGAGCACCGGAGACGGTGGCGCATTGGACGGAGGCGCAGGTTCGGGCAGCGCTGGACGAACGGTTGGCGCGCGGCCTTTCGCGCACCCAAGCGGCCCGGGAAGTAGCGCAGCTCTCCGGTTGGTCCCGCCGCGCGGTCTACGCCCTCCCACGGCACACGGGCGGGCTACCCCCATCCTCTATCACGGAAAGGCAAAAGGTATCATGAGTTACCTCCAACAAGAAATCTACGCTCAGCCGGCTGTTTTGCAGGCGCTCTTAGACCGGCAGCCGGAATTCCAGGCCCTGGCCGCGCACTTGCAGTCCCTCCAGCCGACCCACCTGCTCATTGCAGCCCGGGGCACCTCGGATAACGCGGCCCGTTACGCTCAATATCTTTTTTCGGCCTTCAACCGGTTGCCGGTGGCCCTGGCGACCCCCTCCCTCTTTTCGGTCTACGGCGCGCCCCCCCGGCTGGCCGGGGCCCTGGTGATCGGTATTTCGCAATCAGGCCGCTCCCCCGACATTGTAGCCGTGGTGGAGGAAGCCCGCCGCCAGGGGCAGCCCACAATCGCCATCACCAACGAGCCCGCTTCTCCCCTGGCGCAGGCCGCCGACCATGCCGTGGCCCTGGAAGCCGGCGCTGAACAGAGTGTCGCCGCGACCAAAACCTACACCGCGGAGCTGCTGGCCTTAGCGCTGCTCTCCACCTGTTGGGCCGGGGACACCGAACGCCTCCAGGCGCTACAAAGATTGCCGGAGGCCGTCGCCCAAACCCTGCAGTTGGAGCCGACCATCGCCCAACTGGCCCCGCGCTACACCTACGCGACCGAGGCCGTGGTGGTGGGCCGGGGATTCAATTACGCGACCGCCTTTGAGATCGCCCTGAAGATCAAAGAATTGACCTACGTCGTGGCCGAGCCGTACTCCTCGGCCGATTTCCGCCACGG
>Ga0067045_1032302_pt1 | contig 10478 bp, 5 predicted proteins | sample TerdegcTABiofilm_FD_59184 | JGI IMG/M metagenome (GOLD analysis project Ga0067045, IMG submission 59184) | Combined Assembly of (Gp0054472, Gp0054536) Wastewater bioreactor microbial communities from Singapore -Terephthalate degrading... | reverse complement strand
ACGCCTGTCACGCCGTATTACTCGGGTCTCGCGCCGCAGGGCCGTTTCTTCCATGACACAGGCGACTTCACCTACGACAAGGCCGGCAACGTTATTCCATGGAGCACCAACGGTTCGGCCGCCCTGGCCGCGACAGGCTTCAACCGCAATGCCTTCCGCACGATCGCCGTGCCGACCGAACGTTTCCTGTTTGCCACCAACGGCACCCATGCCTTCGATGAAAACCACAGCGCCTTCTTCGAAGGCACGTATTCGTCGACCAAGGTGACTTCGCGCATCGAGCCATTCGGTTTGCAAGCGGGCGATATTTTCCCTGACTCCGGCCAGGTACCGGCAGGCTCCATGGTAAATGGCGTCCTGGTGCGCAATCCACTGGTGCCGCAATACCTGTATGACCGCATCAGCGACAACGACGGCGACGGCATTCCCGACTATTCGTTCTCACGCCGCCTGTCCGAAGTGGGCACGCGTGGCAGCACGGCGGAACGCGATACTTTCCGCCTGGCAACTGGCCTGAAAGGCACGATCAAGGACTGGAACTATGAAGCCTTCGTGTCGTACGGCAAAACCAAGGAAGCGCAGAATTCGACCGGCCAGGTGAACGTGCAGAACTTCCGCAATGCCCTGCTGGCCATCCCGGACGGCAATGGCGGTGCCCAGTGCTCGGACGCCATCGCGCGTCTGCAAGGTTGCGTGCCAATCAATATCTTTGGCTACAACACCATCTCGCCAGAGGCGCTGAAATACGTCACGGCGCCAGGTTCCCTGATCACGTCGACCACGCAGAAAATTGCTGGTGGTAACTTGAGCGGCGAGTTGTTCCAGTTGCCAGCCGGTAAGGTCGGCCTGTCGGGCGGCGTCGAATGGCGCCAGGAAGAGTCGAGCAGCGTCCCCGATCCGCTGACGCAAGCCGGCTTGAACGCAGGCAATGCCACGCCGCCGACTTACGGCAAGTTCAGCGTCAAGGAAGCCTATCTGGAAACCCTGGTACCTCTGCTGAAAGACAAGTTCCTTGCCAAGCAGCTGGACTTCCGCGCCGCCTACCGCGTGGGCGACTATTCGACCGTTGGCCACACCAACAGCTGGAACACGGGCCTGGAATGGGCGCCGACGTCGGACGTGAAGTTCCGCGCCACGCGCTCGATCTCGACCCGCGCGCCGAACATCAACGAACTGTATTCGCCACCGAGCCAGGATTTCCCGAGCGGCCTGACCGATCCATGCCTGGGCGTCACCGCCAGCACGCCGGGTGCCACCGCAGCTGCCTGCCGCGCCAATCCTTACGTCCTGGCCAATATCCAGGCAAACGGCACATTCAAGCAGTCGCAGGCCGACCTGCAGGGCATCAGCGGCTACAACCGCGGCAATCCTGACCTGAAGGCGGAGCAAGGCCGTTCGACGACCGTCGGCGTGGTACTGACCCCGCGCTCGATCCCGATGCTGAGCAAGTTCACCTTCACGGCGGACTACTTCGACATCAAGATCTCCGACGCCATCGTCAGCACGCCGCGCCAGTATGCCCTGGGCCAATGCTACGGCGGCGGCAACCCGGCTTTCTGCAGCTTCATCACGCGCCGTGCCGCCACCAGTGGCGACAACAACGTCGGCGCCCTGACCTACATTGACTCGGCCGTATCGAACAGCGGCGGCCTGGCCACCGAAGGTGTCGACTTGACGGCGTCGTGGGCAGATATGGTTGGCCCAGGCCGCCTGAGCGCCAAGATTCAATATACCTACGTCAAGGAAGGTTACGTCATTCCTCTGAAAGATGCGGACAAGACCAAGGAAGAAAAGGATCTGTTTGCAGGCGAAGTCGGCGCGGCCAAGAACAAGGCCAACCTGAACCTCGCCTACAAATGGGGCAGCTTCGGCATCAGCAGCACCACGACCTTCATCGGCCGTTCGGCGCTGGATGACCAGTACCTGGCGCAGTTCGACCTGCCGGCCAATGCCATCAAGGTTGGCTCGCGCACCTACCAGGACTTCCAGCTCACCTTCGACGTGAAGAAGCAGGTGCAGCTGTACCTGGGCATCGACAATGCCTTCGACACGGCCGCACCATTGATCCTCAGCGGCGTGAACGGCAACAGCACCGGCACCAACACCGACGCGGGTACGTATGACCCGATCGGCCGCCGCTACTATGTCGGCCTGCGCGTGACGATGTAATCGTGCAGCGGATGGAGGGCGCCACTGCTCGCCATCCCCGCAACGACGGCGCGCTACGGTGCGCCGTTTTCTTTTCCGCAAAAGAAACGACAGGAACTGGACATGAAAAAATTATTACTGTTGCTGGCAGTGTGTGGCCCGGCCCTGGCCGACGATGCGGCAACCCTGCACTGCCGCACGCTCAAGGACGGTGCGGCTCGCCTGGCCTGCTATGACGCCATGCCCGTCGGCGCTGCGCCGGCTGCGGCGCTGGCCGTGGCGCCCATGACGGTGGAACAGCAAAAGCAGGCCTTCGGCATGGAGGGCAAGCAGAAACGCGCCGTCGATGCCATGCCGGCGCCGCCACTGGCCAGCCTGGGCAGCCATATCCCCGGCAAGTTCGAGGGCTGGCAACCGGGGCAGACCATTACCCTGGCCAACGGCCAGCGCTGGAGAGTCGTCGACGGCAGCGATGGCGTGGTGGTCGGCAAGAACTTGAAAGTCACCCTCGTGCGCGGCATGCTGGGCGCGATCTTCCTGGATATCGAAGGCGCCTCCCGCTCGCCCAAGGTGGTGCGCATCCAGTAAGCCCGCGCCGTTTGCATGCAGATTTCCTGGATGATAGCCCGTGGCGGCGGCGGGGCGTATGATAGGGATCAACGCTGTCTTGCCAAAGGAAACTTCGCTCCATGCCCTTGCATTACCTGTCCCGCCTGAGCGGCGCCACGCGCGACCAGCATGCCAACCTCCAGCTGGGCTGCGTGCTGGCGCTGGTGGCCGGTGCCGTGAATGCGGGCGGTTTCCTCGCCATCGGCGGCTATACCTCGCACATGACGGGCATCGTCTCGGGCATGGCCGACGACCTGGCGCTGGGCAATGTCACGCTGGCACTGGCCGCCCTGGGCGCCTGGCTGGCCTTCGTCAGCGGCGCCGCCGTGACGGCCATCATGGTGAACTGGGGCAAGCGCCGGCGCCTGCACAGCCAGTTCGCCGCCAGCCTGCTGCTGGAAGCGGCCCTGCTGCTGCTGTTCGGCTTGACGGGCAACTACCTGGCCGCCATGCCCGACGTGCTGGGTCCCGTCACCATCTTGCTGCTGTGCTTTGTGATGGGCTTGCAGAACGCCATCATCACCAAGATCTCGGGCGCCGTCATCCGCACCACCCACGTGACGGGCCTGTCCACCGATATCGGCATCGAACTGGGCAAGATGGCATATTACAACCGGCGCCAGCTGCCGGACCGCGTCGTCAAGGTCAACCGCGGCAAGCTGAAAACGCACAGCCTGCTGATCGCCTGCTTCTTCATGGGTGGCGTCAGCGGCGCGCTGTCCTTCAAGCACATCGGCTTTCCTGCCGCCACCATCATCCTCGCCGGCGTGCTGACTTTACTGTCGGGCGTGCCCGTGCTGCGCGACCTGCGCGTATTGTGGCGCTTCTACCGGCGCCGCCTGTAGGTGTCGTACGGCCATGAATAAAAAAAACGCCCCGAAGGGCGTTTTTTGCAGGCGAGCCAAAAATTACTTGGCCGACATCAGTGCGACGGTGGTGTCGAGCATGCGGTTCGAGAAACCCCACTCGTTGTCGTACCACGACGATACTTTCACCAGACGGCCCGAGACCTTGGTCAGGGTCGAATCGAAGTTCGACGACGCCGGATTGTGGTTGAAGTCGATCGACACCAGCGGTTCGGTCTGGTACGTCAGGATGCCTTCCAGGGCGCCTTCCGACGCGGCTTTCATCAGCGCGTTGACTTCTTCCACCGTGGTGTCGCGCTTGGCGATGAAGGACAGGTCGACCAGCGACACGTTGATGGTCGGCACGCGGATGGCGAAGCCGTCCAGCTTGCCATTCAGCTCAGGCAGTACCAGGCCCACGGCGGCGGCAGCGCCCGTCTTGGTCGGGATCATGCTCATGGTGGCCGAACGGGCGCGGCGCAGGTCTTCATGCATCACGTCGGACAGCACCTGGTCGTTGGTGTAGGCGTGCACGGTGGTCATCAGGCCCGTTTCGATGCCGATGGCGTCGTTCAGCGGCTTGACCAGCGGTGCCAGGCAGTTGGTGGTGCACGACGCATTCGAAATGACGGTGTCCGTCGATTTCAGCACCGAGTGGTTCACGCCGAACACGACGGTGGCGTCAACGTCCTTGCCGCCTGGTGCCGAGATGATGACTTTCTTGGCGCCGCCCTTCAGGTGAGCCGAAGCTTTCTCTTTGGTGGTGAAGAAGCCCGTGCATTCCAGCACGACGTCCACGCCCAGCTCGCCCCATGGGATTTCAGCCGGGTTGCGCTGTGCGAACACGCGGATCGGATCGCCATTGACGATCATGTTGTCGCCTTCGACGGTGACCGTGCCCGGGAACTTGCCGTGCGCGGTGTCGTAGCGGGTCAGGTGGGCGTTCGATTTGGCATCGCCCAGGTCGTTGATGGCAACGATCTGGATATCCTGTTTCTTGCCGCCTTCGTAGAAAGCGCGCAACACATTACGGCCGATGCGGCCGTAGCCGTTGATTGCAACTTTGATCGTCATACTCTGCTCCTGATTAAAAAAAAAGGTATCAGCACAGCACCCCGGCACTACCTTGCCGGGGTCTGCTCAAAATCAATATTAGCCAGCGATAACGGCTTTAACCTTGGCTACGACGTTCTCGACCGTGAAGCCGAAGTGCTTGAACAGCACGCCGGCCGGCGCCGATTCGCCGAACGTGTCGATACCGACCACGGCGCCTTCCAGGCCCACGTATTTGTACCAGAAGCTGGTCACGCCCGCCTCGATGGCCACGCGCGGCACGCCCTTCGTCAGCACGCTGGCCTTGTAGGCGGCGTCCTGGCGGTCATACACGTCGGTCGACGGCATCGACACGACGCGCACGGCGATGCCTTCGGCAGCCAGCGCGCTGGCGGCGGCGACGGCCAGTTCCACTTCGGAACCGGTGGCGATCAGGATCGCCTTGGCATCGGCCACGTCGTTGAGCACATAGCCGCCGCGGAAGATGTTCTCGATCTGTTCGGCGCTACGTTCCTGGTACGGCAGGTTCTGGCGCGAGAAGATCAGGGTCGACGGGCCATCCTTGCGGCGCACGGCGGCGCCCCAGGCGGCAGCCGACTCGACGGTGTCGCATGGACGCCAGTTGTCCAGGTTCGGGATCAGGCGCATCGACGAGACGTGCTCGACCGATTGGTGCGTCGGGCCGTCTTCGCCCAGGCCGATCGAATCGTGGGTGAACACGAAGATCGAACGCAGCTTCATCAGGGCAGCCATGCGCAGGGCATTGCGGCTGTAGTCGGAGAACGTCAGGAAGGTGGCACCGAACGGGATGTAGCCGCCGTGCAGGGTGATGCCGTTCATGATGGCGCTCATGCCGAATTCGCGCACGCCGTAGTTGATGTGGTTGCCAGGCTGGCCCGAACGCACGGCCACGCACTCTTTCCAGTTAGTCAGGTTCGAACCGGTCAGGTCGGCCGAGCCGCCGAGGAATTCCGGCAGCGACGACGCCAGTGCCTGGATGGCGTTCTGGCTGGCCTTGCGGGTGGCGATGGTTTCTTTCTTCTCGACGCAGGACGCGATGGCGGCGCTCAGGGCCGCTTCGAATGCCTGTGGCAGGTCGCCCTGCATGCGGCGCGACAGTTCAGCGGCTTGCTGCGGGAATTCACGGGTGTAGGCGGCGAAACGCTCGTTCCAGTCCGCTTCCAGCAGGGCACCCTGCTTCTTCGCATCCCAGGCCGCGTACACGTCGGCCGGCATTTCGAACGGGGCGGCATCCCAGCCGATATATGCGCGCACGGCGGCAATTTCCTTGTCGCCCAGCGCGGCGCCGTGGACCTTGTCGCCGCCTTGCAGGTTCGGCGAACCCTTGCCGATGATGGTCTTGCAGCAAATCAAGGTTGGCTTGCTGGCGGTCTTGGCGGCGGCGATGGCGGCCGACACGGCGGCCACATCGTGGCCGTCGACGGCGCGGATGACGTTCCAGCCGTAGGCTTCGAAGCGGGCCGGGGTGTCGTCCGTGAACCAGCCTTCGACCTTGCCGTCGATGGAAATGCCGTTGTCGTCGTACAAGGCGATCAGTTTATTCAGGCCCAGGGTGCCGGCCAGCGAGCACACTTCGTGCGAAATGCCTTCCATCAGGCAGCCGTCGCCGACGAAGGCGTAGGTGTAGTGGTTGACGATGTCGTGGCCAGGCTTGTTGAATTCAGCGGCCAGCAATTGCTCCGACAGGGCCATGCCGACGGCGTTGGCGATGCCCTGGCCCAGCGGGCCGGTGGTCGTTTCCACGCCTGGCGTGATATCGACTTCCGGGTGGCCCGGGGTTTTCGAATGCATCTGGCGGAAGGCCTTGATGTCGTCCATCGACAGGTCGTAGCCCGTCAGGTGCAGCAGCGCGTAGTGCAGCATGGAGCCGTGGCCGTTGGACAACAGGAAACGGTCGCGGTTCTGCCATTTCGGGTTCGCGGGATTGTGGCGATAGTGACCACTCCACAGGGCAACTGCGATCTCGGCCATGCCCATCGGCATGCCTGGATGGCCGGAATTGGCCTTTTGCACAGCGTCCATTGCCAGTGCGCGGATCGCATTGGCCATTTTGGTAGTCGGGAGCGTAGTTGTCATGATGGTGTGGGTCAGTCGCGAGTTTGGGATTCGTTTGCAACAGCGCGGACAGGGAAGCCGGCTGCTTTCTGTAGTCAACTATTTTACCAGACTGGGGGGCTGCAAATTAGAATTGCGCCGTACTGGTGCGCCAAATGGCTATACTTTGACGTCTTTCCACCCCAATTTGCCCCGTTTAGGATTTGCATGCCGCGTTTTTACTGCCCCCAGCCGCTCGTCGCCGGCACCACCGTCTCCCTGCCCGAGGCCGTCGCCCACCACATCCAGGTCGTGCGCCTGGCGCCGGGCGACCTCATCACCCTGTTCAATGGCGAAGGGGGCGAAGTGCAGGCCAGCCTGGTGGCGGTGGCCAAGCGCAGCGTCACGGCGCAAATCCAGGCGCACGTGGCGCGCGAGGCGGAATTGCCGTATGCGGTGACCCTGGCGCAGGCGCTGCCGGAAGCGTCGAAGATGGACTGGATCATCGAAAAGGCCATCGAACTGGGCGCGGCGGGCATCGTGCCGATGGCGGCGCAGCGCTGCGTCGTGCGCCTGTCCGCCGAGCGGGCCGAGAAAAAATTGGCGCATTGGCAAGGAATCATCGTCTCGGCCTCGGAACAAAGCGGCCGCAACCGCCTGGCGCAGCTGGCGCCGCTGCAGGAATTCAATAGCTGGAGCAAACAACAAGATTTACATAAGCGCATCATCCTGACGCCACGGGCGGAGCAGTCGCTGGCCGAATGGGCCCGTCACCAGCCGCCGCAGGCGGTCACCGTGATGGTGGGACCGGAAGGGGGCTTTTCGGAGGCGGAAGAAAAGGCGGCCCTGGCCGCCGGCGCCATCGGCCTGTCCATGGGACCGCGCATCCTGCGCACGGAAACGGCGGGCCTGACGGCCCTGGCCGCCCTGGCCGCGCTGTGGGGCGGCATGTAGCGGTTTTTGCCCATCAATAACGCCGTGCGCTCATCCGCACTGCGCCAGCGGCTCGACACGGCAGCTACGTTTCGCCAATTGTGAATAGGGAACTGCTGGCGCATCCGGCAACGGAAGCAGAAATCAAAAAGGTCCGCCAAGAAACCCTGGCGGACCTTATTCAGACGGTCATCAGATGCTCCTTGCGGAGCACCAGATTAGAACGACTGGTTGTAGCGAACGTACACGAAACGGTCGATCGGCAGGTTAGGATCTACCGACGACGACGACGACGGGCCAGAGTAGTTGCTGTTGGCGCTGTAGTTGACGGTAGGAGCCTTGTCGAACACGTTGTTCGCGCCGACCATGATGCGGCCTTTCCATGGCGTTGCGTAAGCAACGCTCAGGTCGGTGTAAACATAAGCGCCGATCTTGTTGTATGCGCCAGTTGGCGATACGGGGTTCGAGCACTCGATCTTCGCGCCGAATGCGCAAGCAGCCTTGGTGCCGGACGTGTAACGCGACGTGACCGTTGCGCTCCAGTTGCCCAGGCTCCAGTCCAGCGTCAGGTTCGACTTCAGGCGTGGCGAACCCCACTCACCGTTCGAATCGTACCAGTCGGCAGTCGCGCTGCTCTTGGTCAGGAACGATTTGACCCAGGTCGATTGCGAATTGATGGCGAACTGGCCGTATGCCGTACGTGGCAGACGGTAGACCAGGCCGATATCAACGCCTTCGGTTTCCATGGTACCCAGGTTGGTATTGCCGCGGCTCAAGCCAACGATCTGACCAGTCGTATCACGCGTCACGTTGTTGCAGAACTCGGAGACGTTGTACAGGTAGCACTGGCTCAGGGTGTATGCTACGCCAACTGCCGTGATGCGGTTCTCGATGGTGATCTTGAACCAGTCCAGGGTACCGCTCAGGCCAGGCACGAACGATGGGCTGTACACCAGACCCAGGGTTTTCGTCTTCGCCGTTTCCGGTTTCAGGTTGCTGTTGCCAGCGCCCGTGTTGAACGGAACTGGCGTCTGCGCTGCGGCCGTCACTTCAGCGCCAGTCGCATTGCGTTGACGGAAGGTAGCAGGGACACCGGCTTTCGCGCAATTGGCCGCGATCGTCGGATTGGACGTTTGGCCATACTTGCTGTCACAGATGTCCAGGTAGCTGTCGTACGACTGCGAACCGCCGCCGAAGGTATCGTTCAGCGATGGGGCACGGAAGCCTTCAGCCCAGGTACCACGTGTCAGCAGGTCGTTGACCGGTTTCCACATGAAGCTGGCTTTGCTATTGGTCGTGGTGCCGAAGTTGCTGTAGTCCGAATAACGGGTAGCCAGGTCGATCGACAGCAGTTTGGCGAATGGCGCATCTTTCAACAATGGCACGTTCGCTTCCAGGTACATTTCCTTGACGGTGTAACGGCCATAGGTGGCATTGCCAGCCAGGTCGGTCGTCAGGTTCGACTGCGCGAATTGATCCGGAATGTCATAGCCGCGCACTTCGCGACGCTCCAGACCACCAGCCACGCCCAGGGCGCCTGCCGGCAAGGTCAGCAGTTCACCGCTGACGTCGGCGGTGATGCTGTTGACCGTGCTGCCGTACGTTGCCTGACCGTTTGCCGCGATGTATTTCAGCGCTGCCGGGGTCGAGGCCGATGGGCCGCCCAGGATATTGAACGGGGTGCACTCTGCCAGCGAAATCGGGCTGGCAGCCGTACCGCACTGCACCACGCCGCTGGAGTTCAGGAACGATGGACCCAGGGCCTTTTTCAGGTTGATCAGGTTCAAGTTACCCGTGCTCGACGACAGGCCGGTGACGGCGTTGTGGTTGTAGCCCGTGCTCCAGCTCCATGGCAGACCGCGCAAGGTGAAGTCACCTTCCAGCGATGCATCGATGTGGATGGTCTGGTTCTTGCTGTCCGTGACGCGTGGCATTTCGATCATGCGACGATAGAAGAACGCATCCGCGCCTGTGCCGCCCGTGACGGAAGCGCCGATCGGATTGTAGTAGCTGTTCTTGTCGATATAGACAGGGTATTTCGACTGGCTCAGGCTGTTGACAGGGTAGCCCGCGTTCTGACGGCTGGCATTACGCTCGGAGAACATGGCCGTGCTGGCAAAGCGCACGCCCATGGGCAGTTCGAACGTACCCTTGGTAAACATCGTCGTCAGCGAGTTCGGCGATTCGAACATCATTTGCTGCGTCGAGTTGTACAGATCGTCCACGCCTGCCGCGTACGCATGGTAGCTGGCCGGATTGCGCGAATCCTGGCCAACGCCGTTCGGGTTTTGCCACGTGCCGGTATGGTTCAGGTATTGGTTGACGCCCGTTGCAGCGCCGCTAGCGCTGACTTGACGGTAACGTCCCCACTGGCCGACGCCAAGACCATCGGTCGGATGATTCGGACCGTAGGTCGTCGCCGTGACATCGCGGTCTTTCGACCAGACTACGCCCGACGTCGTGTGCGACAGGCCGAACATCAGCGAGGCTTTTTCATCGCCAGCGCCATACGAGAAGCTGTAGTCCGAGTTCTTGCCGTCGCCCTTGTCGTTCTGGCCATGGTAGACGCTCAGGTTCGCGCCTTGCATGGATTTTTTCAATACGATGTTGACCACGCCGGCGATCGCGTCGGAACCGTAGATGGACGATGCGCCATCTTTCAGGATATCGATGCGTTCGATCATGGAGGTTGGTACCGTCGACATGTCGGTGTAGCCGGCAACGGTGGTAGTCCAGCGCTTGCCGTTGACCAGTACCAGCAGACGCTGCGAACCGAGGCCGCGCATGTCGATGTACTGGCCGCCTTGCTCGCGGTTCGAGGTCAGGGTCGAGCCT
>Ga0067045_1032301_pt1 | contig 10482 bp, 10 predicted proteins | sample TerdegcTABiofilm_FD_59184 | JGI IMG/M metagenome (GOLD analysis project Ga0067045, IMG submission 59184) | Combined Assembly of (Gp0054472, Gp0054536) Wastewater bioreactor microbial communities from Singapore -Terephthalate degrading... | reverse complement strand
GCAAACACGTCTGCCCCCTGTTCGATAAGCATGTATGCGATGTCGGGTGTGCCACCGCTGATCGACAGGAGCAAAGGCGTGTTGCCGAGCGGGTCACGAACATTGATGTGCGCACCCTTCTTCAGCAGCAGTTCCACCGTGTTCCGGTAGCCGGCCGTCGGCTTGCCGCAGGCGACCAGCAGCGGTGTCAGGTGAAGGCGATCCTTCGCGTTCGGGTCGGCGCCCGCGCTGAGCAGGATCTGCGCGATGATCGTCAGGCCGCGCTTGAGCGCGAACACTAGAGGCGGAGTCCCGTCCTCCGCTGTGAGATTCACGTTGAAGTTGGCGCGGACGAAGAGGTCGATGATTTCCTGGTTGCCTTCTTCCAGTGCGCTGAAGAAGTTCTTCGGCAGGAAGGCGATGCCGCGCGCGGTCAGGTCGTGCATCGCGTGTTCCTTGCGCTCCGCCGCCTTGAAGGTTTCTAGCTCGCGCGCATCCCGCAGGCGGATGATGTCCGCCAGCACGTCCGGCGGAAAGCCCTTGCGGCCGCCGCGCTTGTCGATGAGCAGGTCGCTGAAGTAATCGTGGATCTTGGGGGTGTCCCACAGGTCCTCGATCTTGATCAGGATCCGCTGGAACTCGCGTTCAAGGCTCGAGGGGTAGCTCGTTCCCATGAAGGCGAAAAATTCATGTTTCATAAAAAGAGAATTTCAATTGGTGATCTCTTTTTACGTTGATTTTGGTCTTTTGTGTCACGCTGCCCATACTGGGGCGTGAAGTGGGTCACGACCTGCGGTCATCCACAGTAAAACCATCCGGCGCGCAGTCGTGCCGGGCGTAAGATCAAACTAAACGTATGGGATTTCAGGAGTCAATCATGGATGTAAGCGCTATTGCTGCGGCAGCCAGCGCCAATGCTGCTGCGAGGGTTCAGGCGGAGGCGTCAGTCAGAGTGTTGAAGATGGCGATCGACTTGCAGGCGGAGAGTGCCCTTCAGTTGCTTCAGGCGGTCCCTGAAGTGGCAGCGTCCGCACCCGCAGTCGGGAGTACTGCGGGCGGCGTGGTGGATACGTGGGCTTGACGGTCGCTCGATGTTCGATATTGTGGCCCGCGTTATTGAGGACACGGAGGATAGTCGATCTCATATCGCCGAGGTCCGATGCTTGACGTGGCTGTCGCCTAAAAGCCAACGTGGCGATCCGCAAAGCCCTGAGCGGTGAGGAGCCGCTCAGGGTTTCGCGTTCGCGAGTTGTCTTGCTTGATCCCAGCGGGCACCGACTGAGTCTTCGCTCACATGGGCATCGATTCCAGCATTTCGTTGGCCTTGGGGTCGCGGAAACGCTCCTCGTTCTTCACGATGCACTGATTGATCAGCACCACTGCCTGCCGCACGCCCTTTTCATCACGGGGCTTGCTCTGTCGCGCGATTTCCTCGGCGCGCTCGCGTTTGTCCGTTTGCACAAAGATCAGACCCATCTGGCCGTCTGCGAGCATCGCGGAGCATACAAAGTCTGCGGCGTACCCGAGTCCGGCACTCAACATCAGGACTAAGCCTGCAAGCAACCCTGCGAGGCGAGGCTGTCTCTTCGGTTCGGTTCTCAAATCATTCATCAAAAACTCCTTTCATGGCACTCACCAGCAATTGTTGCTCAAGGCGTCAGTAGAAGTGCGAGCAGTGCGAGCGCCGGCCGAGGTCACCGTCAGTGTCCTACACTGCAGGTCAGCATATTGTGGCTGCCCTTCAAGTGCTTCTGCAGTCAGTTCAAAACACCTCTCAATGTCGCCACATGCCCCTTCGGTGGCAACGACTTCATAGTAGCCTTCGGGCGATATGGCGTTCTCGTTAGGAAACCCAAGGTCTCGCAGATCGTCAGTGTAGGTGCGCCGATCAAGCATGAACTGTTCCTGAAGCCCCGCAATCTCGAGGAGCAGGTTCTTTGCATCGACGCGCCGTGTCTTGCGAAGGTACTCGTTGTAGTTCGGCACGGCGATCGCGGCGAGTACGCCAATGATGATGACCACGATCATGACCTCGATGAGCGTGAAGCCGCGAAGCCTTCCTAACCCCGAGGCACCCGCGTTCAGTTGGTTCTTGCAATGCCGCATTGGCAGTCCTCCGAATTGGAATCAGTTGTACCAGTAAGTTCCAACGGGAACGGGGGCGATGCGCGTAAAGCCCTCACCTTCCTCGCACGCAGGGCCAATGCAGCCACCGGTCCCGCCACTCGCGCCACCGCCGCCTGCTCCGCCGCCACCGCTACCCGGCGGCAGAATCAACCTGACCGTGCCGTCGCCAGCCACGTGAATACCCGGCACGTCGGCGATGGACGAGCCGACGAGCAGGAAACGATCGGCTGCGGTCAGTTGATCGTCATTGGTGAAGTCAATCACGGCCGTCCCATCCTGCAGCCTGACTGCATACAACCGAGCTGTTCCCGGGGTCGGCACGCAACGATTGAGCGTTCCGGTCGAGGAATCAGGCGAGAAGGTGGTGAAGACGACACGGCCGGTCAAGGTAAAGGATTCCGAGAGCGCCTTTTCGCCGTCCCCGGCGTTGAGGTTGATGTACCAACCTTTTGCGGTGCTGAGGTCGCTCGTCGCTTCAGTGCGCTGTGCGTCCGTTCCCTCCTGCAGGACGTTGCTTGTTGCGTCGAAAAGATCGGCATTGGTGATGGGTGTGCATCGCGGATCACTGGGGTCGAGGACACAGTTTGCTGCAGCCGAATAGGGGACAGTCCGGAAGTCCTTCAGCATGTAGAAGCGGTCGTCGTTGTCCGTCGAATTGGGGTTGGTACGGTCCCCGCTGCCAATCAAAACGGCATCGTAGATCTGTGAGCCCTTTCGAGTAGAGACTGAATCGACCTTGTTGAAGAAGCGCCTGTCGCCCGCGTGGCCTTCCCCGGCCAATGCGGCAAACTTGAATGCGCGCCAGTTGGACTTGTTGGCACCGGCCAGGTCGATTCGCCAGATATTTCCGCCGACATCCGCGGCGTAGATACGATCCGTCAGTCCGTCTCCGTTACTGTCGCGCACCGAAAGTTGCGCGGGGATGGCATGAACCATTCCTGTTACCTGAAGGTTTGTCGACGAGCCAGTTGCTGGCGTCGCACTCCAGACCAGCGCGCCTGTTGACGCATCGACAATGAAGACGCCTCGCCCCTCGATATCGGCCACTTCTGAGGCAGTGGTGAGTCGGTCGTCATTCGCAGCATCGTAGCCCCCACCGAAGACGAGTACTGGTTTAGGCTTTCCGTCGTCAGCCAGGTGCCCGGGGATCATGGTGATGACAGGCGTTGACCATGTCTGGCCCAGTTCCGCGAATCCGCTAGTCGCTTTCGAAATCTGCCACAACAGCGACGGGCTGTCCGGGTTGGTCACGTCAAGCGCGTAGTAGGTCGTCCCGCCACGTCGCAGGCCGAAGAAGAGATACATCTTGTCGCCGTCGCTCGCCTTTATCGAGCCATCCCGGTTCGCGTCATGGCGATAGACAGATACTTCCCCGTCCACGCCGTACACCGTCGCTCCGCCCGCGAGGTCACTCCTGCGGTCCTTGAGCATTGTGGCCAGTTCTTTCGGGAAGAACGCCCAGTTCTCCGTCCCATCCGCGTTGCTGAACATATGCAGAAAGCCCGCATTGGTTCCGGCAACGATACGCAGGTCGGGTGAGGTGAGCGAATACGCGGAGGTGCGTTCGCCGTAATCGAGGACGATCGGCGTACTGTGAAGGATATCGCCCATGACCCATTCCCGATTGGCGACCTTGGCGGCACTCGTCCATCCACGCGCCCAAGCCAGAAGATCTGTCAGTTCCGTCGCATCGGCGACTTGGAACAGGTCGTAGAGATCTCGATCCGTCGCCAAACCTAAAGCGGTTTTGTTTAGATTCGCGGCAGTGAAATCCTGAAGAGCACCGAGCGTTCCCGTATTCGTCTTGATCGTTCGGGTGTCCGGATTGCGCGCCGCGAGCATGCCGCCAACACCGCCGGCTTCGATATTAGCGCCATCGCCTCCGCCGGATCCCCAGTAGGTCATCGCTGAATCGCGAAGGTCTCCAGTGTTGGTAAGGGCAGTGTTGCCATTGCGGTCGAGCAGGGTTCCATCCGCTGGGTCGATTCTCAGCTTCTTGATGTTGCCCGGCCAGTTGGTGCCATTGGTCGGTCTGAACATCGCGAAGAAGACCTCGTTACGTGTCTCGGTCCGGGTGAAGTTGTTCGCTGCGACGGCTGGCGAGGTGAATGTCGAGTCTGTAGCAAGAATCGACGTGATAGCGCCCTGGAATGCAGCGGTCAGCTCTTCAGCGTTGTCGGCCGTATAGTAGAGCCCACCCCCTTTGGCAGCAGCGTCCTGCAGGAGTTGCTGACTTGTCGTAAAACCGATGGTGTACAAGATACCTTTCTGCTCGCCGTTTGCGGGGTCACCATCGAGGTCGGTGTTGTACATGTATTCTGCGATCTCCGGCAGGCAGTTCTCTGTCATGTTTCCGTTCGCATCGCGGTAGGTGCGGCAGGTTTTGCCTGTGAGTGTTCTTATCCTGGCGTTCGCGTCAGTATCGTATTGCGGTTCTCCGTCAGTCATCAGAATGATGTACGCGTACTGACAGTCGCCAGTGGGAGACATGTAGTTGCTTCCGCTCTCTGCATTCGTGTCTCTTCCGGGAGTATCTCCAGAGTACTTTTCATAACCATAGAGAACCCGCCCTCCAGACAGATACCGGTATGCCTCGTAAACACTTTCACAAATAGGCGTGGATCCATCCGCCTCTAGGCCGTTGACGATGTTGACGAGATTGGTGCGATTTGCCGTCGACATGTTCTCGATGATTCGCTGAACGATGCGACCCCCGTCATAGCTGCTTGATCCGTTGTAGCTGCTATCGTAGTTACGGTTGAAAACTGCAAGGCCGAAATCGATCCCTGTGTTGGAGTTGACAATGCTCGCGATAACCTCCTGAGCGATCTCGAGTCGGGTGCGCGTCGCAGGAACTGGTGTGCCGTGGTACCAATTCATGTAGTTAGCAGAGTAGACTCGATACGAACTCCAGTCGTCATCAACGCTCCTTTGCCTCTCCGTACCGTATGGTCGTGGAGCTGTCGACCTTGGATAGCCCGCGCCTGGCGACCCCGTACCACTGCCATTTTCCGTTACGCGATCCGTGACGTCTTGAGCGCACTCGATGTGTAGCGGGTCATTTTCCGAGTTACTGAGTCCCCTCCAACTCGTTGAGCTGGTTGAACTCCATCGCGCAAAGTTACCAGCGTAAAAACCGTTACTACCTAACGGACCATAGCTGGAGCCACATCGGTTTTTCTGGGCGTTGAACCATTGCGAGGTGGTCGCGGCGGGCGGCAGTCCGCTTGATCCCGTCGCCCAATAAAGGCGTTCAGACTGAATTCCGGATACTGCCGGATAGGTGGTGCTCGGGTTATACGCGGCCCGCTGCCCCACTACCTCGAAATCCATACTGCCGGAATCGTCGAAGACGATCAGTACTTTTGGGCGTGATGTCTCGGTGTCGACCACGAGGCGGTAGATCTCGGTGTCGTCAGCAAGAGCCCCGCTAGTTAGCGTCAGCCCCCAGACGGGGAGTGCGAAGCAGCATGCACGGGCAGCACGCAGACCATGCGTGGCGATGGCTCGGATTGCGCCACGGGTGGGGCGGGGCAGCAGCAGAATGTTTTCATAATCGCTCATTTCAATCACCGATTAAAATTTTTCGCAGCAACTGGTTATTTGAAGATTCTAATGAACGCACCTTGCGCAACGCGGACCCTCGCAAAGCCGTCATCATCCACGTCATCCTCACCGCCATCGTGCGTCGCCTCGATCCGGTAGTAATCGCACGCAATCTTGTCTGCACTCGATCCCTCTTCGAGTCTCGGACAGGTCAACTCGCGCTCGAGTACGAAAAGATCGGGCCGAATGTCATTGTTTAGAAGCCAAGCCGGCCTTACGCCACCATCGAAGAGTTCGTTGTAGCGCAAGATATCGCCATTCTGGCTGCCTACAGTTCCGCGATCGGCAATCAAGCCCCAGACCGCCGCGACCCCACCTTGGGCGAACTCGAACGATCTCGCAGTCTCTTGCATGTTTCTGGCCATCTTCAGTTCGAGGCTGCCCGTCGACGCCAGATTGACGCCGAGCAGCGTTGCAACCACTAGCAGGATGAGGGCCACGACAAGCACCATGCCTCGTTGTCCGTTGGGTTGTCGTTTCATGGATGTCTCCCTTACCAAGCCTTGTTGCGAAGCGCTGCAGAGCCTTCTATAACGGTGCGCTTGAAACGATCGTTCAAAGGCCCAATGTCGTCATCCGAAAGCCGATAGGTCTTCTCGTCCCTGTAGGGTTGCCGTTCCTCCTCCGCGTTGCGAACCAGGAGAAAGAGTTGCAGATGGGCGGCCGTCGTCCAGTCCGTGACGACGTCCGGCGCAAGCGTTCCGTCCACGCGCTGGTCACCATTCTCATCGATCCCGACCATCACCCGCAGATTCTCAATACCATCAACAAGATCGTCGGTGGCAATCTCCTGCGTAGCCCCATTGCCCCTTAGGATCTTGCGGCTCAGGCGCGGCACGTCACCGGCACGAATGTAGTACGCCATGAAGCGGTACTCCCAGTAGTCTCCGTCGGGGACGTCACCTCCAGCGCCGGTAGTTGGTGGGCTGGCATCGTCGCCCCGAAAGATCAGTCCCCTGAGACGGTTAGTCACCATGTACACCCTGTCTGCTCGCAGGTCAGCTTCGGCAAGCCGCACCGGTGACGCCGATTTGATGATGAGCACATCGGTGCCAGGTAGGGCGTCATCTATGCAACCTATTGCTTCGCCGAAGCCGTCTGCATCAGTATCCTGGGCCCGTACCACGGCGACGTAGGTATCAAGGTCGAAAGTTGCTCCCTCGTCCGTGCAATCGCCGTCAACGACACCCAAATCGGGATCTCTGTCGATGTTCCGAACGGATGCTTCGCCAAGAAAGCCTGCCATTCTCACGTCGGATGCGATCAGCTGCAGCGCGAAGCGCCCGTTCTCAGACATCCGGGATGTCTGTTCCGTATCGCTGTAGGCGCGCTTGTAGGCGAGGAACATCGAGTAGGTTGCACCAAGCATGAAAAGGCCAATCACCAGGGCGACAAGCAACTCGACGATCGTCATCCCTCGACCATGGCGGCGCGGTCTTCTGTTCGTCATGGGACAAGGTCCTCCGGGTCAATAATGATGGTGCTCAGGACGACCTGTCGTCTAAATCGAGTGTCTGCGTCATCGATTACGCCGCAGGCAACTTCGGCAGCCTGTAGAGCATCGCTGGTTTCGCTCAGCCCAAGCCAACTCACGATGACTCTCAACTGGCCTGAATTGGTCATGCCGGCGTCTGGAGTGAAATCGATGCAGCCCCGGGCTTGAATCAGACCACTGATGGGATTGTCTTCGGGATCCAGCGTGCTTGCACCGTCGAGCTTCGATTCCCATTCCCATAGGTCTCGAGCGACCGTTTCTGGCGCTGTGCAAATTGTTGCGGCGCAGGCCGCAGGCTCATCTAGCGAACTACCACCAAGCGCTGCTGCTCCCAATCCGGTTTCGTAGTCTCCCGCGCTGCCTGGGTTGGCCCTGATGCGCTCCATCAAGTCCGAGGCAAGTGCAACGGCATGCGTGCGTTGGAAGGATGCCTGTCCAGATCGCTGTGCCCCGAGCAGCAAGCCCGCTATTCCGAGCATCCCAATCGAGATGACTGTAACAGTGACCAAGACCTCGATCATCGAGAAACCACGATGTCGATCTCGCGGGTGGGAAATCATGGGCATCCTCATGGGCAATCCAGATCATTGTTATCTGCGTCGTCTCGAATGCCGTTTGGTGGCACGTCGGTGTCTTCGGCGGCTCGTGATCGTCCGGTTGGATCCACGATGACCCCACGGGCACTCGTCCTACCTCGACTATCGCAAATGGTGAAGAGTGCAGCGGCTGGGGCGCCGGCATCATCGATGAGAGTACCTTGAGGACTGAAAGAAATAAGATCAACGTCGTGCAAGCGAATTGTTACGCCTGCCGGTGCAGCACGCACCACTGTCAATATCTCATCAGTTGCGGCGTTGAAAGTCCCATTACCTTCGACGTCAACAAAGCTCATCCAGCCGTCGGTCCAGTTACCGTTGCAGGAAGTGCCATTAGCGCTTTCACAAACAACAACTCGCCTGCCTCGGGTCACCGCGCTACTCCGCGCCTCGTTCAGCGTGACGATCAGCAAATTTACCTGCGATACCAGTCGGTTATTCTGAGTAAATATGTTCATTTGCGGGAGGCCGATTGCAGCCAAAATCACCGCAATCGCAATCACAATCATCATCTCGACCAAAGTGAACCCGTGCTTTGTCGATCGCAATGTGCGAGCTAATGCATGTGCGTTTGATGAAGACAACTCGATCTCCTTTCGGATTGTTGCGTCGCCTATCAACGAGCTGAAGTGCTCAACGTGAGGGGCGCGCCGATTCATGAACTGGTTCTCAGGTGAGGGAAGGCCTGGATAGTGTTCAACTCACGGGGCGTTTGTACGGAGAGGATCAAATTTGACGAATCTGTTCTGCCTGCTTGATTGTTTGATCGTAAGGCCGTCGGTTGCGACGCAGGTGTTTGAGTCTCACTGCCGAACATATCTGACTTAGGGTGCTTGGCGGAACCTGATCACGTTCACAGAGGATGTTTTCATGCCGTACATTACCCGCCTCCTCACCCATAGGGGCCGGCCGGCCGACGAGTGGAGGTTCCGGTCGAACGATCGGTTGGCTTCCGTCTGAAGGCTTGATGCGCACATGATGCAAGGTGCTGCCGCCGCAATGTGCTCAACGTCCCACGGACAAGGGTTGTCCTCTGTCTGGGATGCAGCTTTTCAGGGGTCTAGCGTTCGTCTATATGATTGTGTAGTTCAGGTTCGTCCAGGTTGGGACGATGGCCAGGATATGTTCGCTTGGAGGCGCGGGATGATGAGATTTGGGGTTCGGATCGCTGCGACGGCCTTGGCCGCTTGCGTTGGCCCGCTTGGTTTCAGTGCGGCCCATGCCGGCACTATTGGTCTGTCGGGTGTGTTCGGCGGTCGGGCTGTCATCGTTTCTGGCGATAATACCCTGCACACTTTACGAGTCGGGCAGACGACGCCTGATGGCATAAGGCTTTTGTCCGTAGAGAGCGATTCGGCGGTGGTCGAGGTCGATGGTGTGCGCCAGAAACTGGAGTTGGGTGAGCGCGTTGTCAACGCTGGGTCGGAAGGCAGCGACTTGAGAGTGGTGATCGAGGGTGACAGTCGCGGACATTTCGTTGTGCTCGGTAGCGTGAACGGGGCAGCCATGCGCTTCCTCGTAGATACTGGAGCGACGGCGGTGTCCATGGGCGCCGCCGATGCGCGGCGCGCGGGCATCGATTATCGGCAGGGGCGGCGTGGGCAGAGCCAGACCGCCAACGGTGTCGTGCCAATCTGGATTGTGAAACTGAGTTCGATCCGTATTGGTGTCGTAGAGCTCACAGGGGTTGATGCGGTGGTACACGAGAGCGAAATGCCTTTCGCTCTGTTGGGCATGAGCTTCCTGAACCGCATGCAGATCATCCGTGATGGCAATCGTCTCGTGCTTGAACGACGCTACTGACCGGTGATGAAGGTCAAACACTCAGGGATTGAGCCAGATGGTTGACGCATTGCTACAGCAGCTGAGCCGGTTGCGCTCGATTCTTGCGACTGGCCAAAAGCGTGTTTGGACCGGTGACGGACCGGAGACGATCGATGAGGGTCGGCACAGACCCGCGGCCGTGCTTGTGCCGTTGGTGATGGGGGGCACCGCGCCCGCAGTTCTCTTGACCAAACGTACCGACCATCTCCACCACCATCCGGGCCAGATCAGCTTCCCGGGTGGCCGTGCCGAGGCGCAGGATTCGACGCCCGTTGACACCGCACTTCGTGAGACGGAGGAAGAGATCGGTCTCGACCGTCGCCACGTCGAGTTGCTTGGCGCCTTGCCTGACTATTACACCGGCACGGGATTTCGCGTGACGCCTGTGGTCGGACTTGTGCATCCGCCGTTCGAACTCCAACTGGATGCGTTCGAGGTGGCGGAGGCCTTCGAGGTGCCGTTGGGGCATTTTCTCGACCCGGCCAACCATCAACGCCATAGTCTGGTGCACGAGGGGCGAGAAAGACAGTTCCACGCCATGCCTTACAAGGACTACTTCATCTGGGGTGCGACTGCTGGGATCCTCATGTCCTTGTACCGTCTGCTGAGGGAGCCGGAGCGTTGATACAGAGACCTCAAGGGGCGATCTGAAACGCCTTGTTCACCGGTGTTGGCGCCCGTCATGCGCACGAGTTGTCATTGGCAGTTGTGGTATCTTGGACGAAATAGATTCCGAGTCCCTTCCTCGTTCCCCGGTTGCTGCATGACGCTCTTCTCGCTGATCATTGCCCTGCTGCTCGAGCAGGTGCGCCCGTTACCGGTCAAACACGTTGTACTCGACCCGCTCGCGACCTT
>Ga0067045_1032295_pt1 | contig 10482 bp, 8 predicted proteins | sample TerdegcTABiofilm_FD_59184 | JGI IMG/M metagenome (GOLD analysis project Ga0067045, IMG submission 59184) | Combined Assembly of (Gp0054472, Gp0054536) Wastewater bioreactor microbial communities from Singapore -Terephthalate degrading... | reverse complement strand
GCCTGCACCCAACCATCCCTGGCGTTCACCCATATCTACTCGTAACCCTACTAAAGCTGCTCCCTGAAAGGGGACATTCTAACTTTGGCAGTTTGGGTGACATTTTAACTTTGGGCTAACAAATAAAGATCAAAAAGATCGAGAATACAATAAGCTTTTACGGTCAAGGGTACGACTTTTTAGATCGCTTCACCAGTTTTGTGGTGGTTTCCTGGAATATAATACCGGGCGCTTGAGGATAGCTGACCTGACGGGCAGGCTGTCTAATAGGTGATGAAGTTCCCCAAAAAGTAGATGGCGAAGTAGCTTACAACCCCAACGGATAGCGCCGCTCCAAGCCCCACAAAAAATGGCCTGACCCCCATTCCTCTAAATCGTCTTAAGTTTGTGCTCAATCCAACGCCTGCCAGAGCAACCACCAGGAAATTATCCCCCCAGGTTTGGATGAAGGCGATCGTACTCTTCCAGGTATCCAACTCCAACAGCCCAAAAGCCTTTCCGTGCACGCCAATTCTCGCGTCGCCTACTGAGCGCACCAGCGCCATCAGCAGAAACCCCAGGATAAACAAGGGCAGCAACTTGCCAATAGAGACTGATCGGCTTGGTCGATCTGTCGTTTGTTTGGTTTTTCTATAAGCGTAGGTTAAGAAAGGAATAATGAAGGCCATAGATATATTTCGAACAAGTTTTGTCACGGTAGCCACATTTAAGGCGAGTGGTCTGGCAAAGGTGTCGGCGAACACTTTCGCGGCGCCGACCACCTGTGAAGTGTCATGGATAGATGTCCCCAGGAACAAACCAATTTTTACTGCATCGCCAGCGAAAACGAAGTTAGCTAGATAGGGATAGACCAAAGTTGCAATTAGCCCAAAGATTGTAATGACTGCCACCGCGTAGGCGGTTTCTTCCTCTTCAGCCTCGATGGCCGGGCTGGTTGCCACAATGGCGGTGACGCCGCAGATGGAAGTTCCAACGGCGATCAGGGTGCCAATCCGGCTTGGCAAATTAAGCTTTTTGTTGATCAACGTAGTAATGAGCAGGGCGCTGGCAATACAGATCATGACGATCGGCACCCCGTACGCTCCAAGACGAAGAACATCGAATACGGTTAGGCGGATGCCCAAGAGAATAATCCCAAGGCGCAAAATTTTGCCCACAGAAAACCGGATGCCAGGGGTGAGAAACTCAAAAGTCGGCATAATTGAAGTGATCAATATACCCAATAAGATTGCTATGAGGATAGGAGCAATAGGTGACTTTTCAAAACCAAGCAGCTCGATGCCAATAAATCTGCTAAGTAAAATGCTGAGCCAGGCCAGCAGTGTCACTGCGGCAATCCCCGGCATTAATTTGAATAAATTGTTCATCCATGATTTTAGTGGAAGGTTTTTTTTAGTAGAGGGTATGTTTTCTTTTATCATTGTCATTACTGGCATCTCACGAAGGTTTGGTTTGATCTTCTGAGGTTAGGATCGCTAACAGGTGGTGTGATAATGTTTAGATAAACAACTTCTTCCTCGGAAACGGCTTCCAATTTTCGAAGTGAATTGCCATCGTAATAGAGGTAATGACCGCTGTGTAAAATGTGTTCTCCGTCCGTTAATGTCACTTTCAGTATGCCGCTGAGGATATAGATGATTTGTTCTGTTGGGTCTGATAAAGGAGGAATTTCTCTGCACATACCCGGTTTTACCCGAGTACGGAACAATTCCATTTTCCTGTTGAAATTTCTAAAGAGCAGATCTATCCTCATGTCAAAAACCGATGATTCTTTCGAAGGTGTGGGAAGATCTGAACGGCTTTCGGCCCCGCTTCGCGCGTCATTTTGATCGTGTTGACCGTCAATGAGATCGCTCACCGCTGTATCCAGCGACTGAGCAATACGAACCAAAGTTGTGACAGAGGGGCTGCTTTCACCGCGCTCGATTTGGCCAAGAAACCCTGCCGTGAGTTGCGACTTTTCTGCAAGTTCTTGCAGGCTCATTCTCAAGGCCTTGCGTTTGTTTCGAATTCTTTTCCCGATGTTCATCTGAATCTCGTTTGTCAAGTCAAGCTCCTTAGTTCGATACACAGAATATTGTATTAATAACTTAATTATGAAGGAATTTTATAGCATGATTTTATTAAGAGCTATTTGCTCAATTTTAATGATTGTGCAACCTTTTTTCTGTAAATTCGAGTCAGAAATATCCATGTTTCTTCAACAATTCACGGATTTCGCAAAACAATACCTTTTCCCAATCTGCCATTCTTCACTGGTTTCTATCAACAGCGCCGTCACCAGCCGTAAACAGGACGCTTCATTCGGGAAAACGCCAACCACTCGGGTGCGTCTCTTGATTTCTTTGTTCACACGCTCCAAACTATTCGTTGTGCGAATCGATCTGCGATGTTCCAATGGGAAGTCAAACACGGTAAATCCTTCTGTCAGGTTCTCCTCCATCCAGGCAGAAAGCCGAGGAGCAGAGATCGCATATTTCTGGACAGCCGCTTGCAAGCCCTTTTCAGCAGCATTTCGATCCGACGCATTGAAGATCGCCCGGATATCAGCGGCCACTTCTGCTTTCATGGATTGTCTGGGAACATAGGCCCCGGCATTTTGCTGCAAATGGAATTGACAGCGCTGCCATGGAACACTCCCGAAAACAGCTCTTCTTGCGGCTCCCAGACCCTCATGACTATCACTGATAATCAGTTTCACTCCATTCAGCCCCCGATCTTTCAAACTTTTCAGAAAGTCTTTCCAGTGGATTTCCTGTTCGCTTAGAGAGACAGAAACCCCTAAGACTTGCCGCTCGCCTTGAGGGGTGATTCCAGTGGCAATCAAGACCGCCGCATCCCGGATCTGGCTGTTCTCACGGACTTTCTCATAACGAGCGTCCAGATACAGGTATGTTATCTCTCCAAGCGGCCGATCGCGCCATTCTTGTAAGGTCTGATCCAATTGTGCGGTGGCCCGGCTGACCTGTTCGGCGGAAATCTCAAAACCGCATAACTGCCTGGTGATTTCTTTCACCTTGCGGGTTGAGACCCCCATCACATACATCTCCGCCAGGGTGGCTGTCAAGGCTCGCTCACTCCGCAGCCCTTTTTCCAGGCGGTCGGATAAAAACCTCCTTCTCGTACCTGGGGAATGGCAAATGTCACTTCGCCCACCCGGGTTTTGACTGTCTTGGGTTTGAAACCGTTGGCGTGTCCCAGCCGTTCCGCGGTTCGTTCGTACTCATCGGCATGTAAGTATTCTGCACGTTCTGCTTGCATGAGGTTGTTGAGCAGTACCCGCAACATCTCTGGAACTGCTTGAAGTCCATTCTGGGTAATCTCCGCTACTAATTCCGGTGACAGGCTATAATCATTTTGGTGAGTCATGTTGTTCTCCTGTGTTGGTTTAGTCACCTTTAGGATACATCTGACTCACCTCTTTTGTTAAGGTTCATGATTTTACAGAAAGAATGTTACACCTGCATTTTAATACACCCAATCACATAAAGATACTAATGCTATAAATTAGTGGTGTTATACCACAATTAATAATAACAACATAAAAAATTATATGCTATATATTCTTCGCTTTGACTGTTGCCAGCCCCAGGGTTCTCTTATGCTGTCATCATCGGGCTTTTTGCGGGGATACCAGCAGCCTTTGCCCTGGATCGGTATCAATTTGCTGCGAAGAACATTGTTCACAGTCTCTTTCTCTCCTCGATGATGCTTCCAAGGGTGATTTGGGCGATAGGATTATTGCAATTCTATTCAAACCTTAAGATGCTAGGATCATTAATTGGTCTCATTTTGGCTCATGTCATGATGGTGATGCCTTATGTAATAAGGATGATTCTGGCCAGTTTATCCTTTGTAAACCGTGATCTGGAGACAGTAGCTCAAAGCCTGGGTGCATCACCCAGACGTTCATTCATGGAAATTACACTGCCTCTAGTGTTGCCGGGTATCATCGTCGGCGCAGTCCTCGGCTTTGTAGTCTCTTTTACGGATACTGTTATTGCCGTGTTCATATCCGGCGATCGAAATATAACTTTCCCAGTCAGAATTTATGCTCAACAACGCGGTCAAGGGCTGGATCCCGTAGCCATTGCAGGTAGTGTAATTGTTATCCCGGCAATCTTTGTGATCGAGATCATCTGGTGATAATTACGTACTTAAAAACATTAATCTCGATGTCTGTGCTGGCGAGTTATTGATACTTTTGGATCCTTCTGGTTGTGGAAAAACAACTCTTTTGCGCATTATCAATGGGCAGATCGAGCCAGACTCGGGTACGATATTGCTTAACGGAAAAGATATTACAAGTGTCCAATGTAGCAAACGCGATATGGGATTCGTATTTCAGAGCTTTGCCCTTTTCCTTCACATGGACGTTGCTAATAATATTGCCTTTGGTTTACGGATGCGCAAGGTGCCCGAGGGGGAAGTTAAGGAGAAGGTTGAATCGGCCTTAGAGATAGTGCACATCACCGGCCTTGGAAATCGCAGAATCAATGAACTGTCGGGCGGCCAGCAGCAAAGAGTTGCCCTGGCGCGCGCATTGGTCTTACACCCCTCGTTACTTCTCATGGATGAGCCGCTTTCCAATCTCGATGCAAAACTCCGCGCTTCGGTGCGTGTTGAAATTGCCCAGATTAAAAAAGTGTTGGGTATTACCACCATCCTTGTTACCCATGATCAAGTCGAAGCCATGACCATGGGAGATCGCATTGCTTTAATGCAGGATGGCATTATCCAACAAATTTCTAAGCCGATTGTTATCTATGAATTTCCTGCCAACATGTTCGTTGCTGGTTTTGTTGGAAGCCCGAGCATCAATTTCTTTCGGATTCGAATTGATGAAACCTATTCGTTGATATCTGAATTTGGAGCAGCAGTTCCTGTTCATTCTTTTTGTGAATGTTTGAAGTGCGATTTCAAGGTTATAGATGTTCCTGAAGGAGAATATATCTTGGGAGTTTGTCCTGAAGATATCTTGATTCATAATCAGATCATGAATGATCATTCGATCGCTAAAAAAGTGGCAAATACAGAGATTGTTTCGGGATTGCCAAGGGTGGTAACTGATATGAAAAGCAATGATGAGGTATCTATTAGTTTTAGGCCATTATCCTGCCACTTGTTTGAAAAAGAGTCTGGAAAAAGGATCGAATTCGCTCTGTGAGATCGGAGCATGCTTTTAAATTATGAGCATCACCCAAAATTTAATCACTACAGATTCCACAAAGTACCGGCTTAAATGTTCGGCCATCATATGGTATGGATGAATGTCATGTGAATGGATATCCGTGTAATGTGCCACTTGACATTAAAAATAAATTAAAGATATAATGAATTCATTCAAGTGCAACTTACACCAAAATATTGATAAAGTTGTTTAGATGAATTAACGCAAACAAAATTTCTCAGCTCGAATCGTCAATTATTTTCGTGGATTTAATCAACTGATTGGAAGATCAGTCATACTCGATCTGTGTGGTGAGGAGGAAAAACTTGCCTTCTGCTGTCCGTATGGAAAATATCACCAAAAGGTTCCCTGGCGTTCTGGCAAACGACCATGTCTCGGTCGAAATCGCCAGGGGGGAGATCCATGCCTTGCTGGGGGAAAACGGCGCCGGTAAAACGACCCTGATGAATATCTTGTACGGGCTTTATCGCCCCGATGCCGGTAAGATCTTTATCAATGATCAGCCTGTCACGATTAGTTCCCCTTTGGATGCCATCTCAAAAGGCGTTGGGATGATCCACCAGCATTTTATGCTGATCCCGGTTTTTACGGTGACGGAGAACGTCGCTTTGGGGGAAGAAGCACAAGGGAATCCATTTGTTGACCTTGAGCTTACTCGCAAGCGTATCTTGGATTTGTCCAAGGCTACGGGATTGCATATCGATCCTGATGCGCGTGTTGAACAGTTAAGCGTAGGGGACCAGCAGCGGGTGGAGATCATCAAAGCCCTCTTGCGCGGCGTCAATGTGCTGATCATGGATGAACCTACCTCAGTTCTAACCCCGCAGGAAGCTGATGAGCTGTTCGTCGTGCTGCGCAAATTGGCGGAGGAGGGGAAAACAATTATCTTCATCACCCATAAGCTTAGAGAAGTGATGGCGATCAGTGATCGTATTACCGTCCTACGTGACGGCAAGGTGGTAAACACAGTAAATACTAGAGAAATTGATCGGGATAGCCTGGCGAATATGATGGTGGGAAGGAAAATTTTCCTCTCCTTTGAACGCAAAGCGGCCAGGTTAGGAGAACAAATCCTGGAGTTGAGGAATGTTCGCGCAGTCAATGACCGGGGCTTGCTTGCCTTAAAGGATATTTCACTTTCGATGCGCGCTGGAGAAATTTTGGGGGTAGCAGGTGTAGATGGTAATGGCCAGAGCGAACTGGCAGATGTCATTATGGGGCTGCGACCAGTGACCCATGGGGATGTCATCGTAAAAGGGAGATCGGTTGTTCATAAAGACACGGCCTATATCATCAAACAGGGCATCTCGGCGATCCCCTTCTCCCGACATGAAGAAGGCCTTGTTTTAACCTTTAGTGTTAAAGACAATCTTATTCTTAAAGAATTCTACAATCCACCGTTTAACAAGGGGGGGTTTCTAGATTTTAAGGTCATTCAAGATAATGCCCTGCAAAGGATTAAGGAATATGATATTCGCACAACGGGGCCGGAAGCTAAAGTGGGCAACATGAGCGGCGGCAACCAGCAAAAAGTTGTTTTAGCTCGCGAACTTTCTCGAAAGCCGGATATCCTGATCGCCTGCCAGCCTACGCACGGTCTGGATATTGGGGCCACGGAATATGTGCGCCAGCAACTCCTGAATCAGCGAGACAACGGGATTTCGGTAATGTTAATTTCCACTGAGCTGGAAGAAATTCTCTCGCTTAGTGATCGGATCATTGTGATGTATGAAGGTCAGATTATGGGCGAAGTGCCGGTAGAGCAAGCTGACCTGCAAGAGATTGGTAAAATGATGCTCGGCGTTCGCATGGAGACTGCAAAGGCCTGATTCTATTTGCCTTCATTGGCTAAACCTCAAAACCACTTCTTTTTTTAAAAAGGCATGGTTCATGACCGAAAATTCAACCCAAGTTCCAGTAAAAGCTTCTCGCATTGACATGAACAAACTTGACCGGATGGTCCGGAGGTTTGAGCGCATCTTTACGTTTCTTGTCCCCATCATTGCCGTTCTTTCAGCGCTCATTTTAATGGCCTTCCTCATCCTTTCTGTGGGATCAGACCCATGGGTTGCTTACCAGGGATTGTTTTCAGGGATGTTTGGAAACAATTATGACACTGCCAATACACTCAATCGAGCTGCACCTTTGATGTTGATGGGATTGGGTGTCGCCGTGGCTTATCGCGGCGGCTTATTCAACATTGGGGGTGAAGGCCAGATAGCGATGGGGGGGTTGTTTGCGAGCATTGTTGGCATCTATGTAACGGGCATCCCTTCAATCGTTCACATTCCTCTCTGTATCCTGGCTGGTTTCATTGGCGGGGCGGTCTGGTCGATCTTGCCTGGCTATTTCTTCGCAAAGCATGGGATCAACTTGATCATCACGACGGTTATGATGAATGAAATTGCAAACAGCCTGATACCGGCCATCGTGAAGGGGCCCATGCTTGAACCTCCCGGCTATGAGCCACAATCGTACAAAGTGCTGGAATCGGCCCGTCTGCCATTGATCTGGGAGGGAACTCGCCTTCATGCTGGGATCTTGATCGCTATACTGGCAGCGGTGATTTTCTACATCGTTCTTTTCCGCACTCCTTTTGGTTTTGCGGTGCGTTGCGTTGGGGAGAACGAAACCGCTGCCAAACACAGCGGTCTAAAGGTCTTTAGAATACGGATGATCCTGATGATGATCAGTGGCGGTCTGGGAGGGATCGCCGGCTCTGTGGAAATCCTTGGCGCTCAATATCGCTTGCGTGAAGCTTTTCTGGCCAACTATGGGTACGAGGCCTTGGCTGTTGCTCTGCTGGGACAAAAACATCCGCTGGGAGTGATAATCTCAGGTGTGTTGTTTGGCGGATTGAAAGCTGGCGGCGCCAGTATGCAGCGTGCCACCAATTTACCCATGGCATTGGTGGCGGTGGTGAGCGGGGTGATTATCTTGTTTGTGATTGCCAGTGGAATTTTGATGCGGCTACCCCGCTACCTGGCTAAGAAGGAGGCGAGTCGTGGAGCTTGAAGCAATTCTTTCCCTCTTTTCACAGGAGTTCTTCTACTCGACTATCCGTATGGCAGCACCAATCGTCATGGCTGCCATTGGTGAGGTAATCATGGAACGCGCCGGTATCCTGAACCTGGGGATCGAGTCGATGATGATGTTCGGCGCATTTTTTGGGGTGGTAGGCGCTGCAACTTTCGGGAATGCCTGGATGGGCATGCTAACCGGTATCCTCGCCGGGGCTATCGCCGGTGCTCTGTTTGGCTTTATCGTCATCACACTGCGCGCCAACCAGTCCGTGACAGGGACGGCGTTTAACATCATTGGGTATGGTTTGACCACGTTTCTCGCCCGTGTATTCTGGGGCATCCGCTCAGAACCGCTTAAAGTTTCCCAATTTGTGGATGTGCCCCTGCCTTTCCTGAGTGATATCCCCTTTTTGGGATACATCTTATTTGACCATGACCCAACGGTTTACATCGCTTATATCGTGGTGATTGTGTCGACCATCTTCCTGTTCAGAACGATCTGGGGGTTGCGCATTCGCGCCATCGGCGAGCATCCCCGCGCTGCCGAAACGATCGGAATCAATGTATTTCGATATCGATACGTTGCTGCGCTCATCGCTGGGGGGCTGGCGGCTTTTGGCGGCGCGATGCTTTCTCTGGCCCAGTTGGATATGTTTGTTGACCGTATGTCCGGCGGGCGTGGGTTTTTTGCCCTTGCGGCGGTCATCCTCGGGCGCTGGAATCCAATTGGCGTGGCGTTGGGATGCCTGCTGTTCGGCGCCGGGAATGCAGTCCAGATGCGGATCCAGGCCTTTGGCCTGAAGATTGCTCCTGACCTGCTTATCGCTTTTCCATTTGCCCTGACGCTGTTGGTGGTGATTGTGTTTCGATCTACAGCCAATCCAAAGGCTCTTGCCAAGCCTTATGAAAAAGAAGCCACAATCGAATAAGAAATTTCACGAGGGGAGGTGGTTTTTATTTAGAGAATCGAAGCCATACAGCCGAAAGAAGTGCCCTTAAACCTTACCAATCGGTCTAGCGCTGACCTTGAGCTTCCTGAAAAGAGCAGAGAAGCGCCAATATTGATGAACTTCGTTGGTAAGGAAGCAAGTCACCACATTCTATGGATAATCTCGAGGGAGGGTCAAGATGAAAACAGCTCTAAAGACGATCTATTTGATTGTCATCTTTGCATTACTGGTTACGGCATGTGCGCCCAAACCCACCGAAGCTCCCACTGCTGCTCCAAAAACTGAAGAGGGCAAACCGCTCAAGGTAGCGCTGGTGCTAGGTGGTGTAATCACCGACAACGGTTTTGGCGCGGCAGCTTACCGTGGTCTGATGTCAGCCCAGGAAGAGTACGGGGTTGAGACCGCCTATTCAGAATCCGTACCGTTGGCGGAATATGAGAACGCCATCCGGGACTACGCCAACAAAGGGTTTGACCTGATCATCGGGCATGGAAGTGAGTTTGGAGACGCCCTCAAGATCGTATCGCAAGAGTTCCCCGACACCTACTTTGCCGGGACGAACTGTTTTGTGAAGGGGCCGAACCTGGCAGGTCTGGACACCAAGCAAGAAGAAGCGGGGTTCATCATGGGGGTCGTCGCAGGACAGATCACCAAAGCCAAGAAGATCGGCTGGGTAGGGGCGAAAGAGATTCTGTCGATGAAGCGCGACAATTACGGGTTTGGAGAGGGTGTCAAGGCCGTCTGCCCGGATTGTGAAGTGATGACCACATGGGTAGGTGCATTCGACGATGTCAACAAGGGGAAAGAGAACGCCCTGGCATTGATCGATAAGGGTGCAGACGTGCTGGTGCACAACGCCGACGCTGCCGGGCTGGGTGTACTGGCGGCGGCCAAGGAGAAGAACGTTCTGGCGATCGGGAATGTGGGCGATCAGAAAGATCAGGCGCCAGACCAGGTTGTAACGAGCATGATCCGCGCTGTATCGCCTGTGGTGAAATCGATCGTTGGCGAGGTTGTATCAGGCAACTTCAAGGCGAATACCATCCGCGTTTACGGTTTTGCTGAAGGTCTGTACTATCTGACTGACTTCAACACCAAGCTGATCACGCCGGAGCAGATCAAAGTAACCAATGAGTGGATCGAGAAGATCAAGGCCGGCCAAGTGCCACTGGAACATATCGTTCCTGATTCAGCTCCTGCTCCGACTGCTCCGGCAGCCGAGAAAAAACCGCTCAAGGTAGCGCTGGTGCTAGGTGGTGTAATCACCGACAACGGTTTTGGCGCGGCAGCTTACCGTGGTCTGATGTCAGCCCAGGAA